>Ga0066710_100003271_pt1 | contig 13714 bp, 18 predicted proteins | sample GraSoiAngelo_159_FD_79666 | JGI IMG/M metagenome (GOLD analysis project Ga0066710, IMG submission 79666) | Grasslands soil microbial communities from the Angelo Coastal Reserve, California, USA - 14_1009_16_40cm | ecosystem: Environmental > Terrestrial > Soil > Grasslands | place: USA...
AGGTGCGGAGCAGGACCATGTCGCGGTACAGGGCGAGGAGCTCTATCTCCCCGAGGCCATCGACCTCGCCGTCGGGCAGCGCATCCCCGTCCCCGATCACCCTCCGCAGGTCCCGTTCGGCGGGCGCCACCTGGGCCATGGACTGAAATCTACCCGGCTACGAGTACGTCCAACGCGTTCCGCTCCGCCTCGAAGTGCGCCTCGGTGACGTTCCCGAGATACTCTCCGTCGGCCTGCAGGGGCGTGGGACCGTCGCAGAGGATCCGAAGCTCGTCCGCATCGTGGATGTAGAGGACGCGCGGCGAGCGCTCCTGTCCACGTCCAGCGAACGCCCAGAGGCCGACTTCCGGCATGAACCTCCTCCGCAGCCGCCGCGGAGCGACGAGGTCGAGCCCGAGCTCGAAGCGAGCCTTCGGCGCCACGTGCAGCGGGACGCGCCCCACGTAGCTGTACGGGTCGCAGTTGGCGACCAGAGCGAAAGCGACGAGTCCAACGCCCACGACCTCCATAGTCGGGTCGAAGCGTCCCCGCCGCTCGGCGAACAAGCCGACCAACGTACGGGCGAACGCGAGGTCGCCCGCGCGGCGGCCGCTGACGCGCCCAAGGGATTCCACGCGACGAACGACCTCCGCGTCGAGACCTAGACCCGAGCCGAAGGTGAAACGCCTCCCGTTGATTCGGCCGAGGGAGATCCGGCGCACGACCTGTGTCGCGGCGAGCAGCCGCGCGCACGCAACAGGGTCGCGCGGCAGCCCGAGCGCACGCGGAAGGACGCTCGTCGAGCCGCCGGGAATGAAGCCGATGCTCTCCTTCCCCGAGAGTCCGTTCACGACCTCGTTGTAGCCGCCGTCGCCGGCGAAGACGTAGATCCGCTCGGCGCCCGAGGAGAGGGTCTCTGCGAGCTCGGCAGCGTGCATGGGCCGTTCCGTCAATACGGTCTCGAGAGGCGCGGCCGCGGCGAGTTCGCGCTCTACGGCATGCGTGAGCTCGGGAGTAACCCCGCTCGCCTGCGGATTCACGATCAGAACGGCCCCCATCCGCGGCGCAGGTTACGCAGGCGTGGAGTAGCCGCGCATTCCGTCGACGAGGAGCGCGTAGAAGCGATCGGCGAGCGCGTCGGTGTCTGCGCCTGGCTTGAGCCACGTATATGCCCAGTTGGCAGACGAGAGGAACAGGAGAGCCGCGACGCTCTCGTCGAGGTCGGTACGAAATTCGCTCTGCTCGCGTCCTTCGCGGAACAGCTCCCGGATCCGCTCCTCGTAGCGCCGCCGCTCGGCGACGATCTCTTCGAGGCGCGCACCCTCAAGGTACTTCCATTCCTGGACGAAAACGGTCGCGACCTCCAGTTGATCGGCCACCACGCGCAGGTGCGCTCGCAGCGCCAGCCGGATCTTCTCCGCGGCCGGCAACTGCTCGGGAATGGCGTCGAGGTCGGCGTGGAACGCGGCGGCGCCGTCGCGCATCGTCTCGTAGAGCAGATCCTCCTTGCCTTCGATGTGCGCATAGAGCGAGCCCTTCTGGACACCGAGCGCCTCGGCGAGGTCACCGATCGAGGTCCCGTGATAGCCCTTCTGCGCGAATAACCGCGCCGCCTGGCGGGAAAGCTCCTGACGCCTGGTCATGGTAGATTCTTACCTAACGATCGTTTGGTTGCCATGAACGACACCGAGTTCCAAGCGTACGTCCAGGAGGGCGGGCAGGTCGAGACCGGCGATGCGATGCCGGACGACTACCGCAAGGCCCTCATCAAGTTCATCGAGATGCACGGGAACTCGGAGCTGATGGGCGTCCTGCCCGAGCGCGAGTGGATCCTGCGCGCCCCGACCCTTCAGCGTAAGCTCGCCCTCACGGCCAAGGTGCAGGACGAGGTCGGCCACTCGCAGCTCATCTACCGCGTGGTCGAGGATCTCGGCAAGCCCCGGGAGGCTTGTCTCGACGACCTCGTGGCCGGCAAGACCAAGTTCCACAACGTCTTCCACTACCCGACGAAAACCTGGGGCGACGTCGCCGTGATCGCCTGGCTGGTGGACGCCGCGGCGATCATCTCGCAGAAGGCGCTCCTCAAGTGCTCGTACTCTCCCTACGCCCGGATCATGAAGAAGATCTGCTGGGAGGAGTCCTTCCACATCCTCCACGGGCGCGACTGCATCCTCGCGCTCATGACCGGGACGGACGAGCAGCGCGAACTCGTGCAGGAGGCCGTGACCCGCTGGTGGGGCCCGCTGATGCAGTTCCACGGAAACCCGATCCCGGCGGACGACGATCCGATGTACCGCTGGCGAATCAAGAGCCAGGCCAACGAGGAAGCGCGCCAGCAGTTCCTCGACGGCTACGTGCCGCAGATCTGGGAGCTGGGCTTGACCGTCCCGGATCCCAAGCTCCGGAAGCGCGACGACGGCGTCTGGGAATACAGCGAGCCCGACTGGGACGAGCTCAAGCACGTCGTCACCGGCCACGGGCCGAAAACGAAGGAGCGACTCGGCTTCCGGCGCTGGTCGCGCGAAGAGACGGTCTGGGTACGGAACGCCGTCCTCGCGGACGCGGCGTGATCTGGGAAATTTTTCGCCAGGAGCGGGAGGGTTTGCCCTTCCAGCACGGCGGCTCGCTCGACGCCCCGAACCTCGCCTTCGCCGAGGCGTACGCGCGGGAACTGTACGGACGGCGCGACGAGTCCTTCGCCCTGTGGATCGTTCCACGCGAGGCGGTCGACGAAGTGCGCGACCCCTATGTCGCAGACGTCTTCGACCGCGACTACCGCCGCGTCGACGGCTACTCGCTGAAGGTCAAGCTGAAGGAGGCGCGTGAGCGCGCAGGAACTGCTGGCGCTGGCTGACGACGAGCTGATCCTCGGCTGGCGCAACTCCGAATGGACGGGGATCGCGCCCTTTCTCGAGGAGGACGTCGCCTTTTCTTCGATCGCGCAGACCGAGATCGGGCACGCGCGGGCGTGGTACGAGCTGGCTGCGAAGCAGCTCGACACCGATGCCGACTCGCTTGCGTTCGATCGCCAGCCTGGGGAATACCGCTGCGCCCCCTTCGTCGAGCTTCGGTTCGTGCCGGACTGGGCGCAAACGATTGCACGTCACTGGTTGTACGAGAGCGCAGACGCAATCCGGATCCAGGCGTTGATGCAATCGGACGATTCCCAGATCGCCGGCCTCTCCGAGAAGATCGACCGCGAGGAGGCCTACCACCGCATGCACGCCGACATGTGGGCGGATCGGCTGCGCGAGGAGGCCAGGTTTCAGCAGGCCGTTGACGAGCTTTGGCCCTACGCGCTGGGCGTTCTCGAACCCGACCAGCGCGACCGTCTCTGCGAAGCGGTCAGTCGCGATCCGGTCGACGCAGTCGAACGGAGTACGCACACAGGCGAGCTGGCGCCTCTCTGGGAGGAGATGACGATGGTGCGTCGCTCGGTGCCGGGGGCGTCGTGGTGACGGCCGAGCGCGTGTGGGAGGCACTCGCCGAGATCCCCGACCCCGAGATTCCGGCGGTCTCGCTCGTCGATCTCGGCGTCGTGCGCACCGTCGCTGTCGACGGCGACCGGGTTCGGGTCGAATTCACACCGACTTTCCTCGGTTGCCCTGCCGTCGAGGTGATGCGCGGGCAGATGGTCGAGACGATCCGCGGACTCGGGGCAGAGCCCGAGGTCGAAGTCGCGCCCGAGGGCTGGTCCTCCGATCGCATCACGGAAGAGGGGAGGCGCAAGCTGCGCGAGTCGGGCTTCGCCCCGCCCGCGCCGCGGGAGGCCGGCCCGGTGACGCTGCTTCGGATCCAGACGGCCGTCCACCGCTGTCCCTACTGCGGCTCGGAGGACACCCGCCTCGACAACCTCTTCGGGCCAACGCCCTGCCGCTCGATTCGCTACTGCACGAGCTGCCGGCAGCCGTTCGAGCAGTTCAAGATGATCTAAGCCCGCGTGGCGAGGAGAAAGCGACAAAGCGCTTGCTTTGTATCTCATGCCTGCTATATATAGCTTAGTTGCGATATGAGTCAGACCGGCCAACACAAACGTCGTATCGGCGAGGACGCGCTCGAGCGGGTTCGCGCGCGACTGGCGCACGTTGACGATGGCTGGTTCTTCTCTCAAATCGCGGACCGCGTCGCGGAGCGGCGCAAGGAGCTGGGGCTCTCGCAGGCGGAGCTGGCTGAGCTCGTCGCGACAACCCAATCTGCGATCGCCCGACTCGAAAGCGGGGGGCGGCCACCGCGAATAGACACCTTGCTTCGGATCGCCGAGGCGCTCGACTGCGATCTCCAGGTCGAGCTTCGCCCCCGCTAGACTCTCCGGCCGACGACGAGGGGGAGGCATGGGCATCATCGCGTGGATCATTCTCGGGCTGGTAGCCGGGTTGATCGCAAAAGCGATTCTGAAAGGGCCTAACCCTGGGGGCCTGATCGTCACCACGCTGCTCGGCGTCGCCGGAGCTCTCCTAGGCGGCTTTCTCGCCAGAGCCTTAAACATCGGCGAAATACGTGATTTCTGGGATCTCGAGACCTGGCTGATTGCGATCGGGGGCTCGATTCTCGTTCTCGTGATCTGGCGGGCCCTGACGGGTGGCCGGCGCGGGCGACTCGTCTAGTGCACCGCACGCTCCGGCTGGCGCTGGTCTTTGTTTTCCTCGCAGCCGGCTGCGGCGGAGGCGGTCCCAAGGAGGATTTCCAGAAGCAGGCGAACGCAATCTGCAAGCGCTACAACCAGAAGATTGAGGCACTCGGAACCCCGTCGACACCGGCTGACATTCCGCAGCTCGTCGCGAAGGGCATTCCGCTCATCCAGCAGGGCGTGGCCGAGCTTCGAGCCCTCAAACCGCCGCAGGAGCTCAAGGCGGACTACGAGCTGATGCTCGACGAGACGGAGAAGGCAGTCCCGGCTGCACGGAAGCTCGCGGATGCCGCCGCGAAGAACGACGCGGCCGCCGTCCAGGAGGCGCTCAAGGAGGGCAACGCCGCCAACCAGAAATCAGATCGCCTTGCCACCAAGCTAGGCTTGTCCGAGTGCGCGGCAAACTAGCCGCTCCGCGCCTGCGGTTAGAGGCGGTTAGCGGCGCAGTGGCGCTCTAGCGGCCCGAGAAGCGCGGATCGCGCTTCTCGAGGAAGGCGGCGACACCCTCGCGAAAGTCCTCGCTCTGTACTGCCACGGACTGGAGCTCAGCCTCGAGCTCCAGCTGCTCCGCGAGGCTGGAGAGGGCGGCTCGGTCGAGCAGGCGCTTCGTCATCCCGATCGCTTGCGTGGGGAGGGCCGCCAGTGTTGACGCGACCTCGGCTGCGCGGTCGGCTAGGCGTCCATCCTCCACGACCTCCGCGACGAGCCCCCACGCATGCGCATCCGCCGCCGAGAGGCGCCGATTGGAGCAGAGCCACTCGAAGGCGCGCGCATATCCGAGCAGATGGGCGACGAAGTAGGTCGCGCCGGTATCCGGGACGAGCCCGATGCCTATGAATGCCGGAACGAAGGCGGCCGACGAAGCCGCGAGGCGTAGGTCGCACGCGCAGGCGAGCGCAAGCCCGGCTCCGGCGGCTGCTCCGTTCACGGACGCGATAACGGGCTTCTCGAGCCCACGCAGAGCCATGACGCTCGGGTTGTACGTCTTGCGAAGCCGCTCGCCGACGTCGCCGGCGTCGTCCTTGAAGGCGTTCAGGTCCTGGCCGACGGAAAAGCCCCGCCCCGCGCCCGTGAGGACGACGGCGCGCACCTCTGCGTCGCGGGCCTCTTTGAGAGCCGCTCGAAAGCCCTCGTGCATCGCGTCGTCGAAGGCATTCAGGACGTCCGGACGGTTGAGCGTGATCGTGAGCACGCCGCCGTCCCTCTGCGTCTCGACCTCAGCCACTCTGGAGACCTGGCCCCCGCTGCTAGCGTGGAAGGAAGTGGCTGATCTTACGTTCATCTCGTCCGAAGAGGTTGCCGACGAGCAAGCGCTTGACGCGTATTCCCGCGCTGTGATCGCGGTCGCCGAGCGGGTCGCCCCCTCGGTCGCCAACCTGCGGATCTCTCGTCGCGTACGCGGCGGGCGCATGCTCGCAGGTGGCGGCAGCGGAGTCGTAGTCACCCCCGACGGGTTCATGCTCACCTCCGCACACGTCGTCGCCGCCTCCGACGGACCGGCTCGCGCCTCCTTCGTCGACGGGCGTGAGATCGAGGTGAGCGTCGTCGGGACCGACCACTTGTCCGATCTCGCCGTCCTCAGGGCGGAGAACGGTGACCTCACCCCGGCCGAGCTAGGCGACGCCGAAGGATTGCGCGTCGGGCAGCTCGTCGTCGCAATCGGAAATCCAAGCGGGTTCGCAGGATCTGTGACCGCCGGGGTCGTGTCGGCCCTGGGGCGCTCCCTTCCCGTACGTAGCCGGACGGCCGGGCGCATCGTCGAGAACGTCATCCAGACGGACGCCGCTCTCAATCCTGGCAACTCGGGAGGAGCCCTCGCGGACGGACGTGGCCGAGTTGTGGGAATCAACACCGCCGTGGCGGGTATCGGGCTCGGGCTGGCCGTCCCGATCAACTCGACGACGCGCAAGATCATCGGAGCGCTGATGAGCGAAGGACGCTTCCGGCGGGCCTACCTGGGCATTGCCGGCGGCTCGCGGCCGCTGCCTCCCCGGCTTGCTCGCGAGCTCGGGCGAGAGGAATGCGTCGAGGTGGTGGAGATCGTCGAGGGCAGCCCGGCCGCAAGGGCAGGCCTCCGTCCCGAGGATCTCATCGTCGATCTGAACGGCCAGCCCGTCACAGGCGTGGACGACCTCCAGCGGCTCATGACCGGAGAACTGATCGGCGAGAAGGTAGACGTCAGCACAGTCCGTGGCGACCGGCCACAGGAAGTCGAGCTCGTTCCGGTCGAGCTAGAGGTCTAGTAGCTCTCCACGCGCGTGCCCGCGTGCTCCTCGTGGCGCGCGAGCTCGAGAACGACTTGCGCTACCAGGAGCGCCGTCAGGCTCCAGACAAGCGCGAGAGGTGGCAGCGCGAAGCTGAACGCGAGGAGGACGAGCGCGAGCGCAGCCGTCACGAGCCTTGCCGCTACGTCGGCGTCGAAGAGTGTCGGCGGAGTCGCGAGATGGATTGCGGCCAGGCCGATCATGCAGATGGCAACGCCGGCGCAGAGCACCCACCCGGTGTCCTGGTAGTTCGGATTACCCGCGGCCGCGAGGATCTCGAACTTGACGCCGACCCCGAGCGTCCCGATGCCGATGATGACGGGAAAGTGGGCGTAGGTGAAAACTAGGCCCGCGATGCTGCCTCGGCTCACGACTGACTCGTCCAGGTAGTCGAAGTAGATCCACCAGACCGCCGCGGCTGCGAGAAAACCCCCGGCAGCGGCGAAACCCGAGTCGATCTCCCAGCTCGTATCGGCGACACCGAGGACGACGGCCAGCACCGATTCTCCGAGGACGATGATCGTCAGCAGGCCGAAACGCTCGGGTAGATGGCGCGGGTCCACTGGGGCGCCCGGAACGCGGCGCCAGGCGTAGAAAGGAACTCCGAGCTCGGAGACGAGGGCGACGGCCCAGAGCCACCACCGACCAGGAGGCGGCACGAGGAGCGAAACGAGCCAGATGAGGACGCCGAGCGAAAACGCGGCGAAGTAGATGTACGCCACTGGTCTAGCCCTCGGCACGTAACGGATGGCGCGCGCGTAGAGCGCGAGCAACACGAGCCGCACGCAGATGAACGAGATCGCGAAACTCCTGCCTCCCTTGTCGATCGCATCGGGAGTGTTCGTCGCCAGCGCGGCGACCGCGAACATGGCGAACAGGACGAGCAGCCGGTACGTGAGGTCGTCCGTGTCGAAGCGGTTCGCGTAGAAGGTGAAACCTGCCCACACCCAGATGACGGGTATGAAGAGGCCCACGTACAGGAGAAATCCGTGCAGGGTCGGGTCGTGAGTGAGGTTCTGGCCGAGCTCGGCCACTGCGACCACGAAGACGAGGTCGAAGAAGAGCTCGAGCCAGGTCGCGTGCCGTTCTTCGAATCCCTGCTCGATCGTCCGCAGCCTGGGCGGATCGAGGAAGCGGGACAGATCGGCCAACTACCGCCCTTTGAAGTTCGGCTCGCGCTTCTCGGTGAAGGCTTTCAGGCCTTCCTCCGCGTCCTCGGACGAGCGGGCAAGGTGAAAGGCCTTGCGCTCGACGTCGAGCCCGCCCGCGAGAGTCGTCTCGAACGCCAGGTTGACGGCCTCCTTGGCCAGGCGTATGCCGACGGGACTCTTCGCGGCGATCGTCTGGGCGACCCCTTTCGCCTCGTCGAGCCAGGCGTCCTTGGGGACGACTCGTGCGACGAGTCCGGCTCGTTCCGCCTCGTCGGCCGAGAGAAAGCGGCCGGTGAGGATGACGTCCATCGCCTTCGACTTCCCGATCGCACGGGTCAGCCGTTGCGTGCCGCCCGCCCCTGGCAATACGCCCAGATTGGTCTCCGGCTGGCCGAACTGCGCCGTCTCGGAGGCGACGATCAGGTCGCAGGCCATGGCGAGCTCGCAGCCACCGCCGAGGCAATAACCGGAGACCGCCGCGACGATCGGAGTGCGAATCTTGCGGATCGCGTCCCACCTGTCGATCCGCCCGCCAAAGTAGAGGTCGAGGTGCGTCGCATCGGAGAGCTCGTTGATGTCAGCTCCGGCGGCGAACGCCTTGTCGTTTCCCGCGAGAACGATGCACCGGATCGCATCGTCGTCGTCGAGGTTCTCGAGCGCCCCGACGAGCTCTCCCATGAGCTGGTCCGACAGCGCGTTCAGCTGTTCAGGGCGGTTCAGCCGGACAACGGCCACTGGCTCGTCCCGCTCGATGAGAACAGTCACTTCTTCTCCAGGAACTTCTTGATCGCCTCTTGCGGCTCCTCGGTCGCCATCGAGAGAGCGAGCCAGTCGCGCGCGTGATTGATCGTCTGGTGCCAGGCGAAGTCGCGCCAGAAGTTGAGGTGCTGGCGAGCGTAGCGGATGGTCTGGGGCAGTTTGCGCGCCAGGCTCTCCACCACTCGGTCGACCTCGGCGTCGAGGTCGGCTGCCGGGACAACCCAGTTGACGAGACCCCATTCCTCCGCCTTGCGCGCAGGCACTTCTTCGCAGAGGAGGACGATCTCGCGCGCGCGCCGGTCGCCGACCAGGATCGGCAACCACTGCGTCGCCCCGCCGGCCGGAACGGATCCGTGCTCCGGTCCGACGTGGCGAATGAAGGCATCGTCGACCATGACGGCGAGATCGCAGGCCATCTGGAGCTCGTTGCCGCCGCCGACGCAGATCCCGTTGATGCGCGCGAGCGTCGGCTTGCCCACCTCGCGCAGGCGGTCGTGAGCGTCCTTGAAAGCCCCGAACCACTTCCAGTACTCGCCGGGGTTGCCGAGGTAATCCTCGCCCCAGGACTTGAGGTCGGCGCCGACGGAGAACGCGCGCCCCGTTCCAGTGAGGACGACAACCCGAATGGAGTCGTCCCAGGAAGCGTCCTCACACGCCCTCGCGATCTCGCGCAGCATGCGGAAGTCGAACGCGTTCAGGATCTCGGGACGGTTGAGCGTGATCGTCGCCCGCGGCGGCGTCTTCTCGTAGACGATCCGCTCGAACCCGAGCTCGCTCGGATCGACCGGGCTCGGGCGTTCAGGCTCGGTCATCGGTGGTCAGGTTACTTCGGCGAAGTGCACGTGGAAGGGAATTCCCATCTCGGCGGCATCCTTTCCGGTGGCCGCGAACTCCTCGGTGCGCGCAGCGGCCTTGAACGCATCCATGTCGGGAAAGTCCCACTCCGCGTAGTAGGCGAACTTCTGCCCGGTGGGCGCGCCGAACACCTTTCCATGGCGGAAGGTGCCGCCCCGAACCCGGCGGCACAGCTCCGCGTGCTGCTCGAAGCGGGCAGCATCGGGTTCCGCCTCGTAAAGAACGAACACCTTGACCATTACCGCCTCCGAAGAATTCCCGATTCCTGGGCGATCCGCGAGGCGATGTAGACGGGGATGGCCGAGAGGAGGACCAGCGAAACAGCAACGACGTTCACGATCGGAAGCTGATTGGGGCGCGAGAGGTTTGTGAGGATCCAGAGCGGCACCGTCTTCACCGGCCCTGCTGTGAAGGTCGTCACGATCACCTCGTCGAAGGACAATGCGAACGCGAGCAGCGCCCCGGCGAAGAGTGCGGTCTGTGTCAGCGGCAAGGTCACGTAGCGGAACGTCTGCCAGGTGTCGGCGCCGAGATCCATCGACGCCTCTTCGATGAAGCGGGAGGACCGCCGCAGCCGTGCGAGCACGTTGTTGTACATGACGACGATGCAGAAGGTCGCGTGCCCGACCATGATCGTGAAGATCCCGAACCCGACTCCGAACGGCTCCAGCACCGTCCGGAAGGTCGCGTTCAGCGCCATGCCGGTCACGATCCCGGGGAGGGCGATCGGGAGAATGACGAGGAACGAAATGGTCTCGCGCCCGAAGAACCGGTAGCGCTGGACTGCGAGCGAGGCCAGGGTCCCGAGCACGAGGGCGATTGCGGTCGCGCCCAGCGCCGCCTCGACGGACCGAAGCACAGCGTCGCGGACACCGGGATTGTGGAACGCCCGCTCCCACCAATGCACGGTCAGCCCGCTGATCGGCCACGTCTGCGTCCGCCTCTGGTTGAAGGCGTAGAGCGCGATGACCGTGAGCGGAAAATAGATGAAGGCGAGCGTCAAAAGCGTCGCGACGCGCAGTCCGATGCGGGCGGTACGGGTTTCCACTACAAGCTCTCGAAGGCGCCGAGGCGCTTCGCGATCAGGAGGTAGGCGATCATGATCACCACCGGGACTGTTGCGAACGCGGACGCGAGCGGGAGGTTGTTCGCAACGCCGACATTCGCGTAGACGACATTCCCGATGAACTGGACGCTCGAGACGAGATTCGGCGTGATGAAGTCGCCCAGCGTGAGTGAGAACGTGAAGATCGAGCCCGCGACGACCGCGGGCAGTGCGAGCGGAAGGATGACGCTTCGGAAGGTGCGGCCTGCCCGCGCGCCCAGGTCGCCGGAAGCCTCGAGCAGCGAGTCCGGGATCCGTTCCAGCCCAGCGTAGAGCGGCAGGATCATGTACGGCAGCCAGAGATAGCTGAAGACGAGCCACATGGCGACCTCGCCGAACCCGGGCCCGTGGAGACCGAATGGACCAAGCGCCCAGTTCAGAATCCCGTTCTCCTGAAGGATCACGCGCCAGGCGTAGACCTTGACCAGGTAGCTGGACCAGAGCGGCATGAGAATTGCGACCACGAGGAGCCCTTTCGTCCTCGGGCGTGCGAGCCGGGCCATGTAGTAGGCGATCGGGAAGGCGATGATCGCGTCCGTCACGGTGACGGCGGCTGCGATCTTCACCGTCCGAATCGTGATCTGCCGATAGACGGGGCTCTCGACGAGCGTACGGAAGTTCTGGAGCCCGGGGTCCTTGACGATGTTGGCGGTGAAGGGATCCAGCCTCCAGAAGGCCGCCGCGAAGAGCACCGCCAGCGAGCCCAGGTAGGCAATGACGAGCCAACCGAGCGGAGCGCTGAGGAGCAGACCGAGCTGCGCGCGCGGGTGCCGGTAGAGAAAAGCGGCGACCCGCCGCCCCAGCGTGCGCCGAGGCGGCGGGTCAGAATACGCGATCGAACTCAGGGGTTTTAGCCCTTTATCTCAGTCCAGGCCTGGGTCCATTCGGAGTAGTCCTTGCAGACAGCCCCGCGGTCGTCGAGGCAGTCCTTCTGTGGCGTCGTCCAGTAGGCGACGTGGCTGAAGTAGTCCTCGTCGTTGGCGTGATAGATGTCGCAGGTTTTGGGATCGGCGGTCTCGGCGCATGACTTAGCGTTCGCCGGCGCCTCGCCGAACCACTCGGCGACCTCTGCGTTCACCTTCGGAGAGACGATCCAGTCCATCCAGCGGTACATGCAGTTCGGATGCTTGGCCTTGGACGAGATCATCCACGTGTCCGACCAGCCTGTGGCCCCTTCCTTCGGAAGGATGGCCTTGACCGGAACCTTGTCGGCCTCGAGCAGGTTGGTGATCACCTGCCAGGTCGTGCCGATCACGCTGTTCCCGCCTGCGAAGGCCGCTTGCTCCTTGGTGTAGTCCGACCAGTACTCCCCGATCAGCTGGCGCTGCTGCTTGAGGAGGTCGACGGACGCGGTGAACTGCTTGTCGTCGAGCTCATACGGGTTCGTGATCCCGAGGTCGGGTTGCGTCTTGGACAGATACAGGGCCGCGTCCGCGATGTAGATCGGACTGTCGTACGCGGTCACCTTGCCCTTGTACGGCGAGTTCGGATCGAAGACAGCGCTCCAGCTGTCCGGCTCGGGGCTGACCTTGTCCGTCCGCCACATGAGCAGGTTCGCCCCGCGGCCATGCGGAATCCCGTAATGGACGCCGTCGACGGTGTTGTGCGGCCGGTCCTTGAGCGCCGGGAAGATGTCCTTGTAATTGGGGACGAGGTTCACGTTCACGGGCGCGACGTCTCCCCCCGCGATCATCCGCAGGGTCGCGTCGCCCGACGCCGAGACACCATCGAAGTTGCCGGTCTTCATGAGCGTCACCATCTCGTCCGAGGTGTTGCCCACCGTGACGTTCACCTGACAGCCGGTCTTCTGCTCGAACGGCGTTACCCAGTCGACGCTCGGATCCGTCGACCCGTCCTCGGCGTAGCCGGCCCAAGCGATGATGTCCAACTGGCCCTCGCCGGCTCCGAGCGATTGCGGCAGCTTGCTCGTCTCCCCGCCGCCGGTGCCGCTACCGCCGCCGCCTCCGCCACCGCACCCAGAAGCCGTGAGCGCGAGCCCGCCGACTATCAGGGCAAGCACACCAAATAGCACGTAGCGCTTCCGTTTCATTCCTTTGCCTCCGTCTCCCCCCTGCTTTCGATCGCGTAAGTCTGTTCTGGACGCCATTCCAAACGGATTTCTTTTCCTCTTGCCTCGAGGACGTCCTGGGACGAGGTCTCGAGGTTCTGCCGGACGACCATCAGCTCGCCACCCTGGTCGAGCGCAACCACGTAACGGGTGATCATCCCGACGTAGACCACGTCGCGGATCCGGCCGCTCTCGACGTGGGCCCCGGGGATGGGCGGGTCATTGGCGGTCAGGATGCGGATCTTCTCAGGCCTGACAGTGAACCGCCTCCCGTCCCGTTCGAGCACGTTCGAGACGCCGACGAAGCCGGCTACGAACTCGGTCGCCGGCCGCTCGTACACTTCGGCCGGCGCCGCGACTTGCTCGATCTTCCCGTTGTTGAAGACGGCGAGGCGGTCGCTCATCGTCAGCGCCTCCTCCTGGTCGTGGGTCACGTACACGAACGTGATCCCAACACCTTGCTGAATGCGCTTGAGCTCGATCTGCATCTCCTCGCGGAGCTTGAGGTCGAGCGCACCAAGCGGCTCATCGAGAAGGAGCACTCTCGGGCGGTTGACGATCGCGCGGGCGAGGGCGACCCGTTGGCGCTGGCCTCCCGAAAGCTGGCTCGGCTTGCGCTTTCCGTAGCCCTCGAGCCGAACCATCGCGAGCGCCTCGTCCGCCCGCGTGTGCCGGTCCCGCTTCGCCACTCCCTTCACCTTGAGTCCGTACTCGACGTTCTCTCCGATGGTCATGTGCGGGAAGAGTGCGTAATCCTGAAAGACGGTGTTCACATCACGCTCGAACGGCGCCTGGTTCGTAACGTCCTTGCCGCCCAGGAAAACGCGCCCGGAATCCGGGCGCTCGAACCCGGCGATGATCCGCAGCATGGTCGTCTTGCCAGAGCCTGACGGGCCGAGCAGCGAG
>Ga0066710_100003272_pt1 | contig 13714 bp, 12 predicted proteins | sample GraSoiAngelo_159_FD_79666 | JGI IMG/M metagenome (GOLD analysis project Ga0066710, IMG submission 79666) | Grasslands soil microbial communities from the Angelo Coastal Reserve, California, USA - 14_1009_16_40cm | ecosystem: Environmental > Terrestrial > Soil > Grasslands | place: USA...
GAAACCAGGCCATTACACCACCTACTGCAAACGGCCGTTGGTGACATAGCTCGTCGTTGCTGCTGCACTTGCGACATCCTCCGTAAAAGCCTGAACCTCAGAGGTCGCGGAGGACTGATGGAGAGAACTCTGACAGTGCTTCTTCTCAAGTACGTGGCGCACACTGATTTAGAATGAGCCGCATGGAAGGCACGCTTCGGAAGAGCGTTGGCGCGACGGTACTGGCGCTGCTGATGTTATTTTTCGGATCTTTGATGTTCCTGTTCGGCTATGTGGTTCTTCGGGAATGGCGTTCGGAACGGGCAGCCCTGATTGCTTGCGGTCTGGTGTGGATTTTGGCCGGCCCGACGATATTCGGGTGTGCCCTGTGGCTGTTTGGATCGCTGCGCCGTAATCTGCTGGCACTACGCATTGGAGGAACAGCCATTGTGCTGTCGGGGGCAGTGTTGGCGACGGTTGCCGCAACAGGTGTGCTGCCGTGCAGTGCCCCAGGTTGACTTCGCGGAAAACTGATTTCCGGCGGAAGTCAAATGCTGATCGGATTGTTCGCGTTAAGAAAGGCATAGTCCGAGTTAGCACGGTCGGACATTGAATCGATGTTGTTAACAGGCGATAGCGCTCATAAGGGTCAATGAGTGAGAAGGGGATTGTTGCGACACTTAGGGCGGTGCATGCGAAGTGGGACAGGCACGATATGCAGGGTCGATCCCGCAGTAGTTTGATCTCAGACCAACAGAAAATGCTTCAACACGCCCAGGGTGCTAGAGCATTCTCTTGAGAACCGCGAGACTGTTGAGTGCATCTTTCAGTTCGCGATGCTCCTTACATTTTGCAATCGGCAATCCCCGTAAGCGTCGGTGGATCGCCTTCTCAGCCGACTCGATGCTCGTCGGCAACTTGTCGCGGTCGAATTCCATTACTGCGGCTCTATAAACGTCCAGCCAATCCCTGTCATTATGGCTCACCGACGTCGTCTCCGCGCACAGGTCTTCTGCATCGAGGAATCTGCATCTGGCATACAAGCAAACAAGCACACGGTTGACGACAGTTGAGCAGTAAATCGCCGAGAATAAAAGTTACTGCGGTAAGGTAACCCGCTTCCGGGTAGGCCACGTGGAAACCATAAATCAGCTGTCCGACCTCGGCTGCTTCAATGGCGATCTTGCGCTCATCGGCACAGGTTCGTTCGAATTCCAGGCAAGAAGCGCCCGGTCCGTTCCATGTACGCTCTATAGCTATTTCCAAAGCGAGCAAGCAGATTCTCTTCTTCGGTCCGCGTTCGGATGATGAACAGACAAAACAGCACGACGCCGGTCACAAAGAGGAACCAGTTTGCCGCCGTCAGGGAAGCCCCCACAGCGAGCAATGCGGCGGAGTCGTAAAAGGGATGCCGGACCCAGCGATAGGGACCTTGTATGACCAAGGTGTGCTCTTGTCGTGTGACGACTGTATCGGTCAAGTTCTTCCCGAGGCAGCGCAAGGTCCACACCAGCAGCCCGCAGGCAATAGCAATCACACCGACTCCTATCCATCTCAACCAGCTTGGAAGCGAGACTGAGGACCAGGCCATCCAGCCTGGATCGATCACCCATGCGATCAGCCCCAGCCAGAGAGCAGCGCCCACGGGGCGTAACGTTGCCAAAATGAATAGGCCCTCCTGCCATCGATCGAGTTTCTCGCCCGTCGCTTGTGACTTGAGCCTGTGATAGATGCCGATTGGAAGGATCAAAAGCAATACCACAATCAGCGCGGTCCGAAAAGTTTGGTCGTCGTTCATAGGCAATCTGGTTTTGCCATCTGTTTTGGTTGTGCCCGTTCGCGCATTCGTGTTCGCATAGCTTGCTCAGGCTTGACTTGGAAACCAGGACAGGATCGGGCCTAAAAGACACCCCAGGGCACTACGGGTCGATTTTGGCCCGAAACCACGTTTGGCGCCGGAACGCTTCTACGCTTCTAAGCGTTATCCATGTAATCGGACTTATCCTGGAGAATGCCAATCCCGGAAGCCTGTACTGTTGTCGCGGTAGGGACGGCCATTGCTGACCGCCCCCCCGCACAGATCCGTACATGCGCGTTTACGCATACGGCTCTTACAGAGGATGGATGGCGTCAAAGCGCTTGTCGGAATAAGGATGCAGAACACGGGGTTGTGGAATCCACCGGTTGAGCAGTGGGTTGAGACGGTCCCACCCAACCTGCGCGCGTTGACTGCGACGGACTAAAACGCTCCGCCATAATCGGCATACGCGACGCCGGAAGACGCGCAACTGACCGGTGTTACCGGGAACTGCATGGTATTGGTAGTAGCCCTGCACGACCTTCCGAAGCCATGTGCCGACCTCACTCGTACGATGATGCTTCCGGGGTTGAAGCTCAGCCTTGATCGCTTTCAGCTTCGCAACCATCCGCTTCTTCGAACTCAAGGTGTACGCGTTAGCCGATCCGGAACGTGCAGTCGCCGAAGTCAAGGGCGAGGGGTCATCAAGTCTACGCGACGTATGTATCGCCAGGATTATGTGCTATTCCTGCGTGCTGCAGGCGGCAAGATCGCGTTCCTACGGGAATATTTCGATCCTGTGCGTGCGGCTAGGGCACTTGACACTCCGATCCTTGGTTTCGAATCCTGAGGACAACCGACGGGCCAAAGCTTTCGTCGGTCCAGGCCCCGATCCCACATCTCGAAACTACACTTCGACCGAGAACTCAGCAACTCGTAAATGTGCTCTCTGTCCACGTAGCGGATTGTGGTCGGTTGACGAGCAAGCCTGAAGTACTCCCAAGGTAAGAGTTGCCGACCACTCGCTCCGATCTTAGAAATGAAGGCCCAGAGTCCGCACGGGTGCGACGATTCACTCCTCGCGCAACAAAATCATAGGATCGACCGACATTGCCCGCCGCGCCGGAATCCAGGTGGCGATTAGTCCGAGCAGCGCCATGGCTAAAATAACTCCCGCCAATACCACCGGATCACGCGGCGTTGCCTGATACACAATGTCAGACAGCACTTTAGTTGCGAGCAAACCCAGCACTAAACCCGCAGCAGAACCAAAGGCAAGCAAACGAAAGGCGTGCCCTAAAGCTATCTGGACCACTTGTTTGCGCTGTGCGCCAAGGGCAATTCTAATTCCCAGTTCGCGCAGGCGCTTGCTCACTGAATATGCCGCCATTCCAAAAATGCCTGTGATCGACAGCATCGCGCCCATGATGCCGAGCACGCCGAGCGAAATGGATGCCACTTGCGGCGGGAACAGCGCACCGCCAATTTCGTCTAGCCGCGTCTCGATCACAACGGGGATGGCAGCGTCGATTTCGTGCAGCGCACTTCTGATCGCGCTGCCGAGTTGCTGGGGCTCACGACTCGAACGCACAACCATCCACGCGGATGCCGACGGCCATTGTAGTTCCGGCAGAAACATCGCGGGCTGTGGTTCTTCGGTCAGCTTGCCATACTTCCCGTTTTGCGCGACCCCAACCACATCTATTCGAGTTTCATCAGGCATTTTGTAGTAGGCACCGATCGCATTTTCGACTGACCCAAACATTCTGCGCGCGAACTCCTGGTTAACGATTGCGACCCGCGGCGAATTCTTATCGTCGTGCCAGCTGAAAGCGCGCCCGGCGAGCAGTGCCGTGCCTTCGGCATTAAGATAATCGGGAGATACGTGATAGAGATAGACGTCGCTGAGAGTGGCATTCGAGGGTCGCAGGTCGGCGGTCTTTTCGCTGAATACGCTTGAAGTGTTCTGGTCATTCAGCAGCAACGCATCGGTGAGTCCCACAGCGGCGACGCCGGGAATCGCCGCGATACTGTCAATCATCCGTTTTTGCATTTGAAGGGTTCGGTCGGCGCTGTAACCAGCCATGCGCAGATCGGCACCCACCAGGATTGAGTTTTTCGGTTCGAAGCCGAAGTTGCTGTGGGTGGCGTGCATGAGTCCGCGCACCGCCACGAGCGAAGACGTGACCAACACCGCGCAGAGAGCAATTTGGACAGCAAGCAGGACGTCGCGAGCGGAAATTCGCCGGCCTGCTCTCTCACCCGATCCGTGCTTGATCACCTGATACGCGTCGGTACGAAGCACCTGCCTGACCGGCACCGCTCCAAAGAGGAGACCGCTGATCACGGTCAGAGCCAAGGCTAGCGCATAAACGCTTGCGTCCGGGTATACCGGCGTGTGTGTCGGGAAATTCCCGAAAGGTTGCCACTCACTGAACCAGTGCAAAAACACCACGCTGACCCAAAGTCCAATAGCTCCTCCGGCGAGAGAAAGCAGCACGGCTTCCGTAAACAGGCCGCGCAGAATGCGCGGGCGACTTGAACCCAGCGAGAGCCGCAGAGCAATTTCGCGAGAGCGATCAGAGGCCCGCGCTGCAAACAGGCTGCCCAGATTGGCGCACGCGGCCAGCAGAATCAATCCAGCTAGCAGCATTAAACCCGCCATGAACGCCTTCACCCCGGGAGCGAACTGGTCTCCCAAAAGATTTGGCTTTCCCAATGAAAAGCCTCCGGGCCGCTCCTGCTTGGGATAAGTTTTTTGAAGATATTCAGCGATGGAATTCAGATCGGCAGTTGCAGCAGCCAATGTTGTCCCAGCCTTGAGGTGTCCTACGACCACGAAGACCCAACGCGCGCCGCGATCGTTCAGGTCAGTAGCTCCTTCTATCTGTTGGTGATTCACTAAGGGCACGAAGAAGTTCGGGGAAATGAACACGATGGTCCCACGGAAATCCGGCGGCGCTACGCCGATGACCGTGAAAGGATGCTGGTTGAGCTGCACGATCTTGCCGACGACGCTTCGGTCATCGTGAAAACGCGTGTGCCAATATGCGTAGCTAAATACGATATATGGGGCGCTGTTGGGGCCGCGGTCATCGGAGTCGTGAAAAAAGCGGCCAAGATACGGCTGAATGCGTAGCGCGTCAAAAAAGTTCGAGCTGGCTTCCACTCCCCAAATCAGCGACGAACCTTCGCCAGCATTCAATGAGACCTGAGTGATTCCGTAGCCGGTCAGACCATCAAAGCTGTGATTACGGTCCCGCAAGTCGATGTAATCAGGATAGGAGTGAGCCGTTGAGCTATCGCTACCATGCTGGATTAAGTAGAGGGTGCGGGCATCTGGTACATTAAGCGGCTTCAGAATCAGGCCATTCAGAACGCTAAACACGACGGCGTTCGCCCCAATGGCCATGGCCAGAGTGAGCACGGCGGCTGCGGTGAATCCTGGTGACTTACGCAACTGCCGCAACGTATAGCGAAAATCTTGAAGTAATCCACTCATTACGCGACCTCAAGCGCAACGTCAGACCCGACCAACACTCTTCAGCAGGCAATTCTCCTACCATCAGCGAAGGTCTGTAAACCATAGATCGCTCAAGGAGATGCTCGAATCCAATAAGACGTGATGTCCGCAGATGGAAGATCGTGTCCGGAAGCGGACAACATCAGGCATGAGTGAGTATCTTCTCTAAGAGTTGCCAAAAGCGATTTTGCACCCAGTTCGGAACTGATGGTTCCCCTATTTGCGGTTGAAAACGAATCCCAATTGCTTCGGAGCGAATTACGAGCTAAACGGCAGTTATAGATGTTGCTGGGCATATGTCTCGCAGTCTTACGGACGTGAGTTTGTATCCTCCCACAATCGCTCCAATCACGATGAATGGCTCCTTTCCGGAGGCGACGGCGTCGGGAAGCGAGGCGTTCGGGTGGTGTGGGGGAGGTCTTGTTCGGAGACCTAGTTTTAACTAATTAAGACGCGGAGGAATGGGCGTGTATGGGGGGCTGTTGCTTGTCGTGGTCGCGGATGGCTCCACGCAGCATGGGATAGCGGGTCTGGTTTTCAATAAAACGACCGCGCGCCCAGTGCCGCGTCGCTCCGTGACCGCGCCCTCGACTTCGAGCGTCACGTCTCGCTGGGTCTAAGACCAGCGAAGCGTTGTTACCCCATCAAAAACTCTTAAGTACGAGTTGTCGTGAAATGATTAGTTTAAACCGCTTTTGTTATGGATGCTTATCGCCCGCGCGTCGCAGTAAAACGACTCCCAACAGGAACGGCATGATGAAAGGGATCGCTGGATTCCGGCAACGAAACCGGGTTGTGTGTACCACGGGGAGGCAAGAGCCTTCGGGTCCGGGAATGATAGACCTCTCATCACGAGGCATAGCAACGCGACGATGTTTGCAACCACATAGGCGCGGGTCGCGCCGCGCCCCAGCCACCCGGCCCTTCTCAAGGATGCTGCGAACGCTGCCGTCGCGAGATAGGTCAGAAGGCACGCGACGAAGAGCAAGATGTCAAGAACGTCACTCAGCGAGGCAATCGCGGGAGGCACCTGCCCATCGCGTGCCTTCACAACGTAGGCCCCAAGTAGAAAGCTCGTCCAGGTGAGATACGCTGCGCCGGCGAGCATCGTCGCAGCAAATCCGAGTGTCGAATAGTAGCGTTCGCCAACTTCGCTGAGCGCATCCTTGAGAACGATGAATCCACCCGATATAGCGATCGAACTGAACAGAAGGACGACGTAGCGCATTATGTTCTCGGCTGGAGGTGCTTCCCAGGGAGGACCAAGACCGACCCAGAGGAGCGCAACGAGTGTGAATGGCACGATAAGAAATCCGCCGGCAAGGGCGAGCCTTTGCTCACCGTCTGCGCCGCCTCGGATCGCCCGCGCACCAAGTATCCATGCCGCAAGAACGATCGCAGCAAACAGCATCCCTCCGATAGCCTGATAGAGGCCGGGAACGCGAAGAGCACGTGGGCTCCCGACGATGATCGCGAGGACTGGGACTATCGAAAGAAAGACATAACTCACGCGTCGCGAGGTGTGGCTCATTTGCAATTTTCCTTTAGCTGTAACTTCTCACATTTTTCCAGCGCAGGCGATCGGTGTTGAGAGATTTTCTGCATTGGATTTGCGATTCGTCAGTATCTGTGTGGCATATCGTGAAGGAGGCGGCAAAGAGCATCAGTGTTGCCAAAGTGTCGCCTCACGATCTTCGCCGGACTTGTGCTCGACTGTGCCACGCTTCGGGAGGCGAGTTGGAACAGATTCAATTCCTTCTGGGGCATGTCTCGGTTCAGACAACTGAACGTTATCTGGGCTGTAAGCAGCGGATTCGATCAGCCGTCAACGACCGGATCGGCATCGAGCCGAATCCCTGACGCCTGGTGATTGGGAAAGATTGCCGACATCCCGGAGTAGACTGACTCGTTCTATGTGCATGGCCACGGATCTCTGACCCGCTAATCTCTGCTGCGCAACCTGCGTAGATTTGCCTCAGCTTCGACCGGAAGGCTATAAGATCCCATGGCGCCGTTCATCGTTCTTGTCACGCTGTTGGCGTTGCTCAGCATCCTGAGTCACTTTCAGATTCCTGTTGCGTTTGGTTGGTGGACATCGTTGCGCCTTGCGCTCGCGGGCATGTTCTTGCTGACGGCTTCTGCACACTGGGGCAAGCGTCGCCCGGACCTTATTCGGATGGTCCCGGCTTCTTTCCCCCGACCGGATCTTCTGGTTACCGCGACTGGAGTTCTGGAAATTCTGGGAGCGATTGGCCTGATGCCGCCGAAGGTGGCGCCTTACGCCGCTTTGGGATTAGCGTTCATGCTAGTAGCGGTCTTCCCGGCAAACATCCATGCAGCGCGACAACACCTGACGATCGCAGGTCGGCCGGTGGAAGCGTTGCTTCCCCGAGCGCTCTTGCAAATCGTGTTCTTGGCGGCAGCAATCGCGGTTTTTGTTGCTGGGAAATGAAACCTGGTGCTGGGCTCACTTGCTGTGGACTTCTTGATATTCGCTGTAACCGATTCGCGAGAACCTCCCGGAGTGCCTAAGCGTCCATCTGCGAGTTCTCACAGGCTGGCGGGATCACGGGTAACCCGAGATCAATCGGTCTGGTCTAAGGAAGGGTTGCCGACCATCCATAAGTGATTTCTTTTGCCCCCTAATTGTAGTGGCAGGCGACCTTCAGCAGGACCGCGTATTGCGGGATGAGGGCAAGATGCGACACTTCCGCTAGGCCTGGCGGCTTGTTCTGTGCGCGTGGCCAGCAGACGGCGGGGAGGGCGAGGGAGAGCGGCAAGTGAGTCGGGCACGCCAAGCCCTGCCTGTGCTTGTACGAAACAGATGGGTTGCGATTTGGCTGGCTCGCGGCGGGCGGGGTTAGCGTCTTGATGGCTCCAGGTATCGTGACCCCACATTTGCAAAGGCCACGAATGAGTGGACCATCCGCCCAAACATGTGGGATATGAAATGCTCCCCTCCTTACAGCTCCGATTTTGAGTCGATTAGTTCCCAACTCAGCCAAGTCGCTGCCGTCAAGAGTATTCGGGCCTCCTGCTTAACCGCAACATCGAAGCTGAAGGGGGTGACTTGGAACAGGTTGCTACCATCAATGTTGGAAGTGAAGAGCGCCGATGCGTCCGGAGTTCCGTTGGGGCAACAAACGAAACTGATTTTCTTTCCGTTAGGAGAAACATTCGGATCAAAACCGAATAGGCCGATGCGTTGCCGGTTATCGCCGTTGAGATCCATACTCCAAAAGGCGTCGTCGTTGGTGGCGGGATCGAAACGATGGAATATGATCCGTGTCCCGTCAGGTGTGAAAGAGGGATCGTCCTCACAAACACCCGGAGCCGGAAACTCAATCAGGCCGTTGCCATCAGCATTCATGATCGCCACGTTGGCGCATTCGCCGGGCGCGTCATGCTCGAAAACGATCTGGCGGCCGTTTGGCGACCAAGCTGGCGCGACAGCATCGCCACTTAGGAACGTGATCTGCTGTAAATCTTTGCCATTCGGACGCACTGTGTAAATCTGAACTCCCGCGGCCGTTTGGGTTTGAAAGGCAATCAGGCCGTTATGTCCCGGGAAGGTAGCGAAGGCGGTGCCGGCTGCCAAAAACAGCACGGCTAGACAGGCGAGTAACGACCTGAATTCTAAAATCTTTGTGCGCATAGTATTCTCCACAACGTTAACTGTTTGGGACTGCTTGACGGTCGAAAGGCCGCTGGGCCGAGAACGTACCTTCTCAAAGCGATACTGGCAATGGCGAAGGTCTGACTTTGTTGTGACTTTATTGTCCTTTCAATAGGTCCTTTATTTTTAAAGGCTTTCAACGGATGGTAAACTTTGTTGACATTCGCTTGGGGCAGTTTGTGATGTCCAGTCCAACGCAGTTCTCGGGCAAGGTGTGTTTCGGCGAGTTCGAATTAAATCTCGAGACGGCCGAACTTCGCAGCAACGGCAGCAATACAATCGTTCCAGGACAACCCTTTCAAATACTCGTGACACTGTTAGGCCGACCGGGTCAGTTGGTCACTCGGGATGAACTGAAAAAACAGCTCTGGCCTTCCAATACCTTTGTAGATTTCGACGTCAGTTTGAACAAGGCCATGAACCGTTTGCGCGAGGCCTTGGGCGAGTCAGCGGAGCATCCACGCTTCATCGAAACGCTGCCCAGGAAAGGGTACCGCTTCATCGGCGTCGTCGAACAGGGGCGCTTTCGTACAAGTTCAGAGTGTCACCCGGTCCCAGCATCTGCGCGCGAGAAACTACCAGGCGAGACATCTCACTCGCCGTGGTTCTTGGACCTGAGACGGACCTTGCGGTACGCATTTCTTGTCCTGATTTGCGCAATTGGAGTTGGTTTGTTTGCCTTCCGCGCATCGCTCTCCATGCATGTCCCGAAGACTAGTATCCGCTCGCTGGCTGTGTTGCCTCTTGAAAATATCTCTGGCGATCCATCCCAAGATTCTCTCGCAGATGCTGCCACGGATCAGCTAATTACCGATTTGGGCCGCAATAGCAGTGTTCGGGTTATCTCCCGAACATCAGTACTGCAATACAAGAGATCACGCAAATCTCTTCCTGAAATTGCGCGCGAGTTGAATGTTGATGCCATCGTAGAGGGTGCCCTAGTGCGAGCCGGCGATGAAGTGCGTATTAATGTCAAATTGATCTATGCTGCTACAGACAGCCAATTGTGGGCCGAATCATATGAGGGCAACGTAAGAAATGTACTTAGTACGCAGGAGGCCGTGGCGAATGCAATCACAGACAATGTGTTCAGACATTTGGAGGCGAAGAAGCGGCGACTTCCAGGAAGCAATCGCTCCGTTGACCCGGGAGCATTCAATGACTATCTATCTGGCCTTTCTCAAAGTTACACAAGCGACGGCCTGCAGAATAAAATCCGTTACTTCAGCGCTGCTGTCCAAAAGCAGTCTGATTTCGCAGAAGCCTATGCGGAGTTGGCCAGCAGTTATGCGGAACTCGGACACATGCTGGTTGCGCCCCCGGAGGAAACTTTTCCATATGCAAAAGCCGCTGCGCTTAAAGCCATCGCCTTGGATGACGATCTGGCGAATGCGCACTCCACAGTTGGCGAAATGCACCTCCTGTATGACTGGGACTTCCCGGCCACTATATTCGGATTACGCCGAAGTTTTTCTAGCCACGGGGCGCTACGACCAGGCGATGCAAGTGATACTAAGGAAGGAAAGCATCGACCTTGTGGCCGCACAGCAGAGTTCTAGTAGGGCGGCCATTTTGTACTTTTCCAGGCAATATGACGAGGCAATAGACTGTGCCCATAGAGTGCTGGATGCCAATCCCAATTCCTATAACGCTCATTTGTGGCTCGGGCTTAGTCTCGAACAGAAGCACCAATTTGCTGCTGCCCTTTCGGAGCTAGAGCAGGCGGTGAAACTATCCAATGATGAGCAATGGATTGGCTTTGTTGCACATGACCTAGCGATATCTGGTCATAGGGATCGCGCAAGAAGGATTCTCCGCCGCCTTCAGGCGAAAGCGAAGGTAAGCTATGTTTCGCCTTGGTGGATGGCAATTATTTACGCCGGTTTGGGCGAGAAAGAACGCACCCTTTATTGGCTAGACGTAGCATATCAACGTCGAGAGCACGATCTTGTATTCTCGAATTGCTGGCCCATGTTCAACGATCTTCGCAAGGACGGCCGTTTTCGGGATTTGCTACATCGTATCGGACTGCAGGACTCATAGTTACACAGGTCTCGAAACGCTAGAGCCTGCGCCGAGGACAATCGCCGCTGCTCCGAGCTCGAACCCAGGCTTTCAATTCCCATCGAACTCTGCAAGAATTCCTCGCCATGCGCACACGATTTTCGATCCTACTCTTTTCTTTTTTTGCATCCACATCTTTAGTTTGGGGGTTTGCTGGCGGCACCCAGACTCTGCAATACACGATCGTCTCCAACGGACGAGTGGCCGGAAGCGAAGTGGACAAATACAGCGACGACGGCCACGTTGACTGCGCCTTCGAGTTCAATGACCGAGGCCGTGGTCCGAAAATCGAGGCGCACTATGTATTTGGGGCCGATGCAGTACCTTTGCGCCTCGATGTTACTGGCGTCGATTATCTGAAGGCGCCAGTGGACGAACACTTTGCCGTGGATGGCGGGCGGGCACACTGGAAGAGCACTTCCGAAGATGGAGAGACCCGTTCGTCGGGCTTTTATGTGAGCAATAGCGGAGTGTTCGGGCCCGAGACCGCGTCCCTTGTTCAGTCGCTCCGGGAAGCCAAGTCGGGTTCAGTAAAGTTGTTGCCTGCCGGCGAGGCGCGGCTGGAACGTCTTTCCGACACCACTCTCGCAAACCATGGACAGAAATTGCATGTGACTGAGTTTGCCATTACCGGCATCGCTTTCGAGCCGATGACGATTTGGCTTGATGATGATGGGCGTTTTTTCGGAAATCCGGGACCGTGGTTTTCGGAGCTTCGCGCCGGCTGGGAAGAAACGAATGATCAACTCTATAAGCTGCAGCGGCAAAATGCAGAGTCGCGCTTTGCTGCTCTGGCGCGTGATCTGGCGCAACATCCCGCGCAGCCGCTGGCAGTCGAGCACGTGCGCGTTTTTGATTCGGAACACGCCACCAGCCGGGAAGATCAGACTGTCATCGTCGATGGTGAGCGCGTCACAGCAGTTGGCGCCGCCTCTTCTACGATCGTTCCGCCAAATGCTCGCAAGATCGATGGCACGGGAAAGACTCTCCTGCCAGGATTGTTCGACATGCATGCCCACGCGCAGGCGATCGATGGACTTCTTGACATTGCCAGCGGGGTGACCAGCGTTCGCGATATGGGCAATGACATCGCCGACCTTCGGCGTTTGCAGGACCAGTGGGACAAGGGCACGGCAGTGGGTCCGCGTGTTTGGAAGGCCGGATTTATCGATGGACGGGGGCCGTTTCAGGCTCCGACCGGATTGTACGCGGATACACTCGAAGAAGCCGTCGCGGCGGTCAATCGTTATGCTGACCTTGGCTACGTTCAGATCAAGCTCTACAGTTCCCTGAAGCCGGGATTCGTTCGCGGGATTGTGGAAGCCGCGCACAAGCGCGGATTGCGTGTGAGCGGCCATGTCCCCCAGGGGATGGTCGCCAGCCAAATGGTGGAGGATGGGGCCGATGAACTGCAGCACATAAACTTTATTTTTCTAAATTTTCTTGCCGGGCAGGTGAAGGACACTCGTACTCTCGAGCGCTTCACTGCCGTGGGTGAGAGCGCCGCAAAGCTAGATCTGAATTCCAAGTCCGTCAGCGATTTCATCCAGCTTCTTCGGCAACACGGCACGACGGTCGATGTGACGCTCGCGACATTCGAACCCATGTTTAGAGCGCGGCCTGGCACGGTCTCTTCTGATGTTGCGCCTGTACTCACCCGCCTGCCCGCTCAGATTCAGCGTAACGCCTACACTGGCGGACTTCCCGTCACCGGCACCAACGACCAGCTCTATAAGGACTCCTACAAGGCCATGCTCGCCATGACCAAGAAAATGTACGATGCCGGCATTCCCATACTCGCGGGCACTGACGCAACTGCCGGAATCATGCTGCATCGCGAGCTTGAACTGGAAGTGGAAGCGGGCATTCCTCCTGCGAAAGCTCTGCAGATCGCGACCATCAATGCCGCCCGAGTTTTGAAGCAGGAGGCAGAACTGGGATCAATCGCTCCGGGAAAACGTGCAGATCTGTTGCTTGTGGAAGGGAATCCCTCCGAGCACATCAGCGATATTCGCCGCTGCCGGATGGTTCTGAAGAACGGTACGGTCTACGACAGTACCGCAGTCTATGCGGCGGCGGGGATCAAGCCTGCGGACTAGTAAAACCTGTGCAGGTTCACGGCATCTGGGCGGCGCCCTGAGTCTCGACGTAGACTGCGTAGAGAGACTGGCTCGCAGCCATGAACAATCGGTTCCTCTTGGCGCCGCCGAAACAAAGGTTCGCGCACGTTTCCGGAAGATGAATTTTGCCTATCAGCGCGCCGTCGGGTGCGAAGACGTGCACTCCGTTGTAGCCTTCGCCCGCCCATCCGGCAGCGGACCAGACGTTGCCATCCACATCGCAACGAATGCCGTCGGATGAGCCCGGCGACAGACTCGCAAACTGCCGGCCATTTTTCAGGCGCACGCCATCCACGACGTCATAGACGCGAATCGGGCGCGGGTCGCTGGGCTGTTTTGGAGCTCCAGTGTCCGCGATGTAAAGCTTCTTCTCGTCAGGAGAGAAGCACAGGCCGTTGGGCTTATCCATGTCGCCGGCGACGACCGTTGCCTCGCCGGTTTTCGGATCGAGGCGGTAAACGTTGGCGGGCAATTCGAAAGAAGCCTTGTGACCTTCGTAGTTCGACATGATGCCGTAACCAGGATCGGTGAACCAGATGGCGCCATCGGAATGC
>Ga0066710_100003273_pt1 | contig 13713 bp, 9 predicted proteins | sample GraSoiAngelo_159_FD_79666 | JGI IMG/M metagenome (GOLD analysis project Ga0066710, IMG submission 79666) | Grasslands soil microbial communities from the Angelo Coastal Reserve, California, USA - 14_1009_16_40cm | ecosystem: Environmental > Terrestrial > Soil > Grasslands | place: USA...
ATTCGGTGGGGTATTCAAGCAGCACGTTGATGGTGTCGGGGGCAGTACGGCCGTCTTTGTAGTTGTAGACGCCGCCTGCCGCCACGGCTGATTTTGGAATCTCCTGGCCCATGAACATGTGGACCACATCGATCCAGTGGGTAAAGAGATCGGTAACCTGGCCGCCGCCGAAATCGAGATAGGCGCGGAAATTCCAGTACTGCTGCGGATCATAGTCGCGCCATCGAACCGGGCCCAAGTAGCGCGCCCAATCCAGATTCGAGGGCTTCTGCCGCAGTGATTCGGGTGCGTGGCGCAGGTGATATTGATTGCCGTGCCACCACGTGCGCGCCAGCGTGATTTTGCCCAGGCGGCCGCTATCGAAATACTCGCGCTTGGCGCGCAGGTAATGAACGCCGGAACGTTGCTGCATGCCAACCTGGCAGATGCGCTCGTTGACGCGCGCGGCCTTGACGATGGGCGGGCCTTCCTCAATCTTGAGCGTGAGCGGCTTTTCGACGTAGACATCGCGGCCGGAATTGAGCGCGTCAGTGGCGATGGCGGCGTGCCAGTGGTCGGGCGTGGCGACGAGGACGGCATCGATTTCTTTCATCTCCAGCAGCTTGCGGTGGTCGGTGAAATTGCGGGCATGCGGCGCCTTCTGGCGGGCTTTGTCGATCTGCTCGCCGTAGATGTCGCAGACAGCAGTTACATCGACCTTAGGGCTTTCCTGGAACTGCGACATGTCGTGGCGGCCGCGCTCCCCGCAACCGATGACGCCGAGCCCGATCTTGTCGTTGGCGCCGAGGATGCGGGAGTAGGAGAGCGCTGTAGCGGCGCTCGCGCCGCGCAGCAGATCACGTCTTCGGATGTCGGTGGGCATGAAGAGATTATACGATTCGGTGTTCGGCAGCGAGCGAGGCTTGGTAAGCGCCACCTGTTGAGCTACGCCTTCAGATCGACGCTGGGCAAGAACCGCGGCGGTTTGCGGAATTTCGTCGCCTGCTCGAACGCATAGGCCAGGCGGAGGAGCACCGGCTCGCTATATGCTTTGCCAACAAACGACAGCCCGACGGGCAGGCCGAACACATAACCAGCGGGCACGGTGATGTGCGGGTAGCCCGCCACGGCGGCGGGGCCTGTGAAATCGCCGCCCGGAAAATGATCTCCGTTGGGCAGGTCGATGGGCCAGGCGGGAGGGGCAGTGGGCGCGATCAAGGCATCGAGCTTGTGCTTGCCCATGATGGCGTCGATGCCGCGAGTACGGGCCAGTTCGTGGTTGCGCTTCAAAGCTTTCAGATACGCAGGCGTGGTGAGCGGGCCTTTGGCCTGCGCCTTGATCATGACGTCCTGGCCGAAATAGGGCATCTCTTTGGCCGCGTTCTTCTCGTTGAAGTCGATGATGTCTTTTAGCGAGTGCACTGGCGCTTTCGGACCGAGCCGTTCAAGGTAGGCATTGAGATCGGCTTTGAATTCAAACAGCAGCACTTCGTTTTCCGAATCGCCGAATTTTCCCGTGGTCGGGATGTCGGCGGGATCGATGATCTCGGCGCCTAGGTGCTTCATGGTATCGATCGCCGCGGCCATCAGCTTGTCGACGGGTTCGCTGAACCCGAAGTACTTTCGCGGCACGCCAATGCGCGCGCCACGCAGCCCGTTGGGATCGAGAAACTTCGTATAGTCGGCCTGCGCTTTGCCGGCGCTCTCTTTGGTGACCGCGTCGTTCGCGTCGATGCCGCCCATCACGCCCAGCAGAATTGCGGCATCCGTCACGGTGCGTGTCATGGGACCAGCGGTGTCCTGGCTGTGCGCGATGGGGATGATGCCCGAGCGGCTGATGAGGCCGAGGGTGGGTTTGATGCCGACGAGTCCGTTCATCGAAGACGGGCAAGTGACCGAGCCATCGGTCTCTGTGCCGACGGCAATGGCGCAAATATTCGCCGCCGCCGCCGCGCCCGATCCGGAACTTGAGCCGCACGGATTGCGGTCGAGCGCATAAGGGTTGAGCGTCTGCCCGCCGCGGCCGCTCCAGCCGCTGGTCGAATGACTGGAGCGAAAGTTGGCCCACTCGCTCAAGTTGGTTTTTCCCAGGATCACGGCGCCGGCTTCCCGCAACCGCTGGGCAACAAACGAGTCGCGCGGCGCGATGGACCCAGAAAGAGCAAGCGAGCCAGCGGTGGTCATCATTCTGTCAGCGGTGTCGATGTTGTCCTTGATGAGTACCGGAATGCCGTGCAGCGGGCCGCGCACGCCCTTCTCACGGCGCTCTTTATCGAGCGCATCGGCGATCGCAAGCGCGTCCGGGTTGATCTCGATCACGGCGTTGATCGCCGGCCCGCGCTTGTCGATCTCATCGATGCGTGCGAGATATTTTTCGGCGATGGACCGCGCGGTATACCTGCCGGATTTCATTCCGGCCTGCAACTCCGCAGTGGTGACCTCGTCCAGGTCGAACTGTTTAACCGGAACCGGCGCCGAACGAGACGATGGCGACTGGGCCGGGCGAGCGAGCGCGGCTCCTCCTCCCAGCAGGCTGACCTGCAAAAAAGTTCTACGCTTCATGAGAAATGAGGAGAAATGAGCAAACGCTCGCCTGAGCCAGGCGATCGGGCCGCTGCACAGTGCCGTTCTCCAACTGGGGATGATATCCCACGCAGGCAGCGCGCGCACCTTCCGCTCAAAGTCTTACAAATTCTCTTAACAAGCCGCAGGCGGCGGACTTCAGTACGCCAGCAGCCGTTCGGCTTCGCGGGCCAGGTCGTCGACTTGCGGCAGGATGGCGCTTTCCAATTGCGGGTGATAGCCCACCCAGGTATCGAGAGCACCCACGCGGCGCACGGGAGCATCGAGGCGATCGAAAAGCTCGTCGGCGATGCGCGCGGCGATTTCGGCTCCGTAGCCGAAGGAGATGGTGTCTTCGTGCGTCACCAAAACACGGCTGGTCTTTTCGACGGAGGCGCGAATGGTATTCCAGTCGTAGGGAGCGAGGCTGCGCAGGTCAATCACCTCGATGCTGGCATCGGGGTTCCTGCGCTCCACCTGCATGGCCGCCTGTAACGATTTCTGGACAACGGCTCCGTAGGTCACGATGGTGAGGTTCTGTCCGGTCTTCACGACTTTGGCGCGGCCAAATGGGATGGTGAAATCCGGACCCGGGTGCGGCGAGCGGTTATAAGGCTCGCGATATAGCCGCTTGTGTTCGAGGAAAAGCACCGGGTCGTCGGAGCGAATCGCGGTGCGCAGTAGGCCGGAGGCATCCAGGGCATTTGACGGCATGATGACGCGCAGGCCCGGGATATGCGTGAATTCCACCTCGCCGCACTGGCTGTGATAGATGGCTCCGCCGTTCAGGTATCCACCGATGGGCACGCGCAGCACCACCGGGCTCGAGAACCCGCCATTCGAGCGCCAACGCATTGTGGCCAGTTCATCGCGGATTTGCATCATCGCCGGCCAGAGGTAATCGAAGAACTGCACCTCCGGCACCGGCTTCAAGCCGCGTGTGGCCATCCCAATGGCGCGGCCGACAATGGAGGCCTCGGCTAAAGGCGTGTTAAATACGCGGCGCGCCCCAAATTCGATTTGCAGTCCGGCCGTGACCTTAAAGACGCCGCCTTTGCCTTTTACTTCCTTAAGATTTTCTTCGCGCGAGCAATCGGCTACATCTTCGCCGAACACCAGAACATCGGGATTGCGGCGCATCTCCTCGGCGAGCGTGGCGTTGAGCAGGTCAACCATGGTCTTGGGCTCGCCGGTGAATTGCGGCGTGGCTTCGAAAGCGTCCGAAGCCGGGTCCACGCGATCCGAATACAGATGAACCAGAACCGAATCGCGCACGGGCGGCGACTGACGCAGCGCCTCCTGCGTAGCCTCGTGGATCTCTTCATCGATTTCGTGAACGATGCGCTGCAACGCTTGGCGGTCGAGGATGCCTTCATCGACCAGGAGCTTCGGGAAATTTAGCACCGGATCGCGCGCGGACTCGGCCTTTCGCTCGGCGGCGGTTTTGTACATGCGCTCGTCATCGGAGAGTGAGTGCGAATATAGTCGCACCACGTGTGCATGCACCAGCGCAGGCCCGTGGCCGGAACGGCAATAAACAGCGGCCTCGCGCAGCGCCCGATAAGACGCGAAAAAGTCGGTGCCATCTACTTCCTGGCGAAAAAGAGACGGAAAGCCGGAAAGCAGCGGGCTGATATTGGCGCCGGCCGTCTGGCACTCGACCGGCACCGAGATAGCGTAGCCGTTATCCTCAATCAGGAACAGCACGGGGACGCGATCCAAGCACGCCGCGTTCATGGCCTCCCAGAACTCGCCTTCGCTCGTTGCCCCATCACCGCCTGTGACCAGCGTCAGCTCGCCGGAATCCGGCTGGCGGTAGCGGCCGGCTTCGGCGCATCCCACGGCCTGCACAAACTGGGTGCCGGTGGGCGAAGACGATGTGACGATGTTCAGTTTGGGCGCACCCCAGTGCGAAGGCATCTGGCGGCCGCCTGAGGCGGGATCGGACGCTGCGCCGACCGCTTGTAGCAACATTTCGTACGGCGTCACGCCGAGCGCAAGGCATAGCGCGCGATCGCGATAGTACGGATACACCCAATCGTGTCCGGGCCGCAGCACCATGCCGGCGGCCACTTGCACGGCTTCATGGCCCGCGCCGCTGGCCTGGAAGAAAATGAGGTTCTGACGCTTCAGGGTGATCTCGCGATCATCCAGCCGGCGGGCGGTATGCATGATCCGGAAAGCGCGGGTCAGCGTCTCCGGTTCAAGACCATCGAATCGCGCCGCGTTCTGGCGGTTCGTGCTGGTTGGCATGGTCGCCATGCGAGTCCTAACTCAAGTGTAGAGGAGTTTGGCGAAGTTTTGCCGGATCGCGCACCACAATCGCCAGCGCCGCCAGATATAGCACGCCGCCGATCAGCAGTGTCTGGACCAGCCCGAGATAGATGGCAAACATTAGCGCCGCGACCGAGCCCAGCACGCTGGCCGCGGCATTCAGCGACCACGCCCAGCGCACCGAGGAGCTCTGCCACTTTTCCAGGCGCGCCAGACCAATTGGGAAGGGCATCCCCATGAGAAATCCCGCCGGGAAGATCAGCGCCACGGTCACCGCTATTTTCCATGGCAGCGGCAAAGTGATGCCTTTGGGCAGCAACACGGCCACATCGAGCGCGAGTAACCCAATCAGGATCGCCACTCCCGCGAGCACCGCTCTCCACCGGGCGGCGGAAGCTCCTATGACCGCGCGGCTCGCGTAACTGCCCACGCCGCTCGAAACCAGAAGCGAAAAGATCACTACCGTCAGCGCGTACGTCGGATGCCCGAGAAACAGCACGAACTTTTGGATGAGAGCGACCTCAACCAGGATGTATCCGGCGCCGATGGCAAGAAAGTAGAGCAGAAACGCGAGTACCGGCTTTTCGCGCGGCAGACGGGTGCGTAATACCATTGGCGGCAGAGCCAGAATGATAAACGTCGCGACTGCACTGATGCCGAGCAGCTCAAACAGCAGTGGGACGGCGCGGTTGATCTTGTAATCGGCGCTGCGCCTAGAGGCCCGGGTGATGAACTCCCACAGATCGCGCGGCTGCACGGTGTAGAAGAAAAACGGCCGGTTGTCGGTGACGGGTGAGATATCGAACGGGTAGCGGTGCTGGAACCCCGCCGGGTCTGGTGTCCGCAAGAGTTCCGTGAACGCGTTGGGAATCAACTCGTCGGGAAGGTAAACGGCTTCCATGTGGGACAAGGCCAGCGCTTGGCGGGCGCGGCTGATGTCTTCGGTGCGGAAAGGATGACGCGCGATCAGGACAGTGTCGCGCGCGCCCCAGCCGGCCAGATCGGCGCGTGAGCCTTCGCGGCCTACGATGATGTGGCGCGCCGGGTCGGTTTCTCCCAGGTTATGCAACGCCGCCATCGCAAGGGAAATCAGTCGCAGCGATTCGCGCGGCGGATCGAAGCCCCAGCGCGTGACAGCCAGGATGCCGTCGTCGGTGAGGTGCGTGAGGTAATCGTTGAAGGCGTCGGTGGTGTATAGATTGTTTTCCGAAAGCGCGAACGCGCCCGCGGCGGTAGACGCCCAGGTGTCCACAAGCGTGGCCTGCAACACCTGATATTTCTCGGCGCTGCGGCGGACAAATGCGCGACCGTCTTCGACCAAGATGTGGACATCGGGCCGAAGGTACAAGCCGCGGCTCAATTGCGGGAACTTTTCCCGCATAATCGTTGTCGCGATGATGGGGTTGATCTCGACGCCGGTGATATCGCGGCTGCCGGAGGCAAGCGCACGCGCCACGTCCCAGCCGCCGCCGGGTCCGATGATCAGCGTCTTGGCCGCGGGCCGCACGGCATACGGCAAGCCCGGACCCTGATAGAGCAGGTCGTGCCGGTCATGCTCGGAGAGGTTGGCGAAATCGTAGTTCGCGATCGCGGTTTCGGCGTCCGCGTCGATGAAGATGGCGGGAATGCCGGAACTTTTATCGGGGGCCACGGCGATGCGCGAAAAGCTGTTCCATTTGACGTAGGTTTCGTGCTCCAGCTTCTGGCCCTTGGCGTAGACCAGGTTGATGAGCGAATAAGAATCGTTGAACAGCAGCAGGCCGAAGAGCGCAAGCGCCAGGGCGACGCTGGTGGCGCGGGCCGCTACCGAGCCCCCCATGCCATGCCAGATCGCGGCTGCAGCAGCGAACAACACGGCTGCCACGATCGTCGTGTTGGGCCCGCCGAAAGCATTGAGGAACGGCACCAGCAACAGGCACCCGCCAGCGGCGCCGACGAGATCAAAAAAGTATACGCGGTTCACGCGCTCGATAGTTTCCGAAACCGCCAGCGCGACTATTGTGCCCGAGACAAAAAAGGGCAGGGCAGAGGTGAAGTAGATCAGCGCCAGATATCCGGCGGAGGGATTCTGTCCCTGCGCCAGCACGACCAGCACCGCCAGGATCACCAAGATACTGTTCACCGCACTCAGCCGCCCGAGCCTGGAAAACAAGTTGCCTTTCCAGCCGGCGACCACGTAGGAAAACACGCCGCCGGCACCCAGTCCGAAAAGGGCAATCGAGATGGCCAGAAACGCGAAGTGGTAATAGAAGACCACGGAAAAGATGCGCGTGAGCGACAGTTCGAGGAGCAGCGTGGCGAGCGTGGTCAAGGCCACGCACAAATAGACCAGGGACCAGTGGAAGCCCGGTGCTTTAACAGTATTGGAGAAGGTTGACAATTTACTATGTTAGGCGATTCGGCGCGGCTGGGTCTCGTAAAGATGTCACGTGAAAAGCCCGTGCGCGACCTTGATGAACTGCCCGCCCATTTGGAAAATGACGGGGGGAGAGATCATGATGATCGGCAACAATGGAACCCACGAGCGTGACTGGACTGCGAAGAGCGCGAGCACCACAAGCAGTGGCGAAAGGATACGGCCGAAAGCGTAGGCCTCAATCCAGAACAACGGGCCGAGATTCAAACTGCCCAAGGCCATCAGAAGCACGACGAACTGCAGGGGCCATGACCACTTTTTTCGCTGCAGCCAGAAGGACAGGAGAAGTGAGAAGAGCGCCCCCGCCAGCGCAAGTTCATCCAGCAGAGTGGCCGCGAGTGCCACGGCAGGCGCGGACGCATAATGCACGGGATGCAGCATGCGACTCGTCAGGCTGGCGAGCGGAAAGGACGTCAGCCAGCTCATGATGTCGTGGCCCGATGTCCTGGCGGTGAGGAAAGCGTACCAGGCCACTGCCGGGACCGCGGAGGTCGCGAACAGAAAGGCTCTCTTGAGTCGGTGTTCGCGAAGTTCGGCCAGGCAATAGGCCGCCGTGAAGAGGAATCCGGTTTCACGGGCCAGCGGAGCCAGCGCCAGAACTAAATAGATCTTGCGTGGCCGGTCTTCTGTCACATAAAGGGCGAAGCCGATGGTGAGCGATACCAGAGCCAGGTCCACCGTGAGACGGTCGAGTGACACTACTGTGGCCGGCGCCAGTAGGTACAAGACAGCCCACACCGGATGGAAGCCGTAAATGGCGAGGAAGCGGCTGAGCCAGTAGATCCCGGCGAATAAAAACAGAAGATTCACGCTGATGTAAGCTACGTCGACGTGTTGCGATTGGCCGGCAGCCAACAGGGCGGCCAGTCCTGGCACCAAAATGCGCGCGTAGCGCATGCGCGGCCAATCCATGTGACGCTCCATGCCGTTCTGAAGCAGCGGGTCATGGGCTACGTAATGATAGAACTGCCCATCGTATCCGTAAGTACCGGAGAAGCGATAAATATTCTCGGCGGCCAGCGTGGGTGGCGGGGGCACAACCACGCCGGTGCAGAACAATCCAGTCCAGTTACCGCTGTAGTTGAAGCGGACCGCGAGAGCCTGCCACGCGAATGCCAGGGCGACGGCGAAGGTGGCGCAGATCAGTGGCCGAGCACGATCCGGACGGCCTGACGTCACAAAGAAAACACGAAGGGCGTGCCGTGTTGGAGTTCCTGATAGCAGGTGTCCGGAGCAAATAGCTTCAGCGACGCGCGAAACTGTCGCGGATCAACGGCGTTATCCGGGAACATGTCGTAGTGGCAGGGGATCGCCACTTTGGGTTTGACCTTTGCCACAACTTGCGCGGCCTCGTAATGCGAAAGATTATTGAAACCGCCGTTGATACAGGTGATGACTAGGTCCGGCGAGAATTTCCCGGCGGAAAATAGCAGTTCGCTAAAGTCCGTATCGCCGGTGACGTAAACCTTCGGGCCGCTGGCGAATGTAAAGATGTAACCCATATGGTTGAGATCGGTATCGTCGGTGGGAAGCGCGAACACCCCGCGCACGTGGATGTCGCGCAGCTCGAGCTCGCACGCCGGCCACGCGGGCAGGATACGGCCCGTTTCGATCCCTTCCGCGCGATAGACGCTGCAGCTCGGGTGAGGCCCGACGAAATGCGTGGTGTCTTTGTGGCGCAGGCCGCGGATGGTTTCGGGATCGGTGTGGTCCTGGTGGTTGTGGGTGCAGGTGTAGATGTCCACGTCGAGATCTTCCGGGCGAATGAGTATAGGCACGCGCCGGCTCAAATCCACGCCCAGATGGCCGTAGGCGGCGGCACAGCTATTGGTCAGATACATGTCCGTCGTGAGCAGCGTACCCTCGTGCGTCTTGAAAATGTAGCCGGTCTGACCCAGCCACCAGAGGGCGACGGATTTCTTGGGAACCGGAAATGCCCGGATTTCCGACATGAGGCTCATGCCGGATATTGTACAGAGGTCCAGCCTACTTCTTTACGCGCGAGGCTTCTTACGCGAGAGGGCCCGGCGCACAGCAGCGATCACGTCGCGCGCGATGAGGCCGTACTTGTCGAGCAACTGCTCAGGCGTGCCTGACTCGGCGTAGGTATCGTGGATGCCGACGAATTCCATAACGCACGGATGCGTCTCCCCAACGACCTGAGCCACGCGCACGCCCAGGCCGCCATCAATCAGATGTTCTTCGGCAACGACGATAGCGCCAGTCTCAGCCGCGGCCCGTTGGATAGCGTCGCGGTCCAGCGGCTTGATGGTGTGGACGTCGATTACGCGCACCGAGATACCCTCGGCTTCCAGGGCTTCGTGCGCGCGAATGGCTTCTGCCACGAGAAGCCCGGTCGCGATCACCGTCACATCCGAGCCCTCAATCAGCTCGATCGCCTTACCAATCTCGAACTTCTGGTCGGCGGGATACACGATCGGCGCCTTCATGCGGCCGGTCCGAATGAAAACCGGGCCCACGTGCCTGATCGCGGCGAGCACCAGCGCGGTGGCAGAGACTTCGTCTGCCGGCGAAAGCACCACGAAGCCGGGCAGGGAACAGGCCAACGCCGTTTCTTCCACGCTCATCTGCGAGGGCCCGTCTTCGCCAATCGAAATGCCACTGTGTGTCCCCACTACTTTCACGTTGAGTTTGGGATAAGCCACGGTGACGCGCAACTGCTCGAAACCCTTGTTCATCACGAAGCAGGAAAAGCTGGCAACCACCGGGATCTTGCCCGCGTACGCGAAGCCGCCGGCGATTGCCACCATATTGGCTTCGGCGATTCCGCAGGAAAAGAAGCGGTCTGGAAATTCGTTATGGAACAGCGACGTGTAGGTGGATTTGGAAAGGTCCGCGTCGCCCACCACAATGTCTTTGTTCTCGCGGCCGGCCACCACGAGCGCCTTGCCAAACGCTTCGCGCGTCGCCATGCCGAGTTTTAATTCAAATTTCGGTTTGGTTGGGGTCATTGCAACTCCTGTAGCGCGAGCTTCACTTCATCCGGCGTTGGCGCGGTCCCGTGGAACTTCGGATTATTCTCCATGAAGGAAACGCCCTTGCCTTTGATGGTGTGGGCGATAATCGCGGTGGGCTTGCCTTTGGTTTCCGATGCCTCTTTGAAGGCCGCCTGGATCACCGGAATGTTGTGGCCGTCGATCTCGACGGTATGCCAGCCGAAGGCTCGCCATTTAGCGGCTAACGGAGCGACTTCCATAATGTCCTTCACGAAACCGTCGAGCTGGATGCCGTTGTAGTCCACAATGGCGACGATGTTATCGACTTTGTGGAACGCGCCAAACATCGCGCTCTCCCAGATTTGCCCTTCCTGGATCTCGCCATCGCCCAGCATCACGTAGGTACGCGACGGGCTGGCGTTCAACCGTGCCGTGAGACCCATACCCAACGCCAGCGACACGCCTTCGCCCAGCGAACCGGTGGATGCTTCAAGCGTAGGGATGAACCGGACGTCGGGATGGCCCTGGTAGATGGAACCGAGCTTACGCAGCGTGTTCAGCTTGTCCAGCGGCGTGTAGCCGCATTCGGCCATGGCGGCGTAAAGCACCGGCGCGGCGTGGCCCTTGGACAGAATAAAGCGGTCACGATCGGGCCACTTGGGGTTACTTGGGTCGTGGCGCATCACGTCGAAGTAAAGTGTGACGACCAATTCGACGGCCGAGAGCGATCCGCCCGGGTGGCCGGACTTCGCTGCGCCGATCATTTCGATGATCTCGCGCCGCATCCTCTTGGCGATGGCCTGCATCTCAGGCACAGTCTTTTTTGGAGGCATGGAAACCTTCAATTTAGCACGGGGAACGTGGAGCAGGAGACGCCGAAGCGCTGGCTCTTCGCCTGCGGTACGGTTTGGCACAGGGCATTACGGGCGGAAATGCCAGTACTACCCGAATAGGCGTGCCGCGGGCTTGGCGAAGTAGGTCAGCACGAAATCGGCGCCGGCGCGGCGGATGGAAGTAAGGCTCTCCATCATGGCGCGCTCGCAATCGATCCAGCCATTGCGCGCCGCCGCCATGATCATGGAAAACTCACCGCTCACCTGGTACGCTCCCAGCGGCACGTCGAAGCGCTGGCGCGCCTGCCAGATCAGGTCGAGATAGGGCATGGCCGGCTTGACCATGATCATATCGGCGCCCTCTTCCAGGTCCAGCTCGATTTCGCGCATGGCTTCGCGGCCATTGGCGGGGTCCATCTGGTAGCTGCGACGGTCGCCAAACTGTGGGGTGGATTCCGCGGCTTCGCGAAACGGGCCGTAGAACACGGACGCGAACTTGGCGGCGTACGACAGGATGGGGGTGTTAGTGAATCCAGCGGTGTCCAGAGCCCTGCGGATCGCACCTACGCGGCCGTCCATCATGTCCGACGGCGCGACAATGTCGGCGCCCGCGCGTGCATGCGACACCGCCGTTGCCGCCAGCCATTTGAGGGTTTCGTCGTTATCTACATACCCATCCGCTTCGCCCTCGACGATCTTTCCGCAATGGCCGTGGCTGGTGTACTCGCAATTGCATACGTCGGTCATCACCAGAAGCTGCGGCGTCTCGTGTTTGATGGCACGCAGGGCGCGCTGTACAATACCATCGTCGGCGTACGCACCCGAGGCGGCCTCGTCCTTGGTCTCGGGGAGCCCGAACAGAATGACGCCGCCGATGCCCAGCGATTGTGCCTCCGCGCACTCGCGTATGGCTTCGTCCACAGACATCTGCGCATGGCCCGGCATGGCGCTGATCTCGCGGCGCACGCCTTTTCCCGGGCAGATGAACAGAGGCAGGATGAATTGCGCGGGGCTGAGCCGCGTTTCGCGAACGAGCCGCCGCATGGGCTCGCTCGCGCGCAGCCTACGCATGCGGTGGATGGGGAAGGGCATTAGCTAGAATTCTAACCCGCCACGCCGGGGGGGCAGGGATTCCAGGCCCAGGGCAAGCGTAAACAAGTAAAAAACCCCTTGACAAGAGCATTGCCATCATTAGAATAAATCCCATATTGCTTTTATGCAGCCCGCTTGCCAGCACAACCGCACCGAAATCATCGCAAGACGCGACGGCGTGGATTACGTGGAATGCCTGGATTGCCGTCAAATCTTTGAAGCCGAAGATCTCGAGCCCGTCACCGTCAAAGACGAAGAAGAAGAGTAACTGATCTCGCACGCTCCCGCGCCGCGAGACATCGGTCGATCAGTGTCTCCGTGCGTTAGCATAGGCTTCATGCACGATTTGGGATTCTTCCGCGCCAATTTCAACCAGATCGCCGAACGCCTGGCGACGCGCGGCAATGTCGCTGGCCTCGACCAGTTTCGCGAGCTGGATCAGCGCCGCCGGGCAGTGATTACGGAAGCCGAGGAGCTGAAGGCACGCCGCAATGTGGAGAGCGCCGAGATCGCAAAACTGCGAAAGGCTGATACGGACACGACCGAGCGCCAGCAGCAGGTGCGCGAGATTGGCAATCGCATCGCCGCCCTCGATGAGCAGATCAAGGCGCTCGACGAACAATTCCGCGAGCTCGTGGCCGGGATCCCCAATCTGCCGCACGAATCCGTACCGGTAGGCCGCAGCGCCGAGGATAACGTGGAAGTACGCCGCTGTGGCGAGCCGCGCCAGTTCGATTTCGAGCCGAAGGCGCACTGGGACTTGGGGCCGGAGCTGGGCATTCTGGATCTCGAGCGCGCCGCCAAAATCACTGGTGCGCGGTTCGCTGTTTACTGGGGCATTGGCGCAAAGCTCGAACGGGCGCTGATCAATTTCATGCTGGATGTGCACACGCGCGAGCACGGCTATACCGAGGTGCTGCCGCCGTTCCTGGTAAATTCGGCGAGCCTGTTCGGCACCGGCCAGTTGCCCAAGTTCGCCGACGATTTGTTCAAGTGCGAAAAGCATGATTTCTGGCTGATCCCCACGGCCGAGGTGCCCGTGACCAACCTCTATCGCGACGAAGTTCTCGAGGCCGACCGGTTGCCCATCAGCCTGTGCGCCTACACCCCATGCTTCCGCAGCGAGGCTGGCTCTTACGGGCGCGACGTGCGCGGTATCATTCGCCAGCACCAGTTCCAAAAGGTGGAGATGGTGAAGTTCACGCGGCCCGATGAGAGCTACGATCAGCTGGAAAAGTTGACGGCGGACGCGGAGGACATCCTGCGCCGGCTCGGGCTGCCGTTCCGAACGGTGGTGCTTTCGACCGGCGACATGGGCTTCTCTTCTGCCAAGACCTACGACATCGAAGTTTGGTTGCCCGGGCAGAACGGCTACAAAGAGATCTCGTCCTGCTCCAACTTCGAAGCCTTCCAGGCCCGCCGCGCAGGTATTCGATTTAAAGGCGTAAAAGGGAAGTCAGAGTTCGTCCACACGCTCAACGGCAGCGGGCTGGCGGTGGGCCGGACGTGGGTTGCGATTGTCGAGAATTATCAGGAGAAGGACGGCACCCTTGTTGTGCCCGAGGCGCTTCGACCGTATCTGGGCGCGGAAAGGATTGTG
>Ga0066710_100003277_pt1 | contig 13709 bp, 9 predicted proteins | sample GraSoiAngelo_159_FD_79666 | JGI IMG/M metagenome (GOLD analysis project Ga0066710, IMG submission 79666) | Grasslands soil microbial communities from the Angelo Coastal Reserve, California, USA - 14_1009_16_40cm | ecosystem: Environmental > Terrestrial > Soil > Grasslands | place: USA...
CATCCAACGCTTTCGGAGGCGATCAAGGAGGCCGGGCTCGTGGCGCTCGGCCGGGCGATCCACATTCCGAACCGCAAGCGCGCGAAGACGCCGGCCTAGCGCGGCGGATATCGTTTACAAATAGCAAAAGCCGCCGCCGTATCCCGCTGCGCGGGTCGCTCGTTCCACCTGCATCGTGGCGACAGCAGCGCCGGAGATACCCGTCCTAGCTCGGGATCAGGCCTTTGAATCCCTGTACCGGCGCTACGTCAAGGACGTGTACCACTACGCGCTCGCGCTGCTACGGAATCCGGCCGACGCAGAAGACGTCACACAGACGACGTTCCTCAACGCGTACCGCGCGTACCAGCGCGGGATCGAGGTCGAGAAACCGCAGAACTGGCTGATCAAGATCGCGCACAACGTCGCGAGGACGCGATACGCGCGAGCAAGCCGTCGGGTGAAAGAAGTTCCGCTCGAGGATCACGTCGAACAGCTCGCGCTTCCCGAAGCCGACCGGCCTGATGTCACAGGTGTTCTGACCGCGCTCGGACGTCTGCCGTTCAACCAGCGCGCAGCGCTCGTCATGCGTGAGCTCGAGGGCCGGTCGTACGCCGAGATCGCCGACACGATCGGCGTGTCGGTCTCGGCCGTCGAGACTCTCATCTTCCGCGGGCGGAGGTCGTTGCGTTTGAAGGCGTCGGCGCTCCGGGCGCTCGTAGCCGTTCCACTTCCGAGCTCGCTGTCGCAGTTCTTCGAGGGCGGCGGCGTCCTCGCCGGAGGCGGGGCAGCCTTCGGCACGGGGTTCCTCGTGAAGGCCGCCGTTGCGCTCGTCGCCGGCGTCGTTGCAACCGGTGTGGGTGGTGATCGCAACCGACCGGCCGTGGCAGCGGCAGGATCGACACCGCGACCGGCGATCGGCCAATCGCGGCACCGTGCCGACGGTCTCGTGGCGCGGCCGGGTTTACGCTCGCTCAAAGCGAGCGACGCGAGGATCGTTGGCCGGGTTCGTGCGCGGTCCGCGCCGATCGCCATCGGGACCAAGCCCAGCCTCCCCGCGCTGGGAGCCGTGCAGGGGCAGGCGCCGTCGGTGGAGGGTCCCGCGACTACGAATACCCCGTCCGTGGTGCCCGCCGCACCGCTCCCGAGCCCGGTCTCCAGTCTCACGGATACCGTCGAAGCGGCGGTGCCGGCCGTGCCTGCGTCCCTGCCGGTCCAGGCGCCGAGTCTTCCGCCCGTTCAGGTCGACATCCCGAAGATTCCCGGAGGAATCCCGCTGCCCTAGCCAAATCCGCGGTAGGGGGACGCAAGATTCGGCCTGAACGGGTATCTACTAGGTCATGACGCCCCTGCTGGCGCAGAGGCCTCGCTCGGACCGGGCCTTCGAGCGGCTCTACAAGCGACACGTCGGGGACGTGTACCGGTACGCGCTCGCCGTCATGCGGAACCCCGCCGACGCGGAGGACGTCACCCAGACGACTTTCCTCAACGCGTACCGCGCCTACGCCGAGAAGGGCAGTCGCCCGGAGAAGCCCCAGAACTGGCTGATCGCGATTGCGCACAACGTCTGCCGGCAGCGGTTCCGCCAGTCGGCGAGGCGTCCGTCCGAGATCTCGTTCGAGGACGACATCGCGGACACGATCGCCGACGACGACGCGCCGACCGGCGACGACATCCGGCGAGCGCTCAGCCACCTCGCTTTCAACCAGCGGGCTGCGCTCGTCATGCGGGAGCTCGAGGGGCGCTCGTACGCAGAGATCGCCGACATCCTCGAGGTCTCGACGAGCGCGGTGGAGACGCTGATCTTCCGCGCGAGGCGCGCATTGCGGGAGCAGCTCGAGGGGTCGCTCACCTGCGGCGAGGCCGAGTTCGCGATCTCGCGACAACTCGACGGCCGGCTTCCACGGGCAGAGCGCGGACAGCTCCGCGCGCACCTGCGCGAGTGTTCGGAATGCGCGGGCTTCGCACGTCGCCAGCGCGCCCAGCGTGGCGCAATGAAGACGCTCGCGCTCGTGCCGGTGCCGGCGTCGCTGACGTCGCTGTTCGGTGGCGGGAGCGGGGCCGCGGTCGGAACGGGCCTTGGGCTGAAGGCAGCAGCAGCGGTTACGGCCGGCCTCGCGATCGGCGGCGCAAGTTACGAAGGGGTGCAACACGCGCCATGGCACGCACAGAAGTCGACGGCGACTGCGTCTCAAAAGGTGGTCGTGGCAGCGCTACCCGGCGCCGCCCTCTCGCCGGGTACGCCGTCTCGGGTCGCGGCTATGTCCGTTCCCGGCGTGCACGGCCACGGGGCCAGAGCAACGCACATCAAGCCGAAGAAGATCAAGAAGCTCTCCGCGCACGGCCGTCACCCACGCTTGACCGGGCGTTCGAGCTCCGCCTACCATGGCAAAGCCGGACAGCAGACTCATCCAGCGCACCCCTCACGCGGCGCGCTTGCACACCAAGCAGCGCAGGTAAAGGCAAAGCATCTCCAGTTGCCGGGTCCGATCGGGGAGCATCCCGCACCCCGTGCCGGGCGTGGCAAGCCGAAGTAACCTCGTACTTTCCCGTGGCATGTGTTCGGTCCCGACCGGGAAAGGTGCTTGGTAGGCTCGATCGGCGAAAGGAGACCCATGGGGATCATCAATCGACGGAACGCCGTGCTCGGCTGGGGTGTCTGGAAGGTCGCGAAGAAGTTCGGGAAGCGCAAGGCGCGGGCGGCAGTCCCGGGAACCGGTGAACACGCCGGGTTGAACAAGGGAGCGATTGCTTCGATGCTTGCTGCAGCGGGCGGCGGGCTGTGGTTCTGGCGCAAGAAGTCGGACGAGACGACGCCAGGCTCGTAGTGGCGGACATTCCCGCCGGCCTCATCAGGCGCGCGCTCGCAGGAATCATTCCCTACGAGCCGGGCAAGCCGGTCGAAGAGGTTCAGCGTGAGCTCGGTCTCGAACGTGTGGTCAAGCTCGCGTCCAACGAGGGGCCGTACGGCCCGTTCCCGCAGGCGCTCGAAGCGTTGGAGCGGTCGGCCGGCGAGTTGAATCGCTATCCGGACGGTGGTGCGTACCGCCTCCGCACCGCGCTCGCCGAACGACACGGCGTGCGGTTCGAGGAGATCGCGATCGGCGGCGGGGCAGATGGTCTCATCGACGGGATCTCGCAGGCGGTGCTCGAGGAGGGGGACAAGATCGTCTGCGGCTGGCCGTCGTTTCCGAGCTATGCCATCTACGGACGCAAGCTCGGGGCGGAGGCGGTTCAGGTGCCACTCCGAGACGATCGCTACGACCTGGACGCATTGCTCGGCACGATCACGGAGCGGACGAAACTCGTATACGTCTGCCATCCGAACAATCCGACCGGAACGATGAACTCGCGCAGCGAACTGGATTCGTACTTCGCGCGAGTTCCGGACCACGTGCTCACGGTGCTCGATCAGGCCTACTTCGAGTACGTCGACGATCCGGACTATCCGGACGCGATCGCGGAGTACTTCAAGGCGGGCCGGCAGGTGATCGTGCTCCGGACCTTTTCGAAGATCTACGGCCTCGCCGGCGCGAGGGTTGGCTACGGCGCGGGGCCGGCCGAGCTCGTCGTGGCGCTCGGAAAGACACGGCGGGCGTTCGACTTGACGACGCCGGCGCAGGAGGCTGCCCTTGCGAGCCTGAATTCGCCCGGCGAGCTCGAGCGCAGGAAGAGGGCCAATGCCGAAGGCCGCGCCGAGCTCGAGCGGATCCTGACGGAGGCGGGCTACAAGGTGACCGGACCGGCGGTGGGAAACTTCGTCTTCGTCGATCTGGGCGAGGATGCACAACCTTGGTTCGAGGCGTTGCTGCGCGAAGGCGTGATCGTGCGTCCGCTTGCCGGCTTCGGCGCTCCGCAGGCGATTCGCGTGACTGTCGGAACGCCGGACGAGCATGTGTTCCTCACACAAGCACTTGCGCGAGTGAGGACGACCGCGGCGGCTTCCTGACAGACTTCGCCGGCGTGACCGGCCTCCGTCGCCAGCTGAGCCTTCTCGGCACCGCACCTGGTTTTCGGCTGCTGTTTCTGTCCACACTCGGGTCCAGTCTCGGGACCCTGCTCGCGACCGTCGCGCTCGTCGTCGACATCAAGGACCGCACCAATTCGGGCTCGTGGGTGAGCGTTCTGTTGATCGTCGAGTTTCTGCCGGCTGTGGCCGTCGGGCTCGCGCTCGGCCCGCTGCTCGATCGAATTTCGCGCCGCGGACTGATGATCGTCTCGGACCTGGTTCGGGCTGGGGTCTTCTTCACGCTGCCGTTTGCGAACACGGCCGGACAGATCGTCGCCCTCGCCGGGATAGCGGGACTGGCCACCGGGTTCTTCCGCCCGGCGGTATACGCGGGCCTGCCGAACCTCGTCGACGAACACGAGCTCGCGCGCGCGAACTCACTGATCCAGACGAGCGAGAACGTGAGCTGGACTGTTGCGCCGATCATCGGGGGCGCGCTCGTCGCCGCATCCGGGCCGCATCTCGCGTACTGGCTGAACGGGGCTTCGTTTCTCGTCTCGGCCCTGCTGTTGCTGCGCATCCCGGCAACCAAGCTTCAGGGTGCCCTCGCGGTGAGCCGCGGCCACCTGCGCGACCTCAAGGACGGGTTTGCGCGCGTGATCCGAACGCGTCCACTGCTGACCGTTCTCGTCGTGTGGACGATCGCTCTGGGAGCCGTGGCGTCGACGCAGACGGCACAGGTGTTTCTCGCCAAGGACGCGTTCCATGCCGGTGACTTCGGCTACGGCTTGATCTTCGGCTTCATCGGGCTCGGCCTTGCGATCGGGAGCTTCGGGGCGGGCGGCTGGCTGGAGAGGTGGCCGGTCGGCAACGTCTATTCGGGAAGCATTCTCCTGCAGGCAGTCGGAGTTGCCGCTGCGGCTGTTGCCCCGAACGTGTGGGTCTCGCTGCCCTGTTTCGTGCTCGCCGGGATCGGCAACGGCACCGCGGTCGTGTGCAACTCGCTCCTTGTGCAGCGGGGCGCACCGGACACGATCCGCGGACGCGTCTTCACCGTGATCATGAGCGTCAACTACGCCGTGTACGGGCTCGGCTTCGTAGTCGCAGGGCCGCTCACCGACCGGGTCGGTCCGCGCTGGGTGTTCGGCGGCGTCGGCATCGTGCTCGCCGGCACTGCTGTCGTTGCGTATGCGCTTGCGCGTGGGGCGGAGCAGGGACTCGAGCGAACCGCCGAGGCCGAGGCCGCATAGTCAATGCACGGGCGGCGTGACTGGACGCGGGAGTCGCTCGCGGAAGGTGTTCGCGCGGGCGACACGCGGGCGCTCGCCCGGGCGATCTCGCTGGTCGAAAACGGCGACCCGCTCGCCTACGACCTCGTTCATGACATCTACCCCGAGACGGGGCGCGCCTACGCGGTCGGCATCACCGGCCCACCCGGTGTCGGCAAGTCGAGCCTCATCTCGACGCTCATCGCGCACATCCGGGAGCAGGATCGAACCGTAGGCGTGATCTCGGTCGACCCGTCGAGCCCCTTCACGCAGGGAGCGCTCCTCGGCGACCGGATCCGGCTCTCGGATCACTTCCTCGATCCCGGCGTGTTCATCCGTTCGATGGGCACGCGGGGCCATCTCGGCGGCCTGGCGGAGGCGACGCTGCAGGCGCTGCTCATCCTCGACGCCGCTGGGAAGGAGCTTGTCTTCGTGGAGACCGTCGGCGCGGGGCAGAGCGAGGTCGAGGTGATCGGGATCGCCGACACGGTCGTGCTCGTGCTGATGCCCGGATCGGGAGACTCGGTGCAGGCGCTCAAGGCGGGGATCATGGAGATTCCCGACGTGATCGCGATCAACAAGATGGATCATCCCGCTGCGAAGACGATGCTGAACGAGGTGCGCTCGATCCTGTCGCTCGACAAGGAGCGGTCCTGGAAGCCGCCGATCGTCCTCACGGAGGCGACAACCGGCCAGAACGTCCCGGAGCTGTGGGAGAAGATCGAGGCGCACCGCGCGCATCTCGAGTCCGAGGGCCGGCTCGAGGAGCGCAGGCGCAAGAATCTCGCCGGCGAGGTGTTCGCCATTGCATCCGGTCGCGCGAAGACGCATCTCCAGCAGGCGGTGGCGGACGATCCCGAGCTGCGGCGCCTGCTGGACGAGGTGCAGCGACGAGAGCTCGACCCGCTGACCGCCGTTAGAGAGATCATGGAGAGGGTGTTCAAGCTTGGCGACACTGCAGATCGCACCGACACTCGCTGACATCCAGGAGGCGCGGCGACGTCTCCACGGGATCGCGGTACAGACGCCGATCTACTTGTCGGAGACCTTCTCGCGCCGCTGCGGGCGTGAGGTTCGCCTCAAAGCGGAGAACCTTCAGAGGACGGGAGCGTTCAAGATCCGCGGCGCCGTCAACAAGCTCAGCACGCTGTCGCCGGAGGAGCGTGAGGCCGGGGTTGTTGCGGCCAGCGCCGGCAATCATGGGCAGGCTGTCGCCTGGGCGGCACGCCAGCTCGGTCTCCGTGCGCGCATCTTCGTTCCGGACACCGCGCCGATGGCGAAGGTCGAGGCGTGCAAGAACTACGGAGCCGAGACGGAGCTGACCGGCTCGTTCTTCGAAGACGCGATGGAGGCAGCGCGCGCCTACGTCGACGAGACCGGCGGCACGTTCATCCATCCCTACGAGGACAAGCTCGTCGTCGCGGGTCAGGGGACGATCGCGCTCGAGCTGCTCGAGCAGGAGCCCGAGGTCGGCACCGTCCTGATCCCGATCGGTGGCGGGGGGCTTTCGCTTGGCATCGCGACCGCGCTGCGTGCCCTGCGGCCCGAGGTCCGGATCGTCGGAGTGCAGGCCGGGGTGGACGGCTACACAATCGCCGACGGGATCGCGGTGAAAGTTCCGAGCGAGCTCACGATGCCGCTCCTCGAGGAGCTCCTAGACGACATCGTCACGGTCACGGACGAGGAGATCAGCGAGGCGATCGTGCTGCTCCTCGAGCGCGCAAAGCTCGTCGTCGAGGGCGCGGGCGCGGTCGGAGTGGCTGCGCTGCTCGCCGGCAGGGCGGGAGGCTCGGGGATGGCGATCCCGATTCTCTCCGGCGGGAACATCGATCCGACGATGCTGATCTCCGTCATGCGCCACGGCCTGACCGTCGCGGGGCGCTATCTCGTCATGCGGACCAGGCTTCCCGACCTGCCGGGTGAGCTGATCAAGCTGCTGTCACTCGTCGCGGAGGAGCGCGGGAACGTGATCGCCGTCGAGCATCACCGCGAAGGCGTCGACATTTCGGTGAGCGAGACGGAGATCGGCCTGACACTCGTTACGCGCGACGAGGCACACTGCCAGCAGATCCTCGCCGCGGTGAAGGAGCGCGGGTACAGGGTCGAGCGTCTCGGCTGACCATGGAGGGTCGGCGTGAGCGCAAAGTGGTGACGGTGCTGTTCGCCGACCTCGTCGGCTTCACAGCGCGTGCAGAGCAGCTCGATCCCGAAGACGTCGAGGCGATTCTCCGTCCCTACCACGAGCGCCTGCGTGGCGAGCTCGAGCGGTTCGGCGGCACGGTGGAGAAGTTCATCGGCGATGCGGTGATGGCTCTCTTCGGCGCGCCCGTTGCACACGAGGACGATCCGGAACGTGCGGTGCGAGCAGCGCTCGCGATCAGGGACTGGGCCCGCGAGGACGATGCGGTGCAGGTTCGGATAGCGGTGAACACCGGTGAGGCCTTGATCAACCTCGGGGCGCGTCCCGAAGCCGGCGAGGGAATGGCTGCGGGTGACGTCGTCAACACGACCGCCCGGCTTCAGTCTGCCGCGCCCGTCAACGGCGTGATCGTCGGCGAGACGACGTATCGAGCGACGCAGCCGGTAATCGACTATCGGGACGTCGACGCAGTGGAGGCGAAGGGCAAGGCAGAGCCACTTCAAGTCTGGGAGGCGCTCGAGCCCCGGTCCCGCGTCGAGACGGAGGCGGTGTCGACGCACCGGCCGCTGATCGGACGGGAGCACGAGCTCGATCAGCTGGTCGGCGCCTTGACCCGCGCACGCCGCGAGCACTCGCCTCAGCTCGTGACCCTCGTCGGTGTGCCCGGGATCGGCAAGAGCCGTGTCGTGACTGAGCTGTTCGCGGTGGTCGAGGCCGATCCGGAAATCATCTTCTGGCGCCACGGCCGCTCACTCCCCTACGGCGACGGCGTCACGTTCTGGGCAGTGGCCGAGATGGTAAAGGCGCAAGCCGGCATCCTGGAGACCGACACGGCAGAGGAAGCCGGAGCGAAGCTTCGCTCGACCCTCGACGACCTCGTCGAGGAATCGGAGCGAGACCGGTTAGAGGCGTACTTGCGACCGCTCGTCGGCCTTGCCGGCGAGGTCGAAACAGGTGGCGATCGCCGGGCAGAGTCCTTTTCTGCGTGGCGCCGCTTCTTCGAAGCACTCGCCGATCGTCGACCGCTCGTCCTGATCTTCGAAGATCTTCACTGGGCGGACGACGATCTCCTCGACTTCGTCGATGAGCTTGCAGACTGGGTCGAAGGCGTTCCGATGCTGGTGCTTTGTACCGCCCGACCCGAGTTGCTCGACCGGCGTCCCGGTTGGGGGGGCGGGAAGCGCAACGCGGTCACCGTGTCGCTTGCTCCGCTATGCGAAGACGAGACCGCTCGCCTGATCGCGCAGCTGCTGAACCGGTCGGTGCTCCCCGCGGAGACGCAGGCTGCCCTCCTCGCACGCGCCGGGGGCAACCCCCTCTACGCCGAGCAGTTCGTGCGCATGTATGCGGAGCGCGGTGAGCAGACGGAACTGCCCGAGACCCTGCAGGGCATCATCGCGGCGCGCCTCGACTCGCTCGATCTCGACGGAAAGTCTCTGCTCCAGAACGCGGCCGTTCTCGGAAAGGTCTTCTGGGCCGGTGCGCTCGCGGCGATCAGCAGCGTCTCGGTCGCAGAGCTCGAAGAGCGGTTGCGTCCGCTCGTGCGGCGAGAGTTCGTCACGCGCGGACGCCGCTCGTCGGTCGCCGGCGAGACGGAGTACGAATTCGGCCACGTCCTGGTGCGCGACGTTGCCTATGGCCAGATTCCGCGAGCCGAGCGCGTAGCAAAGCACCGTCGAGCGGCCGAGTGGATCGAGTCGCTGTCGCCGGACCGGTCGGAGGATCGAGCCGAGATGCTCGCGCACCACTATCTCGCTGCGCTCGAGTTTGCACGGGCTGCGGGCATCGATCTCACCGAGGTGGCAGGCGCCGCGCGTGCTGCGCTCCGCGAAGCCGCCGAGCGCGCGGCGTCGCTCGGTTCCTACGGACAGTCGATACGCCTTTACGACGCGGCGCTCGAACTCTGGCCCGAGGACGAACCGGAAAGAGTCATCGTTTCGCTTAGCCGCGAGCATGCGTTTTACGAGCACGGGGAGTTTCCCGACCTGGATGCGCTCGATACGCTTGGAACCGCACTCGCGACTTCCGGGCATGGCGAGCTGGCAGCCCAAGCCGAGATGCTCGCGGCCAAGACCGCGTGGGCGATCGGCAAGGGCAACGTGGCCGAACAGCACGGAGACCGGGCTCTCGCGCTCATGGCTGATGCCCCGTCCTCGCCGGCCAAGGCGATGGTGCTCGTGGAGCGGGCGCGTCTACTGATGCTTGCGTATCAATACGACCGATCGCGCGTGCTCCTCGACGAAGGCTTGCCGATGGCGGAACGATTCGGGCTCGACCGACTGCGCGCATCCGGGCTGGTTACGCTCGGGACGATGCCGGACACGGATATTGCCGTGATCAAGCGCGGCATCGAAATCGCCCTCCGGATGGACGACGTGCAGCAGATTCAACGCGGCTACAACAACCTGGCGGAAAGAATGTGGACCGAAGGCGACCTTGAGGGCGCGCTCGAGTCGTACGAGGCGGGACGCCGCTCCACCTATCGGCTCGGCGGGCACGCGCTCTTGCGCTGGCTCGACGCACAGCAAGCCTGGGCATTCCACTGCGTCGGCGAATGGGATCCGGCACTCGCGCTTCTTGACGGCTTCTTGGCCGAGTCCGATGCCGGAGCGCTCCATTATCAGGATCAGCTCGCCCGCCTTCTTCGTGCCCAGATGCGGTACGGACGAGGCGATGTCGACGGTGCATTCGAGGACGCCGAGCTCGGCGCAGCCGCGGCGCGGGAGGCGGGCGACCCGCAGGCACTTCTGTCGCTCGAGCTCTCCTTCCCGCTGCTCATCGGCGAGGGAAGGATCGACGAAGCGAACCGCCTCCTCGACGAGCTCTACGCAGCGGTTTACGCCGAAAACTTCGTCTATGCGATGGACGGCCCGCTCGCGATGGCCGACCTCGGTCGAGTAGATGCTCTGCGGGCGGCGGTCGAAGGGGCCGCGATAGGTGAACCGTGGCGTCTCGTTGTCGGTGCACTCCTCCAGGGCGATTACGTGACGGCGGCAGATCGATACGCGGATGTCGGTGCGAGGACCTACGAGGCGCACTCGCGTTTTCGGGCAGCCAAACGCCTTCTTGACCAGGGTCAGCAGGCGGCCGCGACGGAACAGCTAGGCCGCGCGCTCGCGTTCTACCGGTCGGTCGGCGCTACGCGATACATCCGGGACGGCGAGGCGTTGCTGCGGGCATCAGCCTGAGCCGCCGCAGCGCCTGAACGACACGGTTCCCCCCGGCCAGTCGTGGACGCCGCCGTGCAGGACCGGACGTGCATCGATCCCGGCGGCCGTCAGGACGCTCGCCGCGATGCTCGCCCGCATGCCTGACTCGCAGATCGTCACGACCGGCTTTTCCGGGTTGACGCCATCCGTTCCGAATCCACGCAACAGCCGGAATGGAATGTGCAGCGAGCCCGGTATGTAACCCTCGTCCCGCTCAGACTTTTCCCGGACGTCCAGGACCTCGACGGCACCTTGCTCGAGCAGCTCCTCCAGCTCGTCGAGCTCCACCGGATCGAACTTTTCCGTTGCTGGCACCCCATTGACGTAGCCGGCGAGCTCGAGGAAGCCGACCGCGCGTAGCCCACGAGCCGCCTCCTGCGCCTCGGCCTCGTCGGCTGCATGGATGACGATTCGCTCGTCTGGATCGAGGACGAATCCGGCCCGGGTCGCGAAGGAGGAACCCGTGGCCGGAACGTTGAACGCGCCGTGGACGTGTCCCGCGGCATGCGTGTCTGCGGGCCGAACGTCGAGGATGGTCGCCTCGCCCGGATCGTCGAGGTTCTCGAGCTGCGCCGGCGCGCCGACGAACGGTCCCTTGTTCAGCGCGACGACGCGCGCCGTGGTCGGGGGGCGCGGGGTGGAGAGAGAGGCGGTCGCGTTGATGAACGCCTGCGCGTCGCCGGATGCCAGCTTCGCGTTCGTGCGCTTCTCGTTGCCGATCGTCGAGGAGTGATCGGGGCTCATGGCCGCACCGCAGAGCGAGCCGGCGACGTGGCCGGGATAGACCTCGTACGTATCCGGGAGTTGCGTCAGCCGCTGCAGCGAGTGGAAGAGGCCCTCGGCGCCTTCGCGCGCCTCGACGGCGAGGTCGGGTCGCGCGGCGTCGCCGATGAACAGCGAATCGCCCGTGAGAACGAGCCGGTCGTCCACGACGAAGGCGCAGTGCTCCGGCCGGTGGCCGGGAGTGTGGATCACACGGATCGGGACGGAACCGGCCGTCAGCTCCTGGCCGTCCGCCAGCGGCTCGAACGCGAACTCCGGTTCGGCGAGCGGATGGACCGAGGTCGGCACGCCGTGCTCGAGCGCGAGTCGCCCGTGACCGGAGACGTGATCTGCGTGGGTATGGGTCTCGAGCACCCGAACGATGCGCACGCCCGCGTCGTTCGCCGCCTCGAGGTACTGCTCGATCGCGTACGCGGGGTCAACCAGGATGGCCTCCCCCTTGCTGGGGTCGCCAATCAGGTAGGAGGCGCAGCCGAGATCGTCGTCGACGAACTGGCGAAACAGCACATCCGAGAAGCTAACAGCGTGCCCGGCTAGTTTTCTTGAAGCGTTGGCCGTTCGGGCCCTTCTCCTCCTCGCCCTGCTCTGTGCCCTGGTCCTCCCCGAGACGGCCTGGGCCCATCCCAGGCTCCTGCGGAGCGTCCCTGGCGACGGAACCGTGCTGAGTGTGGCGCCGACCCGCGTCCGCGTCTTCTTCGCCAACGACATTCGCGCCGCGTCTGGGATCAAGGCGATCCGCAACGGAGGTGGTTCAGTGCTCGGAGGAAAGCCGCGGGTCATCGGCGGCCACGTCCTCGTCGTCCCTCTCCGAGCGGGTCTCGGAGACGGCGACTACACGGTGCTGTGGCGTGTCCGCTCGGACGACGGCCACACGCTGGCGGGAGTGCTCGCGTTCGGCGTCGGCGCCGGGCGGGCCCCGCCGCATGCGGCTCTTTCTGCGGGCAATGGCCCCGGCTTCCAGGACGTCGTCTCCCGCCTGCTCTTCTTTGCGGGCCTTCTGACTGCCGCGGGCGCGGCGTTCTTCCGGTTCGCGGTCGGCCGCGTGCCGGTGCGGCTGATGCTCGGCGCGTTCCTCCTCGTCTTCGTCGGTGCATCGGGGATGGGTCACGACGTCTCGGTCTCGACGCGGTTCGGCATCGTGATGGCGGTGGCGGCGGCGGTCTCGGCGCTCGGCGCGGTCATCGCCGCTGTCGTGCCTGTCTTTCCGAGGATCGAGCCGCTGCCCTTCGTCACCGGGCTGGCGTTGTTGCCGCTGCCGACGCTCGGGGGCCACTCCCTCGACCAGGGCAGGCCGTTGCTGGAGCCGGCGGTTGACTTCCTGCACGTTGCGGCCGCTTCGTTCTGGCTCGGCGGGCTCGTTGCGCTCGGGCTGGCGCTCAGGGGCTCGGACGACCATGCTCCGATGTTGCGCCGCTTCTCCAACGTCGCGCTCGTCTCCGTCGCACTGCTCGCCACCACCGGCGTGACTCGCGCGTTCGCAGAGCTGAGCTCGCTGGGACAGGTGTGGTCGACTGGCTATGGGCGCGTGCTGATCGTGAAGACGGCGCTGCTCTCTGCTCTGGTAGGGATCGGCTGGCGCAACCGCTACCGGCTCCTCCCGCGGCTGTCAGTCGACGGTCTGCGGCGGAGCGTCGCCGTCGAGCTGGCGCTGTTCGCCGCTCTCGTCGCAGCCGTCGCGCTGCTGACGGATCTACGGCCCGGGCGCGACCGTGTCGCGCGCGCGGCCGTGGTCGAGGCGAAAGGGCCGCCGCCCGCGCCTGCGACGAACATGTGGGTGCAGGCCCGCGAGACCGGCACCTTCGGGGTTGCGCTCGCCGTTCGCCGGCCGGACGCGGAGGTGTTCGTGCTGGGCCAGGACAACCTGGGAGTCAACGGGCTCGCAGTGAAGGTCGCGGGCGTTCCCGCCACCTCTTGCGGGGCCGGGTGCTACCGAGCACGGCTTTCCTCGGCCGGCCCTGTCAGCGTTTCCGTGGCCGGTCGCGTGCTCGTCTTCCACGTTCCCGCCAAGGCGCGTCCGGCGGCCGCGCTCGTCGCGCGCGCGACGAGCGCGTTCCGGCGCTTGCGGAGCGTCGACTACCTGGAGCGGCTTGCCTCGAGCCCGCAGAACAAGGTGATCGCCGCGTTCACCCTGGAGCGTCCGAACCGGCTCGAGTACCGCATCCGCGGCGGCGCGGACGGGATCATCATCGGCTCGCGGCGCTGGGACCGGGCGCGAGGGGGGAAGTGGGTGCCATCGCCGCAGGAGGTGACGCCGCAACCGGAGCCGATCTGGGCGGGCCACTCGACGAACGCATATCTGCTCGAGGCGACACCGACGACGTACGTCGTCTCCTTCTTCAAGCCGACGGGCCCGGTGTGGTTCACGCTGCGCCTTGACCGCA
>Ga0066710_100003278_pt1 | contig 13705 bp, 16 predicted proteins | sample GraSoiAngelo_159_FD_79666 | JGI IMG/M metagenome (GOLD analysis project Ga0066710, IMG submission 79666) | Grasslands soil microbial communities from the Angelo Coastal Reserve, California, USA - 14_1009_16_40cm | ecosystem: Environmental > Terrestrial > Soil > Grasslands | place: USA...
GAGCCCGGCTCGCTCGCCGCGCTCGATGCCAGCCAGATCGACGACCTCGAACGTCGCGTACGTCGTCTTCTTCGGCTTGAAGATGCCGGAGAGCCGATCGACGCGCGTGTCGGGCACCCGTGCGACGCCCGTATGGAGCTCGGCGCGCCCGGAGTCGTAGCGCGCGGTCGAGACCTTAGACCCAGTGAGCAGGTTGAACAGCGTCGTCTTGCCGGATTTGGGGAGCCCGATCAGGCCGATCTTCATGGGCCGATTATGCCAGGTGTCGTATGCTCGGGAGCGTTCTGAGCCATCCTTCGAAAGACATGGACCTCAAGGGCGCGGCCATGGCCGTGCTCATCTCGGTCCTCTGGGGCGCCAATACCGTCGTGATCAAGATGGGCCTCGAGGACGCCCCGCCGCTTCGCCTGGCGTGCATGCGGCTCGTCGTCGGCGGCGTCGTGATCTGCCTCTGGGCCTGGGCCACGGGCCGCTTCGTCGGCTTTCGGGTCGAGCCCGCCGAATGGCGCCCGCTCGTGCTGCTCGGCCTGCTGTTCAGCATCCAGATGGCGGCCACGAACGTCGGGACCTGGCTCACCAGCGCGGCGCACGCGGCGATCCTGCTCAACCTCTACGCCGTTCACACGGTCGTCCTCGCCCACTTCCTGATCCCCGGTGATCGGCTCACGGTCAGGAAGCTCACGGGTGTCCTCGTCGCCTACTCGGGGATCGTCCTGCTCGGCGCGCGCCAGATCGCGCGCGGCTCGCCGACTCTGCTGGGCGATGTGGTCGTGACGATCGCCGGCGTCTTGCTCGCCGAGCGGACGATCTATCTGGCGCGCGCGGTTCAGCGACTGGACCCGGTGAAGCTCCTCCTGACTCAGGCCATCGTCGGCACCGCGGTCTTCATCGTGGTCTCCGCTCTCGTCGAGCCCGCGCCGACCCGCGGGACGATGCGGCTCGCCGCCTCGATCGCCTACCAGGGCGTGCTGATCTCCGGATTCAACTTCGTGGTGAACCTGGCCCTGCTGCGCCGCTATCGGCCGAGCGCGCTCTCGGCGTTCTTCCTCACCCAGCCGATCTTCGGCGTGATCGCCGCGGCCCTGGTCGCCGGAGACCCGCTCACGCCCGACCTCTTGATCGCCTGCGCCGCCGTCGCGGTGGGCATCGGCCTCACGAGCCGCTGATATAATCGTGGCATGCCGTCCGCCCCGTCGAAGACCCTCGAGATCGTGCCGAATCCGCACCCGGACCGCGACTACGAAGTCACGATGACCGTGCCGGAGTTCACCTGCCTCTGCCCCATGACCGGCCAGCCGGACTTCGCCACGATCCGCATCCGGTACGTGCCCGACGAGCACCTGGTCGAGCTGAAGTCGCTGAAGCTCTATCTCTGGTCGTTCCGGCAGGAAGGGGCGTTTCACGAGGACGTGACCAACCGGATCCTGAACGACTTTGTGGCCGTCGCCAGCCCGCGCTGGCTCGAGGTGACGGGCGACTTCAACGTGCGCGGCGGCATCAAGACCGAAATCCGCGTGACGCACGGCAAGCGGCCGGAGATCTAGTCGGCGGAGCTCGTCCGGGGGCCGCTACGTCGCGAGCGCCAGCAGCACCATCCCCAGCAGCATCACGACCGCGCCCAGCGCCGACTCCCTCACCTTCTGCCCCTCACCGAACGCCAGGACCCCGATCGCCATCGCGAACAGGATCTCGATCTGCTTGACCGCTTCGACATACGAGGAGAGCGTGAGCGTGTACGCCTTGCCCTGGCTCAAGGTGGTGAGCGCCGCGAAGAGGCCCAGCGCGACGAACTCCTTCCAGTACCGCGGGACCGCCTTGAAATGGCGCGCCGACGTGGTCAGCGTCAGCGGCGTCACGACCAGGCTCGCCGCGAGGTAGGTGCCGAACGTGCCGACGGCGGTGTTCGAGGCGAGGATCGCCTTCTTGATCGTGATGACCGACGGCGCGTAGAGGAGCGCCGCCAGAAGCGTGTAGCGCTGGCCGCGGTCGGTGAAGAGCACGCGCAGCGGCGCCAGCGGCGAGACCCGCGCGCTCCGGACGTTCAGGAGGTAGACGCCGGACGCGCTCAGCAGCACGCCCGCCACGCCGAGGGCGCTCGGCTGCTCGCCGATCGTCACCCCCATGCCGAGCAGGATCAGGAGGCTCACCTTCCAGAGCGCGGTGACCAGCGAGATCTGCGACAGCTTGAGCGCCTTCGACAGCGCGAGGGTCGAGAGCGTCTGGCAGAGCCCGAACGCCAGGCACCAGAGATAGAAGCCGGGCTTGATCTCCGGCCAGCCGCCGAGCACGCAGGCGACGAAGGCGAACGGCAACAGGAACGTGAAGCGACCCCAGACGTTGATGTACTCGTCGAGCGCGTGGCCGAGACGCTTCATCGTCGTGTTGCGCAGGACCTGGAACAGCGCGGCCGCCAGCGAAAGGAGTAGCCACATGCGCGCGATTGTATCCCGCGAGTCCAGCCCGAACCCGCCGCACCACGGGGCGCGACGGCGATCTAGAGGTCCAGGGCGACCTTGATGGAGCTCGGATCCGCGTGCGCGGTGAACGCCTCGCCGATCTGGTCGAGGCCGAATCGATGTGTGATCAGCGGCGCCGTTCTCACCGCGCCGCTGTCGACGAGCCGCAGCGCCTCGGGGAACTCGTCCTGGTAGATCATCGAGCCGGTCAGCGTGACCTCGCGACGCACGACCGAGAAGAACGACACGGACGTGGGCTCGTGGGGCAGCCCGGTCAGCACGACCCGTCCGCCCGGACGCACGAGCTCGAGCGCGTGCGTGACCGCCTCGGCGGTGCCGGCGGTCTCGACGACGAGGTCCACGCCCTCGCGCCCGGAAAACCGGCGCGCGGCGTCGGCGAGCGGGCCGTCGACGGTCGCGTGCGTCGCGTCGGCCCCGAGCTCGGTCGCGAGGGCAAAGCGTCGCCGCGAGCGGCTCGTGACCATCACCCTCGTGCCGCGCGCGCGAAGCACCTGCAGGGCCAGGAGCCCGAGCGTGCCGGCGCCGACGATCGCGGCGCTCTCGCCGGGCTTCGGCGCGCCACGCCCCACGGCGCGGACGACGACGGCGAGTGGCTCGGCGAGCAGCAGCGTGTCGGAGCGGGCGCTCGCCGCGGCTCGCCAGCAGCACTGCGCCGGGACCCGGACCAGCTCGGCGAAGCCGCCGTCGGCGTTGATGCCGATCGTCGTTCGCGACAGGCACAGGTTGCGATTGCCTTCGCGGCAGAGCGGGCAGTGCCCGCACGAATAGTTGGGCTCGACGACCACCGGGTCACCCGGGCCGACGCGCGTGACGTCGGCAGCGGCGGCCTCGACCCGGCCGACGAGCTCGTGCCCCATCACGCGCGGATAGGCGACCGTCCTCGCGCCGGACCAGATCTCGTAGTCCGTACCGCACAGACCCGCGGCGACCATCCGGACGACGACCTCTCCGGGCCCGGGTCGAGGATCCCGCATGCTCTCGACCCGAAGATCGCGCGGACCGTGGAGAATCGCCGCTTTCATGGCGACAATCTACTCGACGGTCTTCCGTCCAGCAACCTACGCGGCCGAGTGGCCGCCGTCGAGGAAGAGCGTCTGGCCCGTCATGAAGTCCGAGCTCGCCGACGCGAGGTAGACGGCCAGCGGCCCGATCTCCTCGGGCCGCCCGATCCGCCGGGCCGGGATGTCGCGGGTCAGACGCTGGTTGATCGCGGGCACCGCGAACGCCTCGTTGGTCATGTCGGTCGCGAACCAGCCCGGGGCGATCGCGTTCACCTGGACGTTGTGCCGCGCCCACTCCACGCCGAGCGTCCGCGTGAGCGCGATGATCCCGCCCTTCGTCGCGCCGTACACCGTGTAACCCGGCAGGCCGACCTGGCCGAGCACGGAGGCGACGTTGATCACCTTGCCGGACTTCTGCGCGATCAGGTGAGGCGCCGCGGCACGGCAGCCGTTGAAGACGCCGGTCAGGTTCACGTCGAGCATGAAGCGCCAGTCCTCCGGCGCCATCTCGACGAGGGGCGCGACCTTGGCCACGCCCGAGTTGTTGACGACGATGTCGAGGCGGCCGAACTCTCGGATCGTCCGCTGCACCAGCGCGTCGACCTCGGCGTAGCTCGAGACGTCGGTGGGCGCGACGAGCACTCGGCGGCCGCCCGGTGCGGCCAGGTGGGCGGTTTCCTCGAGCGCCGCCTTCGATCGCGCGGCGAGCGCCACGTCGGCGCCGGCCCCCGCCAGCGCCACCGCGATCGCGCGCCCGAGGCCTCGGCTGGCGCCGGTGATCATCGCCACCTTGCCGGCGAGGAGCCCCGGCGTCGTGGTCAGCGGTAGAGCTCCTCGATCGCGTCCTTGTACTTCTGCGAGACGACCTTCCGCTTCACCTTCAGGGTTGGCGTCAGCTCGCCGCCGTCGAGCGTGAAGTCGGTGGGCAGGACCGTGAAGCGCTTGATCTTGGCGTACGACTGCAGCTGCGTGTTCTTTTCCTCGACCGTGCGCCCGACGCGCTCGGCCACCTTCGGGTGCTTCACGATGGCGGCGGTCTCACTGGTCAGGATCCCCTGCTCGCGCGCGAACTTCGACAGCTCTTCGGGGTTGATCGTGATGAGCGCCACGGGGTACGGGCGCCGATCGCCGTAGACCATCACCTGGCTGATGAACGGATCGGCCTTCAAGAGGTTCTCGATGTTCTGGGGCGCGATGTTCATGCCGCCCGCCGTCACGATCAGATCCTTCTTCCGATCGGTGATCACGAGGAATCCATCCTGGTCGATCGCGCCGATGTCGCCTGTGTGGAACCAGCCTTCCGTATCGAAGACCTCGTTGGTCGCCTCCGGCTGCTTGTAGTAGCCGAGCGTGGCGATGTTGGGTCCCCGCGCCAGGATTTCGCCGTCCGCGGCGATCCTCAGCTGCACCCCCGGCAGGCTCTGGCCGACGGAGCCGAACTTGAAGCGATCGGGCCGGTTGAACGTGAGAGCGGGACAGGTCTCGGTCAGGCCGTAGCCCTCGAGGAGGAGGATACCTGCGGCGTGGAAGAACTCTGCGATGTCGCGCGAGAGCGGAGCGCCGCCCGACACGGCCCACTGCAGACGCCCGCCGAGCGCCGTGTGGAGCTTCGAGAACACGAGCTTGTGGGCGAGCTTTCGCTTCAGCTCCAGCGTGGCCGGCACGGGCTGGCCGCGCTGCTGGTGGCGGCTGACGTCCCGGCCGACCGAGACCGCCCAGCCGAAGATCTTCTTCTTCGCGGGCGAGCCCGCCTCGACGCCGGCGAGGATCCTTCCGTACACCTTCTCGAACACGCGCGGCACGCTGCAGATGAAGTGGGGCCGCGTCTCTTTGAGGTTATCCCCGACCTTGTCGAGGTTCTCCGCGAACGCCGTCGTGAGCCCGTGCGTGACGCCCAGGAACGACTCGAGCCGCGCGAACGAATGCGCGAGCGGCAGGAACAAGAGGTGCACCCACCCTTCCTGGACCGGGGTCGCCTGCTTCGACGCCGTCACGGCGGCGACGTGGTTGCCGTGGGTTTGCATCACGCCCTTCGGCGGCCCGGTGGTGCCTGACGTGTACACGATCGTCGCCAGATCGGTCGGGCGGGTCGTGGCGACGCGCTCGGCGAGCGTGCTCTTGTGCGCTTCGGCGTTGTCCCGGCCCAGCCGCCTGAGCGACTCCCAGGTCATCACCATCTTCGGCGGATGTGGCGCGTCGTAGCCGGCGAAGACCACGATCTGCTGGAGCCCGGGCATCTTGTCGCGCGCCTGCAAGACTTTCGCGAGCTGCGCGGGGTCGTCGACGAACATCGTCTTTGCGCCCGAGTCGTTCACCACGTACGCGATCAGATCAGGCGGATACGTCGGGTAGACGGGAACCGTCACGCATCCGGCGCTGAAGATCGCGAAGTCGGCCTGTACCCATTCGGCCCGGCTCGCCGACAAGAGCGCCACCATGTCGCCCTTCTCGCGACCGAGAGCGATGAGGCCGAGCGCCACCTCGCGCGCGATGTCGCCGACCTCACGCCACGTGATCGTCTTCCAGTCGGCGCCCCGCTTGAATTGCTGCGCGGGACGAGCACCACTGCGCTCGACGCGATCCCAGAACATCCGAGCGAGGGTGTCGGCGGCCATAAGGATCCTCCGTCTAAAGCATCAATCTGAAAGGGATAACCGACGGTAGCACACGCGCTATAACGCGATGCGTGAAATATTTGGTTGACGGCCTAACGCGGCGCGTTATACTCGAAATCGTTTCGAGCGTCGTATCGAAGCGAAGTCACAACGAAGCGAGAGAGAAAGGCAGGAGGAAGACATGAGCGATCAGAAGAAAGCGGAAGAGATGTTCGGTCAGCTTACCGGCAAGATGGTCGAGACGATGACCGTGTGGGCCGACGCCAACCAGCGGGTGTTTCACGAACTCGTCGAGCTCTCGACGGCGACGGCGAAGGAAGGTGTGAAACTCTGCGGCGAGCTGCAACAGGGTGCGATCGAGACGCTGCGGAGCTCTCAGTCGGCCGCCGTGCGGTGGCAGGGCGCCTGGTCGGACGGCGCCAAGGATCCGGCGCAGCTCTACCAGAAGGCGCTCCTGAGCGGCGTCGACACCGTCGAGAAGGCGGTCAAGCTGATGGAAGGGCAAGCCCAGGCGATCACACGCTCGGCCGAGCGACTCCAGACGTCGGCGGAGCAGGCCGGCAAGGGCATCCAGGAAACCTATGCGGCGGTCGTCGAGAAGATGAAGGGCGTCTACCAGATCTAGACGGCTACTTCTGGTTCTTGCGTTTTTCGAGCCGCTCCTCGAGGGAGCGTAGGCGCTCTCGCAAGGTCGACACTTCCTCGCGGAGCTGCTCCGAATCTGGCTCGGCGCCGTCACGGCGCGGCTCGACGCGCGGGCCCGATATCCCCCACCCCGCCCTCGAGGCCCAGTCCTGGAAGATGCGCTCCATCTCCCGCTGGCTCGAGACGATACCCTCGAGACTCGACTTCATCGATCGCTGAACGAAGTCCTGCCAGGCCTCGCCGTGCTTGATGAGCTGGTGAAGGAACGCGGTGGGAAGTGCGGCGCGGTGATTGCGCTCGTTCTCGAGGATGATCTGGGCGAGGGTGACCGACGTCAGGTCTTCGCCGGAGGCGGCGTCGACCACCGCGATCTCCTTGCCGGCGCGAATCATCTCCTCGATCTCCTCGAGCGTGACGTAGCGACTCTCCTGCGTGTCGTAGAGCTTTCTGTTCGAGTACCGTTTGATGACGTACGCCATCGCACTCCCTCTACGGGGTGGCTTCGAGGGTCACTATGAATCGCGTAACACCCCGCGTCAAGACCCTGGCCCGATCGCGCCGTGCTAGACTGGCGCTTCACCCGGACAGGAGGTGGCTTCCATGAAGCTCAAAGGGCGCACTGCGCTCGTGACCGGAGGCTCTCGCGGTATCGGGCGCGCCATTGCGCTGGCTCTCGCCGCGGAAGGCGCCGACGTCGCCATCAACTACGTCTCGAGCGAGCCCGCCGCCAAGGAGGTTGCCGAGCAGATCAGGAAGATCGGGCGGCATTCGACCCTCGCGCAAGCCGACGTCGGCGACTACCCCGATACGTTCCGGATGGCGCAGGACGTGTTGAAGGAGTTCGGCCACCTCGACATCCTCGTCAACAACGCCGGGATCAGCTCGGACAAGACGTTCGTCAGGATGGATCACGCGTCCTGGCGCAAGGTGCTCGCGATCAATCTCGACGGTGTCTTCAACTGCACCAAGGTCTTCGTCGATCAGATGCTCAAGCAGGAGTGGGGGCGCGTGGTCAACATCACCTCGGTGATCGGCCAGATCGGGAACTTCGGTCAGGCCAACTACGCTGCCTCGAAAGCCGGGGTCGCGGCGTTCACCAAGTCGCTCGCCAAGGAGCTCGCCGGCAAGGGCGTCACGGTGAACGCAGTCGCGCCGGGGTTCATCGAGACGGACATGGTTCGGGGCATTCCGGACAAGGTCCGCGACAGGCTCTTGAGCCAGATTCCCCTGAAGCGATTCGGGACGGTGGAGGAAGTCGGCCGTGCCGTCGTCTATCTCGTCTCGTCCGACGGCGACTACATCACCGGCGCCGAGCTGTCGATCAACGGCGGACTGCTGATGTGACCGCGGTGGCCCACAGCCGCATGGTGTGGGCCGCCATCGCCCAGGGCTGGAGCGCGAGCGCCGCGAGCGACCCGGCGCGGCGCCGCCGCTCGTCGTAGACCACATGGGCTTTCGACGGCATCACCCACGCCTCGCCCGACAGGACCTCTTCGCCGCGCTGATTCACGCAGACGGTCTGGAGCCGGACGCGATTGCGCTCGCGAACCACCTCGAGCACGTGCACCCGCGCGGTGATCGTGTCTCGCGCCTTGACGGGCTTGATGAACTTGAGGCTCTGCGAGAGGTAGATCGCGCCGGGCCCCGGGAGCCGGGTGCCGATGACCGCCGAGATCAGCCCGGCGGTAAAGATGCCCGGCGCGATGGGCTCCTTGAACGGAGTCGTCGCCGCGTAGTCGGCGTCGCTGTGGACCGGATTCAGATCGCCCACGGCGTCGATGAAGCCGGCGATGTCGTCCTCTTCGACCTGCCGCACCAGCTCGGCGTGGTCACCCGCAGCAAGCTCGGCGATCGTCCGGCCGATCACTTGGGCTCCCGCTCCGCGAGTCGGCGCAGCTTGGTGATCGAGTCCTCGAGCCGGTCGATGCGGTCCTCGAGCTCGACGAGCTGCTTCGCGATCCCGATCAGCTGGCTGCGCGACGGCAAGTTCAGCGCCTGCAGCGTCTGTTCGATCTGCTGATCGACGACCTTCTTTGCGGGCGCGGCGGTCACGAGCATCTGGTCGAGCGACTGCCCCATCAGCTTCGCGAACTGCTCGGTGCCCATGGCCTGGCCGAGGACTTTCGACCACGCCTCGATCCACTGGTCGAGGAACTGCTTCCACTGCGTCACGAGCTCGGGGCTCGCCGGCGTCTGGGCGAAGAGCTGGGCCCAGGTCTGAACGCCCTGGTCCAACATAGGACGCCAGAACGCGCTCGGATCCGGCGTCGGGCTCGGCGAGGCGGCAGCGGTTTGCGTGATCAGGCGTGACCAGGTCTGCGCGCCTTCCTCGAACTGCTTGCGCCACTGATCGAAGAGCTGGCTCGGTCCGGGAGTGTCAGTCATGATGCTAGATGTTACGCTCTCGTGACGCCGCGCGTCAACGAAAGCATCGAATCGGAATTCATGGCGCGCCGCGGCCGCTCGGGGCCGAGCCCGGCGACGGCCTGCAGCGCGCACCACGCGCTACGAGCGCGGTCCCAACCAGGCCGAGACCTTCGGCCAGCAGTGGACGGCGGCACCCCGCCCCGCGATGAGCGAGATGTGCCCGCCGGGTAGCTCGATGTACTCTTTCTCGCGGCTCCCGACCTTGTCGATGAGCGCGCGGACGCATTCAGGGGGCGCGATGTAGTCCTCCTTCGCGCCGACGACGAAGACCGGGCACGTGATGCGCTCGAGGCAGATGGGCCGGCCTCCCATGACGAGCTCGCCGCGGTAGAGCTTGTTGTCCTGGTAGAAGTCGCGAACCCACTGCCGGAAGAATTCCCCCGGGAAGGCCACGTACTCGTTGGCCCACTTGTTCAGGGCCTGAAAGCCCTCGAGGTACTTGTCGTTCCACATGTTCCACCAGAGATTCAGATTGGTCGACAGGTCCATGGTGGGCTTGAGCAGCTTGAAGCCGGCCCTGACCATGTCCGCCGGAACCGAGCCGAGCGTGTCGACGAAGCGGTCCACGTTGAAGTTCTCTTTGTCGAGCCAGAGCCCGAAGAGGCCGACCTTCGCGAAGTCGATGGGACCGGCCATGTTGACGAAGTTCTTCACCTGCACCTCCGGGTGCGAGGCGACGAACGACGCCGAGATAGGGGCGCCCATGCAATAGCCGAGCACCGAGAGCTCGTCGGTCTCGGACGTCTCGAGCACCCGCCGGGCCATCCGCGGCAGGATTTTGGTCACGCACTCGTCCACCGAGAGGTCGTTGTCCTCCGGCCCGAACACGCCCCAGTCCAGCAGGTAGAAGTCGAAACCCTGTCGCGTCATGTGCTCGATGAAGCTGCCGCCGGGCAGGAGGTCGAAAATGTACGGGCGGCTGATGCCGAGGTTCGGCACGAAGAGCACCGGCGTGCGATGGGTGCGCGCCGACTCGTAGCGGTAGAGCCGCGACTTGTTCCGCTTGTAGATCTCCACGCGCGGCGTCTGGCCGGTTTTCGGCTCGACCGGGTTCGTCACGAGTCCGTGCAGATTCCGGAGCCGGCGGAATCCCCGCTCGAGCTCTTCCTGCCACTGCTTGATCGTCTCGGCCGGCACATCCGCGGCGAATCCCCCGGTGAACCGCTCGACAACGTCTGCGAAGCGTTCCTGCGCCATATGAGAGAGCTCCTTGCTAGTCTGGAGTTGGTCGCGTCACATCTGGAACATCGAGCCGAGCTTCATCGCGAGCCCCATGTCGCCCTTCACCTTCAGCTTGCCTGACATGAAGAGCATTTGACCCGACTGCTTGCCCGAGAGCATGTCGAGCCAGTCCTGCGCCGAGATCTGCAAGGTCAGGTTCGGGTTCGTGCCGGCTCCCGACTTGACGGTGCATGCGCCGTCCTTGATGACGGCATGCCAGGTGCCCCCACCGTCGCCGCTCACGTCGTACTGGATCACGGCGTTGGTCCCGGCAGCCTTGTCGGTGCGGAACCGCGAAGCCATCGCGTCGAAGGTCTCTTTCACCGTGGGCATCGCATCCTCCTTGGTTCCATCAAAACGTGAAGAGGTCCATCCCGCCGGTCACCGTGAGCACCGCGCCGGTGATGTAGCGGGCGCGCTCGGAGCACAGGAAGGCCACGGCGTTGGCCACGTCCTCGGGCTCCCCTTCCCGCTGCATCGCGACCCGCTTGACCATCCGCTCGTAGAGCGGGCTCAGCTTCGCGTTCGGCGCGATGATCCCGGGCGCGATCGCGTTACACGTCACATTGTATCGGGCGCCCTCGAGGGCGACGGACTTGGCGAAGCCGATCAACCCGATCTTGCTCGTCGCGTAGGCGGTCTGGCCGAAGCCCCCCATGAGGCCGGCGATCGACGCCATGCAGACGATCCGGCCCCAGCGCCGTTCGCGCATTCCCGGGAACACCGCCTTCGTCACCTTGTACGTCCCGGTGACGTTCACGGCGAGATTGAGCTCCCAGTCTTCGTCCTTCATGTCCTTGAGCTGCGCCACCGTATAGATCAGCCCGGCGTTGTTCACGCAGATGTCGACCGGGCCGAGGTCGCGCTCGATCCGGCTCACGACGTCCTGGATCTGAGCCGATTCGCGGATGTCGCACGCGTAGCCGCGAGCCCGGCCGCCCGAAGCCTCGATCTCGCCGGCGGCCCCGGCGGCGCCGTCCCCGTCGAGGTCCAGGATCGCGATCGCGCAGCCTTCGCCGGCCAGCCCGAGGGCGTCGGCCTTGCCGAGGCTCCGCGCGGCGCCCGTCACGAGCGCGACCTTGCCGCGGATGCCGAGGTCCATCTACTTGCCCTTGAAGTTCGGCTCGCGCTTGGCGAAGAACGCCTGGATGCCTTCCGAGGCGTCCTCGGTCTTGAGCGTCTTGAGGAACGCGCGGACCTCGATGTCGATCGCCTTGTCGATCGGCGCCTCGAGCCCTTCGTCCACTGCCTCGATGATGAGCCGGGTCGCGATCGGCGGGCGCTTGGCGATCATGCGCGCCAGCGCCTTGGCGTCGTTCAGCGTCTCGCCCTCCTTCGTGAGCCGGTTGGCGAGGCCGAGCGCCAGGCACTCCGGCGCCGGCACCTGCGTGCCGAGGATCAGGAACTCGAGGGCCTTGGTCCGGCCGATGAGGCGCGGCATCCGCTGCGAGCCGCCGAAGCCGGGCGTGATGCCGAGGTTCGACTCGGTCTGCCCCATCCGCGCGCTCTCCTTGACGAGCCGGAAGTGGCAGGCCATCGCGATCTCGCAGCCGCCGCCGAGGGCGTGGCCGTTGATGGCGGCGATGACGGGCTTCGGGAACCGCTCGATCTTCCGCATCACGCTGTTGCCGAACCGGATGAACGTGTCGACGTCGTCGCCGGAAAAGGCCGATCCGAGGTCGGCGCCGGCGCAGAAGATGCGATCGCCGGCTCCGGTGATGATGACCGAGCGAACCGACTCGTCGCTCTCCACCGAGTTGAGCGCGGCGTTGAGGTCCCGGACGAGCTCGACGCTGATGGCGTTGGCCGGCGGACGATTGAGCGTGATGACTGCGAAGCTCTCCTCACGCGCGAAGAGCAGGGTCTCATACGCCATGGGCGCAAACTCCCTGGAGAAAGATGGTCGCGACCGGTTCGGCCGCCTCGGTCAGGCGATAGGCGCGCTTGCCGAGGACCCAGGAGGTCGCCAGCTGATCCATCGCGCCGAAGAGCATCTTGGTCGCGATCTTCACCGGCAGGTCGCGGCGGATCTGCCCCGAGGCCGCACCCTCTTCGAGCACGTCGTTGATCACGCCGAAGTAGGCCGAGACTTCGTGCGCCGAGGCGCCTCTGAAGAACTTCTGCCCTTGTCGCAGCTCGACCTGGAGAACCTCGGCGAGCTCGGGGTTCTCCTCCAGGACCCTGAAGTGGAGGGCCACGATCTTCCGAACCTTCGCCAGGGGATCGCGCTCGGCGGCGACTTCCCGCCGTACCGACGCGACCCACTCCGCCATCTTCTCGCGGAAGAGCGTGACGAGGATCTCGTCCTTGGTCTTGAAGTAGAGATAGATCGTGCCGCTCGCGATGCCGGCCTCGCGGGCGATGTCCGAAACGCGCGAGTTGTAGTAGCCGTTCCGCGCGAAGACGCGAATCGCGGCGTCGATGATCTGTTGGGGCTTGTCGGGGTCGCGCATGAATTCTGACTGAACCGCCGTTCATTCTACGGGCGCTCCGGCCGAGAATCAACCTACGGGCGCTCCGGCCGAGAATCAACCCGAGCGTCCCCCCCACAACTGGGGCTCAGATCCCGCGATAGACCTCGCGCCGGCGCACACTTCGCTGGAACTCGACGTACGCCTGGCGCGTCATTCCCGGGGCCGCCTTCGCGGCTACCTCTTTCGCTTCGGCGGCGCCGTCCCAGAGGAGGTCGACCGCCATGGCCGCCATCGCGCGCGCCGGCATCACGTAGGCGAGATGGAGGTCGACGATCTCGTAGTCGGCCGCGTGGCCGGTGCCGCGAGCGCCGCCCATATAGGGATGGAGCACCGGAATCACCTGGCTCAGGTCTCCCATGTCCGTCGAGCCGGCGCGATGGCCGGCCTCGCGGCACTCGCCGGGGCCGAAGAGCGTGTCGGCGTTTCGCCGGAACGCGCGCGCCATCGTCTGGTCGGTTCGCAGCGGGAGATAACCCGGCAGGGTCTCGATCTCGACACTGGCGCCGAGGGCCAGGGCGCCGGCCCGGAGCGCGCGGTCGACCTTCTGGTTGGCATCGCGGATGCCCTCGAGCGTGCGGCCGCGAACGTACGTCTCGATGCGCGCCTCGCCCGGAATGACGTTCACCTGCGAGCCGCCGTGAGTCAGGATCGGGTGGACGCGGATCGTGTCGTCGTCCCGGAAGGTTTCGCGGACCGCATTGATCCCGGCGAGCGCGATCTGGGCTGCGTAGAGCGCGTTGACGCCCATGTGGGGCGCGCCGCCCGCGTGCGCCGCGCGGCCGATGAAGCGCGCCGTCTTGCCGAAGCGCCCGTTGTTCGAGCCCGGCACGCACGCCGGGCCGTCC
>Ga0066710_100003279_pt1 | contig 13703 bp, 14 predicted proteins | sample GraSoiAngelo_159_FD_79666 | JGI IMG/M metagenome (GOLD analysis project Ga0066710, IMG submission 79666) | Grasslands soil microbial communities from the Angelo Coastal Reserve, California, USA - 14_1009_16_40cm | ecosystem: Environmental > Terrestrial > Soil > Grasslands | place: USA...
ATTGGTCGGCTTACAAGACCGAAGACCTGATTGACAACCACACGGTGCTGGTGACCAACCTGGCACCGCGCACGATGAAGTTTGGCAACAATGTAGGCATGGTACTGACCGCCAGCCACGCCGATGAAAAAGCCCAGCCCGGCATTTATGTGCTGGAGCCCCTGCCGGGCGCAACGCCGGGCATGCGCATTCACTAAGCCTCTAGGTTTGCAGGGCGCCCTTCGGTGCCGGCGTGCCCTGCCACACGCAAATAAGTGGGCTGGCCGTTCATGGGGCAAGACCTGGAATCCGAATGCCGGGTACAGGTAGCGCAGCGGCCATGAGGCGACCGGAACCTGGTCGCCCGGCGCGGCACCTGCCATGGGTCGGCGCCTGCATAGTCCTGCGCTCTGGGGCGGTACAGGTCCACGCTGTCCATGCCGGGGTGCGGCACCGTCAGCACCAACACCATGGGCGCGTCCACCGAGGGCAGCTTGACCCGGTACCAGAGGGCGCCGGTGCCGTCAGCCGGCATGATTTGCGCCTGTTTGACGGCTAGCCCTTCGCCCGCCTCGAAGCGCGCATGGACCTGCTCCTCCGTGAGCGTGCCCGGCGCATCCAGCAACACCCGCGATGCAATGGTGCCCTGGTCGGTGCTAGGTACAAACTTCGCGAACGGCCCCGTCGCCTGCAGGCCGGCAGCTGGCTGCCCAGAAACCGGGGCATGCAGCAGTAGCAGCCCGGCGAAACAGGCCGGCACGAAAAATGCTCGCCATGAACTCGAACCGCCCTGCAAATAATGCTCCTTGAACAACCTGAGGGATGCGCCGACCCGCTGAAAACAGCAAACGACGGGTCACTGACTGACGCAACAAATGCAGCTCATAAGGCATGATTCATGAAAACCCATGTATCCATCATTGACAGGGTTGACAATCAAGCCATGTCAAAAAAATGAACCGCCGGCTAGGCTAACCACGGCCCACCCCCTGACACGCACGATTTCCACCCATGCATTTACCTGTTTATCTCGCGCCGTTTCGCCCTCGCCTGATGTCAGCGCTGGCTGGCTATACGCGGGAGCGGTTTTTCAAGGATGCCGCCTCCGGCATGACCGTGGGCATCGTGGCCTTGCCGCTGGCCATGGCGTTTGCCATTGCCTCGGGGCTCAAGCCCGAGGCCGGCATCTGGACCGCCATCATTGCCGGCTCGCTGATCTCCGCGCTGGGCGGCTCGGCTGTGCAGATTGGCGGGCCGGCGGGTGCCTTCATCGTCGTCGTTTACAGCATTCTTGAGCGCTATGGCCTGGCCAATTTACTGATCTCCACCGCCTGCGCCGGCGTGCTGCTGTTCATGCTGGGGTTTCTCAAGCTGGGCACGCTGGTGCGCTATGTGCCGGTCAGCATTGTGGTGGGCTTTACCAACGGCATTGCGGTGCTGATTGTGCTGTCGCAGATCAAGGACTTGCTGGGCCTGGCCGTGCCCAAAATGCCCGCCGATTTTTTCTCGCAAATCAATGTGCTGGCGCGCGCGATAGGCGGCAACCTCGGCGGCATCAACCCCTACGCGCTGGGCCTGGGACTGACCTGCCTGCTGGGCCTGTTTGTCTGGCCCCGACTGTTTGGTACGCAGCCGCAGCAGGCCAACGGCTTGACGACCCGCCTCGTCAAAATGCTCCAGTCGCTGGAGAGCGTGGAACTGGGCCATGCCATGCGCATGGCCGCGCGCATGCCGGGCCCGATTGTGGCGCTGCTCACGCTGACGGCGTTTGCCTATGTGCTAAGCCTGCCCATAGAAACCATAGGCACGCGCTTTGGCGGCATTCCGCGCGCGCTGCCCAGCTTTGCCCTGCCTGATTTTTCATGGGAAACGGTGCGCCTGCTGGTGGCCCCCACTGTCACGATTGCGGTGCTGGGCGCGGTGGAGTCGCTGCTGTGCGCGCGCGTGGCGGACCAGATCTCGGGCCTGCCCCGGCACGACCCCAACCAGGAACTGATGGCGCAGGGTGTGGCCAATGTTGTGGTGCCGTTTTTTGGCGGCATGCCGGCCACCGGCACGATCGCCCGCACCGTCACCAACGTGCGCGCCGGTGCGACCTCGCCGATCTCGGGCCTGGTGCATGCGCTCACGCTGGTGCTGGTGGTGCTGGCGGCGGCGCCGCTGGCCGTGCATGTGCCGCTGGCGGTGCTGTCCGGCATCCTGCTTTACGTGGCCTGGAACATGGGCGAGTGGAGCGAGTTTGCGCAGCTGCGCCAGGCCAGCAGCCACTACAGCCTCGTCATGCTGGGCACTTTTTTACTCACGGTGATTTTTGACCTGACCGTGGCCCTGCAAGTCGGGCTGATCCTGGCCTGCGTGCTGTTCGTGCGGCGCATGAGCAGTTTGTTCCAGGTGGTGGAGACCTCACGCAGCAACGACGCGGCCAGCTTTCAGCTCTATGGCTCGCTGTTTTTTGGTGCGGTGGCCAAGATAGACCCGATTCTGACGGTGGTGGAAAACGCCCCTCAGGGTTTGCTGATCCGGCTCGATGTGCAGTCCCTGCAGTCGCTGGACACTTCGGGCCTCGACGTGCTGGAGCAGTTGCACAAGGCGATTGTGCTGCGCGGCGGCCGGCTGGTACTGGCCGGGCTCAATGCCCAGCCCAAAGCCGTGATGGAGCGTTCAGGTTTTCTGGACAAGATCAAGTCGCTATAAAATTAATAGCTGCTTGCGCCCATGTTGATTGGGCTACAAGCACTTTTTACACCTGAACCCAGGTCATCAGCTGCCGCGATAGGTCGAGCAGCTCCAGGGGGTGCACAGCATCGGCACATGGTAGTGCTGCTTCGCATCGAAAATCGCGAAACGCAGCGGCACGACCTTGTCGACAAACAGGGGGTCGGCCAGGCGTGCGCCCTGGCGTTCGTAGAAGTCGCCGAGGTGAAAGCTCAGCTCGTATTCGCCGACCGCCGCCGCCTCGGGCGCGAGCACCGGCTGGTCGGTGCGGCCGTCGGCGTTGGTCGTCATGGTCTTGACCAGCTTCCAGCTGCCGTCTTTCTCGCGCGCCGAGAAGTCGATGCGCATGCCGGCGCCCGGGCGGCCGTTGAAGTTGTCGAGCACATGGGTAGAAATGCCTGCCATCGTGGTTGCTCCTGAGTCCTGGTTTGTTTCAACTGCCGCGGTAGTACGAATAGCCCCAGGGCGAGAACAGCGCCGCCAGGTGCACGCGCTGCGCCGCATCCTGGATCACGAAGCGCAGCGGCACCTTCGAGAGGAACGAAGGCTGCGGCAGCTTGGCGCCCATCTGTGCGAAGTACTCGTCGAGATGCAGCAGCACCTCGTAGCGGCCGCTGCGGTAGGCGTCGCCGATCAGCAGCGGTTCGGCGGGGCGACCGCCGGCGTTGGCCCGCACGGTCTTCAGCAACTGCCAGCGCTCACCGTCGAAGCGCGAGAGGTCGAGCTTCAGCCCGGCGCCGGTCGCGCCGTGGAACGTGTCGATCGCGTGGACCGTCAGCCGCGGCGACACGCCGGCCTGCGAATTTGGCGCGACGGTCAGGCCGGCGGGGGCCGCGGCGGGCGCGTCCGCAGCCGCAGCGAACCCCGGCGCCAGCGCCGCACCCCCCATCAGCAAGCCGGCGCGCAGCACGCCGCGGCGCTGCATAGAGTCGGCTTGTGGCGATATCGTGTCGTCTTTCATGCCGCCACCCTCGCTTCAACCCGCAGCCGCGTGATGTAGGCGATTTGCGCCAGCGCCTCGTTGAGCTCGAGCTCGCTGCCCTGCGCAAGACGGCTTCGCAACAGCTTGAAAATTTCGGTCTTGCTGTGGCGCCGCACGGCGACGATGAACGGAAAGCCGTGGCGCTCGCGGTAACGGGCATTGAGTTCGCGCAATTCGCCCATCTCACCCTGGCTCAGTGCGTTCAGCCCGGCGCTGGCCTGCTCGCCCACGGATTCGCTGGTCATGGTGCCGGCCTGCGCCTCCTGGCCGGCGAGTTCGGGGTGGCCGCACAGAAAGGCGACCTGCGTGCCGCGCGGCGCGCCCCGGACCACATCCATCATGGCTGCATGCAGGGCGTCCAGGCTGGCAAACGGCCGTGAGGCCCATGCCCCTTCGGCCACCCAGGGGGCATGCTCAAAGGTGCTGCCAAGCGCGGCGACGAAGTCGCCACTGTCCATGGCGTTGACGGCGTCGAGGTCTAGCGCGAATATCGCTTCAGTCATTGCGGTTCTCCGTTGTTGATCAGACTTAATGAAAGCTCGCCTTGGCGGCCGCATGGGTCTTGTGCATGCGCGGCACGAACTGCAGGATCAGCAGCGTCGCGCAGATCTCGAACGCGGCCACCACATACAGGCCGGCGGACAGCGAACCGGTCGAGGTCTTGATGAGGCCGAGCATCCAGGGCGCACCGAAGCCGGCCAGATTCGCCACCGAGTTGATCAGCGCCACACCGCCGGCCGCCGCCGCGCCTGACAGGAAGCGGTTGGGCATTTGCCAGAACACCGGAATGGCGCTCATGGTGCCAACAATGGCCAACGTCAGCATCGCCAGGGTCAGCAGCGGGCTGGTCTTGAGCACGATGGCAATCACCAGCAGCGAGGCCGATCCGAGTGCCGCCGCAATGCCGCAGTGGTAGCGTGATTCCTGGTGCTTGTCGGAATGAAATCCGTTCAGGATCATGCCCGCCGCGCCGCACAGGTAGGCGCCGGCCATGATCCAGCCGACCGCCAGCGGGCTGGTGAAGCCGACTTCCTTGACCAGCGTCGGGCCGTAGAAGGTCAGCGACGAGTTCGCCGCGATGATGCAGAAGTAGATCAGGATCATCAGCCAGATCTTCGAGTCCTTCAGCGAGGCCAGCATGCTGTGCTCGCGATGGCCCAGGGCCTTGGCGTCGCGCGCCAGGTCGGCGTGCACCAGATCGCGTTCGCGCTGCGTCAGCCAGCTGGCTTGTTCGGGCTTGTCGGTCAGGTAAAACCAGGTGACGAAGCCGGCAGTCACCGACGGGATGCCTTCCAGCAGAAACACCCACTGCCAGCCCTGCCAGCCGTTGACACCGTTGAGCGAGGTCATGATGAAGCCAGCCAGCGGCCCGCCAATCACACCGGCCAGCGCCGAGGCCGACATGAACATGCCGAAGGCCTTGGCCCGGCGGTCGTTTGGGAACCAGAACGTGAGGTAGAGGATGATGCCCGGGTAAAAGCCCGCCTCGAAGACGCCGAGCAGGAAGCGCAGGAAGTAAAACATCTCCGGCGTCTTCACGAACATCATCGCAATGCTGGTCAGGCCCCAGCCGATGGTGATGCGCATTATGGTTTTCTTCGCGCCGATTTTCTGCAGCAGCAAGTTGCTCGGCACTTCGAAGAAAAAGTAGCCGAGGAAGAAAATGCCGGCGCCCAGGCCATAGACCGCCTCGCTCCATTTCAGGTTGTCGAGCATGGTCAGCTTGACAAAGCCGATGTTGACGCGGTCTATCCAGGCGAGGATCCACAGCACCATCAAAAACGGGATCAGCCGCAGGAAAATTTTCTTGTAAACATTGTCCAGCTCCGTCTTTGCGGGTGCCTGGGCAAGGGGTAGCGTGACGCTTGCTGTACTCATGCTTGTCTCCGGTGTCGTTTTGGGTGAACCACAGGCCGCTCGGGGCCTGCGGCTTTCGCTTGCGCCTTCGCATTCACGCGCGCAATTCACGCGCCCTGCGAGGAGCCGCCAGTCTACGAACAGGCGGCACGCATCGCGCACGGGGACTGCTATAAGCAGAATTGCGGAATCCGAATACCATGTAGCCCGACGAACAAGAGAACCGACCCATGAGCAGACCCGCCGATCCCGTCGACAGCTACTTGTTGCGCGTGCTTGTGACCCTGGTGACGGAGCGCAATGTATCGCGCACCGCCATACGGCTGAACCAGTCGCAACCGGCCATCAGCATCGCGCTGAAAAAACTGCGGGAGATTTTTGGCGATCCCTTGCTGGTGCGCGAGAAAGGCGGCATGGCGCCCACCGACCGGGCGCTGGTGCTGCGCGAACATGCCCGGCGTGCGCTTGGCGAGATTGATGCGATGCGCGCCGACGCCGATCAGTTCGATCCGGCGTCAAGCACGCAGACCTTTCGCATCGGCTCGCCGGATTTCATGGCGGCACCCTTTCTTGCCGGAACGGTCGAGCGTTTTCGGCGCGAAGCGCCCCGTGCCCGGCTCATGGTGCAGCCGCTAGGCGCTGACTTCGACTACGAGCGCGCGCTGGCGCAGGGCGACCTGGACGTCGTCATCGGCAACTGGCCCCAGCCGCCGCAGCAGCTGCACCTGTCGGTGCTGCTCGAAGACGAGGTGGTCTGCCTGATGAGCAGCCACGACCGGCGGGCCGCCCGCGGCCTGACCCGCGAGCAGTACCTCGCGGCGCGCCATATCGTGCCCCTGCCGTATTCGCAGTCGCAGCGCGGCGTCGTCGAGACCCATTTCACGAGCCTGCGCGTGGCGCGCGATGCCTGCGTCGTCGTGCCGTTTTTCGAGCTGGCGCCCTACCTGCTCGTGAACACCGACCTGGTGTTCACGACCTCGCGGCATTTCGCGGCCCATTTCGCGCGCACGCTGCCGCTGACCATCTCCGCACCGCCGTTTGATTTTCCGCGCATGCGCTTTTACCAGCTCTGGCACGAGCGCTCACAGCATTCGCCGCCGCACCGCTGGTTTAGAGACCTGCTGTCGCACGCCGCTCGCCGCGTGGCGCAGGCGATCCCGCCGCTCGCTTCAGGCGCGGCAGACAGTGCCAAGGCAAGCTGAGGCCCAGGCGCCCGCTCTAGGCGTCGTCGCGCGCCTTGATCAGCGCCGTCAGGCCATGGCGCCGGTCAACAGCAGATAGCCCGGCAGCCAGCCGGTCAAGACGCCCGTGCCTATCGCCACGCAGGCCACCAGGCGCGACACCGGCTTTTGCAGCGCCAGCAGCAGGAAATACAGCAGCCACAGCACGCCCCAGGCGGCCCAGGACAGACCCAGCCAGATGTCCCCGGTGCTGACGGCCCCGCGCAGCGTATCGACCGCCACCGGCACGGCGGTGATGGCCACGAACAGGCTGAACCATCCCAGCCCACGGCCGTCGGCTCCGCTCAGGCGGTTGATGGACACCCACAGGTAGGTGAAAGAAAAAAGCAGGGACAGCGCGGCGGCCTTGATCGACGCGGCGTCGGCGTCCGCGCCGAAGGCGTAGCGCAAGGCCACCAGCAGGGTCACCGCGCCGGTGAACAGGTTGATGACCCAAACTTCACGGTCATCGAAGCGGCCAAGCATCCACAGCCCATTGAGTATGAGCACCGCGCCCACGTAGAACAGCACCAGGCCCGGCAGCATGCTAGGTCCTCTCCGGGGGTACGCAGCCGGACAGGGACCGCACCGGGCGCTGAAAGCCCGCACGAATTGCCCGGTCTGCTCCCGCGATAAGGTCGGCGGCAAAAAATTTCATGGGCGCATGATAGCCCAGAATTCAAAAGTGTATACACTTTTGTGGACTGCATTGTTCCGGTACAGGCCTTGGCTTTGCGCCTGCCGCAGAGCCGGTGCCCTGCCCGTCGGCCGCCTACCTGTTGCCGCCGCCCGACTCGGCCTTGATGTCGTCCACCGAGCCGGTCCTGATGACCCGCAAATCCGCATCAAGGACCGCCGTAAAAATCCGCGAGGTATTGGGGTCGCCGAGATAACGCCAGTCGTAATGCGTTTCCTGTTTGAGCGAGTAAGGCGTGATCTTCATCGGCTTGCCGAGCATTTTGCGCACCGGCTCCATGAGCATGCCGGGCACGAGGCGTTCAAAGTTCTGCGGCGTCAACACCTTCCGCGGCGCGCTCATCCTGCCGTCCGCACCTATGCTGATCATGTAATTGACCTGGCCCGCGGGCTGGCGGTTGTATTCAAAGGTTCGCGCACCGGGCTGTGCAAGCGTGCCGAGCAAGGCAGCCGGCAGGGGCAAACTGGCCATGTCGCCGGCCTCCCAGATTTTCTCGGGCTCGCCAAAGCGCGCCCGCACATCGGCTTCGCTGGCGACGCCTTCCTCCAGTTCGGCAATGCGCTGGCGGTCGCAGCCCGCCAGAGACAGAATCAACAACAGTGGATACCACAATGAGCGCAAGGCAGACCCCCGGTAAAATCGGTCAACTATATGTTTTAGGCAGTTTAGACCCATGTCCTTCTTTCGCCGTCCCGATTACACCTCTGACACCACCCAATTCATCGATCAGCTCAAGGCCAACAAGCCCACGCTGGAAGCCGAGCAGCGGGCCGGCCGCGCCCTGCTGTGGGACAAAACCCTGAACCTGGCCGATCAATCGGCGTACAACGAGGCGACCGTTGCGCAGCAGCCCTATGTCTATGGCACGAGCGGCCACCCCAACAGCAAATAACCAAAAACAAGAGCAAAACAAGCCTGAGGCCCAATCAAAACGGGCGCAAGCAGCTCTACTTTTGATAGCAAACCCTCAACGACACCCTGGCCGCAGCGACTGCCTTCATGTCCCAAACACCGTCTCCGCCGTCCCCACCAGTGCTGCCCGCGGGCCCTAGCCCGGACATGCCTGCGGTGATTGACCAGGTTGCGCTGGCCCGCCTCTATGGCGAGCCGCTGTTTGCGATGCCGCACGACCTCTACATCCCGCCGGACGCGCTGCAGGTGTTTCTGGAGGCGTTTGAGGGCCCGCTGGACTTGCTGCTCTACCTGATCCGCAAGCAGAACTTCAATATCCTGGACATTCCGATGGCAGCGGTCACGCGCCAGTACCTGGTCTATGTCGATGAAATCCGCGCCACCAACCTGGAGCTGGCCGCCGAGTACCTGCTGATGGCCGCCATGCTGATTGAAATCAAGTCGCGCATGCTGCTGCCGCCCAAAAAGACGGCAGAAGGCCAGGAGGCGGAAGACCCGCGCGCCGAGCTGGTGCGTCGCCTGCTGGAGTACGAGCAGATCAAGCTGGCCGCCCACAAGCTCAACGAAGTGCCGCAGTTCGGCCGCGACTTCCTGCGCGCGCAAGTCTATGTCGAGCAATCGCTGCAGCCGCGCTTTCCCGATGTGAGCGTGGTCGATCTGCAGGACGCCTGGCGCGACATCGTGCGCCGCGCCAAGCTGGTGCAGCATCACCACATCAGCCGAGAGGCGCTCTCGGTGCGCGAGCACATGAGCATCGTGCTGCGCAAATTGCAGGGCCGCAAGTTCCTGGAGTTTGAAGAACTGTTTGACACCACGCGCGGCATGCCGGTGCTGGTGGTCACCTTCATTGCCCTGCTTGAGCTGGCCAAGGAAGGCCTGCTCGAAGTCACCCAGGCCGAGGCCTTCGCCCCGATTTACGTGCGCCTGGCCTACACACCCGCCTAATTTTTTCATTCATGCCCACTTTGCCTACGCCCACCCCGCACGATTTTGATGTTTTGATCGTCGGCAGCGGCCTGGCCGGCCTGTCTGCCGCGCTGCACCTGGCTCCAACGCATCGCGTGGCGGTGCTGACCAAGCGCGCTTTAAGCGACGGCTCCAGCGGCTGGGCCCAGGGTGGCATTGCCGCCGTGCTGGCCGAGGGCGACAGCTTTGAAGCGCATGTGGACGACACGCTGGTGGCCGGCGCCGGCCTGTCCGACCCGGCCGCCACGCGTTTCGTGGTCGAGCACGCGCCCGAAAGCATTGCCTGGCTGCAAGCCTTGGGCGTGCCCTTCTCGCAGGAAGACGGCGAGCTGCACCTGACGCGCGAAGGCGGCCACAGTGCCAGGCGCATCGTGCATGTCACCGATGCCACCGGCGCGGCGGTGCAAAAAACCCTGATCGAGCAAGTGCGCCGCACGCCGGGCATCACGCTGTTTGAGCACCACACGCTGGTGGATCTGATCACCGCCAGCAAGATGGCAGGTAAATCGGCGCATGCAGCGGATGGGCCTGATCGCTGCCTCGGCCTGTATGCGCTCAACGAGGCCACCGACGAGGTCGTCACCTTCAGCGCGCCGCACACCATTTTGGCGACAGGCGGCGCGGGCAAGGTCTACCTGTACACCACCAACCCCGACACCGCCACCGGCGACGGCATTGCCGCCGCCTGGCGTGCCGGCTGCCGGGTGGCCAACATGGAATTCATCCAGTTCCACCCGACCTGCCTCTACCACCCGCACGCCAAATCATTCCTGATCACCGAAGCGGTGCGCGGCGAAGGCGGGCGCCTGCTCTTGCCCGAATCGGCCGGCGGAACCCGCTTCATGCCGTTGCACGACAGCCGCGCCGAGCTGGCGCCGCGCGACGTGGTGGCCCGCGCGATTGACTTCGAGATGAAAAAGCACGGCCTGGACTGCGTGCACCTGGATATTTCGCACCAGCCGCTGGCCTTCATCCTGGCGCATTTCCCCAACATCCATGCGCGCTGCCTGGAACTGGGCATCGACATCGCCAGGCAGCCGATTCCGGTCGTGCCGGCCGCGCACTACACCTGCGGCGGCGTGCTCACCGATCTGGACGGCCGTACCGATGTGGCCGGTCTTTACGCCATCGGCGAGACCGCCTGCACCGGCCTGCACGGGGCCAACAGGCTCGCGAGCAACTCGCTGGTGGAGTGCATGGTGTTCGCGCGCTCGGCCTCGCACGACATCCTCGCGACGCCGATGCCGCAGCCTCCCGAGGTGCCGGCCTGGGACGACAGCCGCGTGACCGACGCCGACGAACTGGTCGTGATCTCGCACAACTGGGACGAGCTGCGCCGCTTCATGTGGGACTACGTGGGCATAGTGCGCACCAACAAGCGGCTGGATCGCGCGGCGCGCCGCATTGCGCTACTGCAAGGCGAAATCCAGGATTTCTACGCGCACTTTCATGTCACGCGCGATTTGCTGGAGCTGCGCAACCTGGTACAGGTGGCCGAACTCATCGTGCGCTCGGCCCAGGCCCGGCATGAAAGCCGCGGCCTGCATTTCAGCCGGGACTATCCGGAGATGGCCGCAACGGCCGCACCGACCCTCCTCATTCCGCCCGCCGCCTGAACGGGCGGCCCTCTCGCCCATCCCAAGGACCGACATGCCCCATCTGATCGTTGAATACTCCCGCAACCTTGCCGGTTTTCCCGAGGCACAGGCCCTCACGGAACTGAACCAGGCCGTGACCAGCAGCCCCGAAGTCCTCGACGAGGTAGACCTCAAGAGCCGTATCGTTGCGGTGGACAGCTATGCCATCGGCACCGCCACCGGCCCCCGCGCATTCGTGCATGCGCAGTTGCGCCTGCTCTCGGGTCGCACGCCCGAGGCCAAGCGCGACCTGTCGGACCGCGTGGCCGGCGTGCTGCGCCGCCTCACACCGCAACCAGCGGGCACCCTGGTGCAGCTCAGCGTGGAAATCGTGGACATGGACCGTGGGTCCTACACCAAGGAACGGCTGGCCACTGGCCGCTGATGCGGATTCCTGGCATGTTCAGGCGCTGGCGCATGCTCACACCTTTGTAGCGGGGGTGTTGCACTTTGAATGTGAGACGGCCAAGCGCTAAGGCCTGACAACCCCAAACCCGTCAGGCAGTTCCAGCTGCGCCTCCAGCCACCCCCGCAGGCTGTTCACAAACGCCCAGCCCTGCACCTGCGGCAGGTCTTCCAGCCGCACCACCGCCGGCACCACACGCCCCTCGCGCAGCGCCATGGCGCGCCCGACGCCCGGCAGCAGGCCGCAGTGCAGCGGCGGCGTCACCCAGCGCCCATCGAGCAGCAGCGCCACATTGCCGCGCGTGCATTCGGTGATCTCGCCCTCGGCATTCCACAACACGGTGTCAAACACGCCGGGGGCCACAGGGGCGAATGCGTCGTAGTGGGCACGGCGCGTGGTCTTGCAGCGCACGAATTCGCCGTGCGCCTCGTCCAGCGCGCGCCCGGCCAGTTGCAGCCGCACGCACTGCGGCGACACCTCCATGGCAAACGCCTCGGCCCGCGCCTCCCCTTGGGCATTGAGCAACAGCCGCGCACGGCACAGGCCCTGCGGATGGGCCTGCTCCAGCTGGCGCAAGCGTTGTTGCACCTGCGATGCATCCCACGGGTAGCCAAAATGCGCTGCGGCCGCCGCCATGCGCTCCAGATGCGCGGTCGCATGGCGCAGGTGGCCGCCCTCCAGCGCCAGGGTTTCCAACAGTTCAAAAGGCTGGCTGGCGCGCTCCACAAAGGCGCGCTTGTGCTGCCACTCCAGCCACTCGCCATCGGCCGTGGCGTCGGCCGTGATGCCGCTGCCAATGCCGCAGCGCAGCGCCGCGCCCTGCAGGGTGACGGTGCGGATCGGCACGTTGAACGTGGCCGCTACACCTGGCTGACCCCGCTCGCCCGGCCGCACCACCCCAAGAGCGCCGCAGTAGACGCCGCGCGCCCCGGGCTCCAGCGCGCGAATCATCTGCATGGCGCGCACCTTGGGCGCCCCGGTCACCGAACCGCAGGGGAACAGCGCCGCGAATACATCGGCCAGTGAACAGCCCGCACGTGTTCGCGCCTCCACGTCCGAGGTCATCTGCCACACGGTGGGCAGCGCCTCGGTGTGAAACAGGCGCGGCACCTGCACGCTGAAAGGCTGGGCAATGCGCGACACATCGTTGCGCAGCAGGTCCACGATCATGACGTTTTCAGCGCGTTCCTTGGCCGATGTGCGCAAGGCCTCGGCCTGCGCGGCATCTTCGTCGGGCGTCGCGCCACGCGCGGCCGTGCCCTTCATGGGCCGCGTCAGGATGCGGCCTGCGCGCCAGTCAAAAAACAGCTCGGGCGACACCGAGAGCAGCTGCTCGTCGCCCGTGTCCAGAAAAGCCGCATAGCCGCCGGGCTGGGTGCGCTGCAGAGCGGCAAACAGCGCCAGCGCCGCGTCAGTCCCAGCCTCGCCGGGCAGCCCACCGGACAACAAGCCGGACATTTTTGCCGTGAAATTGACCTGGTACAGCTCGCCTCCGGCAATGGCGCGCTGGATCTCGTTCAACGCCGCATCGAAGGCCGGACGGGACAGCATTTCCTGCCATTGCAGCTGGACGGCGGCATGATTTTCTTCCACAGGCCAGGGCAGTGCTTCGTCGTACACCGCGAACCAGGCCAGCGGCCCTTGCGCCGCATGCACGGCCAGCGCGGCATCAAAGGCCGGTGCCGCCTCGTAACGCAGGTAGCCAACGCACCAGAAGCCTTGCGCTGCCGCAGCCTGTACCGCCTCCAGCACCGGCCGCACCTGCGCCAGGTCGTGCGCCACCAGCGTCTGGCGCGGTGCGCCGAAGGCGCAGCGCAAACGCGGCCCTGCGGGATTGTCCGGGTCGCTGAAGTCGATGCGTGCCGAGAGTGGCCGCATCAGGCCGCGCCGATGTGGGGCACCAGCGCACCCGCAGGCTGGCCCGCCTTCAAGGCGGCCGTGAACGCCAGCATCCGGTCAATCGGCAAACGGGCGCGCAGGCCCAGGGCGCGGTCAACCAGCACTTCATTGGCGCCGGTCTCCAGCACATGGGCCAGGCCCGCCAGGCTGTTCATCGCCATCCAGGGGCAGTGCGCGCAGCTCTTGCAGGTCGCGCTGTTGCCGGCGGTCGGCGCTTCGATGAAGATCTTGCCGGGGTTGAGCGTGCGCAGCTTGTGCATCATGCCGTTGTCGGTGGCGACGATGAACTCGGGGGCGTCCAGCTCGTGCGCGGCCTTGAGGATGGCCGAGGTCGAGCCCACGGCATCGGCCAGCGCCACCACATCGGCCGGCGACTCGGGATGGACCAGCACCTTGGCCTTGGGGTGCTCCTTCATCAGCGCAGCGAGCTCGA
>Ga0066710_100003280_pt1 | contig 13702 bp, 15 predicted proteins | sample GraSoiAngelo_159_FD_79666 | JGI IMG/M metagenome (GOLD analysis project Ga0066710, IMG submission 79666) | Grasslands soil microbial communities from the Angelo Coastal Reserve, California, USA - 14_1009_16_40cm | ecosystem: Environmental > Terrestrial > Soil > Grasslands | place: USA...
ATGTGACGCTGTATGACGTCTCGTAATATTCGCCGCTGAGATAAATACATTTCGGGTGAAGCGTGAACTCGGGCGATTCGGAAAGGGTGTTCGGGTCGTTCCTGAACGGAAGCATCGCGCGTCTGGACCGCGTCCAGAATGATGTCAGGGTGCACTGCAAACCAATCCGCTACGGCGCCTTCTGGAACGATAGCCTGGCGGTCGTAATCCTGGTTGCGATTCCAAAGGACAACTGTCGTGGGGTCCGCGACGAATTTCGCCCCGTCATCGCGTTTGATGGAGACAGGTACACGGGGAAACACGACCGCGTAGTTCTCCGTCGGTGCCGGTTGTTTGAAGCTTGGATGGACGGTAGGACAACGGAGCACACCAACCTTGATGATCGGCGTTTGAAAGATTATCCACTCAATTTGATAACCGCTGTTTTCGGCTGAACTCAATTGGCGCGAAAGTATCAAAACGCCGCGCGGCGTCGCTATCGAAAAATTGCTTTTGAGACACTCTCCTACTATGAATTGAGGGAGGGAGGGAGGGAGGGAGAATTCTAAGTTCCGGTTTTTTTGAATTCTCCCTCCCTCCCTCAATTCATAGTAGGAGACTAGCAATTTGCCATTGTGCGTGATAAAAACGCGAAATCTCATCGGGAGGCACAATGAAGAACAAAATATTCGCGCGATCTTTCGCATTCGTCACGGTGTTAGGTCTCGTGGCGGCTTCGGCGTTTGCGCAGAGCGCCGCCAATTTCAAATCGGCAAAGGCAGATGTGCATGCGGTTTCGCGTCTGGCTTTCGGACCCGACGGTGTGTTGTTCGTGGGTGATTCGCTTCAAGGCATGATTTTCGCGATCGACACACAGGATAAACAGGCGCCGCTCGCGGAAGTGAAAATCGACGTCAAAGGAATCAATGGAAAGATCGCGGCGATGCTTGGTACTGAGGCGGATCAGATCCTCATCAACGACCTTAAGGTGAATCCGATTTCCAAGAAGGTTTACATGGCGCTGTCTCGTGGCCGCGGCCCCGACGGAGTGCCTGTCCTTCTCCGCCTGGACAGTTCGGGCAAGATCGAACAATTCAGTTTTGACAATGTTCGATTTGACGCCGTGAGTCTGACCGATCTGCCCGAATCGAAACCGAACGCCGCTCCGGTTGCTGGAAGAACAGCGGCGGGTTCGGGAGCAACGTCGGGAAATCCGCGTACGCAGGCGATCAGCGATCTGGCTTATGCCGATGGCAAAGTTTTTGTATCGGGCCTCACGAATGAGGAGTTCTCGTCTGATCTTCGCGTGGTTCCCTATCCGTTCGAAGGACCCGTGAAGGGCGCGGGCATCAAGATCTGGCACTCGGCGCACGGAAGATACGAGACCGCGTCCCCCATCCAGGCATTCGTCCCTTACACAATCGACAAGCAGCCGCAGATTCTTGCGTCCTACTTTTGCACACCGCTTGTGAAAATTCCGATCAAGGACCTGAAGCCGGGTTCGAAAGTAATGGGGACGACCATCGCCGAGATGGGCAGCGGCAGCCGGCCGCTGGACATGGTCGCGTACCGTAAGGACGGGCATGAATACATCCTGATGTCGAACACGACACGCGGAGTCATGAAATTCCAGGCCGACAATCTCGACATGTTCAAGCCGATTACGCCGCCGTCGGCCGCATGTGAAGTTACCGAACCGGCCCGCGGCGGCAATTCGTGCCAGGAGGAGATGATTGGCGTGCCGTATCAGAAGATCGAGAATTTGAAGGGCGTGTGGCAGCTCGCAAAGCTCGACGACACGCACGCGCTCGTCTTGGCCGACAGCGAAGGAACACTGAAATTGGGCGCCGGCCAGGCAACCTGGTTCAACGTCCAGGAAGGCCGATCCCTCGACCTGACTACGGTAATACTGCCCTAAAAAAATTCCGGGTCAGACTTGGTGAAATTCGGGGTCTGACCAGGAATTTTTCTTCCGATCTGCTACGATGGCCCTCTATGTCTCAACTCGGCCGTCCGTTTTATAAGTACTACGACCTGGTGATGGCGCTGTTCGTGACGATCCTGCTCTGCTCGAATGTAATCGGGGCCGCAAAGGTTGCCACCGTTTGGGGATTCACATTCGGTGCGGGTGTGCTGTTCTTTCCAATCAGTTACATTTTCAATGACGTGCTCACCGAGGTGTATGGCTATGCGCGGGCCCGCAAGGTGGTGTGGGCGGGATTCGGCGCGATTGTTTTCGCGTCGTTTATGAGTTGGGTCATCGTGACTCTTCCGCCCGCGATGGGCTGGAACGATCAGCAGGCATATGAAACTGTCTTTGGACAAACTCCGCGAATCGTCTTCGCATCCCTGACCGCATTTTTCGTCGGTGAATTTGCGAACTCCTACGTCCTTGCCAAAATGAAAGTGAGAACGAACGGGCGTCATTTGTGGATGCGTACCATCGGCTCAACAATCGTTGGCGAAGCGGTGGATTCGATGGTCTTTTATCCGGTAGCCTTTCTCGGCGTGTGGGACCGCAACCTGGTCGTACAGGTAATGATCAGCAACTACATAATCAAGGTCGCATGGGAAGCTTTGGTGACTCCTGTCACCTATAAGATCGTGGGATTCTTGAAACGCGCGGAACAGGAAGACTATTACGACCACAAAACGAACTTCACGCCGTTCTCAATCGAAGTGTAAGAAATAAAGCCGCGGTTGCGCAGATCGCGCGGATAGAATCCGTGTAATCCGCTGAATCCGCGGCTTAACCACGTTTCGATCTCTCTGTCGCGACCAGTGCGTAACTTTCACCAATAAGCCGCCGGACTTCACTCCAATCGAGCTGTCCATCCGCAATTAACGAAACCCATCCCTTATTGCCGCTGTATGGAGTCTTGAAGAATCGTGAATCTTCCAGAAGAAGCTGCTGCAGCGCGAGCGTCACCTTCAAGCAAATGCAAAGATGGCCATTGTAAGCATCCAGCACTGCAAAGCTCTTTTTTCCGGACTGGAAAGTAGGATGGCCCCACGTCTTAACTTCTTGAACTCCGGGTAAAGCCAAACAAATCTCTCGCAACTTCGCCAAGACCTTGTCTTCGTTCTTTTGTGTTTTCGTCGCCTTTAACATCGGTGTCCGCCTCGCGTTCGCCAGGGTTAATGAAGCGATTGGCTTCAAGACCCGCCTGTCGTGTGTACAGATCAAAGTACCGGCCGCCAAAAGCAAGCAGCTCATCATGAGTGCCCCGCTCGACGATGACTCCGGCCTCGAGAACCAGGATCTGGTCGGCGCTTCGAATCGTGCTCAGTCGATGAGCGATGACGAAGGTCGTGCGGCCGTGCATGAGAGCGGCCAGACCGTCCTGGATCAACGCCTCACTTTCTGAATCAAGACTCGAAGTCGCCTCGTCGAGAATCAGAATTCTTGGATCCGCAAGAATCGCTCGTGCAATTGCGACGCGCTGGCGCTGGCCACCCGAGAGCTTCACGCCGCGTTCACCTACGACGGTATCTAAACCTGAGTCCAGCTTCGATGCGAACTCGTCCACGCGTGCAATGCCTGCCGCACGAACAACGGCCTCGTCGGATGCCGACGGCCGCCCAAACAGAATGTTCTCCTTGATCGTTCCATCGAACAGAAAGTTATCCTGTAGAACCACCCCGAGCTGCGAACGATAAGAATCGAGACGGACCGTCGACAAGTTCACGCCGTCAATGAAAATAGTCCCGCCCGTGGGTTTTGCGAAAGCCGCGACGAGCCCAATGAGGGTGCTCTTTCCCGAGCCTGAAGAACCGACCAGCGCCGTGACAGTGCCCGGAACGGCATCCAGACTGATTCCTTTCAGCACGGGTTTGCCCGATTCGTACTCGAAACAAACGTCGCTGAACTGCACCAATCCCTTTATCGTGTCCATCGAAACGGTCCGTTCCGGATCGACGTCTTCGGGCTGTTCTTCCAGGACCTCGTGCATGCGATCCAAACCTGCGAACGCTTCGGTGATCTGAGTTCCAATGCTCACGAGTTGGAACACCGGTGCGACCATAAATCCAAGGTAAAGCGTAAACGCGAAGAAGTCTCCCATCGTCATATCGCCGCGCGCCAACATTCTTCCGCCGACGATCATTACGGTGACACTGACGATTCCCATCAGCAGCGTCGAGACAAAACTGATGCCAGACTGAGCGAACAGCGTTTTCCGAACGTTTTCGAACAGCCGCAGGGCGCCGGCCTCAAACGTCGCCGCTTCGCGCTCTTCGGCGTGAAAACCTTTGACCACTCTAACGCCACCAAGTGACTCCGTCAGACGGCCGGACACCTCGGCATTGATCTTTCCGCGTTCCCGGAAAATCGGGCGAATGTGTTTGAACGCCTTTCGAAGGATGAGACCAAACACGACGAGAAATCCGACAGCCATGAACGTGAGCGGTGCGTTGATTTTCAACAGCAGACCGAAGGCGATGATCGCCGTGAATACTCCGCCGACAAACTCCACGAGCCCCGTCCCGACCAGGTTTCGAACGCCTTCGACGTCCGACATGATTCGCGAAACCAAAGCGCCCGTCTTGTTTGCGTCGTAATACCGGACCGCTAACCGGCCAATGTGCTGCTGTACTTTGATTCGCATATCGGCGATAAGCCGTTGCGCGGAAAGGCTGAGCAGCTGAACCAGCGCAAAAGAGGTGATTGCCTGAATGAGCACCGCTGCTCCCACCGCTGCCGCCAGCGGAATGAGTAGCTCCTGCCGATGTTTCTGAACCACGTCATCAATTAGGAATTTCGTCGATCCCGGCAATACCAGCCCGGCAGCCCGGTTTATGAAAACCAGGACCAGGCCAACTAAGAATAACTTCCGGCGGGGCCAGATCAGATCTCGAAGGTCCCGGTAGATATGGGAGGCCTGCAGCTTCTTCTGGGGCGGTCGATCTTCGTAGTAGGCCCTGCGCATATGTGCTTATCGTAGTACAATACAGCCTGAGTCGGAGGTCCAGCCTATGCTTATTAAGCGTCCAGCAGACATAAAGTATTCGGAAGTCACGGCCGAAAACCTGTATCACAATCGTCGCGAGTTCCTCAGAACCGCTACCGCAACTCTCGGAGTCGCAGCCGCTGGTACGATCTTACCGGGTTGTGTGAACGCGGCTTCGGAACCGACTCAGGCGAAGCCGAAAGGCCCGTACGACACGACCGAAAAGCTCACTCCTTTCGAGGACATCACTTCCTACAACAACTTCTACGAGTTTGGAACCGATAAGGGCGAGCCCGCGGCCAATTCGAAGAATTTCAAACCTGCAAATCCATGGATGGTTTCCGTTGAAGGCATGGTGAAGAAGCCGATGAAATGGGCCCTGACAGATCTGATCAAGGGAATTCCTGTGGAAGATCGGATTTACCGCATGCGCTGCGTGGAAGCATGGTCGATGGTGATTCCATGGAATGGTGTGCCGCTGGCTGAAGTGATCAAACGGCTCGAGCCGACTCCCGCAGCGAAGTACATCGTCTTCAAGACGCTGTACGATCCGAAGCAACTGCCCGGCGAGCAGGATCGTGGACTGCTGAACTGGCCTTACACCGAAGGCCTCCGGATGGACGAAGCGATGAATCCGCTGGCACTGATGGTAACCGGAATCTACGGCAAGCCACTGCCGAATCAGGACGGCGCACCGTGGCGTCTGGTCACGCCATGGAAGTACGGCTTCAAAGGCGCGAAGTCGATTGCGACGATTATCCTCACCGACAAGCAACCGCTGACCGCATGGATGGAAGCGGGTCCGCGCGAGTACGGCTTTTATGCGAATGTGAATCCCGAGGTCGATCATCCAAGGTGGAGTCAGAAAACGGAACGCCGTATCGGCGAATTCTTCAGGAGACCAACGCTGCCGTTCAATGGCTATACCGACCAGGTGGCAAAGCTATATACGGGCCTCGACCTGCGAAAAAATTTCTGACGTTTGAAGTTTGAGAATGCCGAAATTTAATCGCTGGTGGATTCTCAAGCCGCTGGTGTTCCTGCTCTGTCTTTTCCCGATGGCGTTGCTGGTATGGAACGCCTTTAACGGCCGTCTCAGCCCGAATCCCATCGACGACATCACGGATACAACTGGCGACTGGACTCTTCGCTTCCTGATGATCACGCTCGCCATTACCCCGCTGCGGCGAATAACCGGCTGGAGCAGCCTGACACGTTTTCGCCGCATGCTGGGTCTATTCTGCTTCTTCCATGGGTTTCTGCACTTCACTACGTATGTCTGGCTGGATCACTACTTCGACTTTTCGACCATGATCGAAGACGTCGCCAAGCGTCCTTACATCACGGTCGGCTTTACCGGATTCGTGCTGATGATTCCCCTGGCCATCACATCCACAAGGAAGTGGATCGGCCGTCTTGGCGGTAAACGGTGGCAAACAATTCACCGGCTCATTTATGTGACTGCCACGTTGGGAGTCATCCATTACCTCTGGCTCGTAAAGCTCGATATCCGGCGGCCTTTGACATATGGAGCCATACTTGCACTCCTGATGGCATTCAGGGGTTGGAACATTGTCATGGCCCGAAAAGAAAAGGAAAGGGCGTACCATAAAGTTAGAGCCTAATGAGAGTCGTAGTAGCGCTTCTTCTACTCGTTCTTCAGTTCACGATCTCGGTTGACGTTGATGTCGCCCTTTTCAACCTGACTGTCCTGGACGACCACGGTAAGACCGTCACCGGTCTAACCGCGGATAATTTCCGCATCTATGAAGACGGCCGGGAACAAAAAGTAAAAATATTTCGGCCGGAGGACAGCCCGGCAACCGTCGGTCTGGTCATCGACAACAGCGGCAGCATGGGTAATAAGCGCAGCGACGTCGTCACGGCCGCACTTGCCTTTGTTAATGCCAGCCATCCCGACGACGAGATATTCGTCGTCGACTTCAACCAGCAGGCATGGCTCGCGCTGCCGGAATCTATAGCGTTTACCGGCGATCCCACTGAACTTCGGAAGGCGCTCCTGGCAACACGCGTGGAAGGCACCACGGCTCTTTACGACGCTCTGTATTTGGCGTTGGACCATCTCAAAGGCGGAACGCTGCAGCGCAAGGCTCTCGTGCTCATCAGCGACGGTGCCGACAATGCGAGTACCACGAACCTCGATACGGTCCAACACATGGCTGAGCAGTCGAGCGCTACGATTTACTGCGTTGGCATATACGACCCATACGACAAAGATCGAAATCCGGGAGTTCTAAAAAAACTAGCGAAGCTGACCGGCGGCGAAGCGTTCTTTCCACACCAGGCGAGCGATCTTCGAGATATCTGGCCGAAGATTGCGGGTTCAATCCGGGGGCAGTATACGATCGGGTATCTTTCCGACAACAATGCTCGCGATGGTGCATATCGGAAGGTGAAAATCACGGCAGTCGACAAGCGTGGCAAACCGTTGGAAGTTCGCACGCGTTCGGGTTACTTTGCCGGAACACCGTGAGCGCGAGCGCTTACCATTTTGAAGATCACTGGAAAATTCCGCATCCAATTGATGCCGTCTGGGATGTGCTTGCCACGCCGATAAAATTTCCAGACTGGTGGCAAGGCGTTTATCTCAACGCAACGGCACTCGATCCCGCCGCACGACGCATCGCGGTGCTGACGAAAGGCCGGCTGCCGTATAAGCTTCGATGGACGATCGAAACGATTCGTATGGAAAAACCGAATCTCATCGAATTCAAGGCATCCGGCGATTTCTCGACAGACTCTTCGAAATGGATTCTGCGGCCGGAAGGCAAAGCCACGCTGGTGACGCTCGATTGGAATCCGAAGGTGGAGAAGCCGATCGTGAAATTGCTTTCACCGGTGTTGAAGCCGGTCTTCGAATGGAATCACCATTGGGCGATGAATCTTGGCGAGAAGCAGTTGACAGAATATTTAAGCCGCGGATGACGCGGATTACACAGATTGATCCGTGTAATCCGCGCAATCCGCGGCTACTTCCGCTTTACCTCAGCAAATAATCCAGAGGCAGCTCAATTTTTCACATCTTTACCGGAAGACGACACGATCGCTGGCAAAGAAGTTCACTACCGAGCAGGTTCCGATCGCGATAAGGTTGGCCACGAAGTAATGCATATGAACCTGCGACACAAGTATCCACATGAGAAGGAGATTGCCCCCAATCGAGATCACTCCGTTGGCCAGGTGAAACCGGACCAGCCGCCGGAGCCACCGGCCTGCCACTTGCCGCGTTCGTTCGACCCAGGTCCACCGCTCGTGCCAGACAAAATTGTGCAACACGGCCATCTCGACAGCGAGGAAAGTCGATAGGAGATAGTTCAGCTTTAAACCGCTCGCGAGGATGGTCAATGCCAGCAACTGGACGCCGATTCCGATGATTCCCACCGCATTGAATTTCAACCAGTGGCGAAAAGTTCCACTCAAGGGAGCCGCTCCTCGCGGTAGAGGCGGATGGTGTTTCGAATCGTTGAACTGATCACGATAATGGTGAGAGCCACGATGGCAACCACGGCACTCACATCACAGAGCCAGTATTGCTGCCCCAGAATCGTGACACGGGGTTTTACGTAAAGTACGAAGGTTCCGATCGCAAGCACGATGCGCAGCTCTGTTGGTCCCCAGATGCTGAAGGACAGCTTGAACACGCCAACGCAGTAGGTGGCCAGGTACAGTTCAATGGCGAGCAGCAGGTATGCGATGAGCAATGCCATGGCGATGTTCCAGGTCATGTATCCGGAGAGCCCGAGGCCACTGATCAGGAACACTGCTCCGAATGAATCGATGATGTGGTCGACGTAAAAACCGTAACGCGGCCGTTGGCGGTCCCGGACCCGAGCCAGCGTTCCGTCGAGACTGTCACCGAACCAATTGATTCCCAGACATACCACAGCGGCAGCAAGCCAGATTGGACCTCGCCCGGCGAGCGCGTAGCACACGCCGGCCAGAACCATGCCGAGGAAACCAAGCAGCGTTAGGTGATCGGAGTTAATCCAGGCAGGCATGCGGTGCGCCAGCCAGACCAGAGTTCTTTTCTCCAGTGGAGCAAGAATGCTTTGCTGCTGGCGCGCCGCAGATTTGAACGAGTGTTGAGACACCCGCTCTATTTACCAGCGGTTGGAGCGTCCTGCACGATCAGTGAATTCCCTTTTCACCATGGGCCGGGCTTCGTTAACCGTCAGCGCGCGGCCATTCATATCCTTGCCGTTATAGGCTGCGATAGCCTTTTCGGCGTCCTCGTCGCCCATCGACACGAAACCGAAACCTTTGGAGCGGCCAGTGTCGCGATCCGTGATGATGCTGACGGATTCGACGGGACCGATCTGTTGAAACATTTCGGTAAGGTCATCTTCGGTCGTTCTGAACGGCAAATTACCAACGTAAATCTTCTTTGACATTTTTTTCCTAATTCAATTTGTAAGGAACTTCGAGGACTTGGCGGGAAAGGGATCAAAAAGCAGAATCAACTCTCCAGACACGAAACAAGAGGCTCCTGAGTCCATAAAACAACAACGTGAAATGGTTGCTGCAGTAACGGGAGAAGGATAGCACGGAACCGTTGATACGCCGTTGAGTTTATTTCGGACGCCGGAGGAAACCCTTGTCCACCGCGTCATTCAGCAGGGCTTCGGCCCATTCCCAGAGGGTGCACGAGCCGTCAGCAATGCATGCGTTCCGGTCGAGCACGCGATCCGCCGTGATGCCGTGCTCCTTCCAGCTCCTTCCCTGGGTGTGATAGTTGTGGAGCTGGGGTATGAAGCGGTCAAGAGCCGAAGCGAACCGCGATTCAATCGTTTGCCTCGACTCGAACTCGTCCCACAATGCTCGGAATTCTGTTTCCTGGTCGGGAGGAAGCAGCCCAAATAACCGATCCGCGGCTGCGCGTTCTCGCTCCGCCTTGTCGAGCGCACCGGCCGAATCGTAGAGATAGGTATCTCCGGCGTCGATCTCGACAATATCGTGAATGAGAACCATTTTGATCACGTGCGCAACATCGATCGGCTCATTTGCGTATTCGGAAAGAATCATCGCCGTGAGTGCGAGATGCCAGCTGTGTTCGGCCGTGTTTTCGGACCGGTCCGCATGAAGAAGGTATGTGCGCCGCAGGATGGTTTTAAGCTTGTCTATCTCGAGCAGAAAGCTGATTTGCTTTTCAAGACGTTCCGCAGCGGTCTTAGTGTCGATTTCCATTCGTTCTATCTTACAACCTCGGCGCGGATGTCGGTCCGGCACAAAATGACCTGGACAGCGGAAGTAAGGACCTCCGGGGTGAAATGCCGGGGAACATTTTGTATGACAACCACTCCTCCATTTTCGGGTGGAGGCAGACTACGAATCGACTGAACGAAAGCTGCATACTCCACTGCGAGAGATCGTTCATTCTCAAGCAGGTCAGCACTGGCCGCTCTCTCGCGCATGTAATGTCCGAGCCCAAGCAACACGAACACGATCACTCCGAATACTTCCACTGGCCGTTCGGACAGCCACCGTCTTACCTGTTTTTCGACGGCGGCCGCGACCAGCGTGGCAAGACCCGCAATTCCGAAAAAAGGTATGTACCAGAAGAATTCATACCTGTGGTTGACGAGAAAAACTACGGGAAGAAGTGTGATGAAAAAGTATCCGAGAAAAAACAGGCCACGCTTCTCGCGCGCGTAAGCGAAGGCCGCAGCGAGCAAAACGATGGCGCTGGTCCACGCGCCCCAGCGCAATTTCAAACCATAGAGATGGTCGAAATACCACCCATATCCACGTCCCATCGTGATGACCGAGAAGTCCATGTAATAGGGATTGGCCGGCGAATCGCTGCCCATTGAAAGAAATCGAACATAGCTCCAGACCACCGTGAAAACGCCAAGCGCGGCGTACCACGCAAGCCGTCTTGGATCGAACTTCTCTTTCCGAATACAAAGGTCATACAGAAGGAGAATGACAGGAAGGGTAACTGCCATTTCCTTCGACTTGATTGCGAGGAGATACAAAACAGCGACAATCAAAAGTCGCGAATAACTGAACTCGCTGGCATATATCAGAATCGCAGTGAACACGAGCAAACATGCCAGCAGCTCGAAGATTGTCCCGAAGCTCCAATAAATATCTACGAAGTTCGAGCGAAAGCAGAAAACGAGCGCGCCTACCGCGGCTGCATATCGTGACCCGACGATACGGGAAAGAAGGACGTAAAGAAGAAACACATTGGTCGTGTTGAGAATCCACGCGAATGTGTGATACGGGAGCGGAGTCAGACCGAACGCATGCCAAAAAATCCAATAGACGAGCATTCCGAACGGCCGAAAGAAATCTGCGAAGGGATTGATGTTGTACCACAGCATGCGCGCGAAGCTCTGCTGTTGCACCCAGAATAGATTGTTGAAGTCGTCGAGCCAAAAGTATGCGAAGCGCCACGAGTAGAAGGTTGACGCGAGAATCAACCCGCAGATATAGCCGATTATTGCGGCAGTGTGCCGCCGTGTCATCCTTAAGTACGTTAGCCACGGATTCCGCAGATTACATAGATTTCATCCGCATAATCCGCGGCTAAAAGTTTTACTTCTTCGGTTTTGCTTTCGCGCGTTTCTTGGGTGCAGTCCTCTTTTTCTTCGCTGCGACCTTGCGAGCGGCCGGTTTGCGGCTGGGCTTTGCCGCTTTTTTCTTGGCCTTCGCCTTTGCCTTTACCTTCGCCTTTGCCTTTACCTTCGCCTTTGCCTTTACCTTCGCCTTGGGCTTCGGGGCAGGCTTCCGTTTCTTGGCCGTTCGTTTCGCGGCAGGTTGACCTTCAGCTGCAGGCTCAGCCGATGAGGCCGGTTGCCCAGGTTCAGGCTCAATGTCGTCATACGAAGGCTCGGAGGCGTCGTTCTGCCCGGAGTCCAAATCGTCCGGCGATAGAGTAAAGTCGTCGAAGTCATCTTCTCTGCTCATTCTCTTCTCCTTGTGCGGAAAGGCCGCCCAGGTCACGCTCGGCCTCGTATCGGGAAGACATAATAACCCTTCTGTAAAGCGGTTCAACAGTTTCGATAAGAGAATGGCGGGTTCACCCGATTTCCTTCGCAGGTTACAAGGGAAGGGCGGCGGCACTGCACGACCTGTTTTGTTAGCAAAGACTTAGAATGAATGCCCCTTTGGGACCACCCGTGCTTAGTTAAATTCGTGACACCATCAGTTCGCATTGTGCAGGAATTCAGTGCGATTGAGAACGAAGCAAAGCGGTGGAGCCTGCTTGCCGACGCAGCCAATAGTCCCATGCATCAGTTCGCATGGATGAAGGCCTGCTCGAGTGTATTCGCGAAAGACGGGAAACTGCATTTGATCGTGGTTGGCGCGAACCAACCCAGCGCGGTGGGCCCGCTTGTGATGCGGGGTAACCGTCTCTATCGATTGGAGTGCCTCGGAGTCGACGCACTCTATGAGCCGACGGATTTCCCGCATTCCGACCTCGCTTCGCTCCAGCATCTGATCCAGACCCTGGTCGAGCTCCGACGTCCGCTGCTTCTGAAACGCGTTCTGGCCGACTCTCCGGTTCTGGAAGCACTTCGAACTGCATTTCACAATCGCGGAATTCTTGTCACGCGCCCATCTGCTGGCTACCCATGGATCGAACTCGATCCCTCCTGGATCGATCCGGAAACAAAATTGAGCACCAGCTGGCGCTCGAGTCTCCGCCGTGGACGACGTAAGGCGGAGGAAATAGGGCCGGTGCGATTTGAGGTAATGGCGCCGAAGCCACCGGAACTACCGGCCATGCTCGCTGAAATGTTCCGTGTGGAGGCCGCGAACTGGAAGGGCAAGAATGGTTCAGCGTTGCTGAACGATTCGCATCGGCGGCAGTTCTACGAACAATACGCAGTGACAGCCTGTGAGAAGGGAATTCTCCGCATCAGCTTCATGACGATCGGCGAACGCATCGTAGCGACACAATTGGCCGCCGAATCACGAGCCGGTTTCTGGCTGTTGAAGGTGGGCTATGACGAGATGTATGCAAAATGCTCTCCGGGAAATCTTCTGCTCGTTGAAACGCTCAAATACGCAGTACAGCGTGGCTTGAAATCTTACGAATTCCTGGGATCATCCGCACCCTGGACGGAAGTCTGGACCCGCCAGATTCGACCGTGCGTCGCGGTTGCAGCCTATCCCAACAACTGTAGAGGAGGAGCGGCATTCCTTTGCGATGCCGTGAAATTCGGATGGGAACGATTAGGTCGAAAGCTCTTTTCCTGATCGAGCGTGCCGCCAGCGCCTACACCGCCGGACCTGCAATCCACGACGCGCGCGCGGTATGCCAGCGCGTTTCCGCCAACGGACTGAACAGCACGATGTGCTTTTGGAATGTGGCGTCGGATCTTCCCGAATACGTTGCCAATTCTTACGCCGATATTCTCAACGAAATTCCGAATCTCGCTTCCGACTGTTACCTGTCCGTAAAAGCGCCTGCCATCAACTTTGACATGGAACTATTGAAGGTCATCATCGACCGCGCGAAGTCACTTGGGGCAGTCGTGCATTTCGATGCAATGGCGCCGGAAACTGCCGATGACACATTCAAGTTGATTGCAAAGGCACGCGACATCTATTCGAAACTGGGGTGCACGTTGCCGGGCCGCTGGCGGCGAAGTCTGTCCGACGCAGACCGCGCCGTCGACATGGGTTTGCGAGTCCGCGTGGTCAAGGGACAGTGGGCGGAGTCTCCTTCGACAGATGTGAATCCTGAACACGGTTTCTTGAACATCATCGACAGGCTTGGAGCCGAACGCGGTCGTCACGTC
>Ga0066710_100003281_pt1 | contig 13700 bp, 14 predicted proteins | sample GraSoiAngelo_159_FD_79666 | JGI IMG/M metagenome (GOLD analysis project Ga0066710, IMG submission 79666) | Grasslands soil microbial communities from the Angelo Coastal Reserve, California, USA - 14_1009_16_40cm | ecosystem: Environmental > Terrestrial > Soil > Grasslands | place: USA...
CATGAAGCGTGTGCTAAATAGCCCGTTGCAGGGTCCGCTGGAAGAACTACGCGGCAGCCGCGGAACGCGGCGAATTGAGCTTGTCCTTGACTCGCTCAAGGAGCTTTTGAGTGGTGAAAGGTTTTTGCAGGAAGTCAGTGTCAGTGGTGCCTGGGATGTGCGCGTAGCCGCTCGTACAAAGGACTGCGACAGACGGGTATTCGGCGCGAATCCTCTCCATCAGTTGCTGGCCGCTGAAGCGCGGCATCACCCAATCCACAATGACAAGGTCGATTTTGTCTTTGTGCTCGGCCAGCATCTCGAGCGCCTTTTCACCGCTTTGGGCGGTCAGCACTTTGTACCCGGAGGCGCTCAAAACCGTCCGCCCCACCCCCAGCACCAGGTCTTCGTCATCCACGAGCAAAATGGTTCTTCCGGCGCCAGCATCGGGCTTCACGGCAACGATCGCGGTGTCGCGCGACACGCGTTTGTGCGCCGGAATATAGAGGCGGACGGACGTGCCCTGGTTGTGAAGACTGGAAATCGCGACGCCGCCCCCCGCATTCGTCACGGCGCCGTATACCCAAGCAAGACCGAGGCCTTTGTGGCCGGGCTTGGTGCTGAAGAAAGGCTCGAATACGCGCGGCAGAATTTCAGGCGGGATACCCTTGCCGTTATCGCTGATCTCCACGCAGATATAACATCCTGGCTGCAATCGGAGGTTCGCGTCCTGCAATGTGGCCTGCAGGTCGCTATTGCGCGTTTGGACGGTGATGCGCGGGACCACCGCACCGGCCTCCGCAGCGTTTTCGATCACGCGCGTGAACACTTGCTGCAGCTTGTTCTCCTCGCAACGGGCGCTATAAAGTTGCTCCTCCAATTCCCCGACCCATTGAACTTTTCTGTCCTTAAGCATCTGCGAGTCCTGCTGAATTCGCCTGAGCACCGCGTTGGCATTCGTGGAAATAGTCGCTTCCTTTTCTTTATCGGACCGGCTGAAAGCAGCGAGATTCTCGGCTATGTCGGCGGATTTGGCTGCGGCGCGAGCGATTTCTTCCATCGACTTCCGCCATTTATTGTCCGGCTCCATTTGCGAAAGGATCCATGAGCAGTGGCCCATGATGCTGGTCAACGTGTTGTTCAGGTCAAGCGCTACGGACCTGGCCAGTTGCGTCGCCCTGCTGTCGACTTTTTGTTTGGGCGGAGCCGCAGGCGTCGCTTCGGTTTTCGCGACCCGACTGGTGTCCGATTTGGCGGCTGGCGCCTGACCATAGCCATGAAGCTGAAACAGAAACCGCTTTTCATCGTCGCGTGTGAATGCGCACACTGAAGTAGGGACGATGATGGCACTTCCATCTTTGATTTTGAAATTGAGCGCCATGGCGGCGGAAGCCGAGCGTTCCAACTGAATCAAATACTTCGCGGGCTCCGATTGGGTCTCGCCAGATAAAATCGAAAGGATAGACGTAGAGGCGCCGTGCAGCCCGTTGCCGAAGAGCTCGATCGCCGCATTATTTGCGCGACGGATGATGCCGCCCGGATCAACCAGCAGGGCCGGCCATGCGGCGCTTTCCAGTAGAAGCGCCACATCGAGTTTAGTCTGAAAGGTTGTCATCGCGGTCCGATTTCGTCGGGGCGGCTCGACTGAGTCTCCCCCGACCTCGAGGCCGATCAACGCGCGCCAACACAAATGGTTTCGGCAGAAGTTGGCCAATTCTAAACTCCCGAATCCGGTGAGGCTTGCGGCTGTCGGCGATTAAAACGCGCGCACTTGGGGCATATTCGGCCAAAAGCTGCCGGCAAGCGCCACAAGGCATCGGCCCAGCGTCCGTTTCGGCCACGACTGCTATAGCGATAAAGGTCCGCTCACCGTGCGTGAGAGCATTGAAAAGCGCCACGCGTTCGGCACAGCACGTCAGCCCGTAACTGGCGCTTTCCACGTTCGCGCCGGTGAATACGTTACCCGCAGCGGTCAGCAACGCCGCGCCAACCCGAAAGCCGGAATACGGCGCAGCGGCTTGCTTGCGGCCCAGAAGGGCGGCAGCGACGAGACGGTCTGCCTTAATGGCCTTCGGCCTATAGATTCAAGAATGTACTGAGCAACTCCGTTGCCGATTTGCTAACCCGGCGACCGGTTTCCAGCACTTCTGCGTGCGAGAGCGGCTTGCGCGTGCGGCCGGCGGCGAGGTTTGTGATGCACGAAAGGGCCGTGACGCGCATGCCACATTGCCGCGCCACAATCGCTTCGGGCACGGTGCTCATGCCCACCGCGTCCGCGCCGAGGCGAGCAAAAGCGCGAATCTCCGCGGGAGTCTCATAGGAAGGGCCGGAGACCGCGAGATAAACGCCAGCCGCGAGGCGTACTTTGGCTTTGCGGGCAGCGCGGCGCCAAAGCGCGATGAGAGCCGGATCATAAACGGCCGTAAGATCCAAGAACGAGATCTGTCCGCGCAACGGGTTCACGCCCATAAAATTAATGTGATCGGTGAGGCACATGAAATCGCCGCGACGCAGCCGCGGGCTAATGCCGCCCGCGGCATTGGTAAGGATTACATCGCGAATGCCTAACGCGGCCAGCACTCGGACGGGGAAGGTAACTTCGGCCACGTCCAGGCCTTCGTAGTAGTGGCTGCGGCCATAAAGCGCCAGCAGGGGCACCTTCTCGGACGTGGCAAGCACAAGCCGACCGGCATGGGCCGGAACGGTTGGGCACCGGAAGCCGGGAATTTTGGCGTACGGGATTTCCGTGACGCCTCGCAAACCGCCTAATGCGTCCTGAAAACCGCTGCCAAGCACGATTGCCAATTCCGGCATTGCGCGTAGTTGCGAACGGAGGTCGGCAGCCGCCGTGGCCGGATCGGGCAAAGACATAGGGATTGGTATCGTTTAAGGCCCGGTCTCAGGCAATGTCTTTCTGACTTTCATTCCGCCACCAACATCGGATATAGTACTGTCGAGTTATTCATGAAAGCGTTTATAACAGTCATTCTCATCATCGTTGTGGGCGTTGCGGGTTACTTCGGTTACCGCGCTTTATCGAAGGCAAAGCCGAAGCCCCAGCCGTCCATCGAAGCACAGGCGCAGCCCGATACCGCGCCAGCGACTTCGCCCACGGCGGTCACCCAAAACAAAACTACGCCGGCGACCAATGCAATCACGACCGCAGCGGTGCGAGCCAATTCGACGACGCCGCAGCCACAGCCCCCAAAACCGCGGCCGACCGGCGAGTGGAAGCCGAAGCTGGATGCGATTCTCGCTTCGTCTGTGGATTCCACAGCAAAGTTGCAGCAAGTCAAAGAGTTGCTCGCAAAGCTTCCGCAAGAAGAAGCGGAGCAGGCGGTGCAAGCGCTCGCATCCAGTGTGAGGGATGAGAGTTTTGCATTCCTCAAGCCGCTGGTGGTGGATCCCACGATGCCGGAAGCGGTACGCGACGAGTTCGTCGTCGACCTGATGAATCGGCCGAACTCGATCAAGATTCCGTTGTTCCTGGAGATTGCGCGCAACCCGGACCATCCCGACCACGAGAGCGCATATGACACGCTGGAGGCTTTCACGGGATTAAAATACGGCGCCGATTGGGCAGGTTGGGAAAAGGGCATCGAACAATGGCTCAAAGAAAACCCCGATCGCGTGCGCAAGCCGCAAGTGCCGGTGGAGGCTAACTAGGCCTAGTGTGCACCCCGGCCGAGCGCATGTTACGTGACGTCGGCGGCAGTTTCGCTGCGACTGTCACATGCGTGCAGGGCGCATTGAAATGAGCTTGCGCCTGCGCCGTGCGAAGCCGACCGACGCGCCAGCGCTGGTAAAGCTGATCGTCGCGCTGGCAAAATTCGAAAAGCTCACGCCCCCAAATGCCGCCGCGCGCAAGCGCTTGATCAAGGACGGTTTTGGGCCGCGGCTGAAATTCGAGCCGTGGCTCGCATTTTGGGACGGCGAACGCGAGCCGGTCGGCTATATGATCCTGGTGAAACTCTATTCGAGTTTCGAAGCGCGGCCGACGCTTTATCTTGAGGACCTCTTCGTTTTGCCGGAATATCGGGGTTGCGGAATCGGTAAGGCGATGATGCGGCGTTGCATAGAGCTCGCGTGCAAACGCGGGTGCGGCCGCATGGAATGGACGTGCCTGAACTGGAACGTGAAAGCGCAAAAGTTCTATAACGAACTCGGGGCGCGCAAGTTGTCCGAATGGTATTTGTATCGCTTGAACCGCAAGCAGATGAAGATGAGATGAAGTTGTACACCTGCGTAGCTGATGGACAGGCTCGGATCGGTGTCAGACTGAAAGAGCGGATCATCGAGTTGTCACACGCCGCGGCGGCGGTGCGCGTGCCCCGCAAATTGCCCGCGAAGGTCGCAGAATCGTGAAGGTTCTGACCAAAAACGTCATCTATCACGGGCGCGAGGAGCCGCTGCCACAACCCGTCGCGCTGCAAGCTGGGCCAGTGTCGTTGTTTTATTCCGAAGGTGACTTGCGCTACCTGCGGATTGGGAGCCGCGAAATTATTCGGCGCATCTATGTCGCCGCGCGCGACCAGAATTGGGAAACCGTACCGGCAAAACTGTCGAACATCGATGTGGTGAACCGCCGCGACTCGTTTCGCGTCTTTTACGATGCCGAACACCGGGACGGAAAAATACATTTTACCTGGAAGGCTGAAATCATCGGCGAACCTTCGGGCCGGATTGTTTTCACGATGGACGGTCACGCGCGGTCCACGTTCCTCAAGAACCGAATCGGCTTTTGTGTGCTGCATCCCATGCACGAATGCGCGGGTGCCCAATCTCGCGTAACGCTAGCAGACGGGGCCTCCGCAACCCTGCGTTTTCCCCAACCCATTGCGCCGGAACAGCCGGTGCCGGGATTCACCGATCTGGTCGCATTGGCTCACGAGGATGTGCCCGGACGTTGGATCGAATTGAAATTCTCCGGGGATGTGTTCGAAATGGAAGACCAACGCAATTGGATTGACGCCAGCTTCAACACGCATTGCACGCCGCTGCGACTGGCGCATCCGGTGGAAGTTCGCGCGGGTCAACGCGGACTCCAGCAAGTCGCGGTTGAGATCACTGGCGACTCGAAGGTCCATGCAGCGACTGGAGACGCAGGGGTTGAGATCAATGTGGACACGGTGTCCGCTTGTCCATTACCGAAGCTCGGATTAGGCGTGAGCAGTCTAAAACAAGCCTTATCCGACACTGCAAAGGAGCGGCTTGGACAATTGGCTTTGGCACACCTGCGAGCGGACCTGCAATTATCCGCGCCGGACTGGAAGAAAGACTTCGCCATGGCAGCAGCCGAGGCTGGCGCACTGAACCTGCCGCTTGAAGTCGCCCTGCATTTGCCGAACAGGGGGATGGTCGTGTGGCCCGAAGTCCGGCTGATGCTGCATCAGGTGCGGCGCGGCATCGCACGCTTCCTCGTGTTTGCGGATGGGGAAAAAAGCACTTCCGCGCGTGCGTTGGGGCTCGCGCGCCAGCATCTCGCGGACTTCCGCGTGCCGATTGGCGCCGGGACAAACGCCGATTTCTATCAACTGAACCAATCCCGCCCGCCCCACAGCGGAGTGGACTTCATTGTCTGGTCGATCAATCCGCAAGTGCACGCGTCCGATCTGGCGTCGATCGCCGAAACGCCAACCGCCATTCGCGCGCAGATCGAAAGCGCTCGCGAATACTTTCCCGGCAAGCCGCTCGTCGTGTCACCGGTCACGCTCAAGCCGCGATTCAATCCAGTGGCAACCGGACCGCAACCACCCGTTCCCGCAGGCGAGTTGCCGCCGCAAGTTGACCCGCGGCAGATGAGCCTTTTCGGAGCAGCCTGGACGTTGGCCGCCTATAAACATCTCGCCGAAGGCGCGCTCGAAAGCGTCACCTTTTTTGAAACCGCCGGCTGGCGTGGTGTGCTCGAAACTGATGAAGGCCCGCCCTTGCCGCAGATGTTTCGCTCGGTTGCCCGCGGCGTTTTTCCGATGTTTCACCTGTTCGCTGACATTGCCGAGTTTTCCGGAGGGACAGCATTGAAGTCAGCTTCGACCCGCCCGTTGGCCGTAAACGCGATCGTGCTGCGCAAAGAAAACCGCACGGCCGTGCTGCTCGCGAACCTGACCGACACAAACCAAGCCGTGCGCATCTCTGGCCTGAAAAACGCGACCCAGGCGCGCATCCTGGACGAGACCAGCACCGACCTCGCCATGCGCGAACCGGAAACGTTTCGGGATCGCTCGCGCAAAGCTGGCTTGCAACTTGAGCTTCCACCATTTGCCTACTGTCGTTTGGACGTCGATGACCACAAAGGTTGACAGCCGGCGCATCACCGCCCCCAACAAACCAGCGTCCCGACGGAGCTGCGAACCATGCGGGAACGGCCTGTTATGGTGCGCACCAAGGTCGAAGCAATGCCCATCAGCCAACCGAACCTTGCAAAAGCCTCGCAAACTGCTTTATTGGGGCTCGTGCCGGCGTGGCGGAATTGGCAGACGCGATAGACTCAAAATCTATTGACCGAAAGGTCGTGGGGGTTCGACCCCCTCCGCCGGCATCATTTGGAATTGTGAATAGCTCGCCAAATTTACTATCCGTTGGATTTGGCATGCCCAGACTGATGATTCAGCAAGCCTGCCCTCAGTGAGCACGAGCGCCCAAAGGTTAGTGAACCTGGGATGTGGTGAGCGGTTTCATCCGAATTGGATCAATTTCGATCTGATTTCCAACAGCCCCCAAGTGCATCGCCACGATCTCAGTCGCGGTGTTCCGTTGCCAGACGCGAGTTGCGACGTGGTGTACCACTCGCACGTCCTTGAACACATTCGAAAAAAGGACGTCGCATTTTTCATGAAAGAATGCCGTCGAGTGCTCCGTATTGGCGGTGTAATACGCATAGCCGTTCCTGATCTAGAACGAATCTGCCGCCTGTATCTCGAAAAGCTGGAAGGCGCTCTCCGCGGCGACCGTGGAAGTGCTTGCGATTACGACTGGCTAATGCTTGAGCTTTACGATCAAACCGTACGTGAGCATTGGAAAAGCCCGATGTGGGATTATGTGAATACGAGGCCGGTGGCCAATCCGGAATTCCTAGAGGCGCGCATCGGAAAGTTGCCTCCACTACCCTCCAGACCCATTTACTCCAATTCGATTAGGCGTTTTGCCGTAAGCGTGTTGGATAGGCTTTCACGCTTTAAGAGCGTCCGTGCGTGGAGGATCGGCCGCTTTCGCCTGTCTGGCGTCGTCCACCAATGGATGTACGATCGCTTTTCACTGGCCCGGCTCCTGACCGAAACCGGCTTTACCAAACCGACACAACACTCGGCAACATCGAGCCTAATTCCTGGGTGGACTTCGTTTAACTTGGACAATGATGAGCAGGGCAAGCCTCACAAGCCTGATTCTTTGTACATGGAGGCTGTCAAGCCGTGAGCCAACCTGTCCTTTGAGCCTTTGTGCGTCTGGAGTTTCGGGCCTGCCGACGATGAAAAGGAATGGCTTTCCCGGCATAAGTCAGCTATGATACGCGACTGATTGCGAGTTGATGAGCCAGTACAGTTGCAGCCGCCCACGAACAGCCTGAAGGCTCCCTTTACGGCCACGAAGCGGATCAAGCTGCTCCAGGTCAGCGCGGAACCGATTGCCAAGCTGGGAGGGGTGGGATTGTTTGTGATGCACCTCGCCAGGGGCTTGCCGCCTTCATATCAGGTGGACCTTGCGTGTCCGGACGCCAAACGCGATAGCTTGCCCCATCAGTTGAGAGACAGGATTGGCGAATTGTTTCTTACGCCGGAGGGCCATTGGTCAGCGGCGGAGAAGCGGGAGTTTGTGCGGAGCATCCGCGGCCGTCATTATGATTTGATCCACTTCCATGGCACGATCCTGTCGTTTGATGCCTATCTGCCATGGCGTTCCCCGTTGCACCCCCTGGCGAACGCGGGAATTCCCTGGATTTACACCAACCACTGTGTCCCGTCATTGACGACTGGTCTGTACCGTGAAAATTATCCCCTGCCAGGGAAAATGTTGAAGGCGGCGCTGGCTTATTGTTCGGTCGGCTATCTCATGACTGTATGTCCGCAGCCGCTGTTTGTCTCGCGCGAGAATCAAGACCGTGTCGCGAAGTACTTTCCCTGGACCAGGCGCAAATTGAAAATTATCTATCCTTCGAGCCTCGAAGGTGAACCGCCGAAGTGCGAGGTGCGGGACCCGGCGATTACCATTGGGACCCTCGGCCACATTGCCTGGCGCAAAGGACAGTTTGATTTGCTGCAGGCCTTTTGCCTTTTATTGCCCAAATTTCCACACCTCAAACTTATCCTTGTCGGCCACCATGCAGACGATGGCGACTGCGCGTCACGAATCAAAGGCGAAATCGCCGCCCGTAATCTGCAAGAGAGCGTCATGATGCCTGGCGGCATCGGGGATCTGAGGCCCTTTTGGGAGCAGGTGGACATTTATGTCCAGCCTTCCCACTATGAGGGTGCGCCCGTGGCCTTAATGGAAGCTGTCTGGCATGGTAAGCCGTCCGTGGGCACACGGGTTTCCGGCATTCCCGAGATTATTGAAGACGGTGTCAATGGCTTGTTAGTTGAATCAAAAAACCCGGGCGCACTCGCGACAGCGATTGAGCGGCTGATTAGCGACTTGGAATTGCGGAGGCGCTTTGCTGTGGCGGGGCCTTCGCATATCCTGGCAAGAGGGATGACTCGCCCTCAAGTGATACGGCGGCATCTTGATCTTTACGGGGCGTTGATGGCGCGCCGAGCATAGAGTTCTGCCTGGGGATCGGCAGAATGCCGGCCTGCTCAAGTGGTTCATCCAGCTTTATCCGCGATGACGGCGACAAGAATATAAAATGGGTTTTCCTCCGAGCCCGCAATCTCAGCTTGTGATGTACACTTCGCGGCGAAGAAATTAAATGCCCCGAACAGACAAAGCCTCGAGAGTTTTCTAAGACATTTGAATGCAAATCTGCAGGCTGAACCCGGGCAGGCTCCCAGGTGCTCCACAAAACGGTTCAAGAGGAAAACGACTGCTCGAACTCCCGCCGTTAACTTCGAACTCTTGCGGACTGAAAAACCTGCTGCCGCAACCAGCGTCTCCAACCCCTGGGAGGTCCACCGGTAGTAATCATGCGGACAACCGTGTTCTTCAAACATTCCATGGGTGGTGAGCAGAAGAATCCCGCCGGGCTTCAAAATTCTGAAACACTCCTTCAAGTAGCTTTCCGGATTCGAGACGTGTTCCAGGACCTGCGTAGATAAAACCAAGTCGCACGACCCTCCCGGTTCGCCGGTCATGCCGCTTGCCAAAAGGACGCGGTCCACTTCGGGCCCAGGCGTTATGTCTGCGCCGATATATTCAGTTCCGGCTGGGAATAGTTCTTCGTAGGGACTGCCGCCACAGCCGTAATCGAATACCTTTCCCTGAATCGAACCAACGGAGCGCGCGATGAAATGGCGAAGATCTTCGAACACAAGAAAATTGGGATCTCGCAGAGTGGGCTTTAAACGGGCGCGGAGGTAATCTGTGCCTGCCAGAACCCGCGAGAGGTCGGTGCTTTGACGTTCAAGACCCATGTGGAAGGCAGCTATTTTTGGTAGAACGCAAACACACTTTTTCCCCAGTGTGGGAGATAATGGCGCGCGCCACTTTTGCGATAGACGAATGAAATAAGACGTGGAAGAATTCCTTTGCCGGGATAGCGTTTCGTGCCAAGGACATTGGCGAGTCGGTTGTGCAATTCCCAGAACATCAATATGTCTGCACCGTAAAGCGCCTCCGCGCCTAATTTTATGAGCTTCAAGTCGCAGAGCCTCCCAAGTTCTGCCAGGTCCTTTTTTCGCCAGCGAGAAACATGATGAGGGGGCCACAGATGAGGCTCGCCGGGACACAGGCGATAAATGCCATCCTCAGTGGGAACAGCGACGGAGATATAGCCGCCTGAACCTGCCAGTGAGGCGGCATCACGAAGGAACTGCACCGGGGAGGGAACATGTTCGAGAACCTGGAACGCAGTGACTAGGTCAAATTTTTTATTTGGAAATCGCTCAGCGAATTCTGAAAACGTGGCAGGAAATACCGCATGGCCTTTACGCGCGCATTCTTCTACGGCATGTGTGTTTAAGTCCAACCCGAAGGTCTCCATTCCCGCGGCTTTGGCCAGATCGAGAAAGGCGCCGCTTCCACATCCAACATCCAACACGCTGCGTAATCGACGTCCTTTCGCGAAAGCGATCGTCTTGATAAATTCCCACCTCGTGCTGGGATAATATCCCTTGCGACGTTGCTCAAGTTCGGCATAGAAAACCGCATTACCTGCGGTCCTGGGATCGTGATACTTGAAGCCGCATCTTGGGCACCGCCAAAGTACCACCGAGCCAGAGGGCAAAGTTTCCAACGCGGCGGGTGAGAGGTTGACATCCAGAACGGTCCAAAGTCCTCGGATCGTCTCACTGTCAAGTGACTCGGTCGCTTCTGGTGGGCCGGCGCAGAGCAGACAGGCTGGCGCGGACTCGCGGGATGCAGGAGGAGCGCCGCTGCTGATCAAGGCTTCTGAATGACGGTCAGATGTCATGTAACAATCTGTAAAGCGAAATGCGCGATAATGGAATGGAGAATCTTTCTTTCGACCTGAACAAAGCGAAAAGCAAACAGGCTACAAGTCCTCCGGCGAGGCCAAGTCCCGCAGCAAGGAGGATTTGAAAACCGCGGGAAAGGATGTCGATCAACCAAAGTGTACAGAAATACGTGAGCGCCAACCCAGCGGAAACACGCCACCATAATGAAACCAAAATCGTTCCTGTCGGTAATCCCGCCCTGGCGCAATAGGCTCGGATCATCGGATAGCCCGTTCCCAGCAGCGTTGCGATGAGAAAAGCGGCAGCTATGCCCTTTTCACCATACCTGGGGCCCAGCAGCAGCGAAAACAAAACTGCAGCGATGAGTTCTCGTTGTTGCGGTCGAGAGATGGAACTGAACTCCCCTAAACCATATAGAAAGTAGGCGGACGGAGTGGCCAACCCCGTGACCACGAATCGAGCCAAGAGCAGATAAAGCAAGGATCTGGACGCAGTCCATTGCTCACCCATATACCACTGGCAAAACGGCAACAGGGCTACAGCGATCACCCCCGTTACACTTCCGAAAATCCAACTGTTCATTCGCAACAGAAACATATTGAACTTCTGAGTCTGCAAACCCAGTTGGGCTACCATTGGCCACGCGACCTCGCTGACGGACTGGAGAAATGACCGGAGCACGGAAATCAATCGCGACAGAATTCCATATACGGCCACGTCTTCCGGTTTGCAGAATAGGGCAACAAGAATGATATCAACACTGGACAGCACCGCAGTCGTGATCTGAAAGCGAAAACACTCCAGCGCCTCTCTCTTCAAGCGGTGAAACCAAGCCCAGAATGATTTGGACAAATCGAAATCCAAAAATCGAACTAGTGGTTCGCGTCTTCGAACGAGCAGAAACGCCAGTACGAAGGATGTTGCGGCACCCGCAGCAGAAGCGATTGGGAATGCCCATACGCCGGTGCCGCTATGAAAGGCGGCCCACAAGCCCGCCAAGTACGCGCAGGTCCCCAGGCCAGTCGAGAAGTAGGCTAACCCCTGCGCCTTCAAGCCGACGAGCAGCCCCACCTGCGAACTTGAGTATAGGGAAAGAGCCGTCGTAATGGCCAGCGCCAGAAACTCGCCCTGTGAACTCTCTTTCATCGTCGCCAAAGAGGGAGAAAAGAAAACGTAACCGCTCATGCAAAGGAGAGCCGTCATCACCACCCCGACTCCGAACCACGTGTAGAAAACCTGCGAAAACCTGATCAAACCTGCCCGGTGCTCCGGTTCAGCAATTCCCAGCAGCTGACGCGAGGTGACCGTGCGAAACCCACCATCAAGCAGAGGCAGGTAGCTAAGAATTTGGGTGGCGACCATGACCCTTCCATATAGACCAGGCTCCAGGTAGACGCTGTAAAGCCGCAAAGCAGCCAAATTCGAAATCAGCCCGCAGCTGATGGCAAAAACCCGACAAACTACGGCGCCGAAAAACTCAGCGGTCATATTTAGATCTGAACAATGGAGGGGTACGGTAGCAAGGTCCGATCACTTTTGTTCAGACCTGTTTTAGGCCCAAGCCGTTCAAGCTTCACGGTGTCGGAATTCCTTGAAACGGAGGTTTTACACTTTCCATTTGCAGTAAAACGGAGCATACTTTGCGGCTTGATTTGTGAGTAATACAATGATGTGCCGGAAAGTCCTTTGGTAGTTTGACCCATGAAAACGACCCATGAAAACGCTTGTTCGCAAACTGTTGCTTTGGGACGTATCAGCCCTGCTGACATTAGTTGGAATCGAAATCGCAGCCCACGCCGCTTACGGTTTGCCGCGGCTCTGGCTGCCGCGCTGAAATCGCTGATCGATTCCACCAGGCACGCCGGAGCGCAATAGCTGGGGCGCCGTCGCTTTTTACCACCGTTTGCTTGCGATACGGGAGATAATGTGGCCATACTAGGAATTTGATTTGGTGAGCATTATGAGCAAGACACCCACGTCAAACATCGAATGGCAGGCTTGGGGAGAAAAGGACCCGTTGTACGGAGTGGGATCGCGGCCGGGTAAGAGAAAAGAAGACGCCCAGCCTTGGACGGACGAGGAGCTGTACAAAGTCGGGGCGAGCGACTGGAATTGTTTTCATCCACGCTGGCAGCAGTACGGGTTGATGTACGATGCATGTGCCGAGATCGGGTGCGGCGTCGGGCGAATCACCAGGCAGTTGGCACGGCAATTCCGGCGAGTCCACGCGGTCGATGTGTCTCCCGGGATGATCGAGTACGCCCGAAAGAACATCAAAGCCGAATGCGTCGAGTTCCACCTGGGCAACGGCGCCAAGATTCCGCTTGACGACAAATCAGTGACGGCCGTGTTTTCCTGTCACGTGTTTCAGCATTTCGACAATTTGCACGTCGGGCGAGAGAATTTCCGGGAGATTTACCGAGTGCTGGCGGCCGGCGGGACAGCGATGATTCACCTGCCGGTGTATTCGTGGCCTCGCCCGGAATGGGCGTACAACGCTTTTAAATGGGTGTATAGCGCGATGGCCAGTTGGAAATTGGGCATTAACCGGTTATTGCTAAGAGCGGGCATTTTTCGTCCGGTGATGCGGACTTTGTTTTATCCTACAGACTGGATTTTCAGAGAGTTGGCTGCGATCGGCTTTGAGCGTGTGGAGATCGTCTGGGTCGGTCCAGGCGTACCATTTGTCTTTGCGGCTAAAAGGATACGCCCCGAGGTCCATTAGTGAGCACAGTTAATCGCGAAGTGGTGCTGCCCCCAGAGCGGTGCGAGCGTGCGGCGGGTTGGTTGCGGGTGTCAGACGAGGCGTGGCGATGAGCCATGCGGGCCATAGTGATCGTGAGGGGCACCGCTTACGGGTTGCAATGTTGACCACAGACGGGCGCGAGTCCTGGAAGGAGTACGATAAGCTTGAACCGTATTTCGGGACCCCGCAGGAAGCACTGTTTCAGGCTATTCCGGATTTTCCGGAGATCGAAATGCACGTGATCTCCTGTTGGCAGAAACCAATGAGTGCGCCAAAGAAACTGGCTGAGAACATTTGGTTTCACGGGTTGGTGGTGCCCCAAATCGGATGGATTCGTACGGGATACCAGGGCTGTATTCGAGCTGTGCGCAAAAAGCTTAAAGAACTACAGCCCGATATTGTGCATGGTC
>Ga0066710_100003282_pt1 | contig 13698 bp, 16 predicted proteins | sample GraSoiAngelo_159_FD_79666 | JGI IMG/M metagenome (GOLD analysis project Ga0066710, IMG submission 79666) | Grasslands soil microbial communities from the Angelo Coastal Reserve, California, USA - 14_1009_16_40cm | ecosystem: Environmental > Terrestrial > Soil > Grasslands | place: USA...
CAGTTGGCTAGAGCGTCTGCTTGCCATGCAGAAGGTCGTGGGTTCGAGTCCCATCATCCGCTCTCGAAAGGCCCCGCTCAGGCGGGGTTTTCTGTTCCGCCCCGCACGTTAGCGAAGCAGCCAAACGAGCGAGACGCTGACCAACCACGCGACCTCGCTCGCGAACAGGAGCCCGACAGCGCCGACGAGTTTCCGGCGCAACATGACAATGTCGTGGATCTTCGGAATCCCGGGCCAGACATCGGCAGTCAGTTCGGTGATGGCGGCCATAGGGCGGAACGCGACGAACAAACGGGTCCGCAGCGTCGTCGACGTAACGGCTGTCAGGAGTCTTGTTCGCTCGAGATCAGCAGGTCGACCAGTCGTGCCCGACGAGCGACAAGATCGGCATGGATCAACCGCAGCGTTTCGATGTCGTGCTCTGCTGCCGGCACCCCGGCTGACCATAGACCTGCTCGACGACGCGCTCAAGGAATGACCTTCTACCGATCAGATCGGCCCCATCCACGCGAAGAGCGGCGTCGAGCGCGCCTCCGATGAACGGGCGAGGAGCGCATCCTGAACGAACTGCCGTCAGTCCCGAACGCGCTCTCACCGCCCGAAACGCAGCATTCCCGTTTCCGCGCAGGGTCTAGGCGCCTCCGGAACACGCCCGATGCAGGCGCTTTCGTAACGCGGCATTACGGTCGCGGTTCGCGGAGATTCGCGAGCGGGCGCCGCGCTTCGTAGTCCCACACGGTTCCCGAGCACATCGGACACCGCTCCGGCGCCATCCGGCGGCTCGCCCCGTACCCGCAGTCGGCGCAGCGAAACCGGACCAGCGGGTTCGCGCGTTCCTCGCTCCGCAGGCGGTTGTTGCCAACAGCCACAGTTCCGTTCCTTCCAAGCGGCCACAGGCCCGCGGGCGTCCGGGCGGGAGGAGCTTCTCGTTCCCGCTGACGGACCGGATAATCCTCCCTAACGGGTCTCGGGCACGTACCTGAGCGTGAACGCGAGGCCGCGCGCGTCTCGGCCTGCGACCACCTCAACCGGCGTCTGAGCGCGAGCCGTCCCGCCGGGGGGCCGGCACGACCGCGACCGGGCACGGCGAGACGATCGAGCACTGGTGGCTGACGTGGCCGAGGAGGAGGCCGACGAAGCTGCCGAGGCCGCGAGCGCCGACGACCAGCAGCCTCGCTCCCTGCGCTGCATCGACGAGCGCCGCCGTGGCCGGCCCTTGAACCACGCGCTCCTCGACCTCGACATCGGTTCCGTCGACGCCCGCCTGCTCGAGCGAAGCCTTGAGACGTGCTCGGCCGCATCCTTCAGCTCGTCGACGTCGAGGCTCACGGCCGGCGGGATGCCGCCGTGCGACGCAGTCGCTGGGTAGTGCCACGCGTGGACCGCGCGTAGGCGGCCCTTGTGCGTGCGAGCCTCGTCGGCCGCCCAGCGGACCGCCTGGATCGAGCACGGCGAACCGTCGACGCCGACCACGACCGTCGCCGACTCCTGAGCCATGCGGCGAGTGTAAGGCGCGTGACGGCGATGCCGCCCTCCGCTGCGCACCGCGGTGTGCCTTACCGAGGTTTGACTTCGAGCCCGCCGCGTAGCGGTCCGAACATCGCCCGCACGGCAGGGACGGCTGCGTCTTCGATACCGGCGAGCTCGAGCGCCACGCCGCGTACGTCGACCTCGACGGTCCAGGTCGCGAACGCGCAGCATTCGCGCTCGAGTTCCGCGAGCTCGCGCAGTTCGGCCGCGACGCCGTCGTTGCCTGCGAACACGAGCCGGAGCCCGCGTCGGGTCGTCTCGATCTCGAGCAGCGCGTGCGAGGCGAGCGCCGCCCAGCGTGCACGGCGCGAGCTCAGGTCGTCGTGATTCAGTGTGCAGGCGATCGTCGCCATGTCTGTAGCTTGGCAGCTACCGTGCCGGTCGTGCGCCGCGCCGCCGCTCTCATCGTCGCGCTTGCTGCGGCAGCCGGAATCGCCGCGACCGCGGGAGCGCGGGAGCCGACCCTCCGGATCGTCTTCCCCGAAGGGATGAGCGTCCGTCAGATGACCGACCGCGTCGCAACGGTGCGGCGGATCGCGATCGTCAAGCGCAAGATCACGCCGCGCCTCGACGGGCGATCCTACGCGGCGGCCGCCCGCGCGGCGGCGCCGCCTCCGGGCTTTACGCCGCGACCGCGTTCGATCGAGGGCTTTCTCTTTCCGTCCCTCTACAAGTTCGGGCCCGCGACGTCCGCTTCGGAGCTCGTCGCGCTGCAACTCGCAGCGTTCCGGCGCGAGTGGACGAAGGTCGATCTCGGCCCGGCCGCGGCGCGCGGCGCGACGCCTTACGACGTGCTGACGATCGCTTCGATGATCGAGCGCGAGACCGTCGCGCCCGAGGAGCGCGCGCTCGTCGCAGCGGTGATCTACAACCGGCTCGACAGGCACATGCCGCTCGGCATCGATGCGACGCTCCGTTACGGGCTCGGGATTCAGGGAACGCGTCCGCTGACGAAGGCGCAGCTCGCGACCGACTCGCCGTACAACACGCGCCTGCACGAAGGGCTGCCGCCGACGCCGATCGGTAATCCCGGGCTACCGTCGCTGCGCGCCGCCGCTGCGCGCCGCCGCGGTCGACTACCTCTACTTCGTGCGCGAGCCCGACGGCGTGCACCATTTCTTCACCGCCGACGAGAACGAGTTCTGCCAGAAGGCGCGCGAGTACGGGTGTAGCTGCTAGGCCGCTTTCAGCGCGGCCTCGGGCGCACGCTGCTGCGTCACCGCTGTCTGCTGGACCGGGCCGGGAAGGGTCCGCGCGGCCACGGCGACCACGACGGCGACGCACGTCTGCACCGCGAGGACGACGACGAACGCATCGCGCATGCCCAGCGAGTTCGAGGACGCGAGCGACAGGAACAGGCTGCCGAGGCTCGCGACGCCGAGGGCGAGTGCGGTCTGCTGCGTCGTCGCGAGCACGCCGCTGCCGACGCCTGCCCGCGCGGCCGGGACACCGGCGAGGACGAACCCGAACAACGGGCTCATCACGAGTCCCTGGCCGAAACCTGCGACCGCCATCGCCGGCGCGAGTCTCAGGACGTTCACGTCCGGCCATGCAGCAAACAGCGTGCCGGCGAGTCCGATGAGGCCGACGGCCTGGACGACCGCTCCGGCGGAGAGCACCCGCCGGCCGTAGCGCGCGGTCAGGCGCGCAGTCGTCAGCGACGCGAAGAGGAACGTCAGCGCCATCGGCACGAGTGCGAGCCCGGCGCGGAGCGGCGTCAAGTGCGCTCCCTGCTGCAGGCTGATCGCGCACACGAACATGAACGCGCCGAAGCCGGCGAAGAACGGGACCGCGATCGCGAGGCCGCGCTGCATCCCCGGCAGGCCGAGGAGCGACGGCGGCACGATCGGATGGCCGCCCGTTCGCTCGAGACGGCGTTCGACGAGCGCGAAGGCCGCAACGGCCGGAACGAAGAGCGCGAGCAGAAGCCAGCTCCATGCGGGCCACCCGAGCGCGCGGCCCTCGGTGAGCGGAACGAGCAAGGCGAGGACCGCGATCCCGAGCGTCACGGTTCCGAGCGTGTCGATGCGCGGGACCTCGAGCGAGCGCGTCGCCGGCACCATGCGCCAGGCGAGCAGCAGGCCGACGATCCCCAGCGGCACGTTCACGAGGAAGATCGGCCGCCAGCCCGTCCCGGCGATGTTCGCATCGACGAGCGCGCCCCCGGCGAGCTGCCCGACGACCGCGGCGATGCCGGCGGTCGCGCCGTACAGGCCGATCGCCTTGGCGCGCTGCCGGCCGACGCTCGTCGCCTGGATCGTGGCGAGCACCTGCGGCACCATCAGCGCGGCTGATGCGCCCTGCGCCGCGCGGAAGGCGACGAGCGCGACCGCCGTCGGCGCGATGCCGCAGAGCAGCGAGAACACGGTGAACGACGCCATCCCGAGCATGAACAGGCGCCGCCGGCCGAACAGGTCGCCGAGCCGCCCGCCGAGCACGAGCAGCAATGCGTACGGCACACCGTAGCCGGCGACGACGAGCTCGAGCGTCGCGGTCGATGCGTGGAGATCGGAGTCGATCGTCGGCAGCGCGACGTTGACGATGAAGAAGTCGGCGATCGAGAGGAAGGCGGCGAGCAGCACGGTCGCAAGACCGAGAGGCGAGAGCTGTGTCTGGGCAGTCATGATCCCATCGTGGCGGCAGGCGGGAACCCGGTACCAGAGCCCATTTATCCTGGTACCAGCGCTACCTGCCTGAGCCTCGCCCGGTCGGCGATACTGGTCGCATGGCAAGCGTCACGCCGCTCCGGAGCCTCGACGGCGACGCAGTCCGCCGCGGCGAGCTCGCCGCCTTCCTCCGCAGCCGCCGCGAACGGATCCACCCGGAGCAGGTCGGGCTTCGGCCGTCGCGCCGCCGGCGGACTCCGGGCCTCCGCCGCGAGGAGGTGGCCCAGCTCGCGGGCGTCGGCGTCACCTGGTACACGTGGCTCGAGCAGGGCCGCGACATCCGTGCGTCGGCGCAGGTGCTCGACGCGATCGCGAAGACGCTGCTGTTCGACGCCCACGAACGCTCGCACCTCTTCACGCTCGCCGGCGCAGCCGACACGCTGATCGCCGACGACTGCGCGACGCTTGCACCCCCGGTGCAGCTGCTGCTGGACCAGCTCGAGCCGTTCCCGGCGCTCGTCGTCAACGGTCGCTACGACCTGCTCGCGTACAACTGCATCTGGGCGAGCGGTTTTCCGGACGTCGAGACGCTCCCGGCCGAGGACCGCAACTGCCTCTGGCTGCTCTTCACGCACCCGCAGTGGCGGGAGGTGATCCTCGATTGGGACGACGCCGCGTCGCGGATGGTCGCGCAGTACCGCGCCGCGATGGCGGAGCACGTCGACGAGCCCTCGTGGAAGGCGCTGCTCGCGCGCCTGCATCGAGCCTCGCCCGAGTTCACCGAGGTCTGGGAGCGCCACGACGTCCAGGCTCCGGAGACCCGCGTCAAGCGCGTGCAGCATCCGACCGCCGGCCTCCTTCGGCTCGACTTCACGTCGCTCTGGCTCGGGCAGCGCCTCGGCACTCGGCTGATCACCTACACGCCGGCGGACGACCGCACCCGCGGGCGGCTCGAGCAGCTGCACCGCTCGCTCGCGACCTGAACGGTACGATCGCTGGGTGGAACAAGGCGTGCACGACCGCGGCGGCCGCCCCACGGACGCGCCGATCGACCGGAGCGAGCACGAGCTCGCGGACTGGGAGCTGTTGACGGACGCGGTCGTCGGCACACTCGGGCGAAACGGGTTGATGAACGTCGACGAGCTCCGGCGCGGCATCGAGAGCATGCCGCCCGACGAGTATGAACACGCGTCGTACTACGAGCGCTGGCTCTACGCGATCGAGACGATCCTCGGCGAGAAGGGCGTCCTCGCCCCCGGCGAGCTCGACCGGAGGCTCGGCAAGTGACGTACCGCGTCGGGACGCGTGTGCGGGTTGCCGACCGGCCGCACGAGGGTCATCACCGAACCCCCGGCTACGTGAAGGGAAAGACCGGGCGCGTCGAGCGCATGCACGCGTCGTTCACGAATCCGGAGACACGCGCCTACGGCGCGAATGGACTTCCCGCACAGCGGCTCTACCTCGTCGGCTTCGCGCAACGCGACGTCTGGCCGGACTACCGCGGCGACGCCCGCGACCGGATCTACGCGGACGTCTTCGAGCACTGGTTGGAGGAGGCGGAATGAACGACCACGATCACGAGCACCCGCACGCCGCGATCACGAACGGCGACGAGCCCGCGGCCGCAGCGAGAGCGCGTGCGCTCGAGGAGCTCCTCCTCGAGAAGGGCGTGATTCGCCGCGAGGACGTGCGCGCCGGGATCGACTGGCTCGTGTCGCGTTCTCCCGCCGACGGCGCGCGGCTCGTCGCCCGCGCATGGGCCGATCCCGAGTTCAAGGCGCGCCTCCTGGCCGACGCGCGCGCGGCCGCGCTGGAGCTCGGTCTCGACCCGGGACCGTCGCCGGTCGTCGTCGCCGTCGAGAACACCGACGCGGTGCACCACATGGTGGTCTGCACGCTCTGCTCCTGCTATCCGCGCGCGCTGCTCGGTCCTCCGCCGAACTGGTACAAGAGCCTGCCCTACCGCTCGCGCGCCGTCTCCGATCCCCGCGGGGTGCTGACCGAGTTCGGGGTCGAGCTCGGCGACGACGTCGAGGTGCGGGTGCTGGACTCGACGGCTGACATCCGCTACCTGGTGATTCCGCGACGCCCGGCCGGGAGCGAGGGGATGAGCGAGGCCGAGCTGGCCTCGCTCGTGACGCGGGACTCGATGATCGGCGTCAGCGCACCGCAGAGCGCGTAAAGACGCGGATCGAGACGGCCGTCAGCACGGTCGCGAAGGCCGCGACGACCGCGAGGCTGAGCGCGGCCATGGTCGTGGTGCTGTGCATCCTCCAGATCGCGTGCAGTCCGCTGCTGTCGTCGAGCAGGCCGTAGCGCATCAGCGCGAGGCCGTGCGTGAGCGGGAGCACCTTGGCGAACCAATCGAGCCCGGACGGAAGCGCGTCGATCGGGAAGAGCGAGCCGGCGAGGAACCAGGGCAGGATCGCGATCGCCGGGACGCGGGCGATGTACTCCTCCTGCTTGGGGACGCGGTTCGCGAGCGTCTCTGCGACGCCGTACATCCCGATCGCGAACAGCAGCGCTGCCGCGACGAACCAGACGACGCCGGCCGTGCTCGCAGAGAAGTGGATCCCCCGCGCGAGCGCGGCGCCGATCAGCACTGCAAGCTGCAAGCCGGTGACCGCGAGTGCGACGAGCAGGTTGCCGAGCACGAGCAAGGCGCGCGGCACCGGCGCGGCGAGCAGTTCGCGCTGCGCGCCGTGCTCACGGTCGACGATCACGCCGAGGCCGGCGAACATCGTGTTGAGCGGGATCAGCAGGCCGACCGTGCCGAGGGCGACGTAAGACTCGTAGTGACCGTCCGTGTGCAGCGCCTGCTTCAGCGCCGGTGCGATCACGAGCGCGAACATGACGGGCGTGAGCAGCGGTACGACGAGCTCGCGCGGCGTGCGGGCAGTCAGTTGCAGGCGGCGGCGGGCGAGCGTTACGAGCGGAGCGAGACTCGGGAGGCCGCGGCGCGGCTGGGGTAGGACGGCAGTGTTGGCGAGAGAGGTCATCGAATCTCCTTTCAGGGGTCAGGCGGCCTCGGCGAGCCGGCCGCCGGTCAGGCGTAGGTAGACGTCGTCGAGTGTCGGCTTCCTCGTCCCGACCGCGGTCGTGGCGAGACCGAGCTCCTCGACCGCCGCGAGCGCGTCGGAGCCGCCGCGGTCGTGGAGGGGTACGGTCAGCGTCGAGCCGACCGCGAACGTGTCGTCGCCGGCGACGCCGCGCGCGCGCAGTGCTTTCAGCGCGGTAGGGACATCGCCCGAAACGCGCAGCTCGAGGATCTCGTGGCCGAGCGCGGCGAGGAGCGCGGCCGGCGTGTCGAGGGCGACGATCTTGCCCGCGTGGATGATCGCGATGCGGTCGCAGAGCCGCTCGGCCTCGTCGAGGTAGTGCGTCGTCAACAGAATGGTCATGTCGCTGCGCGCCCGCAGCCCGGCGATGACGTCGAGGAGCTCGTAGCGGATCCGCGGGTCGAGGCCGACCGTCGGCTCGTCGAGGAACAACAGCCGGGGCTGCGAGACGAGCGCACGGGCGATCTCCAGCCGGCGGCGCTCGCCGCCGCTGTACCCGGCGACCGGGCGGTCGACGAGCTCGGCGAACCCGAGCGCGTCGACGAGTCCGCCGATCGTGTCGGCGGCGTCCCGCGGCTCCACGCTCCACAGGCGGGCGTGGATCTCGAGGTTGCGGCGGCCGGTGAGCGCGCGGTCGACGACGGAGTCCTGGAACACGACGCTGCTGACGCGCCGTGCTGCGAGCGGGTGCTTCGTGACGTCGACCCCGGCGAGGCGCGCTGTGCCGCTCGTCGGCCTGATCGTCGTCGTCAGCATCCCGACCGTCGTCGACTTGCCGGCGCCGTTCGGTCCGAGCAGCCCGAAGACCTCGCCGGGCGCGACCTCGAAGTCGATTCCGCGCACGGCCTGGACGCCGCCGGGATACGTCTTGCCGAGCTTCGTCACTTCGATTGCATTCATGCGTCCTCCTGGTCGCGGCGGTCACATCCGCCGCTCTCGGTTCGTCTCTGGGGTGTAAGACGGATCCCGACGAGAGGATGTGACGTGGACGCGTCGCTGGTGAAGGAGTTCGAGAGCAACAGGCCGCATCTGCAGGCCGTCGCCTACCGGATGCTCGGCTCGGTGAGCGACGCCGAAGACGCGGTGCAGGAGTCGTGGTTCCGTCTGTCGCGCGCGGAGGACGGATCGGTCGAGAATCTCCGCGGCTGGCTGACGACCGTCGTCGGCCGGGTCTGCATCGACATGCTCCGCGCACGCAACTCCCGCCGCGAGGACTACGCGGGCAGCTGGCTCCCGGAGCCCGTCGTGAGCGTCGAAGTCGAAGGCGACCCCGAGCAGGAGGCAGTGCTTGCGGACTCCGTCGGGCTCGCGCTGCTTGTCGTGCTCGACACGCTGTCCCCACCCGAGCGGCTCGCCTTCGTTCTCCACGACATGTTCGGCATCTCGTTCGACGAGATCGCACCGATCGTCGAGCGGACGCCGGCGACGGCGCGCCAGCTTGCGAGCCGCGCGCGGCGGCGGGTCCGCGGCGCCGCGCCTGAGCCGGACGCCGACCTGACGCGGCAGCGCGAGGTCGTCGACGCCTTCCTCGCCGCCTCTCGGGCCGGAGACTTCGCCGGGCTCGTCGCCGTTCTCGACCCGAACGTCGTATTCCGGATCGACCGCGGCGGCGTCGCGCCGCGTGCGCGGGAGCCGGTGACCGGCGCCGAGGCGGTCGCGCGCCAGATCCTGCAGCGCGGCTCGCCGTTCGCGCCGCTCGCGCGGCCCGCGATCGTCAACGGGGCTGCCGGCGCCCTGGTCGGGACCGGCGACACGCCGTTCGCCGTCGTCAGCTTCACGGTCGCCGACGGGCGCATCGCAGAGATCGACGTGATCGCCGATCCTGCGAAGCTCCGCCGCGCGCGGATGCGTTAGGTGGGGGTTGACGCGGTCGTCGCGCCGTGAGAGGGTCGCTCCGTCAAGTCCTGTGAGCCCTCGGGTTCGCGGGACTTGGCGTTTAAGGGGCGGCTTTCGCCTTGACGTGGAAGAAGGCGGAGTAGATCTCGCGTGCAGCCGGCGCTGCGGCCTGCGCGCCGAAGCCGCCGTGCTCGATCAGGACAACGACGACGATGCGCGGATGCCCGGCGGGCGCCCACGACGCGTACCAGGAATGGTCGCTCCCGGGCGGCGCCTCGGCCGTGCCCGTCTTCCCCGCGACCGGAATCGGGAAGTTGCCGAAGATCGCGGCCGACGTCCCCCACGGGTCGTGCGTCGCCGAGTAGAGCGCGTCGCGGATCGCCCACACGTGCCGAAGCCGCACGCGGCGGCGCGGCGGGAACGCGAGCTTCCGGCCTCCGAGCGAGCCGGCGACGTGCGGGCGGACGACCGTCCCGCCGTTGGCGAGGGCCGCGTACGCCACCGCGAGCTGGAGCGGCGTGACGGCGAGATAGCCCTGGCCGATCGCGAGGTTGATCGAGTAGCCCTCGTACCACGGCTGCTTGTAGATCCGCTTCAGCCACGCGGGCGTCGGGACGACTCCGCCCGCCTCGCCCGGCACGTCCAGCCCGGTCGGATGCCCGAGGCCGAGCCGCATCGCCCAGCGCTGCATGTCGAGCGAGCCCGAGCTCGCCTGCCGGAAGTAGAAGCGCTCGCCGAGCCGGTAGAACCAGGTGTCGCACGACGCCGACAGCGCCTGCTTCAAGCTCATGATCTCGTTGATCCCCGCCTCGACGTTGTGGAAGGTGTAGCCGCCGACGGTGAACGAGCCGGTGCACGGGATCGAGGACCACGGCGTGATCAGCCCCGTCGCCAGCCCGGCCTCCGCGACGATCGGCTTGAACGTCGAGCCGGTGGGATAGATGCCCTGCGTCGCGCGATCGAGCAGCGGCGACGCCGCGCTCGGCTTCAGCAGCTCCGTGAGATACGACGGCTCCTGCGCCGCGAGCAGCTGGTTGTAGCGCGGATAGCTCGCGAGCGCGTACAGCGCGCCGGTGCGCGCGTCGAGAACGACGGCGGCCCCCGCGGCGGCGTCCGGGTGGCCCGCCCGGTGCGCGAACTGGATTCCGTCGCGGATCGCCTGCTCGGCGGCCCGCTGCAACCGCGCGTCGATCGTCAGCTTCAGCGTCGGCAGGACCGGAGCGGCGCCGCGGAAGCGCAGCGGCCCGACGATCCGGCCGGTCGAGTCGACGCGCAGGCGCGCCCGGCGGAAGCCGCCGTTGAGGAACCGGTCGTAGGTTGCCTCGACGCCCGACTGGCCGACGAGCTCGCCCGGCCGCGCCCGCCCGTAGCGGTGCGTCCCGATCTGGCGCGGCTGGATCTCGCCGAGCAGGCCGAGGAACTCGCTGCCGAGACCTCCCTGCGGATAGCTGCGGACGGGCAGCGCCTCGATCCGAAGGCCCGGGTAGGCGCGGGCGCGTTCCTCGAGGAAGAAGGCGAGTCCGGCGGACGGCCGGGAGATCACCACGGCCGGCCCGTACGGCGAGCGGGCGACGGCATGCTCGACGCGCTGCACGAGCGTGCCGAGCGGGACGCCGGCGAGCCTCGACAGGCGCTGGAGCTGCAGCAGACCGTCCTCGTTCGCGCGCCAGTGCCCGTTCGAGTCGAGCGTCCCGAGCGCACTGCGGTCGGCGGTGACGACGAGGCGTCCGTTCGTCCCCGCGAGCAGCCTGCCGCGCGCGTCGACGATCGCGCCCCGCGCCGCCGGCAGGTCGACCGTCCTGAACGCCTGCTGCACCGCGAGCCGTGCGTACGACGGGCCGCGCAGCACCTGGAGCGACCAGAGGCGCAGTGCGAGCACCGCGAGGAGCGCGAGCGCAACCGCGGCGAGTCCGCCGACCCGCACGTAGAACGCGGTGCTCCGGTGGAACGGCGCGTCGACCGTCGAGACGGGCTCGACGAGCGGCAGGGGGCGCTGCAGCTCCGCCCGGCGGGGGCGATGAGGCGCGGGTGTCGCCACGGCGTCTCCGGCGGCTACCGAACCCTCGGCGTCAGGAACGCGAGGAGACGAGCACGCAGAGGAGCAGCCGCAGGGCCGAAGCCGGAGTGGATGTGACCCGAGGTCGGCGGCATGCTCGCGTCGTTCGCTCGGACGGAGCGTAGTGCCGCGGGCGGAACTTCGCCAGATCCCTGGGTGATCAGTGGATGTGCAGGTCGATGCCCAGGAAGAGCAGCGGCCAGAGCAGGGTCGCGAGCACGGCCGAGCCGAGTGCCCGGGCAGTGTTCACGTGCGCGTAGTAGTCGTGCATCGCGGCCACGACCGCGCCGATGACGAGGTACGCGAGGAGGACGAGGTTGACGTTCACGCGCGGGCGCGCGAGCGGTGCTGCACGCAGCATCACGGCTCCTTCCGAGGGTTCCAGGGATGGAACGGGAGAGCCGCCGCCGCGGTTACTCTTCGGCGAGTTCTTCGGCCAGCAGCGCGATCGCGAACGTGCGCCACGCGAGCTCCGTGTCGGCGAGGAGCCGGCCGAGGGCGTCGCGCACCAGGGGCAGCCGCACCGCCTCGTCGCGGAGCGCGGCGAGCGCGCGGCCGAGCTCGGCACGCCGCTCGCCGCTGTCGAGGTCGGCCGCGAGCGTCTCGCCGGCGCGGGCGTCGAGCGTCAGCTCGCGGTGCGGGTCCCCGCCGGCTGCGTGGACGAAGAGTGCGCGGCGGATCGCCGGCGCCAGCTCATCCTCGCCGATCGCGACGGACTTTCCGGCGACGTAGACGAGCACAGCGAGCAGCTCGTCGCCGGCCGGCCGCGCCGCCTCGAGCTGCTCGAGCCAATCGCGCACCGGTCAGTCGCCGCTATCCCGTCGGTACCAGGTACGCGCGCAAAAGACGCACTGATTGGTGACGAAACCGATGCGGAATCCGGGGCAGACGCCGTTGCCGACGTTGGTGTGCGTACCAGGTACCCACGCAAAAGGCGCACGGATGTGTGACGAAACGGAGGTGGGGCTAGCTCTCGACGTACTCGTCCGCGATGGACAGCGCTTCGTCGAGGATCGCGATGCCCTCGTCGAGCTCCTCGCGCGTGATCGTCAGCGGCGGGCAGATCATGATCACGTTCCAGTGCGTCATCAGGTAGAGGCCGCGCTCGAGCGCCGCCTTCGCGAGCCGGGTCACCGGCGCGGCAGCCTCGCCCGAGCCGTTGAACGGCACGAGCGGCTCGCGCGTCTCCCGCGACTTGACGAGCTCCACGCCCCAGAAGCAGCCGAGCCCGCGCACCTCGCCGATCGACGGGTGCTTCTCCATCAGACCGCGGAGCGCCTCTTCGAAGACCCGGCCCATCTCCGCCGAGTGCTCGACGATTCCCTCTTCGCGGAACGCCTCGATCGACGCGACGCCGGTCGCGCACGCGAGCGGATGGCCGCTGTACGTCAGCCCACCTGCGAAGTACTTGTCACGCACCCACTCGGCGATCGGCTCGCGCACCACCATCGCTCCGAGCGGCACGTACCCGGAGTTGATTCCCTTCGCGACGGTCAGGATGTCCGGCACGACGTCCCAGTGGTCGCACGCGAACCACTTGCCGGTGCGCCCGAAGCCGGCCATCACCTCGTCGAAGATGAGGAGGATCCCGTGCCGGTCGCAGACCTCGCGGATCGACTGCAGGTAGCCGTCCGGCGGGACGATCACGCCGTTCGTCCCGGTGACCGTCTCCATGATCACCGCGGCGACGTTCTGCGCGCCCTCGTACTGGAGGATCTCCTCGAGGTGCGGCGCGCCCGTGCAGACCGGGCACGGATCGGGATGGCCGGCCGGGCAGCGATAGGTGTACGGGTCGAACATGCGGACGACGCCGGGCATCCCGGGCTCGATCGGCCAGCGGCGCGGATCGCCCGTCGCCGAGATCGCGCCGTTCGTCGCGCCGTGGTACGAGCGGTAGCGCGCGATGATCTTGTGCCGGCCGGTGCACCAGCGCGCGAGCTTGATCGCGTTCTCGTTCGCCTCGGCGCCGCCGTTCGTGAAGAACGTCATCGCGAGATCGCCCGGCGTCACCTCGGCGAGCAGCCGCGCGAGCGTCGAGCGCGGCTCGGTCGCCATCGGCGGGCCGATCGTGCAGAGCTTCTCCGCCTGCTCCTTGATCGCCGCGACGATCCGCGGGTGCTGGTGCCCGATCGAGACGTTGACGAGCTGGGAGGCGAAGTCGAGGTACCGCTTCCCGTCGTAGTCCCAGAAGTAGCGCCCCTCCGCGCCGGCCACCGGGATCGGGTTGATCGCGTTTTGCACCGACCAGGAGTGGAGGACGTAGCGCTTCGCGTCCTCGACGACCTGCCGGCCGAGCGCGCTGTTCCGCTCGACGATTGCCACGCCGGAATCCTAGAGCTTGCGGAAGGGGCCCGGACGGAGGCACGATGAAGCCTTGGCCGTCCCGGCCGCGCCGCCGTTCCTCGAACGTGAGGCCTTTCTCGAGCCGCTTCGCGAAGCGCTCGGGGAGGCCTCGCGCGGCCACGGGCAGCTCGTCTTCGTCGCGGGCGAGGCCGGCGTCGGAAAGACGGCGCTCGTCCGCGCGCTGGCGGCGGAGGCGGCAGGCGCACGGGTGCTCGAGGGCGCGTGCGAGACGCTGTTCACACCGCGGCCGCTCGGACCGATCGCCGAC
>Ga0066710_100003285_pt1 | contig 13695 bp, 11 predicted proteins | sample GraSoiAngelo_159_FD_79666 | JGI IMG/M metagenome (GOLD analysis project Ga0066710, IMG submission 79666) | Grasslands soil microbial communities from the Angelo Coastal Reserve, California, USA - 14_1009_16_40cm | ecosystem: Environmental > Terrestrial > Soil > Grasslands | place: USA...
CCATTGTGAATGACGACACCGGCAACGGCAACACGGGAGCAATCAGTGACCCGACGTGGACGACCTCCGCCAGGAGCGGCAGCGCTTTGGCCTTCAGCGGGTCGAATTGGGTGACGGTGAACGCTTCTGCTTCTCTCGATGTAAGCAGCAACGGCCTGACGATGGAGGCTTGGGTGTACCCAACGGAATCTCCGGTGGATTGGGCTACGATCATTACCAAGGAAGCACCCGACAATATGGCTTACGCTCTCTTGCTCTACGCCGAATCCGGGGTGATTCGTCCGGAAATGTATGTGCGCACGCCGGCAGGCGTTCTGCGCGGCGTGCAGGGTGAATATGGTGTGCCTCTCAACACATGGACTCACATCGCGGGTACCTATGACGGCGTGAATGTACAACTTTACGTGAACGGTTACGTGAATCGAAATCAGCTCGCGGGTGCACCCGCTGCTTTTGGAAGTATTGTGACTTCCGCGGAACCGCTGCGCATTGGTGGCAACTCCGTTTGGGGCGAATATTTCACAGGAACCATCGATGAACTTCGCATATATAATCGGGCCCTTGCTCAGAATGAGATTCAGGGCGATATGGCGACGCCGCTTACCCTGCTCTTGGCTTCGTCTTTTTCCGCAGCCGATCTGTCGGGCAGTTTAGATATCGCGAAATTACTCAACGGCCATGTACGCGTGCGCTTTACGGGCTCGCCCGGACGCACTTTTCGGATCGAGGCATCTATGGACTTGCAATCCTGGACAACGATCAAAAGCGCGGTGGCTTCCCCGGACGGCATCTTTGAATTCGAAGACATGGACACCGGCTTTTCGCGGCGATTCTACCGTTGCGTTTCACCATGATCGACCGATTACACAATAACTTTCGGGTTGTTCGCGCCAGCAGTGGCGCTGGGGCATTTCTAGAGGGTGGAAGGATCTGTGGATCTCCGCGACTGGCAGATCATTAGGAATGGAACGGCTTCCACGGACGGAACCTTTGAATTCGAACATACCGATATTCGGATTGCGCAGCGATTCTAACGTTGCACCAGAGCGTGAAGGAGATGCCATTAGGCGACACTTCCTGCTTGATTATTCGCTAAAAACACCGTTAACTTCTAAACGAGTTCTCCTGTTTAAAGTTTTTTTGCAACGCGTCACAACCACCGATGGGAAGTTTGCTCATCCTTTGGACGTATCGTGGGAAGTTGGTTTTTCGGGGGTTGGCCCTTGTCTTGATTGGATGCCTCGCGCTCGTCGGCAATCTGATTGGCACCCCCGCCTATCCCCTGAAAGCGAGTGCCAATCGCCGTTACCTTGTGGACCGAAACAACAATCCGTTTTTGATGATTGGCGATGCTCCGCATACGCTCATTGCGAAAGTGACGACAGCCGATGCTGCGCTGTATCTACGCAACCGGGCAAGTTACGGGATCAACACCCTATGGGTTGAACTGCTTTGCTCCACATATGTCAACGGCAGGCCGGATGGCAGTTTAGTGGACGGCACAGTGCCGTTCACCAACACGCTTGCCGGAGGCGTGTATGATTTGACCGCGCCGAACGAGGCCTATTTCGCGCACGTGGATACGATTATTCGGATGGCCGCCACAAACGGCATTCAATTGCTATTGGACTCTTTGGAAACAGGTGATTGGACGAGTGTGGCATTAGTGAATGGTTCGAATCGTTGCCGAAGCTATGGACAATACCTGGGCCAGCGATACAAAGATTTCACGAACGTCATCTGGATTACGGGAAATGACTTCCAAACATGGCGCATTCCCACGAATGATGCGGTCGTGACCGCTGTGGCATTCGGTATCAAAGACCGGGACACGAATCATCTGCACACGGTTGAACTGGACTACGAAGTCAGCGAATCATTGGATGATCCGAATTGGTGGCCGATCATTTCGCTTAACGGCGTTTACACAACTCAGCCAACTTACGCGGAATCGCTGAGCGCCTACAACCGCACCAACTTTGTACCGGTCTTTCTATTAGAAGCGCATTACGAGTTCGAAGCTCTGCAAGGGGAAATGGGTACCCTTAACGTCCTTCGACGGCAGGAGTATTGGTCGTTGTTGGGCGGTGCGAACGGAGGCTACATCGGCGGAAATTCATGGACATGGCGTCTGAGCTCCGGATGGCAGGCTTACATCAACTCCATTGGCGTGGCTCATCTGCAGCACATGAACTCGCTTTTTGAAATACGCCGTTGGTATGATCTCATTCCGGACCACAACCACGCCATCATTACCTCGGGTTACGGAACATTTCAGACGTTTGGCAATGTCAGCGACAGTGACTACGCGACTGCCGCTGCCACATCTGATGGCCGGTTGGCTATGTGCTACGTCCCGACTGGCCGCACGATCAACGTGGATATGACAAAGATGGCGGGCACAACTGTGGCTCGCTGGTCTGACCCGACATCAGGAAGCTACATTGCGGCGAACGGCTCGCCCTTTGCAAATACTGGCGCACGCGCTTTCACTACTCCAGGAGTGAATTTTGATGGAGATACCGATTGGGTGCTGGTCTTGGAGACGCAGCCTCCCGAAACTCAGCCCCCGACCGTCACCATCACCGCGCCGAGTACAGCGGCGCGGGTGTCAGGCATCGTAGCCGTTTCAGCGACTGCGTCTGATAACGTGGGGGTCGTAGGCGTGCAGTTTCAAGTCGACGGGGTAAATCTGGGACCGGAAGTCAAGGCATTACCTTATTCGACTGCGTGGAACACATTGAATGTCACAAACGGCGCGCACAATGTTCAAGCTGTCGCACGAGACCTTGCGGGAAACAGAAACACGAATATAATTTCCGTCACTGTGAGCAATGCGCTTCCACCCTCGGCGGGTCCGGTAGCCGCGTACTCTTTTAACGAAAGCAGCGGAAGGGTTGTCGCCGACGTCTCGGGCAACGGCAATGCTGGAACGATCACTGGTGCGGCGCGGACGACCACAGCCAGGAACGGGAGCGCCCTTTCCTTCAGCGGTTCGGATTTTGTGACGGTGAGTGATTCTGATTCTCTCGACCTAAGTAACGGTGTAACCTTGGAGGCGTGGGTATATCCCACTGAAGGCCTATCCGATTGGGGGACGATCGTTCTTAAGGAGGTGCCGGGCAACATGGCTTACGGTCTTCTGCTTTACACCGAAGGCGGATTGATTCGTCCGGAAATGTATGTCCGTTCGCCTGCCGGCACGCTGCGGGGCGTACAAGGGCAGTTTGGCTTGCCGCTCAACGTTTGGACGCATATCGCGGGAACTTATGATGGCGTGAACGTGCAACTTTACGTGAATGGTTATGTGAATCGAAATCAGATGGCGGCCGCTGGTGTTCCTGATAGTATTGGGGCTTCGGCAGAACCGCTTCGCATCGGTGGCAACTCAATTTGGGGCGAGTATTTCAGAGGGGCTATCGATGAAGTGCGCATCTACAACCGGGGGATCAATCAGAAGGAGATTCAGCGGGACATGGTCACGCCGCTTACACCACCGTCCGTCTCAATTCTTTCACCCGCCGATGGAAGCACGTTTCGAGCTGGGGATCTTATTCAACTCAGTGGATCGGCGGTGGACCCCCAGGACGGGGAGCTTCCGCCAGGCGCGTTTTCATGGAGCGTCCTTTTTCACCAGAATGGAGAGACTCATCCCGTGACCATGATGGCTACCGGCAAAACAGGATCGTTCGTCATTCCGCTCTCGGGCACTGACTTTCAGGGTGCAACGAGCTACGAGATCGCCTTGATCGGCATCGACTCTGATGGGCTGAGAGGCCGCGCTTCGGTGACGATCTTTCCACAAAAAGTGGCCTTGCTGTTCGACACTGCACCCACAGGGTTGTTGCTTGGAGTCGCGGGAATCCAAAAGGTTTGTCCATTCGTAATCGACGCGCTCATCGGCATGCAGTACCAAATCAACGCACCGGCGCAGGTGAAGGACAATACCCGATATCAATTTGTCTCTTGGTCGGATGGCGGGCCTCAGGGTCATGCTCTCACGGTGCCGCAACTTGACGCCGCGTACGTGGCGGTGTTTATGGCGCCAGGCAACTTGGACATTGTGACATCACTTAATGGCCATGTGCGGCTGCGTTTCACCGGCATGGCAGGACGCGTTTGCCGAATCCAGGCGTCCGTGAACTTGCAAGCGTGGAGAACGATCGCGAGCGCCGTAGTGGCGGCGGGCGGCACGTTTGACTTTGAAGATACGGACACAGGGTATTCTCACCGATTCTATCGTTGCGTCACACCATGACCCGCCGCTTAGCCCATAAGTTTGCCATTGTTACCGGCGCCAGCGGTGGTATCGGGCGCAGTGTGGCGATTGCTCTGGCAGGCGAAGGCGCGGAGTTGGCGTTGCTCGGCCGGAAACTCAACGTTCTCGAGTCTGTTGCTCAAGAGTGTGTTGAACGGGGTGGAAAAGCGAGGTGCTATCAGATCGATCTGCTGGACGAGACGCAATTATCGAAGCTCAAGGCAGAAATGGCGCGCGAGTCACAACACATCGATGTCCTCGTGCATAGTGCGGGCATGTTCGCTTCGTCACGTGTGGCTGAGGCTTCCCTGAGCGATTTTGATCTGCTCTTCCGGTGCAATGTTCGCGCTCCTTTTTTACTGACGCAGCTTTTCCTCCCAGCATTGCGCCAGAGCCACGGGCAAATTGTGTTCATCAACTCAACCGCCGGATTGATTTCTGCGCCAGGCGTCTCGCAATATGCCGCAACAAAACACGCCCTGAAAGCAATCGCCGATAGCCTCAGGGAAGAAGTGAACGAGCAAGGCATTCGCGTTGTCAGTATATTTCCTGGCCGGACGGCCACTCCGATGCAGGTGCGGGTTCATGAACTCGAAGGAAAGGACTATCGCCCGGAGGAACTGATTCAACCAGAACAGGTGGCCCAGGCTGTGGTGGGCGCGCTATTGATGGGGCGTGAGGCCGAAGTAACGGAAATTCGCTTGCGGCCGATGCTTAAGCCGAGTGTGACGTCTGCAAGCAAGCAACGCGGGCCTCGCACGAAATGATGAGCAGAGTCTGATTTTTTAAGATGAATATGAATGCGAAATCCTTCTGCCGCTTTTGCGGGGCGCCGCTGGAACACACCTTTGTCGATCTTGGTCCTTCGCCCCTCTGCGAGAGCTATTTGACGCCTGAGCGGCTGAACGACATGGAGCCTTTTTACCCGTTGCATGTGCGGGTGTGTGGTAAATGCTTTCTTGTGCAACTGGATCAGTACGTAACGCCCGAGCACATCTTTAGCGAATACGCATACTTTTCCTCTTATTCGGACACCTGGCTGGAGCACGCCCGCGATTATAGCGAGATGATCACACAGCGCCTGGGCCTGACCCAGAAAAGCCAAGTGGTTGAACTTGCGAGCAACGACGGCTATCTGCTTCAGAACTTCGTCAAGAAAGGCATTCCTGCGTTGGGGGTCGAGCCGGCCGCAAACATTGCGAAAACGGCCGTCTCCAAGGGCGTCCCGACGTTGGTCAAATTCTTTGGGGTCCAAACGGCTCGCGAAATGGTTCGCGACGGTAAGCAGGCGGACCTCGTAATCGGCAACAATGTGCTCGCGCAAGTTCCGGACCTCAATGACTTCGTTGCTGGCATTAAAACCCTCCTCAAGCCGGCAGGGATCGCGACACTGGAGTTTCCACACTTGATGCGTCTGATGGCAGAAAACCAGTTCGACACGATTTACCATGAACACTTCTCCTATTTTTCATTCCTAACTTCGGAAACGATTTTTGAGAGGCATGGACTAACGGTCTTTGATGTGGAGGAGCTCCCAACCCACGGGGGCTCGCTGCGCATCTATGCGCGGCATACCGCCGACCCCTCCAAACCGGTGTCCGAGCGCGTGACGGCCTTGCACAACCGCGAGGAGAGGGCCGGTTTCAAGCGCATGGATACTTATTCACAATTCGAAGAGCAGGTGAAAGAAACCAAGCGCAACCTTCTCGACTTCCTGATTGGCGCCAAACGCGAGGAGAAACGCATCGCCGGTTATGGCGCCCCGGGCAAGGGCAACACCTTGCTCAATTATTGTGGCGTGCGCACCGATTTTCTTGACTACACGGTCGATCGTAATCCCTACAAGCATGGCAAGTTTTTGCCGGGGACGCGGATTCCGATTTTTCCCCCATCCAAAATCGATGAGACGAAACCGGACTTCGTGCTGATCTTGCCTTGGAACTTCAAAGATGAAATCATGAAACAAATGGAGCATATCCGCGGGTGGGGCGGACAGTTTGTGGTGCCGATCCCGAATGTGACTATTTATTCCTAGATCTTGACCAGCCAGCGTTTATGAAAGTTGTGCTCTTTTGCGGCGGGTTGGGTATGCGCATGCGCGAATACTCAGAAGCCATTCCCAAGCCCATGGTGCCCATTGGTTATCGTCCGATTCTCTGGCACGTCATGAAATATTACGCGCATTTTGGCCACAAGGATTTCATCCTGTGCCTGGGTTATCAGTCCGACGTCATCAAGAAATACTTTTTGAACTACGACGAGTGCCTGACAAACGACTTTGTGCTCTCCAAAGGCGGTAAGGATTTGCACCTGCTCAGCCAGGACATCGAGGATTGGCGGATTACTTTTGTGGATACCGGTCTTTCATCAAATATCGGTATGCGTTTGAAAGCAGTCGAGAAGCATTTGGCGGGAGAGGAAATCTTCCTGGCCAACTATACTGATGGCCTTTCGGACGTGCCCTTGGCGGAACTCATTGAGCACTTCAAACGATCGCAGAAGCTAGCCTGCTTCGTGAGCGTAAAACCGAAGGCGAGCTTCCATCTGATTCAGGCGGACGACGCTGGTGTCGTGCAAGGGATCGAACACATTCGCAGCGCTGGAAATCGGATCAATGGTGGTTTTTTTGTTTTCCGTCGGGAAATCTTCAGCTTCATGAAACACGGCGAGGAACTGGTCGAGCAGCCGTTTCAACGCCTGATCGAGGATCGCCAATTGCTTACTTACCGGCACGACGGCTATTGGGCGTGCATGGATACATTCAAGGAAAAGCAGGAGTTGGATGATATTTTTGCGGCTGGCCGGGCGCCATGGGCGCCTTGGATCAATTCAACGGCCTAAGGCGGTCTCAAGTGATTTCCGCCACATTCCAGCGAGTCAAGCGAGTCCTTTGCCTGGGTGCGCACAGCGACGATATCGAGATCGGCTGTGGAGGCACTCTCCTGCGGCTCATGGAGCTGTCGAAGGATCTTGAAGTCTATTGGGTGGTGTTTTGCTCAAATAAGGAGAGAGCACAGGAAGCAGAGGCGAGCGCCGCAGCCTTCTTGCGCGCCGCTTCAAAGAAGACCGTCATCGTAAAATCGTTCCGCGACGGCTTTCTTCCCTATATCGGCGGAGAGGTCAAAGAATGCTTTGAAGAACTCAAGCGAGCATTCGACCCGGACCTTATCTTTACCCATTTTCGGCATGATCTTCATCAGGATCATCGGCTGCTCTGTGAGCTCACGTGGAATACCTATCGCAATCATGTGGTGCTTGAGTACGAAATACCAAAGTATGACGGTGACTTCAGCGCCCCGAACTTTTTCGTGCCGTTGAGCAAATCGATTTGTGCGGCGAAAGTGCAGCATCTGATGCAGCACTTCGGGTCTCAGCGCAGCAAACATTGGTTCTCGGAAGACTTGTTTTACTCAACCGTGCGCCTCCGCGGGATGGAAGCCAATTCTCCCACGCAATTTGCCGAAGGCTTTTATTGCCGCAAAATGATTTTAGGCTGATGCGCTTCGATTGTGTCATTATCGGCGGAGGCATCGTTGGCCTCGCAACCGCGACCATCCTGAGCAAACGCCAGCCTGGCGCCTCAATTCTTGTCATCGAGAAGGACCAGGAGCTGGCGACGCACCAGACCGGCCGGAACAGTGGCGTCATTCATTCCGGCATTTACTACAAACCAGGCAGTTACAAGGCCCGTTATGCTCGCGAAGGCAATGCCTCGATGGTTGAATTTTGCCGCGAGCACGGCATCAAGCATGAGATTTGCGGCAAAATTATCGTCGCAACTGAAGACGCAGAGCTCCCGAGACTGGAGAATCTTTACCAGCGCGGTCTGCAGAATAGTCTTGCGGTTTCGCGGCTCATTCCTGAGCAGGTGCGCGAAATTGAGCCACACGTCACTTGCCTGGCTGCAGTCAAGGTGTCGTCGGCCGGAATTGTAAGCTATCGCGCAGTGGCGAACACGTACGCTGATTTGATTCGAGCTAACAGCGGGACGATTCAGACCGGCGTGCGCGTTTTGAAGGTGCACAATGGAAGTGACGCCCCAACGCTCGAAACTACGCGCGGTGAAATTGAGGCGCGCGTGGTGGTCAATTGCGCTGGACTGTTCAGTGACCGGGTCGCCCGCTCCGCGGGAACGAACCCGAAGGCGAAAATCGTTCCTTTCCGGGGTGAATACTTCGAACTCATTCCCGAAAAGCGTCATCTCGTCAAAGGTCTGGTTTATCCGGTTCCGAATCCTGAGTTCCCGTTCCTCGGCGTGCATTTTACTCGGATGATTGACGGCACAGTTCACGCAGGGCCCAACGCGGTGCTCGCGTTCAAGCGCGAAGGTTACCACAAGACGGACTTCTCGGTGCGCGACACGTGGGAGACGCTGACTTATCCAGGGTTTTGGAAATTAGCGCGCAAGCACATGGACGAAGGCTGGATGGAAATGCGCCGCTCGCTGAGCAAAAGTCTTTTCGTTCGCAGTTTGCAACGGTTGATCTCGGAGGTTCGCAGCGCGGATCTGGTCCCGTGCAAAGCCGGCGTACGCGCTCAGGCGCTGCTCCCGGACGGCAAGCTCGTCGATGATTTCCTGATCTTACGCGAGCGAAACACCATTCACGTTTGCAATGCCCCATCACCGGCAGCAACCGCCTCGCTCGAAATCGGCAAGGCGATCGCGGAACAGGTCCCTGAGTTACAGACCCGCGTTACTATTTCAGTCCCATCATGAAAGGTATCATCCTCGCAGGAGGCGCCGGCTCGCGCCTGTATCCGCTCACGCTGGTGGCCAGCAAGCAATTGCAGCCCGTCTTTGACAAGCCGATGGTCTATTACCCGCTCACCACATTAGTCGAGAGCGGTGTCCGCGAATTTTGCCTGATTTCTACGCCACAGGATCTGCCGCGATTCAAACAACTATTTGGTAACGGCGCCGGCTGGGGATTATCGATCGAATATCGCGAGCAGCCAAAGCCGGCCGGCATCGCGCAGGCCTTCATCATCGCTGAATCCTTTATAGGTTCGGACGCGGTCACGTTGATTCTGGGCGACAACATTTTTTATGGCGGCGATGTGTTCCAACGGGCCTTCGCCGAATTCCGGAACGGCGCAACGATATTCGGCTATCACGTCACCGACCCGCAACGCTACGGCGTGGTGGAATTTGATGCGAAGGGCAGGGCGATATCACTTGAAGAAAAGCCCAAAGTTCCTAAAAGCAATTTCGCCGTTCCCGGTCTTTATATTTACGACAATAAAGTCGTAGAGATCGCTCGCGCCCTGAAACCCTCCACGCGTGGCGAGTTGGAAATCACGGACGTCAATTCCGAATACCTGCGCCGTGCGCAATTGCGCGTCTGGCCGTTGAATCGCGGCTTCGCCTGGCTGGATGCTGGGACCACGACGAGCCTGCATGAGGCTTCGGCGTACGTTCAAGCGATCGAACGCCGCCAGGGCGTGAAGATTGGCTGCCCTGAGGAAGCCGCGTTTTGCCGAAAGTTCATCGGCCTCAAAGAATTCAAAGCGCTTATTGCCGGCATGCCCAACTGCGAGTATCGAGATTATTTGAATGCCGTGCTGGCCGAAGCCCGGCGGAACTCAGGTCATTGTTCGTGATCATCCTTCTTGGCGCATCGGGATATTTTGGGAAGGCATTCGAGCAGGAACTGCTCCGGCGGCAATGGCCGTACCGGCCGATTTCGCGCAAGGAAATTGATTATACCCGCTTCGATTCGCTGCTTGAGCTCTTGCGGGAAACCAAAGCGTCGTTCCTGATCAACGCAGCGGGCTTCACTGGCCGGCCGAACGTCGATGCTTGCGAGACGGCGCGTGCCGAAACGCTCGCGGGCAACACCCTGCTGCCGTTAACCATCGCGAACGCATGCCTTGCCGCGAACATCCCGTGGGGTCACGTGTCATCCGGGTGCATCTACTCGGGCGCATATTTTCAGGGGCGGATCGAGAAGGATCTCAGTCAGCCGCATCTGAAGAGCCTGGCCGAGACTTCGCCCGATCTGTTCCGCGGTTTCGCCGAGATGGACGAGCCGAACTTTAGCTTTCGGCGGCCTCCGTGCAGTTTCTATAGCGGCACCAAGGCGCTCGCCGAAGAGGCGATCACCGGCTTGGGCCAGAGTTATATCTGGCGCGTACGTCTGCCATTCGACCACCTCGATAACCCTCGCAATTACATCAGCAAACTCCTGCGCTATCCGAAACTCTACGACAACGTGAATTCATTGTCACACCGTTCGGAATGCGTGAGCGCGTGTCTTGACCTGTGGGAGCGGCGTGCACCGTTCGGAATTTACAACCTCACCAATCCCGGCTTTGTCACTACTCGTCAGGTCGCGGCTGCGATCGAAAAAGTTTTGCGACCCGGCCGCCGTTTTGAATTTTGGGCGAACGACGACGAGTTCTATCAACTGGCCGCCAAGGCGCCGCGCTCCAATTGCATTTTGGACGTTTCAAAATTATTAAAGGTGGGAATCAAGATGCGTTCCGGACGGGAGGCCCTCTTCGACGCGCTCGATAATTGGAAATCATGAACTTGCTCGTCACAGGCGGAGCCGGATTTATCGGCTCAAATTTTGTTCATCACGTAATCGACCGTCCAGAGGTCGAGCGCTTGGTGAATCTGGACTGCCTTACCTACGCCGGTCATCTCGAAAACCTCACCGCATTCGAGAAGAATCCGAAATACAAATTCTTGCGTGTCGACTTGCGCGATAAGACCGCGGTTGCGGATGCCGTCCGCGTCCATGAAATTACGCACATCATCCATCTGGCCGCCGAATCACACGTCGATCGATCCATCAGCGGGCCGGGCGATTTCATCCATACCAACCTGGTTGGCACGTTCCATCTGCTGGAGGCGAGCCGCGCGTCCAATAAGGTGAAACGCTTTCACCACGTCTCCACGGATGAGGTATATGGCAGCCTTGGGCCGACGGGATACTTCACCGAGACGACGCCTTATGCCGCCAACTCGCCTTATTCGGCCAGCAAGGCCGGAAGCGACATGTTAGTGCGCGCTTATCATCACACCTACGGCTTGCCTGCAGTGATTACCAATTGTTCGAACAACTACGGCCCGTATCAATTCCCCGAAAAATTGATTCCGGTCGTCATTCAAAGTGTGCTTCAGCGCAAATCGATCCCCGTTTACGGCGATGGCATGAACGTCCGCGATTGGCTGTACGTTCGCGATCACGCCGAAGCACTTTGGCAAGTGCTCACGCGTGGCAAAGACGGCGAGACTTACAACATCGGCGGAAATAACGAATGGCCAAATATTAGAATCGTGGAATTGATCTGCGATTTGATCGACGAATTGGCCCCAAGTGTCGCTGGAAAGTCGCGCAAGCTCATCACTTTTGTCAAGGACCGCCCCGGACATGACCGGCGTTACGCCATTGACGCCAGTAAGGTTGCGCGCGAACTCGGCTGGAAACCGGCCTACACCTTCGAGCGCGGTATTCGCGAAACCGTCCAGTGGTATCTCGATAACCAGGCATGGGTAAGGTCGGTGACGACCGGCAAATGAGCACCTGGCTGATCACGGGCGCCGCCGGTTTCATCGGTTCGCATCTGGTCCAGACGCTGCTAAGTCGTCATGAGCGCGTCATCGGGTTGGATAATTTTTCGAGCGGCCGCCGCGAAAACCTCAAGCCATTCCACGGCCGCAAAGACTTCTCTCTCGTCGAAGCCGACATTCGGGATGCCGACCAATGTCGCAAAGCGTGCGAGGGGGTTCATTATGTCTTGCATCAGGCCGCGCAATGTTCCGTTCCTGCCTCTATCGCCGATCCGTTGGCGACGCACGAAATCAACGTCACAGGCTTTCTCAATGTCCTACTGGCCGCGCGCGCGAGTGGCGTCCGGCGCATTGTGTTTGCGTCCAGTTGTGCGGTCTATGGCGACTCTAAACAACTGCCAAACACCGAAGCAAACGCCGGGAGCTTCCTGTCCCCTTACGCGCTCTCGAAGTTCATGGATGAATTGTACGCCAACATGTTCGGCATCGAGACTGTCGGCTTGCGCTACTTCAACGTGTTTGGTCCACACCAGGATCCGAACGGCGCCTATGCGGCGGTGATTCCCCGCTGGATCCATGCCTTGTTGCGCGGCGAAAAGGTGACGATCTTCGGAGACGGCAAAACCACGCGTGATTTCGTATTTGTCGAAGATGTCGTCGCCGCGAATCTGCTCGCAGCCACTGCCAAATCGATGGAACCGGTCGGCCAGGTATTCAACGTCGCTTCGGGGAAAAGCATTTCGCTGAACGCGCTTTACGATAACATCCGGGAACTGATCGGCGCGCGGTCCGAGCCTATCTACGCGGACTTTCGTCCCGGTGATATTCGTCATTCCAGCGCCGACATATCCAAAATCCGCCGCGGGCTGGGATTTGAGCCCTCAGTGTCGCTTCAGGAAGGGCTGAAGCGGACCGTTGCGGCTTTCAACTGATTGAAAACCTTGGACAGGGTCGGAAACATCGAGCCTCAAACGGCTCCGCTGCGCAATTTTGGATTTGCGCTCGCCGCCATTATTCTGGTTTTCGCCAAACCGCTCTTTGACCTGGTTCAGTTTGCCTTCCAGTCGGACGCATTTTCCCACGTTATTCTCATTCCCTTCATCAGCGCGTATCTGGCTTCGCTGCGGCGTAAAACCGTCATTCTGAATGCGTCTTCAACCTCTCCTGGAATGTTCGTTGCGCTCGCTCTCGGGCTCCTGCTGGCCGCGAGTTGGTTCACTACGCCGTCACCCGAAATACGTCTCTGTCTTTCTACGCTGGCATTTGTGTGCTTCGTCTTTGCGGCGGCATTTCGTTTTCTGGGCCATGCGGCCGTCCGCGAACTCGCATTTCCGCTCGGCCTTCTGTTTCTGATGGCGCCCTTGCCGCCGGTCATCATGGACGCATTAGAGATATTCTTTCAACATGCGTCGGCGTGGGCGGCTGCAGCAATGATGAAGGTATCCGGGCTCCCGGCTCTTCGGGATGGTTTGTTTTTTCTCCTGCCGGGCTTGAGGATCGAAGTGGCTCAGGAATGCAGTGGGATTCGTTCCAGCCTCGTGCTGTTCATCACAAGTTTGATCGCCGGACACTTATTGCTGCGCACTACGCGTCACCGGGCGATTCTCGCGGCCTCAATCGTTCCGCTCGCGATTCTCCGGAACGGCTTTCGCATATTTTCACTGGCCTGGCTGTCGGTCGAAGTTAACCCGAATATTATCTATTCCGCCCTGCATCATCGTGGCGGGCCGATATACTTTGCGTTGTCGCTAATCCAGCTTATGCTCTTGCTGTTGTTCCTGCGCCGGTTGGAGACGAAAAATCCTGGTCATGCATCTTAGAATCGTAATCGCTCTCAGTCTGGTCCTTCTCGCCGGGTGTTCGACTGAATCGAGAAAGGCGCGGCATCTCGATCGCGCCAACAGATACCTTCAAGCAG
>Ga0066710_100003286_pt1 | contig 13692 bp, 18 predicted proteins | sample GraSoiAngelo_159_FD_79666 | JGI IMG/M metagenome (GOLD analysis project Ga0066710, IMG submission 79666) | Grasslands soil microbial communities from the Angelo Coastal Reserve, California, USA - 14_1009_16_40cm | ecosystem: Environmental > Terrestrial > Soil > Grasslands | place: USA...
CTGGAGATCCACGAGTTTCCCCGCATCGGTGACGTGGACATCGTTCTCGAAGTGGGCGACGTGATCACCGTGGAGCCCGGCCTCTACGACCCGGCGCTCGGCGGCGTGCGCATCGAGGACCTGGTCGTGGTCACTACGGACGGCTGCCGCAACCTCACCACGCTGCCGAAGACGTTCGCGCTCGATTGATCGTGCGCCCTGATACACTCGGGGCCGCCCGCCGGCGCGGGCTGCACGAACCGAATGCTTTCCTGCGTCCGGACGGCTTCCGCCTCACACCTCGGCGGAGCGCTTCAGCCGGACGCTGCAAGGCCAGAGGAAAGGAGGTGAGCGACACCTGGTGCGCGACTACGAGCTGATGTACATCGTCCGGCCGGAGCTGGACGAGGATGGGGTGCGCGGAGCGGTTCAGTCGGTGCGCACGCTCGTCGAGGGGCAGGGCGGCGAGATCGTCAAGACCACGCTCTGGGGCAAGCGGCGGCTCGCGTATGACGTGCAGCGCATGCACGACGGCCACTACGTGCTCGTTGCCCTGCGCCTCGACGGCGAACGTGTTGGCGCGGTGGAGCGCGCCCTGCGCATCCACGACACGGTGTTCCGGCACCTGCTCGTCGTCCATCAGGGACCGATGCCCGAGCCCGACGGCGAGATCGAAGAAGTCGCGCCGGAGGAGATTGCCGGTGAGACGCCTGCCGACGGCGAGCCTGCACCGGTTGTCAGCACGCCGTCCGCCGGTGGCGGCGACGATGATGCGGAAGACGAGGAGCTGGCCGGGGCGCCCTCTGCCAGCGACGACGAAGGAGACGAGTGATGGCGGGTTCGCTCAATCGCGTGATGCTGATCGGCCGGCTGACCCGGGACCCCGAGCTTCGCTACACGCCGAGCGGTACGCCGGTGTGCAACCTGGCCGTCGCCACCAACCGCTACGGTCAGGATCAATCGGGAGAGCGCCGCGAGTTCACCGACTACCACGACATCGTGGTCTGGAATCAGGGCAATCGCAAGCTCGCCGAGCTGTGCAGCCAGTACCTGCAGAAGGGCCGCCTCGTATACGTCGAGGGACGTCTGCAGACGCGATCCTGGGAGGACGCCCAGAGCGGCCAGAAGCGTTATCGCACCGAGGTGAACGCCAACGACGTGCAGTTCCTGGACAGCCGGCAGGATGGTGCCGGCGGCGCTCAGCCGGCCGGTGACGCGGAGCCCGCAGCCGTGGCTGCCGGCGGCGACGTCGATCCCGACGACATCCCCTTCTGAGGAATGAGGACCGATGCCTGACTTCGACCGCCGCCGCCGCAAGGTCTGCAGCTTCTGCCTCGATCATGTCGAGTACATCGACTACAAAGAGGTCACCCGGCTGCGGCGCTATCTCTCAGACCGCGGCAAGATCCTGCCGCGCCGCATGACCGGCACGTGCGCTCGCCACCAGCGGGCCCTGACGGTTGCGCTGAAGCGCGCCCGGCACATAGCGCTGCTGCCCTTCGCCGCCGAACTGCGCTAGCCCGACGAAGACGCGACCGGAGCGCGGCGTGGTTTGCGAGCGCGTCCCAGGGGGGCGGCGGCACACCCGGAGCGGCACCATCGAGAGCCGCGGCGGTCCCCGCGGCGAACGTTGAGCGCTACGACGCCACAGGCGTCGTAGCGCGTGTGCCGCGGAGCGGTGTGCCGTCGCCCTCGTCCCCCGGCGACCGTATACTCGATCGAGGCCCATGCGCCTCCGGGCACGTCTTCTCCACATTCTTGCCTTCGCCCCGGTGACCGCCGCAGTGGCGGGCGCTCTCGGCGTGACGGTGCCTGTCCGTGCCGGGACGCCGGCCGCTCCTCGGCCCATCGTGGTGGCGATCGATCCCGGGCACGGGGGGCTGCCCGATGCGGCGCACCCGGCGCAGCCGTTCGACCCGGGTGCGATCGCGGCGAGCGGGCTGCTGGAGAAGGACGTCACGCTGGACGTCGGCCGGCGCCTGGCTGCGCTGCTGCGCCAGGACATGGTCACGCCCGTGGTCACTCGCACCGGGGATGACTGGGTCGACATCCCCACGCGCGAGCGCAACGCGATCGACGCGCATGCTGCCCTGTTCATCAGCATCCACTGCAACTCCTTCTCGGACCCGGCGGCGGGCGGGTCGCTCGTGCTCTACCCGGGGCCCCAGAGCCTGCCGTTCGCCCAGAGCGTCAGCGACCTGCTCGGACGCGACCTCGGCCCCGGCGGGGTGGGTGACGACGGCGTGCAGCTGCGTGACAACTGGTGGATCCACAACCCGATGCCGACCGCCACCGCCGAGATCGCGTATCTCAGCAACCCGCGCGAGGCGGCACTGCTGGCGTCGGCGGAGTTTCGCGAGCAGGTCGCGACGGCGCTGCGCGACGGAATCGAGCACTACGACCCCGACATCGCTGCACGCCGCGATCAGATCCTCGCGTGGCAGAGGATGCATCACGCTGCTCCACCGCGCCAGGCACGCGTCCCTCAATCGTCGCGCTCGGCGGCAGCCCGCGTACCCACGGCCGGTTCGGTGTTTCGCACCGTTCTGGCGTGGATCGCCGGAGTGGTGGCTGCGGCGGCGCTGGTACGCTGGCGCGAGCCGGTGACGCACGTCACCGTGATTGCGGGGAGCATCACGGTGCGTGTGCTGCAGGGGACGCTGTTCCGGCGCTGGTCCGGGCGGCGGCGCAGGCGACGAGCGCGCGTCGAGGTGCTGGTGCGCGGACGCCAGCGTTGGACACGCACGCATTCGGTGTACGACGAGCTGTTCCTCTGAGGGCGATGAAAAGCCGCCCCCGACCGCTTCACGTAGACTGCGACTGTCGCATCCGCCTTCAACACACGGTCAGAACATGGCAGAACCACAGCTTCGCGTCCCCGGTCCCACACCCCTGCCCGAACGCGTGATCCGCGCTGCGAGCCGCCAGATGATCAATCATCGCGGGCCCGAATTCGCCGCGCTCCTCGAGGAGATCGTTACGTCGATGCGCTGGGCTCTGCGCACCGAGAGCGACGTGCTGATCTATCCGTGCAGCGGCAGCGGGGGTCTCGAGGCCGCCGTGGTCAACGTGCTCAGCCCGGGCGAGCGCGCGCTCTTCTGCACCATGGGCTCCTTTGGAGACCGCTGGGCGCACATCGCCGACGCGTACGGCGTCGACGTGGTGCGTCTTTCGGTGCGGCCCGGTGAGGCAATCGACCCCGAAGATGTCGACCGGATCCTCGCCGAGCACGGCGACATCGCCACCGTGTACGTCACGCACAACGAAACGTCGACCGGGGTCGTCAACGACCTGCCCTCCATCGCGGCGGTGGTCAAGGGACGCGGCAAGCTGCTGTGCGTCGACAGCGTGAGCGGCGCGTCCTGCATTCCACTGGACACGGATCGCCTCGCCATCGACATCCTGGTCACGGGTTCGCAGAAGGGCTGGATGGCACCACCCGGCCTGGCCATGATCGCGGTCAGCTCTGCGGCGCTGCAGCGCGCCGGCACCGCGACATGTCCGCGCTTCTACCTCGACTTCGCACGCCAGAAGAAGTACCAGGACAAGCAGCAGACGTTCTCCACGCCGGCCGTATCGGTGCTCTACGCCCTGCAGGAAGGGCTGCGCATGATGCGCGACGAGGGCCTCGAGAACGTGTGGGCTCGCCATGCGCGGGTTGCGCGGATGATCCGCGCAGGTGCCGGCGCCGCCGGGCTCAAGCTGCTCGCCGCCGAAGGCCATCGCAGCGACACCGTCACGGCCGTGCACAGCCCGGCCGACTCGCCCGAGGCGCTCAAGGGACTGCTCACGCACCTGCGCACACGTCACGGTCTCGTGCTGGCCGGGGGCCAGGATGCGCTGCAGGGCAAGATCTTTCGCATCGGCCACCTGGGCTGGATCGACGATGCTGACGTCTACGCCATCCTGGCCGGCCTGGAACAGGGGCTGGTCGACGTGGGCCTGCGCAGCCGCGTCGGGATGACGGTTGCGGCCGCGCAGGCGGAAGGGCGCAACGCACAGGCCGAGTCGGCGGGCGTCTCCGGCAGGCAACCGGACGCCGCGGAGGATCGGCGCGAATCCGTCGGAGCGCCGAGCACGGTGTGAGCGTCAGCGCCGAGCCTCGTGCGGCTGCGGGCACAACCACACGCATCCTGGTAGCGGATCCGATCGCCCCGGACGGTGTGGACCTCCTTCGCGAGGCGGGTGAGGTCGACGTCGCCACCGGCCTCGACGCGGCAGCGCTCGCCGAGCGCATCGCCGAGTACGACGCGCTGGTGGTGCGCAGTGAGACCAAGGTCACTGCAGCGCTGCTCGACCGAGCCAAGCGACTGCGCGTTGTGGGGCGTGCCGGGGTGGGCGTCGACAACATCGACATCGACGCAGCCACGGAGCGGGGCGTGCTGGTGCTCAACGCACCCACCGGAAACACCATCGCCGCGGCGGAGCACGCCATCGCCATGATGTTCGCACTGGCACGCAATGTCCCCAGCGCGGACCGGTCGCTGCGCGCCGGCCTGTGGGAGCGCGCACGCTTCCAGGGCTGGGAGCTCCGCGAGAAGACACTCGGCGTCGCGGGTCTGGGCAAGATCGGTTTCGAAGTCGCCCGCATCGCGCGCGAGGGCCTGCACATGCGCGTGCTCGCCCACGACCCGCTGGTCACCGCCGAACGCGCGCATCAGGCAGGTGCAGAGCTCACCGACTTCGCCACGCTGCTCAGGGAGTCGAACATCGTCAGCGTGCATGTGCCGCTCAACGACGGCACCCGGGGCATGATCGCGGCCGCCGAGCTGCGCACCATGAAGCCCGGTGCGCTCCTGATCAACGTTGCCCGAGGCGGCATCATCGATGAACAGGATCTGGCTGCGGCGATCATCGATGGCCACATCGGCGGCGCCGCCATCGACGTGTTCACCGTCGAACCGCCGCCGGCCGACCACCCGCTGCTGCAGCTGGCCCAGGTGGTGGTGACCCCGCACCTGGGAGCCAGCACACGCGAGGCGCAGGTCAACGTCGCCTTGGACGTCGCCGCGCAGATCGTCGAGTATCTGCAGGGTGGCACGCCGCGCTACGCCGTGAACGCACCGACTGTGCTGCCGGAAGAGCTCGCCCAGCTGCGTCCCTACCTCGACCTGGCACAGCGTATCGGGTCGCTCGCGGCGCAGCTCGACGGACGCAAACTGCGCCGCGTCGTGTGCAGCTACGCCGGTGAGCTCGCCGACATCGACACGTCAATACTCACCAGCCACGTGCTCCGCGGCCTGTTCGCGCACTTCACCGAGACGCGGGTCAACCCGGTGAACGCCAAGCTGGTCGCCAGGTCGATGGGCGTCGACATCGACGAGCGGCACACCACACGCAACGTCGACCCCGATGGCCCGCTGCTGGTCGAGGTGGTCGGTGATGAGCGGCTGCGCATCGCAGGCACCCAGTTCGAGGGCGAGCCACGCATCACGCGCATCAACGATTTCCGCGTCGACATGCAGCCATCCGGGACCTTCCTCGTGGTCACGCACCAGGATCGTCCCGGTGTCATCGCGGCCATCTCCACCCTTCTGGCCAGAAACGACATCAACATCGCAGGCATCGAGCTCGGCCGCGACCGGCCGCGGGGCCACGCGGTGATGCTCATGCAGATCGACGACCCGGTTAGCGCCGAGCTCCTCGACGAGATCCGGACGGCAGCCAGGCTCGACCAGCTCCGCCAAGTCAATCTTTAGCAGGATGATGAAAAAAGGAGTCGGCGAAGACGGATTCATTCCGCCGGCAGCCGACACCGCTCTCAGCGATGAAAAAGCGCGGCGGTCGGGGGCGGCTTTTTCATCGCCCTTCTAGTGGCGCGCATCGGCGCGTTCAGGGGGGTCCGGTACAACCCCGCGCTGGTGCGTCTCGGCGGCGTGCTGGCCCCGCCGTACGACGTCATCACCGATGCTCGGCGCGACGCTCGCTACGGCCGCAACCTGCGCAACATCGTCCGCATCGACTACGGGGTCACGTACCCGGAGGACGTGCCCGGTGTCGCAGACCGGTACACGCGTGCGGCCGCATTCCTGGAGGCCTGGCTGCAGCTCGATATCCTGGTTCACGAAGCGCAGCCGTCGATATACGTCTCGGACCACGAGTTCACCCAACCCGATGGATCGCTGGCGCATCGTCGCGGCGTCTTCGCGGTGGTGCCGGCCCGCCCCTGGGCGAGCGCCGAGCTGAAGCCGCACGAGCGAACCCTGCTCGGGCCCAAGGAGGACCGGCTGGCGCTGCTCGAGGCGACACACGTGCAGACGAGCCCGGTGTTCGCGCTCTGGAAGGGTGCAGGCGAGTTGCGATCGATGATCGACGAGGTGGCCGATGGCGAAGCCCTGCTGGGCGGGCGCACGGACGGCGAGCTCGGTTCCGAGAAGCACCTGCTCTGGCGCGCCGGAGAATCGCAGTGGATCGCGCGCGTGATCGACGCTCTGGCGCGTGCGATTCTCTACGTCGCCGATGGGCATCACCGCTACGAGACCTCGGTCGCGTACGGAGCGGCCGAGTGCCTCGTCTACCTGGCCGACGCCGACGACCCGGCGATCACGATCCTGCCCACCCACCGGCTGGTGCGTCCCGGTGCCGGGGTGGCTTTCAGCCTCGACGACCTCTGGGCGCGCCTGGATGACGCGTACGAAGCCGACCCCGCGCCCGGTGCTGCAGAGGCGCTGGCCATGGCCCAAGCCTGCCGCGAAACCCACCATTCATTCGCCGTGGTGGCGCGCGACGGCGCCGCGATGTTGCGTCGCCCACGGGTCGGCGCCGCTCCGTCAGTGCGGGCATCGCTCGACGCGGCAGTGCTGGAGGCCGAGGTGCTCGCGCCGGCGGGGGTCACCGCCACCGCCATCGAGCGTGGCGCCCTCGGCTTCACCCGAGACGCCGCAGAGCTCGACGCTGCGGTCAAGCGCGGCGACGCCGTGCTCGGCTTCGGGCTGCTGCCCACCACGCCGGCCGAGGTGATCGCCGTGGCGGACGCCGGGGAGACGATGCCGCAGAAGTCGACGTACTTCTATCCCAAGGTGCCCACGGGACTCATGCTGTTGCCTGTCTGAAACAATCCAACGCACCGCCGGTTCACCGGCGCCCAGTAATGGGTATGTAGAGACCAGTGCCAACGTACGGTTATCGCTGCGAGCAGTGCTCGCTGGAGTTCGAGGTCTGGCAGCGGATGTCAGAGGAACCGGTGGCGGCCTGCCCCACCTGCGGCGGCAAGGGCCGGCGGTTGTTCTTTCCTGCCGGGATCGTCTTCAAGGGGACAGGCTTCTACAAGACGGACAACCGCAAGAGCTCCGCGGATGCCGGCTCGGCGTCATCGAGTGGCAGCAGCTCGTCGCCGGCGGCCAAGGATCCCCCCAAGGGGAAAGCGTCCACCTCGTCCGGAACGGCATCGGAATCCTCCGGTTGAGTACGATGTTGAGGAGGCTGCGCAAAGCAGAGGAGACCCGAATGGCCAGTCCCGTCACAGTCACCGACACCAGTTTCAAGGCGGAGGCGCTCGACGCCCCGGTCCCGGTACTCGTCGATTTCTGAGCGGCATGGTGCTCCCCGTGCAAGATGATCGCGCCGATCGTCGAGGAACTGGCCAGTCAGTACGACGGACAGATCAAGGTCGTCAAGGTCGACGTGGATGCCAATCCAATCACTCCCGGCATGTTCGGGATCATGAGCATCCCCACGCTGATGCTCTTCGTCGGCGGCAAGGCTGAGGAGCGCATGGTCGGCTACCAGCCGAAGCCGGCGCTGGAAGCCAAGTTGCTCGCCGCGCTCGCCGCATAGGGTTCGCCGCCGGGCAGCACGGCACAGCTCTCAGGCGCCCAGCGCCTGCAAGGCCTCCGCGGCAAGGTAGAGCGAGCCGCAGACAAGCACAAGTCCATCGGCGCCCGCGCGGCGGCGAGCCAGTTGCAGCGCATCGGTCGTGGTGCTCGATACCGTCGCGGCGGCAAAGCACGCTGCAACCTCCTGCGGCGGCGCGGCGCGTTCAACGTCAGGCGCCGTGACGATGACATCGTCGGTGGCCTCGTTCACCCGGGCCGCCATCGAGGCAATGTCCTTGTTGCGCATGGCCGCGAAGACAGCGACGACACGACGACCGGCTGCGACGTCCGGAAGGCTGCGCACGAGCGCCGCCATGGCCGCCGGGTTATGGGCGCCATCGACGATGGCGGGGGGCGCGCCGTCGATCCACTGCATGCGTCCCGGCCACCGGACCTCCGCGCAACCGCCACGCACAGCGGGTGCCGCGATCGTGAACCCCTGTCTGCGCAGCGCCTCGCACGCCGCCACGGCGGTTGCCACGTTGCTCACCTGAAACCTGCCGAGCAGCGAGCTGTGCACGGATATCCGTGCACCGGCGAACTGGGCGGTGACATCGACGCCGTCGCGGCCACGGCTGCGGCCCTCGGCATCCACGTGCGTCACGGTGGCCCCGACCGCCCCTGCACGCGCACGAATCACGTCATATGCGGGGGACTGCGCGGCGGTCACCACGTCGTTCCCCGGCTTGATGATTGCTGCCTTCTCCCTCGCGATCTCCGCAACCGTGGTGCCGAGGTATTCCTGGTGGTCCAGGGCGACGTTGGTCAGCACGGCGACGCCGAGGTCGAGCACGTTAGTGCTGTCCAGGCGACCGCCGAGCCCGACCTCGCACACGACGACGTCCGCGCGCGCACGTGATGCGACCAGGATGCCGGCCGCGGTGAGCATCTCGAAGCCGGTCGGCTGCAGCTCGTCGGGCAGGCCGCGCGCCGCCTCGACCTGGGCGCCCACGACATCGCTGAACTCATCCTCGGGAATGGCCAGGCCGTCGCGCACGATTCGCTCGCAGTACGAATGCAGGTGCGGCTTGGTGAGCAGCACGGTGCGCAACCCCGCCTGACGGCAGACCGCGTCGATCAGCGCGCAGACCGATCCCTTGCCGTTGGTGCCCGCAACCAGCACGCCGCGCAAACCGCGCTGCGGGTTACCGAGCGCGCTGAGCAGGGCGCGCGTGCGCTCCAGGCCCGGCATGATGCCGCGCCACGACACGGCATCGATCGCGGCCACGGCACGCTGGTACGCAGCGCTGCTCAGCGCCACGGCCAGGACGCGTTCATCGCGTCGGCAGCGTCGGGACGGGCCACGCGTTGACGCAGCCATGCAAGCCACGCTGCCTGGCGCAGCTGCGGTTCCTCGATGTCCTCGATTGCGTCATGCCGGTACAGGCGACCGGTCTGATGCGCGATCGCCGCCTGGAACTCCTGGTACTCGAGCAGCGAGCGCGCGTCCAGGCGCGCAGGGCCGGCGCTGCTGCAGCTGACCATGAAGGCGAAGCGGCGCCCTTCCTGCGTGTCGAACGAAGAGACGGGCGTGACCGTCGCCTGTCCTGCGTCGGGCAGAGCGTGCGCGATGCGGTCCAGCCATGCGCGCTGCGGATCGGCGGCGCCTTCGACATCGGTGTCGACGAACAGCTCGCCGGCAAGGGCGAGAACGGCTGCCTGGAACTGGCGGTAGTAGAGAAGGTCGGCCCCAGCCATGGCCACGCTGCCCAGTGCGGCGCCCGCGTCATCGATGAAACTGACCATGAACGGGCGCGCATACGGCTTGCCGGCTTCGGCTTCGGACCAGCGCAGCATGATCTCGGGCATCGCCTCACACGGGGGTGGCGTTGCGCCGCCGCTGTTGCGCCAGTGACAGCGTGTTGCGCAGCAGCATGGCGACGGTCATGGGACCGACACCGCCGGGCACCGGTGACAGCCAGCCGGCGACCGGCTCCACCGCGGCACGGTCGACGTCGCCCACCACGGTGCCGTTCCAGGGCGTCGTGCCCACGTCGATCACGCACGCGCCCGGCTTGACGTACGAGGCGTCCATCCAGCCCGGGCGCCCGGTTGCTGCGACCAGGATGTCCGCCTCGCGACAGACCGCGGCAAGGTCGGCCGTCTTGGAGTGGCAGATGGTCACGGTGGCGTCGGCGTTGGTCAGCAGCAGGGCGAGCGGACGTCCGACGATGGCGCTGCGGCCGACCACGACGGCGCGCTGCCCCGCGACAGGGACGTCATACCGGCGCAACAGCTCCATGCAACCGAGCGGCGTGCCGGGTTGCACGAGCGTGGCTCGCCCCTCGGCGAGACGGCCGAAGTTGAGCGGATGAAAGCCGTCGGCGTCCTTGCCCGGCGACAGCGCCTCGACGGCTGCATCAGCGTCGATCTGCGGCGGCAGCGGCAGCTGCACGAGCAGTGCGTCCACCTCGTCGTCCGCGTCGAGACTGCGCACCAATGCGACCAGGTCACCGGTGGTGCTCGTCGCCGCGGGCGTGTGCAACGCGAACCGGATCCCGGCCTGCTCGGCGGCGCGTTGCTTGTTGCGCACGTACACCGCCGAGGCAGGGTTGTCACCACAGAGGACGACAGCCAGGCTGGGCGCCGCCGCACCGGCGGCACGCATGCGTTCCACCTCGGCCGCCACCTCGGCCCGGATGGCGGCGGCCGCGCGCTTGCCGTCGAGGAGGATCGCGCTCATACCCCCTGATCCGGGCGAGCGCGCTCGATCAGCACGGCGCAGCGCCGGATCTGTCCCGGCAGCGGGGGCTCCTTGGCGACGCGCACCCGGACGGCCAGCGCTCTGGGTTCTTCGAGCAGCGCATCCGCGATGTTCTCGGCTATCGCCTCCAGCAGGTGGAAGTGCTCGTCCTCGACGACGCTGCGCACCCGCGCATAACAGCGGACGTAGTCGAGCGCGTCGCCGAGCTCATCGCTGCGGCCCGCGACAGCGGTGTCGGTGCGCACCTCGACGTCGACGTAGACGCGCGACCCGAGCTCGCGTTCGGCGGGCACGTCACCGTGATGTCCGAAAAACTGCATTCCCTCGAGCACGAGCCAGTCTCCGCCGTCCATCACGCGATTGTAGGACCGCGCCAAACACCGCCCGGCGCCGCCGCAATCGCGGCGTGTGATTGCGCTAGACGGCGCGCGCTTCAGGCTCCGGCCGCAGCACCTGCTCGTGATGATCGACCGGGTTGATCATCACCACCTGGAAGAGGTCCTCGAAGTCGCACTGAAAGAGCTCCATGAGCGCTCGGCGAAGCTTTGGCCCGGGATTGCGGGTGCCTGCTTCCAGGGCCGGGATGTAGTTCTGGGTGACATCCAGGCGGCGCGCCAGTTCCCGCTGGGTGAGGCGGTGCCGTTCGCGCATCGCCTTCAGGCCGACCGCCCTGACTTCCACATTCATGCGTATGAACATACGACGGCAGAGTGTGTTTGTCAAATCCTAAAGGGATCGAGGAAGGACGAATGGCTATCCTCGACGGCCATGTGCAGGGTGTGCCTCAAGCGCCCCGAAGTCCCTGAGGAGCGGTACGGACGGTGCGAAACCTGCGCCAAGTCCGGGCGGATCGCCATCAGGTTCAGGTTGGGCCCGGCGCGCGCCGGCGCGGGTCTCAGGGTCAAGGCCGGCGAGCTGTCGCCGCGGGCGTTGCGCCAGAGGTGGATGCGGCCGCTGGAGGCATTCCAGGGCCACCCGTCGCCGAAGCCGCACCTCGGGCTTCACGAGGTGGAGCTGGTCACCGCCAAAGATCGCCTCGAGGCGGTGCGGGTCGCGCCGGACCTCGCGGGCCACGACGCCGGGGTGCTGGCCGCGCTCCGCGACGCGGCCCAGCGCACCGACGCGAGCTGGTGACCGAGGAGCATCGCGCCGCCCACGCAGCGGGGGCGCATCACCAGCACGCTGCAGACCATGAGCCCGAGCACGATCACGCCGCGCGCGACCGCGCCGCTGACCACGGGCATGTTCACGGCGTCGCGATGGGTCACGATCGCGGCGCGCTGCGCGTGGTGGCGATCAGCTCGCTCGTGCTTGCCGGCGTCGCAGCGCTCGAGCTCACCGCCGCTGCGCTGTCGGGCAGCGCTGCGGTGTTCGCCGACGGGTTGCACAACCTCGGCGACGTCTCCACCACGGTTGCGCTCGCCGGCGCCTTCATCCTCAGCCGCCGCGCGCCCACGCGCCGGTTCCCCTACGGCTACCACCGCGGTGAGGACCTCGCCGGTCTTGTCGTCCTCGGCCTCATCGTGGCCAGCGCGGTGGCCTCGGGCGTCACCTCGATAGAGCATCTGGTGCACCGCCCACGACTGGCGAACATACCCCTTGCGCTCGTCGTCGCCCTGGTCGGCTTTGCCGGCAACGAGGCAGTCGCCCAGTACAAGACCGCGGCGGGCAGGCGCATGGGCAGCATGGCGCTCGTCGCCGACGGCAGGCATTCGCGTCTCGACGGTCTCGCCTCGCTGGGCGCGGCCGTGGGCGTGCTCGGCGCGCTGCTCGGTGCACCCATGCTCGACCCCATCGCCGGTCTCGCGCTCACCGGCGTGATCGCCGTCGTGGCCTGGGAAACCGGTCGCACCGTCACAGGGCGGCTCCTCGACGAAGCCGACGCGTCGCTGGTCGCGACCATCGAGACGGTGGCGCGCACCACCCCCGGCGTGCTGGCGGTGAGCGAAGCGCGCGCACGCTGGCTCGGGCGGCGCGTGCTCGCCGAGCTGACGCTCGAGCTAGCGCCCGATGCCCCGCTTTCGCGTGCGCACGCTCTCGGCGAGGAGGTGCGGCATCGTCTCTACCACCGCATCGACCCGCTGGCCGAGGTCATCGTCCACCTCGACCCGGCAGGCGATGCCACGGCGCATCAGGCGGTGTCCCACCACCGGCGGTGATCAGCGCTTGCGTGAGCCGCGCGCACCCTTGAGAGCCGTGGACAGCGACGTGCTCGGGGAGAAGCGCACAACGCGACGTGCGGCGACGCGGACCGACTCGCCGGTGCGTGGGTTGCGTCCGATGCGCGCGGCGCGCTGCGCCGTCCGGAAGTTGCCGAAGCCGTGGATGCGAACCTCGTCGCCCTTCTCGAGGGAGCCGGCGATCGTCTCGAAGAACCAGCGCACCTCGTCGCGTGCGGCCGATACCGTGATCTCTGCACGATCCGCCAGCTGCTTGGCGAGGACGTCACGAGTCACCACTGTTGCCATGTGCACTCTCCCAGGGATGGTGGGGAAATGCGCGCGATTGTAAGGAAACGCAGTGCCATTTGCCAACTCGCGGCGCGCATGTCTTCGGACAGACCGCCGTCGGGGCCGCTGCAGTTGCAAGTAACGTCCGTTCAGTGACGAACGCGCCGACGCACAGTGGAACCGCCGCCGCAGAGTGGGACTCGCAGCTGCAGCAGATGGACGGCCACTTCCTGCAGAGCACGCTGTGGCAGCGCGTGCAGCAAGCGCTGGGCTACAACGTCGTCTGGGATCGCGGCGCCGGGTGGATGTGGAGCGGCGCGGTGCGCTCGGGGCGCTTTCCCCGATACCTCTACCTGCCCTATGGGCCTGCGGCGCTTCCCGAAGCAACTGACACCGCGCTGCTGAGCGCCGTCGCGGCCGCGCGAGCGCTTGCCCTCGATTTCGCACGCCTCGAACCGATGGGTGCCGACTTCGGTGACGCGCTGGCCCGGAGCGGCGCGCTTGCAACCCGGAGCATCCAGCCGCGCTGGACGTCGGTCCTCGACATCAGCGCCCGCGAGGATGAGCTGCGCCGCGGACTCAGCGCCGGACATCGCGGCAGCATCAATGCTGCCGAGCGGCGCGGACTGCGGATTCGCAGCTCTCGCGATCCCCAGCAGCTCGAGGCCTTTCTCGATCTGCGTGCCCGCAACCGGCAGAGCGGCCGATATGCCGGCCCGGCGCCTCGATATCTCCGCACGGTCGC
>Ga0066710_100003287_pt1 | contig 13691 bp, 8 predicted proteins | sample GraSoiAngelo_159_FD_79666 | JGI IMG/M metagenome (GOLD analysis project Ga0066710, IMG submission 79666) | Grasslands soil microbial communities from the Angelo Coastal Reserve, California, USA - 14_1009_16_40cm | ecosystem: Environmental > Terrestrial > Soil > Grasslands | place: USA...
ACATCCGCGCACTTAAGAGCGCCCGCTCGCCGTACAGCAGTCCGCCCAGTCGACCGGCAGCCGCACGTCGCATCGTTGGCAGCAAGGGCGCATCCGATGGAGTCGCATTCTAACCGGTTCACGGTCGGCCCCGGGCCTGTCCCGGTGACGCCCTTGCAATCCGCTTGCAATCGATCGGCGAAATCTGGCGCGCTCGGTGGCCTGCCAACCGTCCACCTTCGCGCTTCGCGCTTCGGTGCGACAAGTAGATGGCTTGCCGTCCGAAGCTCGCGTAACAATGCAGCGCGAGCGAAGGATGGCGCGCCCGGCCCGCCTTCGCTCTACGAGCTTCGGCGCGCTCGGTGGCCTGCCAACCGTAGCTCGCCTGAAATACGAGCGAGCGAAGGTTGGCGCGCCCGGCCGGAATTGAACCGGCGGCCCCCCGCTTAGGAGGCGGGTGCTCTATCCGCTGAGCTACGGGCGCATCGGTGAGAAGCGAACGGCTGTAGTGTACCAAATGACCGCAGACGCCCGGCCGCGGTTTGAATTCTCTCCGACAAATCGCGGACAATGGAACGAAATCATGAAGAGAACCGAGCGGCGGCATTTGAAAGAGAACGAGTTGCAGACGCTGGCGCGCGACGCACGCGACCGGATCGAGGGACGGCGTCGCGAGGTGACCGCCGGCCTCGCCGTCGCGGCGGTAGTCGCCGTCGCCGCGATCGGGTATTTCGCGTGGCGCGAGCACGTCCAAACGCGGGCGGCGTCGCTGCTTGCCGACGCGGTGGCCGTGCGCGATGCGCGCATAGGCCCGCCCGGTACCGAGCAGGGCGGGCTGCGCTTCGTCAACGAACACGACCGCGCGCAGGCAGCGCAGGCGAAATTCAAGACCGCCGCCGACGCGTACCCGTCGACCGACGCCGGACTGTTCGCGCGATATCAGGAAGCCGCGATGTGGATGGCGCTCGGGAATCCTGCACAAGCGGCCGCGACGTATCAGCAGGTGATCGACAAGGCCGGCGGCCGGATCTATGCGCAGACCGCGAGGCTCGGACTCGCCGAAGCGCAGGCGGCGCAAGGACAGTACGACCTGGCGATCAACACGTTCAAGGAACTGGCGCAGCGCAAAGACGGCCAACTGCCGGTCGATGGCATCCTGATGCAGCTCGGACGCACCTACCTCGAAGCCGGCAAGCGCAGCGACGCGCAGCAGACGTTCAACCGCCTCGTCGAAGAGTTCCCGGACTCACCATATAACGGTGACGCGAAACGGGAGCTCGAAAATCTCAAGAAGACGTAGCGCGTCGCTCCCGGGCGCCCGCCGCACAGCGCACGCACGAATTGTGTGGGTGCACGTGGTTGTGCGCGCCGCTCGTGCCAACGATCGCACGATCGCGCGCGTCTAAGAGACTGATTTCACAGAGCCGATTTTCGCATGGATGAGCTGATTGCCGACCTGCGGTACACGATACGCACGCTCGCAAAGGCGCCCGCGTTCACACTGGCCGCTGTCGCCGCGCTGACGCTCGGGATCGGCGCCAACACGGCGATCTTCTCCGTCGTCAATGCCGTGCTGCTGAAGCCGGTCGCCGCGCCCGATCCCGATCGCGTCGTCTTCTTCATGAACACCTCCCCGCAGGGCTCCGGCCGCGCCGCGTCGCCGGCTAAGTTCATTCACTGGAGTCGGCAGACGGACGTCGTACAGGACGTCTCCGCCTTGCGAGCCAATGTCGTCAACTACACCGCCGGGGACGTGCCGGAGCAGCTTCGTGCCGGACAGGTGAGCGCGAGCTTTTTCCGGCTCTTCGGCGCGCACGTCCTGTATGGCCGCACGTTTACCGCGGAGGAGGATCGTCCGAACGCGCCGAAGGTCGCCATTCTCGGCCACGGCCTGTGGACGCGCCGGTTCGGTGCGGATCCGAACATCCTCGGACGCACCCTCTCACTCGGCGCCGAACCCTATACGGTCATCGGCGTGCTGGCGCCCGGCTTCGACGTGGAGGGTTTCGGCCTGAACCCAGAGCTGTGGGTTCCGTTCCAGATCGATCCGAACACGGCGGACCAGGGGCACTACTTCAACGTGGCTGGACGCCTGAAGCCCGGCGTCACACTCGAGCAGGCGTCGGCGCGGCTGCAGCTTTCCGCCCAGGATTACCGAGCGAGATTTCCGACGGCGCTCGCGCCGAATCAGGGATTCGGCGTCGAACGCATGCGCGAGGTGCTCGTGCGCAACGTGCGGCCCACACTGCTGGTGCTCTCCGGCGCGGTCGGCTTCGTGCTGCTCATCGCCTGCGCCAACGTCGCCAACCTGCTGCTGGTGCGCGCGACGGGACGTCGCCGCGAAATCACCATCCGCGCGGCGCTCGGCGCCGGCCGCGGCCGAATCGTGCGCCAGCTTCTGACGGAAAGCGTCGTGTTGTCGCTCGCCGGAGGCGCGTTGGGACTGTTTGTCGGCGTCGCCGGTATTCGGGCGCTCCTTTCGGTCAACACCGCCAATCTTCCGCGCGTCGGCGAAAATGGCGCGCTCGTCGCCGTCGACTGGCGCGTCGTCGTTTTCGCGCTGCTGGTGTCGCTTGGAACCGGCATCGTGTTCGGCCTCATTCCGGCGCTGCATGCGTCGCGCACCGATCTGAGCTCGACGCTGAAGGAAAGCGCCGGCCGCTCCGGCACCGGCTTCCGCCAGAACAAGGCGAGGGCAATTCTCGTCGTCGTCGAGATGGCGCTCGCATTGATCCTCCTCGTCGGCTCGGGCCTTCTCATTCGAACGTCGCTCGCGCTCGCCGCCGTCGATCCCGGTTTCGACGCCGCGCACGTATTGACGATGCGGATGTCGTTGCAGAACCCGCGGTTTTTCTCGTCCGACGCGGTCGAACGTCTCGTCCGCGACGGTGTCGAGCGGTTGCGGAATGTGCCCGGAGTCGAGCTCGCGAGCGCCGCCTGTTGCGTGCCGCTCGAAGGCGGATACGGGCTCGGGTTCGTGATCCAGGGCCGTCCCCTGACCGACAGTCCGTTCCACGGCGGCGGAAGCTGGCTCACCGTTTCGCCAGGGTATTTCGAAGTGTTCCGGATTGCTATGAAGCGCGGGCGGTCGTTTTCCGAGCGCGACGACAAGGTCGCGCCGCCGGCCGTCATCGTCAACGAGGCGTTTGCGCGCCGCTACTTCAAAGACGGCGATCCGCTGAACGAGCGTCTCGTCATTGGACATTCCGGAAAGGCCGGCATGCGCGAGTTCCAGACGGAGCAGCCGCGGCAGATCGTGGGCGTCGCGAGCGACGTACGCGACGGCGCGCTCAACAGCGATCCCGCGCCGACGATGTACATTCCACAGGCCCAGCTGCCTGACGCCGCCAACCAGTTGAACGTGCGCATCACGCCGATTGCGTGGGTCGTCCGCACGCGCGTCGCGCCGTACACCGTCAGCGCCGCCGTGCAGGAGCAGTTGCGTCAGGTGACGGGACTCCCGGTGTCGGACGTGCGCTCGATGGACGACGTGGTGTCGCGCTCCATCTCGCGTCAGCGATTCAACATGCTGTTGATGGCGGTGTTTGGCGGCTCGGCGCTGCTGCTCGCGGCGATCGGCATCTACGGGCTGATGGCATATTCGGTCGAGCAGCGGACACAGGAGATCGGGATTCGCCTCGCGCTCGGCGCCGACTCGGCGATCGTCCGGCGCATGATCCTCGGCCAGGGCATGCGGCTGGCGCTGCTGGGCGTCGGCATCGGGCTGCTGTCGGCGTTCGGCCTCGCGCGCGCGATCGCCAACCTGCTGTACGGCGTCACCTCCCGCGACCCGCTCGTCTTCATCCTCGTTCCTCTCATCCTGACGGCCGTCGCGCTGGTCGGCGTGTGGGTGCCGTCGCGGCGAGCGGTCGCGGTCGATCCCGTCACCGCGCTGCGCGCTGAGTAGCCATTCCATCCTCTTGAATATCCACTGAGGTCGATTGATGGTACCAAGAATGCATTAAACTTCCGTCTGCGTTGGCTCGGTCTCGGACGGAGATGACCCTCAATCGCGTTTCTTCCACGACCAGTGTGATTGACGTGCTCGATCGCGTTCTCGACAAGGGCATTGTCATCGATGCATGGGTGCTGGTCTCGCTCGCCGGAATTGATCTGCTGACCGTCGAGGCGCGCGTTGTCGTCGCATCCATCGCCACGTACCTGGACTACGCTGGCGCCGTCGCAGAACATCTCCCGGTCTCGGCTCCGCCAGCGGTGTCTCATCCGGTACCTGAAGGAGACGGCGGCTGGTCTCAAACCGTTGAGGATTTGCTCCGCCGCTTTCACGCGCAGATGGATGAGCGCGGGCTGAAGCAGCACGAGCGTCGTCGTGCCGAGGATCGCATCTTCGAGGAACTCCGCGACGCTCGCGCGAGGGTCGTACAGCCGGGCAAAACCGGACGGCGCCCGGCCGCCTCGCGCGCTGGCTCAAAACGCCGGAAGCATTCGGGGCCTCGCTAACGCGCCTTCGTGGTTGTATGGTTGATCTCTCCCCTGAATCGGTACGAGAGGATCTTGTAAACCAGCTTCGCGCACAAAAACGTCGGCGCGATGTTGCCGGCGAGGGGGGCCAGTTCAACGATATCGCAGCCGACGACGGTCCGCTGTTCGATCACGTGCCGGAGCAGCTGCAGCAGCTCGTGCCACGAGAGCCCGCCCGGTTCCGGGGTTCCGGTTGCCGGCATGATCGCCGGGTCCAGTCCGTCGACGTCAATCGTGATGTACACCGGATCGCCGAGTGAATCGACGACGCGGTCCATCCAATGCGGGTCCTCGCGCATGTTGTAGTCGTAGAAGATCGTCGTACGCAGCGACGCGATCGCGGCTGCTTCTTCCCGCGACAGGCTCCGAATCGCGACCTGCGTCGTGGGCGCGAATTCCAGCGTCCGCCGCATGGCGCACGCGTGGTTGTGGCGGGTGCCCATGAACGAGTCGCGCAAATCCGCATGCGCATCGATTTGAAGGACCGAGAGCCCTGGATGCCGGGCCGCGACCGCGGCGACAATCGGCGGCGTAATCGAGTGCTCGCCTCCGAGGACCAGCGGGAACTTCTCGCGGTTGACGATTTCCCCGGCAACACGGCCGATTTCGCACACGACTTCGTCCATGCCCGCGAACGGAATTTCCATCTCGGGCAACGTGTAAATGCCGATGCCGTGCACGTCGGTTTGCGTCTCCTCGTCCCACAGCTCCATGTGGGAGGACGCCACGAGAATCTCGTGCGGACCGTTGCGCGTGCCCGGCACGTACGAGGTGGTCCGATCGAGCGGGATCGGCAGGATGACGACGCGCGCCCCGGCAAAATCGGTGGTCGTCGGCATCGTGCCGCCGAACTCGCCGACGGCTACGCGATCGTACTCAAACGGCAGACTCATTGACCTCCTCGAAACGGTCGCTCGGTACGGTCTGGCCGTCGATCGTCATCACACGCGCGCTCAGATTGAACACCGGCATCGATCGCGTGGCGAGCAGCGGGGGACCGGTGACGGCGAGCGCGCTCGCGAGCAGCGGCAGCGCGATTGTCGCGTCGGCCTGCACCGACACCTTTGCCGAATCGGTCGCGAGCTTGCCCCAGCTTTGCGCCTCCTCGAGGCTCGATCCGGACGCGCCGCCGAAGTGCGGCGTGTCGGTGACGATCTGCAGCGCGTAGCGGTGGCCGCCGACCTCGTCGCTGTAGAACTCGGCCTGGACGCTCGCCTGGTTGATGAAGTTCTTCGGCGTCCCGCCGCCAAGCACCACCGACGCCGTTCGCGGCCGCCGGATGATCACATTCGCCGATTCCACGATGTCCCCGATGATGTCGATGTACCCGGCGCCGGCTTTCTTCTGCCGCGCCTGCGACAGACCCATGCCGACGGACGAATCGGCGATCGCGGGGCAGAAGATCGGCACGTTCGCGCGGTACGCCGCGGTGAGAATGCCGTCGCGCCTCGTGGTGTCCCACAGGTGCCGTCCGAGCAGGTACAGGAACTCGCGTGACGTATAGGGACGAGCTTCGAGTCCGGCTGCGAACTCGGCGATCCAGTTGTCGTTCGAGATGAACTCCTCTTCGCTCGCGTAGGTGTCGTAGACACGGTCGATGCGATCCGCCGCCAGCGCCGCGTCATCTGCCTGCGGCGAGCCAAGGTAGTGGTGCTGGCCGCGCGTCTCATGCAGATCGTGATAGAGGTTCGCGCCGGTCGACACCAGACAGTCGACGTAGCGGTGAAGAATCAGATGCGCGACGATCAGACGCAGGCCACCGGCGGAGAGCGCGCCCGCCATCCCGAGAAAGATCGTCACGTCGTCCTGCAGCATTTTCAGCCAGATGCGGTGCGCGGTCGCGAGGTTGCGGCCCTGAAAGGAAATGCGCTCCATGCGCGCGAGCACCTTGTCGGCGCCGAGTCCCGGTTCGACGGCGAACGGTTCGATCGGCGTCTGCAGGAAACGGGATTTCTTCTTCATGCGCGGCTCATTAAATCACAAAGGCGTCCAAAACCCGTCGCCGTCAAAACGCGCGTCCCACACGAAAATACACTGTGGTGCGATCGGGCAGGCTGCCGCTGCCGTCGTGACCGCGCGCTGCGCCGAGCGTGGCGGTGAAAGGAAAGTAATAACCGGCGATCAGGTCGGTGGAGATTTCGGCGCCGACCGACGTTTTGATCGCGCTCGACCGAAACGCGCCCGTCCACACGTGACCGGCGTCCGCGAATGCCGCGGCGTGCACCGTGTGGACGAACAGCGGCCACGTGCCGACGCCCCGCTGCGGCCTGACGATCGGAAACCGGTAGTCGGCGTTCAGCAGCGCCACGTGACTGCCCGCGAAGGCGTCACTTGGGAAGCCGCGGAGCAGACTGATGGCGCCCCGCCCGAAGCTCATGACACTCGTGTTCGGCGCCGCGCCGCCCATGTGGAAGGTGCGCCGGATGATCGGATCGCCAGTGGACGTTCCGCCGGCCAGCCTGATTGCAATCACATGATGAGGCGCGACTCCGGGCACATAAGCGCGCGCGTCGGCGGTGAGCGTCGTTGCATCCGCAAACGATCCCAACGCTCGCCGAGCCGCTTCGGCCGTCGCGCCTGTGAGGATGCCTCCTTCCGGGCTGATGGAGTAGCTGTAGGTGTGCGACGTCGCCGTCGCCCAGGCCGCGCGAGCGGCGCTGCGGTTGCGCGACAGATTCCGATCCGGCAACGTGTATTCGTCGATGCCGCGGATGGCGGACACGAGCGCCCGGTGCGACGTGCGTGCGTGAAGAATCGGAACAAACAAGCCCGTCTCGATCTCGCGCGCGCGAAGCGTACCGGCGATCGGCACGCCGGTCTCGGATGCCGGTCCCGCGAAAAACGACGTTGCCATATCCGCAGCCACCCACATCGTCGGTCGCCAGCGGTCGTACTGGTAATACACGCGCCAGTCGGGCGTTGCGGCGTCCGGTTTGGCGATCCCCGACGGGCCGGAGACGAGCCAGGTCGCGTCGGCAGCGTAGAAGTGGTAGCCGAGCACGTCGTTTCCGGCGAAGGCGCCTCCGACTCGGATTTGCGTGCTGTCGCTCTCGATGACGGGCGACCACGAGGTCGGCTTCAGCGTCGGGAGCGGAGAGTACGGCGTAGACGGTGCAGCAACGGATGCCGGGTGCTGGGTACTGGGTGCTGGGTGCTCCTCGAGCGGTGCTGCGTGTTGAGTGACGGGTGCCGGGTGCTCCCCCGCGAGGGGTGCCGCGTACGGCATCGTAAAGATGTCGAATCCGTCGATCGTGTATCCGACGAACACGATCGATTGGCCATCGGGCGAGACGTCTGGCCAGGTGGCGCCGCCGGTCGTGTGCGTGAGCTGACGAGCCGTGCTGGTGCCGTCCACATCGAGCTCATACAAGTTGAAAGGCTCGTCCTGCGGCGCGTAGGCGGCGATCAGCGCGCGGCCGTCCGGCCGCCATGTCGGCGTCACGAACCGCGCGTGCTCGTCGGCCGCTACCACACGCACCGCTGTGGTCGTTGCGTCGACGAGGACGATTTCAGACAGGCTCCCGCGCTGATGCCGCTCGACCGCGATCGTGCGGCCGTCAGGAGACCACCGCGGCGCGTTGAATTGCGTCTCGGATTCCGACACGAGAGTGGTAACTGAAGCGTTCGTCGTGTCCTCGTCGGTGGGCACGCGGGAGCCGCCTGGCGGTGGAGGCGGCAGGTGGACCAGCACGAGATCTCGTTGTCCAGGCTTCTCCTGAACGCACACAATCGTCGCCCCATCGGGCGACACGTCCGGATCGAGCAATCGCGCCTCCGAGGTCAGCCTCGTCACACGACCACCGGCTCGCGACCACGCGTACAGGTCGCTGTATATACCGACGTTGCGGCGGATTTCCAGTTGATCGAAATAAAGAGCATCGCGGCCGATGGCGGTGGTTACCCCGAAGTAGCGCGTCGTGATGCGCGCCGGCGTGGATCCATCCACGCTCACACGATTGAGCGCGGGAAAGCTGTCGGCGTTCCGCGCCGAGTACACGACGGTCGACGCGCCGTCGAATCGTGGTCCCGTGACGACGTATCCACCGCGCGTCAGACGCTGGATCCCGTCTTCCCCGTCGTTTGCCGCAGGAGTGGTGCTGAGCAGCGAGATCTCGAACTCGTGCCACAGCGCGCCCAGCGATTCACCGAACACGCGTTTGAACACCGGCGACGTCACATAAGGCACGCGCCGCGCTGTCGCATCGGCGAGCTTGCCCAAAGTGTCGACACCAAAACGATCGGCGAGGTACCGATGAAATCCCAGGCCGTAGGCGTACGCCGCGAGCCCGGACGGCCACGCAGTGAGGCCGCCGTTGACGCGATCGAGCGGCTGCAGCACACGGTGACGGGCTTCTTCGCCAAGCACGGCGCCGAAATCCCCCGCATGCAGCCGCCCGGCGCCGGTGACGATGCTCTCCTCGTAGGTGGCGAGTCCTTCGATTTGCCAGGTCGGAAGATAGAGATTCGGGAACGCGATCGCCGTGCGTCCGAACACCGCCCGCAGACCGCGCGCCCATCCCTCCGATCGGTCGAGGTGCACGATGTGTGTGAACTCGTGCGTGAACACGAGCCGCAGCCAGTCGTCGGTGTCGCCGATGAACTCGAAGCCGGCGGGCCATGCGGCAGCGACGACGACCGTGTTGTACGGCAGGGGAGTGGCATAGCCGTTCGCGAGCTCGCTTTGATCGACCAGCACGACCTGCGTTCGGCGCGGCGGTGCGATGCCGAAGGGCTGCCGCAGCCGGGTCCACGTTTCCTCGGCGATGATGGCGAGCCGCGCAGCGAGGCGATCTTCGCCCTGATGAAAGTAGATGATGAAATGCTCGGTCGGCAGCGCGCGAAATCGCAGCGCCGGATCGAGAGGGCCGGCCGCGCCGGCGGACGTGGCCCAGAGGATCGCCACGAGGCAGATCGCTGATCGCCTAATCGCCGGGGGTACGGTAGAAATCGGCACGTAGGGGCACGGCGCCGCCGTGCCCCTACACCTATCGCTCATTCGCGCGCCACATCGCAGCGCCTTATCTGGATTCGGCCGGCGCGGAGTCGGGTTCACGAGTGGCACGCGCGAGGACGATGCAAAGGACGAGCGCCGGAAGCCCCAGGAACGCAGCGCCGATGAAGAACAGCGCGTAGGCCTGGAGCAGCGGTCGGCCGGTCGCCAGCCACTCGACCCAGACGCCCGAAAATCCTTTGGCGAGCTTGCCCACGTAAGTGTACGCAGAACTGAGCAACGCGTACTGCGTCGCCGTGTAGCCGAGGCTCGTCAGACTCGACATGTAGGTCACGAGCGCAACGCCGGCGAAGCCGATGCCGAAGTTGTCCGCCGCCATGACGAAACCGAAGACCCGCAGGTCGGGGCCGGCGTAGGCCATCACCGCGAAGTTGGCGATCACCAGCATCTTCAGGATCACGCCGGCGACCAGCGTCCGCATGTAGCCGAGCCGCAGCGCGCTGAAGCCGCCGGCCGCGATGCCGGCGAGCGTCGCGACGAGACCGATCGACGCCCGCACCGCGCCGACTGCATCCTTCGAGAGTCCGAGGTCGTGATAGTACGGGTTGTACATCGGACCGGTCATGTACTCCGGCAGCTGGTAAAAGCTGATCATCGTAAGCATCAGCAGCGCGAGCCACCCGTAGACGCGGAAGAATTCTCTGAACGGGCCGATGACTGCGTCGAAGAACCCTCGCGGGGTCCACAGCGGCGCGCTGTCCGCCTTCGATCGAAACACCTCCTGCGCGCGCAGCGGCTCCGTGGCGACGAGGCTTGCGGTCAAGCCGATGCCCATGAGCGCCGCCATCGTCGCGTACGAAAATCGCCAGCCGAGATGGTTCGCAACGATGAGGATCAGCGCTTCGCTGACGAGCACCGCGAACCGATAGCCGAACTGGTACGCCGCCGACAGCAGGCCCAGCTCGTCGGAGTCGTTCGCCGCCTCGATGCGCCAGGCATCGACGACGATGTCCTGCGTGGACGAGGAGAAGGCGACGACGAGCGCCAGGATGCCGATGGCGGCGAGGCCGTTCTTGAGACCGACTGAAGACATCCCGAGAAGGCCCAGACCGATCAGCAGCTGTGTGACGACCATCCACCCGCGGCGATGGCCGAGCCGGCCGAAGAGGGGCGCATCAACGCGATCGATGACTGGCGCCCAGAGAAACTTCAGCGAGTAGGCGAGACCGACCCACGAGAGGAACCCGATCGTCGCGAGCGCGGTGCCCGCGTCGCGGAGCCAGTAGCCGAGCGTGTTGCCTGTGAGGAAGAACGGCAGGCCCGACGAGAAGCCGAGCGCCAGCATCACCGCCACCTTCGGCTGGCTGAGCGACGCGATAACGTCGCGCAGGCGTCGCCTCCGTGCGGCGGCACGTTCGCCTGAGGCCGCCGGACGACGGCGAAACTGGTCCCCATCCGCTCGCGCGAGATCAGGCGAGCTTCGGCGAGACTCGCTCATACCTCCTTCTTCAACTCCGCCAATGTCGTCAGCGCCTCGATCGGCGTCATCCGATCGACGTCGAGCGCCGCGATCCGTTCCCGCAGTCGATCGTCAGCGGCGGTGGGCTGGAACAACCCGAGCTGCCGCTGCGGCTCGGACGGCGTACCGCTGACCGAGGGGCGGCCGCCGCGGGTCAGTTCGTCCCGCTCGAGCGCAGACAGGATCTCGCGCGCGCGATCGATGACCGATGCGGGCAGTCCGGCGAGCCGCGCCACCTGGATCCCATAGCTGCGGTCGGAGCGGCCTGGAAGAATTTTGCGGAGGAAGACAATGTCGTCCTTCCACTCGCGGGCGGCGACGTGGAAGTTCACGACGCCGGGCGTCGCATCGGCGAGGTCGGTGAGCTCGTGATAATGGGTGGCGAAGAGCGTCTTCGGCCGCGCTCTCGCATTGGTCGCGAGGTACTCGGCGACCGCCCACGCGATGCTGAGGCCGTCGAAGGTCGCCGTCCCGCGACCGATTTCGTCGAGTACCACCAGGCTGCGCGACGTGGCCGTGTGCAGGATGTTCGCGGTCTCCTGCATCTCGATCATGAACGTCGACTGGCCGCGCGCGATGTTGTCGGACGCGCCGACACGCGCGAAGATACGATCGACGAGCGGAATCTTCGCCTCGCGCGCTGGCACGAAGGAGCCGGCCTGCGTCAGCACACACAGCAGCGCCGTCTGGCGCAGGTAGGTCGACTTGCCGCCCATGTTCGGACCGGTCAGGATCACGAGCTGGCACGTGGATCCGTTGAGCGTGACGTCGTTTGGCACGAAGGCGCCGGCGCTCGCACCGGCCGGGGACAGCCGGCGCTCCACGACCGGGTGGCGAGCCTCGACGACGCTCATCTCGTCGCCGTCGTGGACGTGCGGCTTCGTGTAGTTGTTCAGCGCCGCCGTTTCGGCGAGCGCCGCGAGCACGTCGAGACTCGCGACGGCTCGCGCCGTCGTTTGGATGCGCGGCGCCTCGGCGGCGACCGCGGCGCGCAGCCGCTCGAAGATCTCCAGCTCGCGCTCCAGGATGCGCTCGTCGGCCCCGAGCACTTTCTCTTCGTACTCTTTCAACGCGGGGGTGATGAACCGTTCGCCGCCCGCGATCGTCTGCTTGCGGTGGTAGTCGGGCGGCACCGCGTGGAGGTTGGATTTCGACACTTCGATGTAGTACCCGAACACGCGGTTGAAGCGGACTTTCAACGAGGCGATGCCGGTCCGTGCGCGCTCCCGCTGCTCCATCTCGGCGATGACCTGCTTGCCGGATCGGCTGATCGTCCGCAGATCGTCGAGCTCGCGGTCGACCCCGTCGCGCGTGAAGCCGCCGTCGCGCGACAGCACTGGGGCATCGTCGACGAGCGTCGCCTCGATCGCGCCGCGGACGTCAGGCAGGTCGTCGAGCTGCGCAACGAAGGAGCGGACGAGCGGCGCCTGCAGATCCATCACCACGGTCCGGGCTCGCGGCACGGCGGCGAGCGACTGTTTGAGCCCGACGAGATCCCGCGGTCCGGCCGTGCCCAACGCGGCGCGCGCGACCAGCCGTTCGAGATCCTGGACGCTTTTGATCGCGTCGCGGAACCTGCCGCGCTCGGTGGTGCGAAACGCGAGTTCCTCCACCGCGTCGAGGCGATCGCGGATCGGCTCCAACCCGGCGAGCGGCCGCAGCAGCCACGAGCGGAGCAGCCGCGATCCAATCGACGTGACCGTGCGATCCAACTCGGCGAGGAGAGAGCCGTCACGTTGGCCGTCGGCGCCTTCGACAATCTCGAGATGCCGGAGCGTCGTTGGATCCACGAGCAGCGCATCTGCACGCTGCCGATATGCGATCGCACGGACGTGTGCGAGATCGACTTTCTGCGTGCCGCGGAGGTACTGGACCAGCCCGCCGGCGGCCGCAACCGCGGCCGGATGGCCATCGAGGCCGAACCCTTCGAGGCTGGCCGCCCGCAGTTGATCGAGGAGGACACGCCGGGCGCATTCGACCTCGAATGTCCAACCATCGCCGGTCGTGATCGGCAGGCCCGACGCGGCGATCGGCGGAGGCACATATGCGGCGGCGCCACCATTCGACGAGCCGGCGGCGTCGCCCGGCACGATAATTTCTCGCGGCCGCAGCACGACGAGCTCGTCGGCCAGCGCCTGCATCCCCTCCGCGCCGGAGTACTCGGCGGCGCTGAATTCGCCGGTCGAAAGATCCAGCAACGCGACGCCGACACAGGGTGGCGGCGATGGCTGCCGGCGCGAGGGAGATCGTGCGACGACGCTCATGATGAATGCCGGCTCACGCGCATCGAGATAGCTCGCATCGATGAGGGTGCCCGGCGACACGACGCGAACGACCTCTCGTTTGACGATTCCTTTTGCCTTTTTCGGGTCTTCGACCTGGTCGCAGATGGCGACGCGAAATCCCTTCTTGACGAGACGCGCGATGTAGGTATCGACGGCGTGGAATGGCACACCGCACATGGGAATGCCGCCGCCGTTGGCATCTTTCGATCGCGAGGTAAGCGTCAGCTCGAGCGCGCGCGCCGCGACGAGGGCGTCTTCGTAGAACATCTCGTAGAAGTCGCCCATCCGGAACAACAGGATCGCGTCGCGGTGCTGCTCCTTCGCGTCGAGGTACTGCCGCATCGCGGGCGTCGCCGACGCTGACATGTTTAGAGTCTAAACTAGCTCTCAGCTTTCAGCTCTCGGCTTTCAGGAGCTCATGGCTTGACCAGGCTGAAAGCTGATAGCTGAGAGCTGATGCTGAGAGCTGAGAGCT
>Ga0066710_100003290_pt1 | contig 13686 bp, 10 predicted proteins | sample GraSoiAngelo_159_FD_79666 | JGI IMG/M metagenome (GOLD analysis project Ga0066710, IMG submission 79666) | Grasslands soil microbial communities from the Angelo Coastal Reserve, California, USA - 14_1009_16_40cm | ecosystem: Environmental > Terrestrial > Soil > Grasslands | place: USA...
GATCTAGGCCGAGGACGGCGTTGGCGAATAAGTCGTGATCGATCGGCGGGGGTTCGTGGAAGCCGTTGTAGAAGAAGGGGTGATCGGTCCATGGAGGTCCGTGGAATCCGCGGCCGAAAAAGGCGTGATCGATCCGTGGAGGTCCGTGGAATCCGTGGCCGAAGAAGGCGTGATCGATCCGTGGAGGTCCGTGGAATCCGTGGCTGAAGAAGGCTCGATCGGTCCGTGGAGGTTTGTTGAATCCGTGGCTGAAGCGCACACCCTGGTGAGCATCCGTGCCTGACATCCCGCGGGCGCAGGACCAGCTCTTTGCCGGCGGCGGCTCCGCGCGCGAGAAGTACGCCGCGCTCGTGGTCGGCCGTCCGGGCTGGGGCGCGCTGCTGAAGCACGAGCTGGTCACGCAGCTCAGTCAGGCCGTCCCGGGCGCGATCGGGTTCGCGCTCCGCAAGGCGCTCTATCCGTCGCTGCTCGGCGCGTGCGGGCGCAACGTGATCTTCGGCCAGAACGTCGTGCTGCGGCACCCGCACAAAATCCGGATTGGCGACAACGTGGTCATCGACGACAACTGCCTGCTCGACGCGAAGGGGGAGACGAACACCGGCATCGCGATCGGCAAGGGCGTCTTCATCGGACGCAACACCATCCTCTCGTGCAAGAACGGCGACATCGAGCTGGCCGACGGCGCGAACGTCGGCTTCAACTGCGAGGTGTTCTCGGCGAGCCGCGTCGCGATCGGACGCGAGACGCTGCTCGCCGCCTACTGTTACGTGATCGGCGGCGACCACGACTACAGCGACGCCGGGTCCGCCGTCCTCGCGCAGGGGCGCCGGTCGCTCGGCGTCACGATCGGCGCCGGCGCGTGGCTCGGCGCCGGCGTCAAGGTGCTCGACGGCGTCACGCTCGGCGATCGGGCGATCGTCGGCGCGGGCGCCGTGGTCCGCGAGTCCGTGCCCGCCGGCGCCATCGCCGTCGGCATCCCCGCGCGCGTCGTCGCGCACCGCGAGCCGGCGGGACAGCCGTGACCGACCCGCGTCTGCGGCGTCCCTCCGCGGCCAATCCGGACCCGGGACTCGCCACGTTCAGGCGGATCAACGTCCTGCAGGTCTGCGACCATCTCGGCTGGGAAGGGTCGCGCATGCACGGCGTGAAGCGATTGTTCGCCTGGATGATCCCGAGGTTCGATCCCGCCCGCTACAACGTGTCGCTCGTGAGCCTGCGCAGGAAAGACGTGTCGGAGGAGACGCTCGAGGCGCTCGGGATCGACATCACGTACTTGCACAAATCCAGGTTCGATCCCGCGACCCTCACGGCGCTCCTGAAAGTGATCGACCGGAAACAGATCGACATCCTTCATCTGCACGGGTACGGCGCGACGACGTTCGGGCGCATGGCGGGGATGCTGCGCCGGCTGCCGACCATTCTCCACGAGCACGCGAATCTGACCGACACGCCGTGGTATCAGAAGATCGCCGATCGGCTGCTCGCGCCGTCGACCGACATCGCCATTGCGGTCTCGAAGAGCACGGCGGACTTCGTCATCAACGCCCGGCGGATCCCTTCCGAGCGCGTCAAGGTCGTGTATCTCGGGGTGCCGCTCGAGGAATACACCCGCCGGCGAACGACGGACGAGATCATCGCCGCGCGGCGTGAGCTGAGCGTGTTGCCCGACGATTTCGTCTGCGGCACCATCACGCGGCTGCACGAATCGAAAGGGAACTCCTATCTGGTGGAGGCGGCGGCGCTCGTCCTCAAGGAGCGCCCGAACGCGCGCTTCTTTCTGTTCGGCGAAGGACCGCTCGGGCCGGCGCTCGAGGCACAGGCGGAAGGACTGGGACTCCGCGATCGATTCGTGTTCGGCGGGTTCGCGCGCGACGTGGCCCGCGTCATCTCCGCGTTCGACCTCAGCGTGTTACCGTCGTTGTGGGAAGGCACGCCGCTGACCGTGTTCGAGGCGCTCGCGATGGGCAAGCCCATCGTCGCCACGGACGCGGACGGCCTCGCCGACGTCCTCACCCACGACGTCGACGCGCGCATCGTCCCCAAACGTGACGCCCGCGCGCTCGCCGACGCGATCATCTGGATGATGGATCATCCCGAAGCGCGCTCCGAGCTGGCCGGCGCGGCGCGCGTCACGGGACGCCAGTACGACATCGCGGCGTTCGTCCGGAAGATGGAGCGTCTCTACGAATTGCTCCACGAGGTGTCGCGGCCGACGCGGCGTCGCGGCGTGCTGGAGGCGGACCTTTCCTTCCTGGACGACGGAGCGTACGCGTGACGGAGCCGCGCACCGAAACGGTGCCGGCCGTCCTCCCCGCGCGCATGGTCGCATGGCCCGGCCTCCTGATCGCGGCGCTCGTCTGCGCGCTCTACGGCGGTCTCGCGCTGACCGTCGATTTCCCGCGCGCCGCGATCGGAATTCAAAGCGACGAAGCCACGTACTACCTGATGGGACACAGCGTCGCGCGCGACGGCGACTTGACGTATCGCGCCGAAGATCTTCAACGGGTGTGGCGCGAATTCTCAACCGGGCCCGCCGGCGTCTTCCTGAAAAGGGGACGGCGGGTGACCGGCGTCGGTTTTTCCGCCCGCCCGCCGTTCATCGTCGTCAACAGCGAGCCGGACGGCGACGGCACGCGGCTGTATTTCGGCAAGTCGTTCATTTATCCGCTCGTCGCGTCACCGTTCGTCCGTGTCTTCGGGACGAACGGGTTTCTCATGCTGCACGCGTTGTTGCTCGCCGCCGCCGCCCTCTGCGCGTATTTGTTCCTGCACACACGGCTGCCCGCGGCGGCCGCCGCGCTGCTCGCGTCGGCGTTCGTCATGGTGTCGGTGGTGCCGGTGTACTTCGTGTGGATTACGCCGGAGCTGTTCAACTTCACGCTCGGGGTCTTCGCGTATTTCTGCTGGCTCTATAAAGAGGTCGCGTCGCCCGACGTGTCGCCGCGCGGCACGCGATGGCTGTTCACGGCGCGCAGCGACGTGGCCGCGGCCGTCATCCTCGGCATCGCCACGTTCTCGAAACCGTCGAACGCGCTGTTGTACGCGCCGATCTTCGTCTGGTATCTGTGGCGCCGCCGTTGGGGACGAGCGATCGGGACCGGTCTGGCGTTCGCGGTGATGGCGGGCGCTCTCTTCGCCGTCAACCTGGCGGTCAGCGGCGACTGGAACTATCAGGGCGGCGAACGGAACACGTACTACGCGGAGTATCCGTTCCAGACGCCGCGGGCGACGAATCAGCTCGGCGTGCCGAAGGCCCGAAACGAGGCGCTGACGGACGTCATTTTCGATCGCTCGGTCTTCTTCAGTAACCTGTTCAACAATCTTCGGTACTTCTTCGTCGGGCGTTACGCGGGGTTGATCCCGTACTACTTCCCTGCGGTGTTCGCGCTCGCGGCGTTCCTCGCGTCCCCGCGACAGCGGCCGGTCTGGCAATACTTCGTCCTCGCCGCGGCGCTCGGCCAGATCGTTCTGTTCATCATCACGGTGCCGTACACCTGGAACGGCGGCGGCGGGTCGGTCGGCAATCGCTATTTCATGGGCGCGTACGGCGTCTTCCTGTTTCTGTGCCCGCCGATCCGGCGCACGTGGGTCGCGTGCCTGCCGTGGCTTGCCGCCGTCTTCACGGCGCCGCTCGTGCTGAACCCGTTCATGACGTCGTTTCGTCCCGGACAAATCGCGGACCGTGGTCCGTTCCGGCTGCTGCCCGCCGAGCTGACGCTCGTCGACGACTGGCCGATCAATACCGACGAGACACGCCGTCACATCTGGTTCGGCGACAACCCGGGAATGGGAGATCCCGGCTTCCTCATGTACTTCCTGGACGGCAATGCGTATCAGCGCGAGGCGGACAAGAGCTTCTGGGTGAAAGGGGAGTCGCGCGCCGAATTCGCGATCAAGACGGACCGTCCGATGCGGCGCGCGGTGTTCACGCTGACGGCCGGCGAGGTCGCGACGGACGTCCGGATCGCGATCTCCGGCCGCTCGCAGCGCATTCACCTCGACGCCGGCGCGTCGCAGCAGGTCACGTTCGCGCTCGACGCGGGCACGCCGTACCACAAGACCACGCACGCGCTCGTCTGGATCGCCAGCGCCTCGAGCAGCGCCGGCTTCGCGCCGCTGTTCTACGGATCGAACGATACGCGGTACCTCGGCGTTCGGGTGAAGCCCGTCCTCGTGCCATGAGCCGGGTCGCGGTCGTGACGTCGAGTCCGCCGATTGCCGAGGGCGGCCACCTCGTGATCGCGCGGTCGCTCGTGCGCGCGCTCGGCGACGCCGGTCACGACGCCCACATCGTCATCACGCCGCAGAATCCGTTCGGCAGACAGGCCTCCGCGTATCTCGCGACCTGGCTCACGGACGTGCGGTCGAGCGAGGGACGGCCGATCGACCACGTGATCAGCCTGCGGTTTCCGAGCTACGCCGTGCGTCATCCATCGCACGTCTGCTGGCTGAATCACACGATGCGCGAATACTACGATCTGTGGGATCGATGGAGCGGGACGCTGAGTCCGACGGGGCGAGTGAAGGAGCGCGTGCGCAAGCTGTTCATCCACGCCGCGGATCGTTACCTGCTCACGAGGAACGTGCGGCGCCTCTTCGTGCAGTCCCGCACGATTCAGCAGCGCCTGTCGATGTGGCGTTCGCTGCGGTCGACCGTTCTCTATCCGCCCGCGCCGCAGCGTCCGTATCGCTGCGAGGCGTACGGCGATTACATCTTCATGGTGTCGCGGCTGACGCCGCTCAAGCGCGCCGATCTGCTCCTTCGCGCGCTCGCAACGCCGGCGGCGGGCGGCGTGCGCGCCGTCATCGCCGGCGACGGCGACGAACGTCCAGCGCTCGAGCGTCTCTCACGCGAGTTGGGCCTGGGCGCCCGCGTCACGCTGCTGCCGCGCCTGACGGACGAGGACCTGCTGGCGCACCTGTCACGCTGCCGCGCCGTGTGCTTTCCGCCATATCAGGAGGACTACGGGTTCGTCACCGTCGAAGCCTTCGCGTCGCGGAAAGCCGTCGTCACATGCACGGATTCCGGCGGTCCATCGGAGCTCGTCGCCGACGGCGTCGCGGGCCTGGTGACGGCCCCTTCGCCCGACGCGCTCGGCGCGGCGCTCGGCAGATTGACCGACGACCGCAATCTCGCCGAGCGGATGGGCGCCGCCGCGCACGACGCGGGCGCGAAATTGACGTGGACGAACACGATCGAACAATTGCTCGCAGTACAATAGCGTCGATTGGTCGGCCCAGCCGCCGCGACGACGACCAGCCCTTCGAAGGGCTGCGCTATGACGGTCGGTGATCAGTCTTCGTAGCGCAGGGCTTTAGCCCTGCTCGTGATCCGCGCGATGGCCATCGTCACGGGCGTGACGGCCAGATGGCCCGACCCTGCGAGCGATATCGACATGCCCTACAACTCGGAACTCGAAGCCCGCCTCGCGAAACAGGTCACGAAGGCGATCACCGAACACAATCTGATCGAAGACGGCGACCGCGTCATGGTTGGACTGTCGGGGGGCAAGGACAGTTGGGCGCTGATCCAGGTCCTCGACGTCCTGCGGCGGCGCGCGCCGATCGATTTTTCCATCGTCGCCGTCAACATCGATTCCGGCTACGACGGGTATCAGCACGAGCTGCTCGTGGAGACGTGCGCGGCCCGTGGCTGGCAGGTGCACGTCGAGCACACGACGATCGGCGAGACGATCGAAGACGTGCTCGACGACGGCGCGACGCCGTGTTCGCTGTGCGCGCGCCTGCGGCGCGGCGCGCTGTACCGCCTCGCGGACACGGTCGGGGCGACCAAGATCGCGCTCGGCCATCACGCCGACGACTTCATCGAGACGCTGCTGCTCAATCTGTTCTTCGCGGGCACGCTCAAGGCGATGCCGGCGCGGCTGGTGTCCGACAACGGCCGTCACGTCGTCGTCCGGCCGCTCGTGTACGTCAGCGAGCGCGATGCGCGCGCCTACACACGCGAGTGCGGCCTGCCGATCATCGGCTGCTGCTGCCCGGCGTGCGGCGACCTGAGCCTGCAGCGACAGCGCGTCAAGCGCTTGATCGCCCAGCTCGAGGTCGAGCATCCGGACGTCAAAAGCTCGATGCTCCGCGCGCTCGGCAACGTCGTTCCCGGTCATCTCCTCGGCGTAAAGTCGGAGGCGCGGCACGGTCACGCGCCCGCAGGCGTGGGAAGAGAAGGCATCGCCGTCCCCGCGCGATTCCATCGCAAGTAAATCGCACCACGGAGTAAACAGAGATAACAGAGATCCACATGTATGATCTCTGTTACCTCTGTTGGCTCTGTGGTGAAAGGGAGGCCGATGAAAACAGCGAGACGGATTGCGGTCGTGTTGTGTGCGATGACGATCAGTGCGGCCAACGCGGTGGCGCAGCAGCGGCCGCTCGTGACGGAGGATCCCGAGACGATCGGATCGGGTCTCGTGCTGGTCGAAGGCGGCGTCGACTACGACCGCGATATTTTCTTTCCACTCTCAGGGCTGCACGGCAACCTGCTGAAACTGCCCACGCTCGGCGTCAGCTTCGGCATCAGCCCGATCGCGGAGCTGCAGATCGACGGCGGCCTGTACAACCGCCTTTCCGTGACGTCGCGCGACGCCGCACCGCTGACGGACCAGCTCACGTTCAGCGGCAACACCACCCACGACGTCGAGGACATCGTCGTCGCCACGAAGATCCGGGTGCTCGCGGAGTCTCCCGGTCGCCCCGCAATCGGTCTCCGGTTCGCGACGCGGCTGCCGAACTCCGGCAACGAGAGCGGTCTGGGGCTCGACACGACCGACTTTCACGTTCAGGGACTGTTCGGAAAGACCGTGCAATCGGTGCGGATCGTCGGCAACGTCGGGCTCGGCATCCTCGGCGATCCAACGCGCGGCGACAATCAGAACGACGTGCTCGATTACGGCGTGTCGGTCGCGCGCGCGGTGAGGACGGGCGTCGAGGTCGTGGGTGAGCTCAACGGGCGGTGGAGCACGCGCGGCGGCACCCCGCCGCCCGGAACGGAATCGCGCGGCACGATGCGTGTCGGTGGACGGATCACGCGGGGCACGGCCCGCATCGACGCCGGGGTGCTGTTGGGCATGACGTCGCGCGATCCGGGCGTCGGCTTTACCGTCGGGGCGACGTGGGTCTTCAAGGGCTTCACGCTGCCGTAGCGCGGCGTTTCACTTGATCTATAGTTACCCGCCAGCCTGTTCCCGTTCGTGATAGGACCACTTCATGCTTCTCACCCGCATCAGGTACAGATTGTTGTTTGGCGTCTTGTTCGCGGCGGCGCTGCCGGGCGTCGCGTCCGCACAGCGCGGCGGCGGTCCCACGGGGCCGCAGCCGACGACGAACATCGAACCGCTGCGCTTCCGCTACATGGGTCCGGCGCCGGCGGGGCGAATCGCGTCGGTCGCCGGCGTGCCCGGCGATCCGAACGTGTATTACCTCGGCTCCGCGTCGGGCGGCGTCTGGAAGTCAACCGACGGCGGGACGTCGTTTCTTCCGATCTTCGACGACCAGCCGGTCGCCGCGATCGGCAGCATCGCCGTGGCGGCGGCGGATCCCAATACGGTCTGGGTCGGGACGGGCGAACCGTGGGTGATCCGCTACGTGGACGTGATGGGGGACGGCGTCTACAAGTCGACCGACGCGGGCGCGACCTGGAAGCACATGGGGCTGACCGAGACGGGACGGATCGCGCGCGTCGCGATTCATCCGTCGAATGCGAACATCGTGTACGTCTGCGCCGAGGGAAGACTCACGGGCCCGCAGCAGGAGCGCGGCGTCTTCAAATCGACCGACGGCGGCGCCACGTGGTCGCAGGTTCTGTTCGTCGATCAGAACACCGGCTGTTCGGGACTCTCGATCGATCAACACGATCCGAACACGCTCGTCGCCGGCACGTGGCAGGTCGAGCAGCACACGTGGGTCCAGCGCAGCGGGGGCCCGGGAAGCGGCGTTTACATCTCGCACGACGGCGGCGGCAAGTGGACGAAGGTCACCAGCGGGATGCCGAAGTCGCCGTTCGGCAAGGTTGACGTCGCGATCGCGCCGTCGGACTCGAGGCGGATCTACGCGCTCATCCAGACGGCGGATCAGGGCTCGCTGTGGCGCTCGGACGATGCCGGCGTCAGTTGGAGAACGGTGAGCTGGGATCGCTCGCTCATCGGCCGTGCGGGCTACTACATCCGCCTCGCCGTCAATCCGCAGAATCCCGACGACATCTTCATCTCGAGCAGCAGCTTTCACCGCTCGCAGGACGGGGGCAAGACGTTCAGCGGCAACGGCGGCGGTCCGTTCCCGTTCGCGCAGGGAGCGGCAGGCTGCGGCGACTGCCACGACATCTGGATCGATCCGAAAGATCCGGTGCGCTACGCGCTGACCGACGATGGCGGCGCGAACATCAACACGCGGCAGGGCATCGTCCGCGTGTCGCTGCCGAACGGGCAGATGTACCACGTGCACGTCGATAACCGCGTGCCGTACTGGATCTACAGCAACCGTCAGGACGACGGCACGATGCGCGGGCCGTCCACGAATTCCGAGCAGACGGCGAACGGCCGTCTGCCGGACGGCAGCCTGATGCCGACGTTGGCGGCGGGATTCGGCCGCGGCGGACGCGGCGGCGGCGCGCCCCCGGCGCCGGGCGCTCAGCCGGAATTCGGCGGCGGCGGTGGCGGCTTCGGCCGCGGCCGCGGCGCGGCGCCGCTGCAGTGGCAGCCGAACATCGGCGGCTGCGAGTCGGGATTCACGATTCCCGATCCGGTTGACGCGAACGTGGTCTACGCGAGCTGCTACGGCAACAAGGTGACGCGCTGGGACGCGCGGACCGGCACGGCGCGATCGATCGAGCCATGGATGGTGAGCCTCGACTCGCCGCCGAACGACGCGAAGTACCGCTGCCACTGGACCGCGCCGATAGCGATCGATCCGTTCGATCGCAACACGGTGCTCTACGGGTGTCAGCTCATTCTCAAGACGACCAACGGCGGGCAGTCCTGGACGGAGGCGAGCCCGGATCTTTCGACGAAGGATCCGTCGCGTGTCGTGTCGAACGGCGGACTCGTCGGCGACAACCTCGGCCAGTACAACGGCGAGGTCGTCTGGGACATCGAGTTCTCGAAGATCCAGAAGGGCCTGATCTGGGCCGGCACCAACGACGGCAAGCTGTGGTACTCGAAGGATGGCGGCGCCAACTGGAACGACGTCACGAAGAACTTCCGCGATCTGCCGGCATGGGGCACGTTCTCGCAGATATCGCCCTCGTCTTTTGATCCCGGCACGGTGTACGTCTCCGTCGATTTCCATTTGATGGACGATCGCAAGCCGTACATCTACAAGTCGACCGACTTCGGCGCGACGTGGAAGCGCATCAACGGCAATATTGCGACGGGGCATCCACTCGATTACGTCCTGTCGCTCGCCGAGAACCCGAACAAGAAGGGCATGCTCTTCGCCGGCACGGGCCACGCGTTCTACTACTCGATGGACGATGGCACCACGTGGACGAGGTTCAACACCGGCCTGCCGCCGGCGCCGGTCAGCTGGATCACGGTCGAACCCCGGTTCCACGACATCGTCGTGTCGACCTACGGCCGCGGCCTGTTCATCGCGCCGAATATCACGCTCCTCGAGCAGACGGGTCAGACGGCCATGCCGTCGGTGACGACGACGCAGGTGTTGACGTCGGCGCCGGTGATCCGGCTGGCGCGCGACGTGTTTCAGCAGGCGAACCGTCCGCACTTCACGCTCATGCTCGCGTCGGCGCCGTCCGCGCCGATTCAGCTGGAGGTGCTCGACGCGAGCGGCAAGGTGATTCGAACGGAACGGTTTGTCGGGCGTCAGGGACTGAACGGGATCAACTGGGATCTCCGCCACAACGGCCCGACGCTCGTCGCGCTGAAGACGACGCCGCCCGAGAACCCGCACATCTGGGAAGAGCCGCGGTTCCAGGGGACCGACACGCGCCGCATCACGCACTGGGGGATCACGCCGCAGACCGGCATTCCGCTCGCCGCGCCGGGCAAGTACGAAGCGCGCTTCACGGTTGACGGCCAGCAGTACTCCAAGGCGTTCGAAGTGTTGAATGACCCGGCGGTCGCGGCGTCGGTCGACGATCTGCAGACCTCGACGGCGATGCAGGTGCGCATCCGCGACGACATCACGCAGACGTCCGAGATGGTGAACCGGATGGAAGTGTGGCGAAAGCAGATCGAGGATCAGATCAAGGCGAACGCGGGCAAGGCGGACGTCACGAAGGCGCTCACCGATCTGAACAAGACGATCGTCGACACGGAGCTGAAGCTCGTGTCGCGATCGGAGATGCTCAGCGACGACAAGTACTTCCCGGAAGCGTACAAGGTGTACATGAACCTGATCTGGCTGAGCGGCGGCGTGGGGCAGGGCGCAAGCGACGAAGCGGGCAGCATCGATTACAAGCCCACCGAGACGCAGGCGCAGGTGCTCCAGGCGATCGAGAAGGATCTGGCGTCCGCGAAGGCCGGCTTCGAGAAGCTCCAGTCGACGGATCTTCCGGCATTCAACAAGGCGATGGCGGGGAAAGTGCCGCCGATCGGCGACAAGCCGGTCGCGACGTCACCGCCGGGACTGTGACGTGGCGCCCGGCCTGACGGCAGATGCGTCCGCCCGCGCCGTGACGCGCCACTTGGCGGCGACGCTCGCGTATCGCGCCGCGAAGGTGCTCCGCGACGCGCCGCCGGACTTCGCGGGCGCGACGTTCGGCCCCTCGATGCGGCGTCCCGTCCAGATCGTCGCGCACCTCGCGGATCTGCTCGCGTGGGCGGTGAGTCTGGCGCGCGGAGACTACGTCTGGAAGGCCGAGGGGAGCGACGACTGGGACGTCGAGGTCGGCCGCTTCTTCGCGGGGCTCGCGGCGGTCGACCGTGCGCTGGCCGCCGACGGGCCGTTCCCCGGCTCGCTGGAGAAGTTGATCCAGGGCCCGCTCGCGGATGCGCTGACCCACGTCGGCCAGCTCGCCATGCTGCGCGGCATGGCCGGCGTTCCCGTGCGGCCCGAGAGTTACGCGCGCGCCGAGATCGTGGCCGGCCGCGTCGGCCGCGAACAGACGCCGCCCGGCGTCGAGTTCGACGGCGACGCGAGCGCCCGCTGATTCGCCATGAGTTCCGAATCTCTACATCCATGGCCACCCGTAAATATCAGAACCGGATCGAGCTGCTGCAGGGCACGCTCGACCTCCTCATCCTTCAGACGCTGCAGTGGGGGCCGCGGCACGGCTACGGGATCGCGCAGGCGATCCGCGCCGGCTCCGGCGAGGTGCTGCAGGTCGACACCGGATCGCTCTATCCCGCGCTCCACCGCCTCGAGAAGCAGGGGTGGATCGCGGCGGAGTGGAAGGTCTCGGAGAAGAAGCAGCGGACGCGCGAGTACCGGCTGACGCGGACCGGCCGCGCGCAACTGCTGTCCGAGCGGTCGCGGTGGGAGCAGATCGTCGAGGCGATCACGGGCGTGCTCCGGCCGGCGCGCGCGGGAGGGAAGATATGACGCGGCCCGTCGAATGCCGAATGCCGAATGCCGAATGCCGAAAAAGCGATTGTTTTTGGCATTTGGCATTACCGGCTCTGTTCTCTCTGTTGACTCTGTGGAGAGTTATTCCTCCTGTCGTGAGTCATTCCTCGTCTATCTCGTAGAATCGATCGATCTCGGCTATCTCCTGCGCCGCGCGTGACGGCGTCCAGCCGAGCGCGTCGCCGGCGATGCCGGCGGCGGCCTGCACGACGGCCGATCCGGGATGACTCCCGGATCCCAGGCCGGTCCTTCTGATCACGACGTCCGCCAGCGTGTGCGCCATCTCGTGACGGATGGCGTGGACCACTTCGGCGCCGACGTTGGGCAATCCGGCGGTGAGCGGCGCCCGCCATGCGGATTGTTCGGCCATCAGCTTGATGATCGGGACGCACCGCTCGCCATAGACGCCAATCAGGTGGCGGATCGTCGGCGGCGCGAGCTCGAGGTGCACGGCGCGCGCGGTCTCGATCGCGAGCGCCTCGTGATCCGCGATGCCGGCGCCCGGCATCGGCTGGCGATCCGTCCGAGACGGCGGGACGCGCTTGCCGATCCGCCGCGCCGCGCGGGAAACAACCCGCGCCGCGACGCCGCGTGCCGTCGTGAACTTGACCCCGACGACCGTCATCGCGCCCGACGCGCCGTCTGTCGTGTGATCCAGGATCTGCGGAGCGGGCAGGAGCTCCGGCGTCCCGCCGCGCCCGTCGACGGCGGGCACGATCCCGCGATGCACGAGCGTGACGTCGTCCATCGTGAGCTGCAGCGCCGGAAACGCGGCGTTTGCGTCGGCGACGAACGCCTCGACCTCGGACCGCAGCACGCGCGTGTCGCCGGGTTCGCGGAAAGTGGAAGACTGGCTCGTCCCGACGAGCGCGCGTCCCCGCCATGGCACGAGCGTCAGCATGCGGCCGGTCGCGTCGGGCGCCGCGAGCGCGATGTCGCTCGCCGGTTTGCGCGTGACCAGATTCATGGCCTTGAGCAGGCGCATCGGCCGGTTCACCCCGAAGCCGCGCATGATCTCGCCCGCGCGCGCGCCGGCGGCGTTGATCGTCAGCGCCGCACGGACGTCGCACTCCTCGCCGCTCAGCCGATCGCGGACGCGCATGCCCGCGATGCGGCCCGCCTCGCGCAGCGCCGCGGTCGCCTCGGCGTAGTTCGCGACGTCGGCGCCGTGCGCGTCGGCGGATTCCGCGAACGCGAGCGTCAGCCGATCCGCTTCGACGATCTGGTAGTCGTACCACATCGCGCCGCCGGTCAGGCCGTCCCGGGAGATGCCGGGGAAGAGCTTCAGCGTCGCCGCACGCGACACCAGGCGTGCGGGAGGCAGGTGCAATTCCGGCTCGATGCCCTCGTTGCGATGCCGGGCCAGCCACCCATCGAGCGTGAATCCGGCGCGCAGCGCGAGCCGGCTCTTCACGAGCGAGCGATACGTGCCGACGATGAAGGGCAACGGACGGAGGAGGCGAGGGGCGATGCGGGCCAGCGCGCGCCGTTCGCGGATCGACTGCCGCGCGCGGCCGAGATGGCCGGTCGAGAGCGAGCGCAGCCCGCCGTGGGCTGTCTTCTGATGATTGAAGGAGATGCCGCTGCCGAAATCGGAGGCCTCGACGAGCGCGACGCGCAATCCGCGGCTCGCGGCGTCGGCCGCGATCGCGAGGCCGTACACGCCGCCGCCGATCACGAGGAGATCGTGATCCCCTTCCGAGAGCACGGAGAGATCTCGCGAGCGCATCGAGTTCCGGTCATTTAACCACAGAGATCACGGAGAACACAGAGGTCGCCGATCGAAGAAGCAATCAACATGGATCTCTGTGAACTCTGCGATCTCTGTGGTGAAATAGCGCAGTGTCAGGCGAGCAAACCGATCGCGTCCGCGAATACTGGAATCAGCACATCCACGACCTCGAGATCACGAAGCATCCGGTCGGCACGCCGGGCTTCTTCGCCGATCTCGACCAGTACCACTTCGAGAAGCTGCATCACCTGCTGCGCCTCGTGGATTTCAACGGCTACCGCGGCAGGCGCGTGCTCGACGTCGGGTGCGGCGCCGGCACGGATCTCATCCGATTCGCGCGTGGCGGCGCCGTGGTGACCGGCGTCGATCTCGCCGCCTCCGCCGTCGCGCTCGCGAAGCAGAACTTCGCTCAGCAA
>Ga0066710_100003291_pt1 | contig 13686 bp, 18 predicted proteins | sample GraSoiAngelo_159_FD_79666 | JGI IMG/M metagenome (GOLD analysis project Ga0066710, IMG submission 79666) | Grasslands soil microbial communities from the Angelo Coastal Reserve, California, USA - 14_1009_16_40cm | ecosystem: Environmental > Terrestrial > Soil > Grasslands | place: USA...
ATCGGTTGCGCCGCGGGGCCTGACCACGAGGTGCGCATCTCATCAGCCCAGCTCGCTAGAAGATCCGCGGGGCCAACGTTTCTTTCAGGCGGGGAAATCGCTCAAAAACGGAAGCCCACACGTCATAAGTGATCCGTTCCCGCCGCATCGCGAACTCAATGCCAACGGGTTGGTCATGCGCGTCAAGATCAATGGTTACGAGGTCGGAAATTCGCCGGCTGTGGTCGACTGGAGCGTCCGACAACGTCCAGTAGCTGGTGCCGGTTGCGAGGTCCTGTTCAATGATGATGTCGTCCATGGTGACTAATCCTCGACGCCCCGATCCGCCACTGTAATGACACCTGGCGCGAGGTACTTCGTAGGGGGTTTCACTAGACCTTGAGGTTTCCGGCACTCACAATGTGATTCCGAAATCGCGCGGGTAAGTCTCAGCCGGAGGCGCGTGGGGTAGCAGCCGCGTGCACCGTCACGGTGAAGGCCTCGCCGGGAGCAACGAGGCCGAGGAGGGTGAAGCCGACCCGGCCGTCGACGGTGATGGTCACGCGTGAAGTCGTCGCGGCGACCTGAGCGCTGCGCAGCGCACGGCGGTCAAGCGCGCGGTTCAGGCTGTCCCACGCGCGTCGTTCGGCCAACGCCGGCAACAGTTGGACGGTCCCGGTGCGCCGGTACTCGAACTCGTCGAGAGCACCCGCGCCCGCCACCGCGGCGGCGTCGGCCGTCGACGCCAGTGCGCGCCGTTCGGAGAAGGCGCGCCACAGGTCGAGGCTGATGCCGCCGAGCAGCAGCACCATCACGCTCAGCCCAAGTACCCACAGGCTGATCGTGCCGTCCTGGTCCCCCCGCCTGCGCCGCGTCACGGGATGCTGCGGTACGGGTCGACCGGCTCGCGGTGGCGCGCGGTCCACGACCACGCGCCCACGTCGGCCACGCCGGGAATCGCCACCGCCGGCATCGCCACCGTCACGCTCGCGGTGACCGCGGTGTTGCGAGCGAGAGGCGCGCCCGGCCAGCAATCGAGCTGCACGGAGACGTCGGCCGCCGCAACGCCGAGGTTCTCCGACATCACACGCGCGATCGTCCGCGCCCGGTCGAGATCGCAGATGCCCGCGACGGCGGTGTCGCGCGCCACTTCGCGCGCGATCGCCCGGCCGGTCGACTGCCGTTCTGACCAGCGCGGCAGCGTGACGACGAGCATCGACGCGGGAAACAACAACACCGCGACCCCGAGCACGAGCTCGAGCGCGACAAAGCCACCTTCGTCGCGTGCACCGCGGCGCCTCACGGCGCGTGTTCCTTGAGCGCGCGCCCGGTGAGCTGGAACGTCCAGTCCGGCACGATGCCGGGCAGCCATCCGCGCAACGTGACGTCGGCGCGGCTCGTCATGACGTTGAAGAAGTCGATGCACGACACGCGCACGCCCGCGCCGAGCGCGCCACCGAGGAGATCGTGCAGAACGGCGCGGGCGCGCGATTCGCACGCGGCCGCGCTGGCGTCGGCCCGGCTTCCGGCCCGCGCGCCTTCGTCGAGGGCGGCGCGCACCGCACCGCGCGCGTAGAGGAACACCACGAAGTTGGCGAGCATCACGAACACGATCAGGGCGAGGCCGGCGGCGGCGACGTACTGCACGGTCGTCATGCCGGCCTCGCCCGATCGTGCGTGGTGGTCCGCACGCCGATTGTCAGGAGCGGGGAGCGACCGATTCCGCTTCAGACGCGCAGCTGCCCCCGGATCCACGCCACGACGTCGACACCCAGGGCCTGCATCACCGCCCAGATGGCGACCAACGCCGCGATGCCCAACGCCGCATTTCCGAGCAGCTCCGCGGTGGTAAAGCCATCCTCGTCGATTCGTCGGACCAGCACTCGACGGAAATGGGCGTACAGCAATCGCATGACGGATTCCTTTCTGTAGACGGTCCATCTCGAGAGCTTCCGGAGCGCGCCCGTCGCCGCGCGACATCAGCGGCCGCCGAACACGATCGACGGCAAGGGCGCGGCGATGAACAGGAGCATGATCGGCGCGAGGACCGCGATCGTCGGCACGAGCATGGCGGCGCGCCGGCGCGTCGCTTGCTTGCGGATCTCCTCGCGCCGCGCGTCGCGTAGGTCCTCGCTCAGCGCGCGCAGCCCCGAACCCAGATCGACGCCGCGCTCGGTACCGGCCGCGATCAGGAGGTACGTGCGGGCCGCGTTCGGTTCGGGAGTGAGCGCCGCCGCATGACGGAATGCCTCGGGTTCGGCCATGCCACTGCGAATCGAGCGCAACACCGCGTCGAGCTCGTCGACGACCGCGCCCGCGCCGCGATCGACGATTCGCTGAATCGCCTGTACGGGGCCGGCGCCGGTGCGCACGTGGATGGCGAGGAGCTGGTCGATCGTGAACAACTCGAGCCGTATCTGCTCGCGCCGGTTCTCGATCGCCCGATCGATCTGCGCGCGCGTGCGTGACGCTCCAAAGATGATTCCGAGCGCCAGCAACCCGAGCGCGATGAGCGCGGAGCGCGCCGCGGCAATACCGATAACGGCCCCGGTGGCGCCGAACAGCGCCGTCTGCGCGAACACCCGCACGCGATACGCATCGGCGCCGCGCTCGCCGTAGCCCGCTTGGCGCAGCCGCAACGCGAGCTCGGCGTCGGAGCGGCGATCGACGAGACGCGCGCAGCGTGTCATCACGGCTGCCACCGGTGGTCCGAACAACCGCGACAGCGCGTTCCCTGGCACCGGCAGCGCGCCGGCGGCGGGCCCGGCGGCGTTGCCGAGCTGTGACCGCGCCACCACGGTGTAAGCGCGGACGCGCCCGGCGAGGCGCGGCCGGGGCCGGACGAGCAGGCCGACCAACCCTGCGATTCCGGTCCCGAGGCACAGCGCGGCCGCCACGAGGGTCGACGGGCTCACGACGCCTCGCCGGGAAGGTCGCCGACCGGACGCGGACGTGACGCGCCCAAGACACGGCGTTCAGTCTCGGTGCGGCCGAGCCGGCGGATCCACGCGTACCCCACGGCCGACAGTGCACCGGCGACCATGACTACGAGAAGTCCGGCCGACGAGTCGTAGAACTCCCGAAACGGACCCGGACGGATCGTCAACGCGACCAGGACCAGCCACGGGAGCACGAGCACGGCGCGGGCGTTGATCTTCATCTCGAGGCCCGCGGTCTCGATCTCGTCGACCATCTTGAGATCGCGCGTCGTCGCGACGACGAGGTCTTCGAGGATCTCGCGGACGATCGGTCCGCCGCGCTCGTGCGCGAGCGAAAGCACCTCGATCACCCGGTCACTGGTGGGATCCGCGAGCTCCTCCCGCAGCAGCTCGAGCGCGGGAACGGTCCCGAGCACGGGTGCGAGCGTCGGGAACCGAGCGAGCGCCTCCCGCAACGGGACCGGTCCGATGGTGGCCAGCGTGGTCAGCGCCTGGGTGAGCGAGCGCCCTGCCGCAATCGAGGCGATGACATCGCGCAGCCCGTCGGGCCACGCCGCCTGCACCTCGCGTAGGCGCGCCGCGCGGCGACGGCCGAAGTAGGCGTGCGGCAACGCCGCGACTGCGATCGCCGGTACGACCGCGACGAGGGGCGTCCCCACGAGCGCGGTGAGCAACACGAACGTCGCGACACCGGCACCGATCGAGCCGGCCCAGAACTGACCGGGCGACAGCGCCAAACCGGCCTGCTGCAGCCAGGCGCGCCGTTGACCCGCGCGCTTGCCTGCGGACCGCTGCGGGAACTGGATGCGGGCCGTCGCGCCGTTGGTGAGTCCGACGGCGAGATACGCGCACGTCGCGATGCACGCGGCCGCGAGCACGCTCACGGACGGCCCCCGGCCCGTTCGACGAGCAGCCGGAGCGAGTCACCGGGGCCGAGCGTGCGCCCGAATCGGGACTCGAGCCGTTCTGGCATCGCACCGGTCCACAGCAGCGGCGAGCCCAGACGTTCGCGAACGAAGATCGGCTCGACCGTGAAGTCGTCGCCGAGGGCGGGGAGTACGGCGACGATCTCCATCACTTGACGGCGGGTGCGATCGCCGTCGCTTCGCCGCGCGTCTTCGCGATCGACATGGACGACGAGGTCGAGCGACTCGGAGAACACGTTGCGCATCACGCGTTCGGTCACGTTCTCGCCCGCCATCAGCGAAGCGTTCACAAGCGCGTGCAGCGCGTCCGCGGCGCGGTTGGAATGGATCGTGCAGAGAAAACCGCAGCCGGCGTTGACCGCCCGGCTGAGCTCGAACGCCTCCGCGCCCCGTACCTCGCCGACAACGATGCGATCCGGCCGCATCGCCAACACGAACTTCACCAGGTCGCGCAGGGTGATCTCACCGGTGCCGTCGAGTCCCGGCGGCCGGACTTCGTAGTAGCCGCCGTGATTGAGCGCGATCGCGAGCTCGCGGATCTCTTCGCAGCTACGCACGCAATGACCGGGCGGCGCCGCGCCGAGCAGTGCGGCCAGCAACGTGGTCTTCCCCGCGCCCGGTTCGCCCGAGACCGCGATGCGGCTGCGCGCTTGCATCACGGCGCGCAAGAACGCGCCGGCCGCGTCGCTCATCGAGTCGCGGGCAACGAGATCGGCGAGGGTGACGTCGCGGACGGTGTACCGACGAAGGGTGGCGGACAACCGATCCGCCACCGGCGGTATTGCGGCCGTCAACCGCGCGTTGCCGTCGAGCACGCGCGCCTGGACCAGCGGGTACTTGGTGTTGAGCTGGCGCTCGGTGGGCGCGAGCAGCCGCTCGATGATCTGGCGGTTCTCTTCCTCCGACGTCGGCACCGCGAGGCCGCGCAAATCACCGAAGCCGTCGAGGTACGAGACGCGCGCGCCCTCGACGAACACTTCTTCGACGTCACGGCGCGCCAGCAACTCGGTGAGCGGACCGAAGCCGATGATGGACCGCACGACCCGGTCGACCATCCCCTCCGGCTCGGCGAGCGGCGCCGCGTCTCCCAGGTGCGCGCGCCGCTGATAGACACCAACCGCCTGCTCCACCAGGTCACGGATCTCCTCGACATCGGTCTCGGGCCGCAGCCGCTTGCGGTCCAAGCCTCCGAGTGCGTCGCGCCGAATGACGTCGTAGGCGTCGACGCGGCTCATGCCGACCACGTGACCCGCGACGGAGACGAATGGCGCCGAGCCCGTCGACGCCGCGACGCGCGCGCCACGGGCACGACGCGCGCCGCCAGCGCGTCGACCGCATTGCGAAACGGGCCGTGCGTCGTGGTGGTCCCGTCCCACCCGGCGGCTTCGACGCGACGGTCGCCGGGCACGAAGCTCACCGACGCGGGTTCGAAGCCGCGGCACAACTCTTCCGTGAGCTCACGGCGTCGAAACGCGTCGCTCGGCGCGCGGTTCACGACAACGTGAATCGGACGCGCCACTCCGAGCCCGTGTACACCCGCGACCCAATCGAGGAGCCGGGTGACGCCGACCGGCGATCCGATCGCGGCGGCGACGAGGACGTCGGCCGACCGAACGGCGGCCCGACTCTGGCCGTAGCGCTCGCGGGCGTTCGCGGTGAGATCCTCGAGACACGGGCCCGTGTCGACGACGACGAAGCGGTGACGCTGCGCGAGCCGATCGAGCACCGCTTGGAGTTGCTGCGGCCCGATCTGCGGCCAGGCGGCGACGTTGGCCAGCCCGCCCAGCGCGCGGAACCGTACGCCGGGAACGGCGACCGGAAGCTCGTCGAGATTGCCGAGATCGTGTTCGACGGCGTCGACCGCGGTCCGCAGGCTCGGCTCGATCGGGAGTCCGAGCCGCGGCGCGAGCGCGGGCGTCGTTTCGTCGGCGTCGATGACGACCGTGGGTTCGCCCCGCTCCGCGAGCGAGGCGCCCAGCGCGATCGCGAGTTCTGTCTTGCCTGATCCGGCGGGGCCGCCGACGACGATGACGGTCGCGCCACCGCGTGCGGGCGCGGGCTCCGTCCGTTCGGCGGATGAACGGCGCACGCGCTCGCCGTCAGACGGCACGTTTGCCGCAATGGCCTCGACGAACGATGGCATCGGCGCGTCGGCGGCCAGGACCCCGTCGACTGCGAGCCTCGAGAGGTAGGCGCGCGACGCGGGTTCGTCAGGATCGAACACGCCCAACACCGTGCGACCGTGCGTGTGCACGGCGTCGACGAGCGCGTGGGTGAGACCCGGCCAGCGATGGCTGACCACCAGCACGTCGTACAGCTCGTCGAGCACCAGCGCGGGATCGACGAGCACCTGCCGAACCCGTGCTCCCCCGTGGTCGGTGCAATGGCGATGGAAGTTCTCGACCCACTGTTCCGCGGTGAGGACCAGCGCGACTTCGGGTTCGGACGGCATTACGCGGCTGATCCCCGCGACGACGGTGGGCTGCCAATGGGCAACGGCGCCAGGTCGCGGCTCGACGGCGCGCCGGTCGTGCGCGCGATGAGGATGTCGCCGTCGGCAATCGCCGCGGCGAGGAGCTGGCTCTGCCGCGCGCCGACCGCGACTGTGATCGCGAACTGTCGCGGTGAACCGCCGATCCCGCCGTCGCGCGGTGAGGCGACGTCCAGCACGGGGACGTCGGCCAGAACGATCGCGATCTCGGTGTCGGTCGCGAGCAAGACGTCGATGCGGTCGCCCGCCGTGAGCTGACCGTTCACCGCGCGCGACGGGTCGATCGGAATGCTCATGGCGCGCTTGCGTCTCGGCGCGGCCGCGGAGTGCAACGCGCGCCGCGGGATGAGGTCGCCGGTCGCAATCGGTGTTCCGACGATCCGGCCGCGCGGCAACGCGTCGGGCTGCACGAGGGTGTCGAGCACCAGCCCGCTGGCGGCGACGCGCTCCGTGCGAACGTCGTCGGGCCCCAACACCTGGCCGGGCCGAAGGTCGTGCGCCGCCACGGCCACCGCGACGCGATGGTCGGCGTTCCGCAGCGCCGCCAGGCTGAGCAACCCGCCGAGGACGCCGGCGAGCACCATCAAGAGGTGACCAGCCGACCAGCGTCCGCGGACGCCGCGCCGCGGAGTGATGGATCTGACACCCCCGGCAGGAGCAGCCTGAGCTTCGGTGGCGGGCAGGGCCATGTGGTGCGATCCCCCTTGACCTCTGGCTCAAGCGGTGCGCGCCGCCCGGGGAACCGGATGCCGAGGGGCGTCCGGAAACTCCCGATTGTCCAGAATAGGCGCATCATGCCGTATTCGGACGACTCGGTCAAGATGCGCATTTGAGAACACGATGTCGCACGTCAGATTGCGACAGTTAGGCTGAAGTCGTGATCGAACGCCAAGACGTCGCGGGATTTCCGCCGGTGCTCACCGCGGCGATGGCGGCCGACCTGCTCCAGGTGCACGTCGAGTACCTCCGCAAGATGGTCCGCGAAGGCAAGGTGCCGTGCCACCGCTTCCCCGGGGGACGCGAGCTGCGGTTCCTGCGGGACGAGCTCCTCGAGTGGATCGCCGCCCAACCCGGGCCGGCGGAAGCGCCGCCGGAGGCTCAGCCGGACGCGACGCGGACGTAGGCAATCGCGCCGATCGGGCACACCACGTCGCCGTCGACCGAGGTCACTGTCACGTGGTCCGCACCGACGAGCGGGATGCCCGTGAGCTCGCGTCCGAGCGACAGCACACCCAGCGCCAACGGCACGCCGGTCTCGGTGGCTGTCGCCTCTCGCTCGAGCCAGCGGGCGCGCCATGTCTCTGCCACCGCGTCGCCGCGCCGGCCACCCGTACGGGCGCGCTCGACGACGCTCAAGACCGCGGTCTCGGCCCGCAGGTCGACCGTGCCCGATCCGGTCTCCAGCACCAGGTAGTCGCGCGCGACCGCGACGACCGGACCGACGAACGTGATCCACGCGAACAAGGCGGCGATGGTGTCATTGCGGTGCATCCACTCGCGCGCCAAGTCGTAGAGCGCGCGGCGGTGCCGCCACGACTCCTCGGCAGCGCGCGTCCACTGCTGCTCTTCGTCGCGCCACTCCTCGCGGGCGGATGCCCACGTGCCGCCGAGATCGGGATCGAAAGCTTGGCCGTCGTCTGGTGCGCGCGCCTCCACGGGCGCGGCACGGTAGCGCGCCGTCACACGCCCAGCGCCCACAACGTCCACAGCGTCGCCATTCCGATCGCGACCACCAGCGGCACGCGCTTCGTGCGCGCGGCCACGACCCCGGCGACGGCCAGCGCGGTAGCGCGCGCCGCGACGTCGTCTCCACGATGTGTGACGAGTCCCACGATGATCACCGCCGCCAGTCCCGCCGGCACGGCCGCGGCGAACATCCGGGTCAATGGTTGCGGCACGGAACGGCCGCCAAGCGTTTGCACCATGACGCTCCGGACGGCGAACGTCAGCGCGCCGGCAACGACCAGCACGATCATCGAGCTCACGGCGTGCTCCTCTCGATCGCGGCGGCGGCGATGGCACCGCCGACCATGGCGAGCGCGGTCGTCGCGCCGGGCGGCATCGCCACTGCCGCAATCGCAACCGCGCCGGCGACCACCCCCGCCGTACGCGAGCGGCGGTCGCGCAACTTGGCTGTCAGCATCGCGACGAGGCACAGCGGCGCCGCGAAGTCCAACGACCAGCTCGCGTCGACGATCGGTCCGACCAGCACGCCGGCTGTGATCGCGGTCACCCACATGAGCCAGAGCGAGACTGCCGCGCCGAGGTAGTACCAGCGGTACCACCGCGCTCCGCAGCCCTCGGCGGACTCGTCCGTCGCGACGGCGACGACCGGATCGACGATGAAGTACGGCGCCAGCCAGCGAAACCAGCGGGGCTGGCACGCCAACTTCGGCGCGAGCGCCGCGCCGTAGAGCGCCAGGCGGGCGTTGAGCAGGAGCAACGACAGCACCACCGTTACCGCCCCGACGCCGGAGCCGAGCATCTCGATGGCGCTGAGCTGCGCCGAGCCGGAGAACAGGATCGGGCCGGTCGCCCACCCGACCAGGTCGTCGAGCGGCGAAGCGCCGGCTGCCACTCCGATGGCGAGCGCGAACGGCAAGAGCCCAACGAGGAATGGGGTCATGGCGCGCACCCCAGCCCGCGCGGCGCACCACGTCTCGCTCGTGGTCTCGGCGGCCGAACCGCTTCGGATGTGTTCGATGGACGTCGTGGTCATGCGGGCATCGTCCGGCACGGGCGCCCCGCAAGCTTGGAGACCGGGAGGCGTTTCCATGGCGTTCAGCCGTGGATCGCGACAAATCGGACCAACCGGCTGCGGGTGGTCACCGCGTACGAGACTGTCGCCGTGACGTTCCGGTTCGGCGACGTCGAGGTGGACCCGGCGCGCTTCGAGGTGCGCCGCGCCGGTGCCACCACGCCGGTCGAACCCCAGGTGTTCGACCTCCTCCTCTACCTGATCACCCACCGCGACCGGGTCGTGACCAAAGCCGAGCTGCTCGACAACCTCTGGGGTGACCGGTTCGTGAGCGAGTCGGCGCTCACCAGTCGGATCAAAGCGGCGCGCAAGGCGGTGGGCGACGACGGCCGCGAGCAACGGGTGGTGCGGACCGTGCACGGCCGCGGCTACCGCTTCGTCGCGGACCTCGCGGCCCCGCCGGTGGCAGCCACCGAGGCGACCGCTCCGCCGCCGGGCGGGGCACCGGCCCAGACCGTTCGCTTCTGCCGCGCCGGTGACGGCATCCGCCTGGCGTACGCCGTGAGCGGTGAAGGCGCTCCGCTCCTGAAGGCGGCGAACTGGCTCAGCCACCTCGACTACGACTGGGAGAGCCCGGTGTGGCACCACTGGTGGGAGGCGCTGTCACGCACGCGTCGGCTGATCCGGTACGACGCGCGCGGCTGCGGACTGTCCGACTGGGATGTCGACGACTTCAACATGGAGGTGTGGACGCGCGACCTCGAGACGGTCGTCGACGCCGCGGGGGTCGACCGCTTCGACCTGCTCGGCATCTCACAAGGCGGCGCCGTCGCCCAGGCGTACGCGGCAACGCATCCCGACCGGGTGCGCAAGCTCGTCCTCTACGGCACCTACCTACGGGGGCGCCGGGCTCGGGCCCGCACCCCCGAGCAAGTCGCGGAGTCGGACTTGCAGGTCCAGCTCGCGCGCGTCGGCTGGGGCCGCGACGACCCGAGCTTCCGGCGGGTCTTCGCGATGCAGTTCATGCCGAACGGCACCTTCGAGCTATGGGAGCAGTTCGCCGAGCTCCAGCGGCGCACGACGTCGCCGGAAAACGCGGTGCGCTTCTTGGAGAGCTACCGGCGGATCGACGTGTCGCAGCTCGCGCCCGAGATCACGGTGCCCACCCTGGTGCTCCACAGCCGCGACGACCGCCGCGTGCCCGTCGAGGAGGGACGCCGCGTCGCCGCCACCATTCCCGGGAGCCGCTTCGTCACGCTGGAGAGCTCGAACCACATCTTGCTCGCCGACGAGCCCGCGTGGCCGAGATTCCTCGAGGAGGTCGAACGGTTCCTCGCGCCGGACGGCTGACGCGACGCCGGCGACGCGCGTACGCTGCCGCCCATGCCGGTCGACTTTCGTGACGTGCTCGCACCCTCGCACACCGCGGTGCTCACGATGGAGATGCAGCGGGGCGTGTGCGGCGACCTCGCGACCGCGCTCCCCAACCTCGCCGAAGAGGTCGCCGCGACGGGCGTGATCAAGAACGTCGCCAAGCTGTGCGACGCGGCGCGTGAGGTCGGTGTGCGCGTCGTGCATTGCACGGCGGAGTTCCGTCCCGACCGTGCCGGATCGGCGTCCAACGCGCCGCTGCTGCGGATGGCCGCGAGGGAGACGGGCCACATGGCCATCGGCTCGGGCGCGGCCGAGGTGATCCCCGAGATCGGGCCCGACCCGCGCGATCTCGTGCTGCCGCGTATGGCGGGCATGAGCCCGTTCACCGGCACCAACGTCGACATCACGTTGCGCAACCTCGGCATCCGCACCGTCGTCGCGACCGGCGTGTCGCTGAATGTCGCGCTGGTCGGGCTCGTGATCTCCGCGGTCGATCTCGGGTACACGGTGGTCGTCGCCACCGACGCGGCCGCCGGGGTGCCGCACGAGTACGGACAGGCGGTGTTGAGGAACACGCTCGCGATGCTCGCCAACCTCATGACCAGCGACGAGATCATTGGCCATTGGACGTGACGACGCCCACCGCCGAGCTCGACTACGAACGCCTGCTGCCCGGGCGCGTCGCGCTCATCACCGGCTCGGGTTCCGGTCAGGGGCGGGCGACCGCGCAGCTGTTCGGGCGGCATGGCGCGCGCGTCGTCGTCGTCGACTTCAACGACGTCGGCGCCCACGAGACGGTGAAGATGGTCGAAGAGGCGGGCGGCGAGGCGTTCGCGGTGCACGCCGACGTATCGGTGCTCGCCGAGTGCGAGGCGATGATCGAAGCGACGATCGATCGCTACGGCCGTCTCGACATCCTCTACAACAACGCGGCGGTGCAGATGTCGGGACGGCTGGTCGACTGCACCGAAGAGGACTGGGACCTCACGATCGCGACCAACCTGTCGGCGATCTTCTGGGCGTGCCGCGCGGGCATCCCGCACATGCTCGAAGGCGGCCGCGGGTCGATCATCAACACGTCGTCGACGTTGGGGATCATCGGCTCGGAGGGGTACGCCGCGTACGGAGCCGCCAAGGCCGGGCTGCTCGCGCTGACGAAGCAGATCGCGGCCGAGTTCGGGCCGACAGTGCGCGCCAACGTGATCGCGCCGGGGTCGATCGACACGCCCCGGTTCCGCAAGGTCCTCGACAAGACGCCGGGCGCCGACCAGTTCGTCGAGGGCCTCAAGCGCTCGATCCCGATGCGCCGGCTGGGTGAGGCCGACGACATTGCCGCGATCGCACTGTTCCTCGCCAGCGACATGTCCTCGTACATCACCGGCGCAGTGATGCCCGGCGACGGCGGGATGGCGGCATTCCGGTGAGCGGTAGCGGTCTGCTCGAAGGCCGGGTGGCGCTCGTCGTCGGGGGCGCGTCCGGGCTGGGCGAGGCGATCTCGCACCGCTTCGCGCGCGAAGGCGCAACGGTGGTCGTCGGCGACATCGACGGGAAGGCGGCGCAGTCCGTCGCCGACGCGGTCGTCGCCGCCGGCGGCAACGCAGTCGCGGTCGAAGCCGACGTCACCAAGCGCGCCGAGGTGGAGGCGATGGTCGACGAGGCGGCGCGCCTCGGGCCGTTGCGCGTGCTCGTGTGCTCCGCGGCAATCGAGACATCGGGAACGGTCGTCGAGTGCACCAACGAGGACTGGGACCGCGTCCTCGGCACCAACCTCAAGGGCCCGTTCCTGTCCATGAAGTACGCGCTGCCGGTGATGGCGAGCAACGGCGGCGGTTCGGTGATCCTCATGGGCTCGGTGGTCGGGATCATGGCCGCGCCCGGGCTCGCGGCGTACGCCGCCAGCAAGGGCGCGTTAGTGAACCTCGGCAAACAGGCGGCGATCGAGCACGCGCCCGACCAGGTGCGCGTCAACACCGTCGCGCCGTCGGCGACGACGTCGGGCTTGTTCATGCGGTTCAGCGACCAGACCGACGACCCCGACGGTCTGCGGGAGCGGGTGGCGCGCGGCACGCCGATGCGCCGGCTGGGCACCGCCGACGACGTGTGCGACCTCGTCACGTTCCTCGCGTCCGACGCGTCCTCCTACCTCTCCGGTGTGGTGATCCCGCTCGACGGCGGGATGGCAGCGCGCCGGCCCTGAGGCCGGGCCGAGGGATCGCGTGCGCGACGGGCTGCGCATTATCGACGCCGACGCCCACGTCGTCGAGCCCGGCGACCTGTTCAACGAATGGGCGCCCCCGGGCAGCGCGGTCATCGACCTGCCGCCGACGACGCCGGCGGTGATGTGCGGCGACATCACAAAACTGCAGGACCAGGTCGACCACCGCTTCGACGCGCCCAGTTACCTCCGGGCGATGGACCAGCAGGGCATCAACGCCGCGGTGCTGTATCCGTCGATCGGGCTGTTCACGCCGTTCATGCCCGAGCTGTCGAGCGCGGACGCGGCGGCCGCGTGCCGCGCGTACAACGAGTGGATCGCCGGTTACTGCAATACCGACGCGTCGCGACTTGCGGGCGTTGGTCTCGTGCCGCAACGCGACCCGCGCGCGGCCGCGATAGAGGCGCGCCACGCTGCGAAATGTGCCTTGGTGGGCGTGATGGTGCGCCCGAATCATCTCGGTGACGCGTACTTCGACGATCCCGCGTTCACGCCGCTGTACGAGGCGCTCGAAGAGACCGGGTTGGTGCTGGCGGTCCACGAAGGGCTCGGCGTGCGCGGTCCCACCATCGGCAGCGACCGCTTCCGAGCGTTCGTGACGCGCCATGCGTGCTCGCATCCGCTCGAGCAGATGGCGGCCGCGGCGGCCCTGCTCCTCGGCGGTGTGTGCGAACACCATCCGGAATTGCGAATCTCGTTCCTCGAGTCGGGGACGGGCTGGCTCCCCTACTGGCTGGCGCGCCTCGACGAGCACCGCGAGTGGCTCGAAGACACCGAGTGCGCCGATCTGTCGTTGTCACCCTCGGAGTACTTCGCCCGCCAGTGCGTGATCTCGTCCGACCCCGAGGACGCGCTCGCATCCTTCGCGATTCGCAGTGTCGGCGCCGACCACGTCGTGTGGGCGTCGGACTTCCCTCACCCCGACGCGCACTTCCCCGACGCGGTCGACGTGTTCCTCGCGTCGACGCGCGCCGACGGCCTCACCGACGACGACCTCCAACGCGTGCTGTGGGACACGCCGGCGCGCTTCTACCGCCTCGCCGACCGCTTCACCCCGTCGATGC
>Ga0066710_100003292_pt1 | contig 13685 bp, 10 predicted proteins | sample GraSoiAngelo_159_FD_79666 | JGI IMG/M metagenome (GOLD analysis project Ga0066710, IMG submission 79666) | Grasslands soil microbial communities from the Angelo Coastal Reserve, California, USA - 14_1009_16_40cm | ecosystem: Environmental > Terrestrial > Soil > Grasslands | place: USA...
CGAGCGATCCACCCGATGTCAAATTGCAGAAAATCTATGCCCGCGTCCAGAAAATCCGCAACACTTCCTACGAAATTGAAAAAACCGAACAGGAACAGAAGCGCGCCAAGGAAAAAGAGATCAGCAATGTCGAAGATGTCTGGAAGCGAGGCTACGGCGACGGTTATCAGGTCACCTGGTTGTATCTGGGGCTTGCGCGCGTGGCTGGCTTCGACGCTTCTCCGGTCAGGATCGCCACCCGCGACGATCATTTCTTCAAACCCAATATCATGAGAACTGGGGACCCCAACACTAACGTCGTGCTGGTGAAGTTGAATTCGCATGAGGGATGAAGAATAGAATGGCGGCGGGAGGCTGCAGCGCTGCGAATCGTTTTCGCAGACCGCGCGGTGCAGCGTCCAGTATTTGTTTCAAGACGGAGGCAGCCATCTCGGAAGAGAGGTGGAGACGATAGATATCGGCGCGTTCTGCATGCGAGTACTTCTCGTAGCGCGGAGTTGAATCTTGCGCTGTGCCGAGCAAGATTTCCCAGGGACTCCGGTCGTGAAAAAGTTTCTTCGCTGAAGCTTCGCGGCGCGCGATGCCAATCAGGGAGCGCTGTGTGCCACCACCGATTTCGAGAGTGACGGAGGCTACTTGGGCAGGGTTGAAAAGACGCGTGGGATCATCATCAGGGAAAAGCGTAAGGAGCCTCGTGACTTCGTTTTCGTCGGAAGCGAAACCATCCCACCAGTAACGATAACTGTTATACACCACAGTGCCGGCGCGGAAAATCTGCTGTACCCGCGAGACATTCTTTCCAGTTACGCTCACGACCATATCCGCAAGCTCGGCAAGGCGAAACGTTTGCTTCACGACCGGACGCACAGTCACATAGCCCGCGTCCTCTTCCGTGAAGCGCATCGCGATGGTATCCGGGAGCGGCATGCCCAATGAATGATGCGAAATCTCAGCCCAACTTCGAAAGACGGTCGCGCACGCGATCGCTGAGCACCTTGCCGTCAACGGTTTTGCCTTCGAGGGACGCCTTGGCAGCTTTCACAACCACGCCCATCTGCTTCGTGGAACTCGCGCCGGATTCGGAGATCGCCTTGGTGATCGCCGCGTCCATTTCGGCCGCGCTGGCGCCGGCAGGCAGATAGGACTCGATGATGGCAAGCTCTTTAGTTTCTTTTCCAGCGAGTTCCGGGCGGTTGCCCTTGGTGAACTGCTCGATCGATTCCTTACGCTGTTTAACGAGCGTTTGCAGAATCTGAATGGACTCGGCCTCGTCGAGTGTGCGGATCTTTTCGACTTCTTTGTGCTTGATGGCGGCCTTGATTCCCCGCAGGACGCTGAGGCGCAATTCGTCTTTGGCGCGCATGGCGTCTACCAGGTCCTTCTGAATTTTTTCTGCAAAACTCATCTTCAGCTCCTCGCTCCTTGAATATAGCAGACCATGAAAGTAGACAGGCAAGAATGACGTGCTCAGGCAACCGCACGATGCCGCCGTACGTATTTGACAGCGCTCGACGGGCTCGCTACTTTTGATTGCTTGTACTGTGCGAGGAAATCCCACAGGAGACGGGGGAGCCTCATGAAAGTCATCGTAGCGGACAAGATCAGTGATCGCGGCGTAGAACTTCTGAAAGAGCAGCCCGGGTGGAATATCGTGTTGACGACCAAAGATTCGCTGAAGCCGGAGATCGCCGATGCGGATGCTCTGATTGTGCGCAGCGCGACGAAAGTGACCGCGGAATTGCTGGCCCAGGCGAAAAAATTGCGTGCCGTAGGCCGCGCCGGCGTGGGCGTGGACAATATCGATTTGGACGAAGCCACGAAGCGCGGCGTTCTGGTGATGAGCACACCAGGTGGAAGCTCCGTCAGCGTTGCCGAACATACTTTCGCGCTGTTGCTGGCGCTTGTCCGCCAGCTTCCAAAATTTGATGCGGCGATGCGCGAAGGCCGCTGGGAGAAATCGTCATCGGGTGCAGAAGTGCGAGGCAAGACACTGGGGCTCGTCGGACTTGGCCGCATCGGCAGCGAAGTGGCGTCCCGGGCGGAAGCGTTTGATATGCGCGTTGTTGCCTATGATCCGTTTATCAGCGAGGCGGCAGCGCGGGAACTGTCGGTGGAACTTGTGCCGCTCGATCAACTTCTGGCCGAATGCGACTTTATCTCGCTGCACACGGCCGTAAGCCCGCAGACGCGAGAGATGATCAATGCCGGGTCCATCGCGAAAATGAAAAAGGGCGTTCGGATTGTCAATGCCGCCCGCGGGGAGCTCGTCAATGAAGCGGACCTGGCGGCGGCGATCAAGAGCGGCCACGTCGCCGGAGCTGCCCTGGACGTGTTTGCGGAAGAACCGCCGAAAAATTGCCCCCTAATCGGGCTTCCGAATGTAATCACGACGCCGCATGTGGCGGGTTCCACGGCCGAGGCGCAGGAAGAGCTGGGTACTCAGGTTGCATTGCAAATCCGGGACTATCTTGCGGAGGGAGTGATTCGCAACGCCGTGAACCTGCCGGCGCTGTCAGCAGACCAGTACCGGCGCGTGCGGCCGTACCTGGAATTGGCGGAGCGGCTGGGGTCGCTAGTTTCGCAAGCGGCGGAGGCGCGGCCGGGGCGAATTCGCATCCGCTATGCGGGAGAAGTGGCGGAGGTGGGAACGCATCTGCTGCGGAGCGCGGTGCTGGCGGGCGTGCTGAACGCCGTGCTGGACGAGAAAGTGAACGTTGTCAACGCGCCGGCAGTTGCTGCGGCAAGAGGCTTGACTGTGGAAGAAGAGACTCGCAGGCGCGAACACGGCTTCCCAAACACTCTGGAAGTCTCCGCGCTGCCAGAGAAAACAGGATCAGCGCCAGGTTTTACAGCCGAAGGCACGGTCTTGCATGATGGCTCCCCGCGCGTACTGCAGATCGAAGGGATTCCACTGGAGGCCCAGCTCGAGGGCACAATTCTCTATTTGAGAAACCGTGACGAACCTGGCGTCATTGGCCAGATCGGTACAACGCTGGGCAAGCTCGGCGTCAATATCGCCACGTTCGCCCTCGGTCGCCGTGAAGCCCAACGCGGGGCCGACGCCGTCTCTCTCGTCCGCATTGATGGCGAAGTTTCAGCCTTGATTCTCGGACCGATCCGCTCCATTCAGGCCATAACCGAGGCCAAGCTCCTACTGCTAGGCTAGCTGCCCGATCCGCTAGTTCGGAACCTGCAGCCTGCGAAGAACTTTTCCAACTTCACTGCGATTCAGGCCACGGCCGCACCCCGCTCCATGCAGATCGGCCTTCGTTATTCCTTCTGATTGTCTAGGTTCGGTGCAGACGGGGCACGAGCAATCGTTTCATTCTATCCTGCGTTCATACCGGGTACTCTCAGCGAACCCGTGACAGCCTCGCGTTGGACCGACCCGAGAGTCCGATGGCCCAGCCCATCATCACGGAAAGCAAAGCGCATCAACAGAGCCGTTCGTTAGTAGGAAGTCAAAGCGGCTGAGGGGCGAAGGAAACAGGCAAGTTAATGGTCCTTGCCGTACCAAGCATCTGAAAATAGCAGCACTAAATCGAAACAACGTAACTTGACATACTCGGTCAACCTGTTCTAAAAGCTACCTCAACGATAGATTCAGTCGAGTGGTGGGTAAGGTTGCCCGGGGACATAGTGAAGTCCATTCGCATTCGCGCTGTTTCTGTTCAACGGCCAGTCAGGGCTGGCTGCTCGGGACAATCCTTCCCTCCAGTTGCGAAAAATTAGGCTTCATGTCATGGGATCTAGTGTCCAGAACCAGGCATGGTTCATCGTCCGTACTCCGTTGTTGTGTATGACCTTCGCCTCAGGGGCGGGCGCGACGAGCCATGATCCCCGTGACTAATATGAGTCTGTTTTGGAGGAAAACCCGATGAGACATTTGTTGGACAGGCTTCGACTCTCTGTTTTCTTGCTGATGCTTCTCTTCATCACTGGTGACGTGGCTCGGGCGCAGGACGCCACGGGGCGCATCGTGGGCAACGTGACCGACCAGAGCGGGGCGGCCATCCTTGGCGCCAAGGTTACGGTCACGAACCTTGGCACTCTAATCTCGCAGGAGACAAGTACGGACAAGGACGGTTTCTACCAGGTGCTTTCGCTGCCGATCGGGACTTACCGGACTACAGTGGAGCATGCCGGGTTTCGAAAGCAGGTATTCGATCATCAAGCCCTGCAGATCAATCAATCGCTGCGTTTGGATGCGAAGCTTGAACTTGGTCAGGTGAGCGAAACCATTGAGGTGAAGGAACAGGCTGCCAACGTCGAAACCGTCAACCAGACCGTTGGCATGAGCGTCGTTGGAGAAACAATCCAGCGAGCGCCATTGAATGGCCGAAATGTCCTAGATCTCGCTGCTTTGCAGCCCGGCGTGACGGAAACGAACGACGATTCCGGGGCGGCAGGCACCTATAGTATCGCGGGCGGCCGTAGCGACTCCGTGACCTTTTTGCTGGACGGCTCGATGAACAACGATTTGTTGAGCAACGCGGTGGTCTACAACCCCAACCCCGATACGATCGCGGAGTTCCGCATTCTCGAAAGCAATTATTCGGCGGAATATGGCCGCAATGGAGGCGGGATCATCAGCGTGGTTACGAAGTCGGGCACGAACGAGTTCCACGGCAGCGGTTTTGAGTTTCTCCGCAATGACGCGTTCAATGCGAACACGTTCTTCAACAAAGTCGATGGACTGCCGCGTGACGTGCTGAAGCGCAACCAGTACGGCGGCACGTTTGGCGGGCCCATCAAGAAAGACCGGTTTTTCTTTTTTGTTGGCTACCAAGGCCAACGGCTGAGCGCACAAACCACCACTGGATCCAACAGAGTTTTTACTCCTGACGAGCTGAACGGAGACTTCTCACGCTCTGGAGTAGACTACGGCGCTGATCCGAATGGACCTGACCCTCGTCTTGCGTGTTTCTTAAGCGGGTTTAACCACAATGATGCGGACCCCATGAGCAATCCAGACGGCTCTTCATGCGGCTTCACACCTAGCACCTATTTCCAGTCTGACCTCGCAAAAGCATACAACGCGATCATTGATCCTGCGAAGATCAACTCCGTCACGATGAAATACATTGCCGCAGGCTTGATCCCCAGAAGCCCGAACCCATTCACCAACTACCAGGGTGCGGAAACCAGGAACAATAACGAATTGACGATGAAATATGACCTCTCGATTAGTCAAAAAGACAAGCTTGCTGTGACCATCGGCGGATTTAGAGGCCCTACGCTGGATCCTTTTAATTTTGCGACCGTTCCCGGATATCCAGACCTGGGACGAACGAATAACTACTTTTTGAATGGGAATTACACCAGGACGATCTCTTCAAACCTCGTCAATGAGTTTCGCGCTTTCACTCAAAGGCATTATCATGAGCAGGACTATGTGGGGCGGAAACTGCCGACTTACGCCGATCTTGGGATCAACATCAGTTCCGACAATCCGACGGGTCCGCCCAATCTGTGGTTCGACAGCGGCCTACTGGTCGGTTTCAGCGAGCAGGGTCCCACGAAATTCGCGAATAACACGTTTGGAGTTACCGACACTATTTCCTACATCCACGGCCGGCACAATTTGAAGATGGGCGGCGGGATCTCCTCCTACCAGAACAATACGGTCTACGACTTTTATATCAACGGGGAGTTTGATTTCTATGACGGTGGAGTCGCATCGGGAAATCCCATGGCCGATTTCATTCTTGGAGCTCCAAGCCAGTTTTTCCAATATCCTGCTGCGCCATCGAATATTCGCAGCAAAGCCTTTTATAGTTTTTTCCAGGACGAGTGGCGCATTGCCAAGCATTTCACCCTGAACCTTGGCATTCGCTATGAGTATAATCAGCCCAAGCTGGATACGAAGGGCCGCTCTTTTTCGGTGATCCCCGGAATGCAATCGAAGGTATTCGTGAATGCCCCGGAAGGGATGGTTTTTCCGGGTGACCCGGGTGCGCCAAAGGGGGTGAATTTCCCCGATAAGAACGATTTGGCGCCTCGCCTCGGATTTGCCTGGGATCCCTGGGGAAATGGAAAGACGAGCGTCCGCGGCGGAATCGGCGTGTTCTACGACGTGCTCAAAGGAGAAGACAATCTCCAGTTCAACGGACAGCCGCCATTTTTCGCTTCGACAGCTCCGCTTTTTGACTACGTAGATGGCGTGACATCCGGCCCTATCCCCTACTTTAGCGATCCCTTCCCAAACTCAAATCCATTGGTGCCGAATCCGTTCCCATCGCAACCCCCTCCGTCGAACCTTGACTTCGGGGCAGCGGGCTACCTCCCAATCAACGCTGCGGGCGCGGTTTATCTGGTCGATCCTCATTTGCGGACACCGTACACCTATCAATACAATCTCAGCGTTCAGCGGGAGGTGGCGCACAATACGGTGCTAGACGTCAGTTACGTGGGTAGTAGTTCACATGGGCTCACGTCTCTTCAGGACATCAATCCCTTTGTGCTCGGCACGACGGACCGCATCCTCAACCTCCAGCCGGGTTCCATTACTTGCACCGATTCGCATGGAAATACTTCGTCCGGCGCCGATCCAAACGCACTTTGCAGTTATGCGGGCTTGTCCGAGTTCAAGAACGTAACCATGGCCAACTACAACAACCTCCAAGCCAGCCTGACTAAGCAAATGTCCGATGCTCGCTTCCTTGGCAGGACTTACTTCGCATTGGCCTACACTTTGTCACACAGCATCGACAATGTCTCCGGGTTTCGAGAGCGGAACAGCAGCGTCCCAACCTACAATCCCGGTCTGTTCCGGGCCTCCGGTGATCAAGACGTCCGCAACCGGATCACATTCAGCGGAGGATGGGATCTGCCATTTGACCGCTTGTGGAACTCGGGTCCGAAGCGCCTGACGCAAGGGTGGAGTCTCTTCCCGATCGTCACGTGGCGGACCGGATTCCCCTTCGACATTTTCGCGCGGTTGAGCGATCGCTTCAATCCTGGTGCTGAAGGTCCATCCGGTGCGGGCGATCCATACAATGTTCATGCCAATGTCGTTGGACCACTCAACACGCTTGATCCCCGAGCTCCCGGCAATCTCTGGTTTGATCCGAATAGCTTCACCCGCCAACGTTGCGGGGCAGTTGTTGATACAACCTGTTTCCCCACCAATGAGCAAATCGTCGCGGATCCTTCATTGGCCAACTACGGCACGCTTCCGCGCAATTTCATGCGTGGCCCGGGGTTCATCAACTTCGATCTGGCGTTCTCCAAGACAACGGCCCTTGTCGGTGAGCGCGCGAAAGTGGAATTCCGAGCGGAGTTCTTCAACATCTTCAACCGTGCGAACTTCCAGAAACCTGTGACTACAATTACCAGCGGCCAGTTCGGGCAAATTACCTCAACCTATGATCCGCGTATCATCCAATTGGCACTGCGCCTGTCGTTCTGAGGGGGTTCAATTTTCTCCAGCACCACCGGGTGGCCAGGCCTCCCGGTGGTGCTGCCTCGAGTGCGATTTCAACACACCAACTCCAGTGCCATCTGGGTGCTTGCGCTGGGGCTGGCTCGAAGCAACCGCGCTCTTAAGCGAGTGTGGTCGCCGTCTTCGCCGTCTACTTCGCCGTCTAGCTTAGCTAGCCCGCACGGCAGAGCTATGCTAATCTGTAACTCCGGCTTGGGCAGGGCGTATGCGCCCGGGCGGATCAGTCGGGGCGTAGCGCAGCCTGGCTAGCGCGCCTGGTTCGGGACCAGGAGGTCGATGGTTCAAATCCATTCGCCCCGACCATTTCTTTTAGAACCAATAATTTACAGACACAAATATATTCACTGACCGCCTGGTGTCGGGCCAGGAGGTCGGCGGTTCAAATCGAATCGCGCCGACTGCGCTATTTCCTGTTCTCTCATAGACTTACATTGCGATTCCGTGATGTTCGGCAATACGTGGAAACTGTCCAACTTGTCCAACACTTGTCTAACGACTTCAGCAACGGACAAGGAATCCGGTTATTCGGAGGTCAGGAGAGTGGATGCCGAATCTGTTTTTGGAGAGCCAAAACTTTTGGCTCAAGTAATTACAAATTTGGGTAGAGCATTCGGCTCCCGACCGAATGCTTGGGATGCGAAGCGCAAATCGGTGGTGCGGAAGTTATTGAAGGGAAAGTTCTTCTCGGGAACGTGTCCAGAGTCAACTAGCGCTGCCATAAATGTAGTATCAGTCTAGCTTCTTACCTTCCGTCCCCGAAATCGGCTCGAATATAAGCTTAATCTCGATAAACAGGCTTTTCGAAAGCTTACAAGAAGTTAATGGAAGATTCAGGTCCCCGCCTAAGGCTCCAACCTATCTCAGATTTGACAATGGTCTTGTTAGAGCTATAACATCAAGTAGAAATGACTGTACGAAATCGAGCTGTGGGCTGGCTGTTGCTGACGTTTACGCTGCCCACTAGACGGGCCAGTCAGAGAGTGGAAATATGGCGAAAATTGCAACGCTACGGAGCCGTGCCGCTGGGGAACTCAGGCTACTTGCTGCCCAGCGATGCGGTGAACGAAGAACATTTTCAGTGGCTGGCCACGGCCATTCGTAAGTACGGAGGCGATGCTTCCATCGTGCACGTTCAGGGGATCGACAACATCTCCACCCCGCAATTGATCGGACGCTTTGCGGAAGCCCGGGCGCGAGAGTACCAGGAATTGATTCGGCAACTCGAAGAGTTTTCCTCTCTGCCTTTGCAGAAGCGGGCCGTCGGTCGTCTCAGCCGGCTACGAAGCCGTTTCCAGGAAATTGTCGAGGTGGATTTCTTCGATAGTGCGTTGCAGAAGCGTGCAGGGGAGTTGTTGGCGACGGCCGATGGCGCGCGGGTCACGACGCAGGCGTCCGCCAAGCTAAAGATCGATCCCGACGACTACAAAAGCAGGGTTTGGGTCACGCGGCCGAGACCAGGTGTGGACCGATCCGCGTCCGCCTGGCTCATTCGACGTTTCATCGATTCCAAGGCGCGATTTGCTTTTGCTCCGGAAGGAAAAGTGCCGCAGGCATCCGTCCCGTTTGACATGTTCCATGAGAGCGGGTTCGGGCACCGCGGCGACGACTGCACGTTCGAGACGCTACAGAAGGAATTCAGGATTCGGCACCGAAGGGTAAAGGTCATATCCGAGATTATTCACGACGCGGACCTCGCGGATCAAAAGTTCGGCCGCAGAGAGGGTTATGGCATTGACGAAGTCCTGAAGGGCTGGGCACGACAGGGAATCTCGGACCAGGAACTGCTGGATCGAGGAATGCAATTAATTGAGGGGCTGTATCACTCGCTCGCCTGAGCGAGTCGCCACGGAGATTTTGAATGGGGAAGGGAAAGATTGTGTTTGGCATGTGACCACCAAGCAGAGTTCACCTGCCGCGAGAAGTTCAGGGAAGTGATCTCTGCGGCCTTGTAATCGGCGTTTCGAGGAGGTTTTTTCGATGAAGTGGATAACGCGGAGTAACGTCAAAGTGGATCGGGTTGCTTGCCCCTGGCTCATTCGGCGGTTTATTGACCCGCAGGCAGAGTTCCTGTTCGTATCGGAAGACCAACTTCTCGAAAGAGCGCGCCAGGAGGGCGCGACCCCCTTTGACGCAACCCGGTTTCCCGAAGTCAGGCTAAACCACCGGGGAAAGCGCTATACGTTTGAGGCCATTCTCGAAGACTACAGGCTGACCGACCCAGCGCTGCATCGTCTCGGACTCATTGTTAGAGGCGCTGACGTGAAAGGACAAGAGCAAGTCTCGGCTGAGAGCGTTGGATTGCGCGCTATCGCGCAGGGATTTGCCCTCTCGGGGATCAGCGATGAAGAGCGCCTGGAGCGGGAGTTTCCGATCTATGACGCACTACTCGAATACGCTCGCCAGCGAACAAGCTGAACGGGCGTTGTTGCGATGAATCTTCAGTGAGGAGTCAAAACCAACAGGAGGTCAGTTCGATGTTTCGCTCTATGAGTAACAAAATGGTTTCCGTGTTTGCCTGCCTATGTTTTTCCCTTTTTGAGCGTATCTGTCCGGGCCCAGGACGTTCCGAGCGACTATCAGGACGTCCTGAAGCTCCTCGACCGCAAAGGCGACTTCAAGGCGGGAGTTCTGAAGGTCAATGTTCCCCGCAGCGATCTCAAGATGACGATTCAAGGCGTGTCCACGCCCACACCGTTTGGCTTCGGCGGTTGGCTCTCCATGACCAAAACGTCCGACAGCAATGACGTAATGATGGGTGACCTAGTGTTGCTCCAAGACGAGGTAAATCCGGTCATGTCGGCTCTCTTGGACAATGGAATCGAAGTCACTGCCCTTCACAACCACTTCTTTTGGGACGAACCGCGTGTCTATTACATGCACGTGCATGGCATGGGCAAGGCCGGCGATCTGGCTCGGCGCGTAAAACCCGGCTTGGATTTGATCGGGCATGTCACACCAACACCTGTGACCGCCCTGTCCGCCAAGGGCACACCGCTCGACACGGAGAAACTGTCCAAGATCATTGGGCATCCAGGTGAGCAGTCCGGCGCTGTTTTCAAAATCACCATCGGACGGGATGACTTGGGGATGAAAGATCATGGGGCCGCGATCAATGCTCGCATGGGTCTGAACACGTGGGCTGCGTTTTTCGGAATGCAAGAGGATGCGGTTGTGGCCGGCGATATCGCGATGCTCGAAGGCGAAGTTACGCCGGTCCTGAAAGCGCTGCGGAAGAATGGGCTCGACGTAGTCGCGATTCATCACCACATGACCGGTGAGCAGCCTATGGTGATTTTCCTGCACTACTGGGGAAGAGGCCCGGCCGAGAAACTGGCGAACGCATTTAATGCGGCTCTCGGCGAATTGGGCAAGGGCGCTCCATCACACGGATGAGGATGTTTGGAGGTAGGGATGCAAACGGAACGAATTCTTCGGCGGGTGCGAGCTCTCGCCTTTTTTCTATTGATGGGCGTGTCGTCGGGCACGGCCGCGCAAACCTTAAGGCAGGTCGAAAAGTTCGACCTGCCAGGTCCGGGTGGAAAGCGATTCGACTATCTCACGATTGATGATGACGACCACTACCTGCTGGCCGCCCATTTAGCAGCCGGCCAGACCTATGTGATTGACGTGCGTACGAACAAAGTGATCGCGACGGTTACAGATACACCGGGAGCCGAGGGCGTCGAATACGTACCGGAACTCAAGAAGTTCTATACCTCGAACGCGCACGACAACACGATCGGAGTAGTGGACCTGAAGCAAATGAAGGTGGTGAAGAAACTGAAGACAGAAGCGAAACCGGATGGGAGCACGTATGCCGCTCCGTTTCACAAGCTGTACGTTTCCGACGAGCGAGGTAAAGCGGAAGCGGTGGTAGACGTACAGAACGACGAAATCATCCGGACCCTGCATTTCGACAGCGAAACGGGAATGCCGCAGTACGATCCCGTCGCGCGCAAGGTGTACGTGAACTTGCAAGACCAGAATATTCTTGCGGTAATCGATCCCGCGACGGATGAAGTCGTTGGGCGTTATCCAGTTGGCCGATGCAGGGGAAATCATGGAATGGCGCTCGATCCCGAACATCATCGTGCGTTCCTCTCATGTGAAGGAAACGAATTGATGACGGTGTTCGACCTCGATAAGCATGCGCCGATCGCGTTTCTCGAAATGCCCGGTGGTCCCGACGTTATCAAGTTCGATCCCGGTCTGAAGCGTATCTACGTCGCGTGTTATAGCGGCGCTATCGCTGTTTTTCACCAGGATGACCCGGACCACTACCGAAAGCTCGAAGATTTTCGAGTGCAGCACGCGGTGCACACACTCGCTGTTGATTTGAGGACTCATCGATTGTACACGCCCGAACAGGAAGAAGACGGGAAGCCCGTCGCGCGGATGGTGGTCTATGACGCGGTGTTGAAGCCGTAGGTGTGGTCGCGAACCGGCCATGTCGACGACTAACGCGATGCCGATGGTGCTACGGGCCCTGACGAGTGACGGGTGGTTGTTGTTCGTCACACGATTTGTGCGTTTGTTCGCGTACGGATCGCTCTCCGTCATTCTGGTTTTTTATTTGGTCGGTTTGGGACTCACCGAACCGCAGACCGGTTTGGTATTGACGCTGACACTCGTGGGTGATGTCGTAGTTTCGCTCTACCTCACGACGCGAGCCGACCGGATAGGTCGGAGGCGGATGCTGATTGTCGGCTCGCTTCTCATGGCCGGTGCGGGATTGGCTTTTGCGTGCACCAGTAATCTGTTCTTCCTTATTCTTGCAGGCACGATCGGCGTCATCAGCCCGAGCGGTCACGAAGTCGGACCCTTCCTATCCATCGAGCAGGCAGCACTCTCTCATCTCGTTCCCGCCGCGTCGCGGACGGAAGTTTTCGCCTGGTACACGCTGGTCGGTTCCGTTGCAACGGCGACGGGTGCGTTGTTTGGCGGTTTTGTCACGCAAGTGCTGCAACAGAGTCTCATGCCACCCGTGGCAAGTTATCGCGCGGTGGTTCTCATCTATGCGGCTCTCGGGGTTGTTCTTGCGTTCCTTTTCACCCGCTTGTCGGTTTTCGTCGAAGTGAATTCAAGTGGCGACATCCGGGAAAAGACCAGGTTTTTCGGGATAGCACGATCACGGAGCATCGTCCTGAAACTGTCGAGCTTGTTCGCCCTCGACTCGTTCGGCGGCGGTTTCGTCGTACAGAGTTTCGCAGCGTATTGGTTCTATCTGCGGTTCGGTGTGGAACCGAAAACACTCGGCGCCATTTTCTTCTGGGCGAATCTCTTTGCCGGGGTCTCCGCGCTCTTAGCTTCCCGGCTTGCGTCGCGAATCGGCCTCGTGCGGACGATGGTGTTCACGCATCTTCCTTCCAATGTCCTGTTGATTCTTGTGCCGTTGATGCCCACTCTTCCCCTCGCAGTGCTGGTGCTTCTGCTTCGCTTCAGCATCAGCCAGATGGACGTTCCGGCCAGGCAGTCCTACACCATGGCGGTAGTTCCAGCGGAGGAGCGATCGGCGGCAGGCGGGTTTACAGGCGTGGCGCGCACTACGGGAGCGACGCTCAGTCCGCTGTTCGCGGGATTCCTCTTTGCGCGGCGTTCAATGTTCAGCACACCGTTCTTCATCGCCGGGACGCTGAAAATAGCCTACGACTTGCTCCTCTACCGTTCATTTCGAAGACTCCGTCCTCCGGAGGAGCGCTGATGGAGACTCGCCGGCGAGAATTCCTGCGGCAGATTTCGGGTGTCACCGCGCTTGGCTCACTTCTCGGTCGCGACACACGAGCAGGATCGAGCCAAGATGTGTCTTCGGCAGAAACGCAGACTATTAAATTGGCTATCTGGAATCCTTGCGCGCGCAATTTCCGGTACTCGCAGAACGGGTCAATGGAAATCCTCTGGTCTACCTCGACAGTGCAGCCACGACCCAACGTCCTCGGGCGGTGATCGACGCACTCTCGAACTTCTACCTGCACGATAATGCGAACCCCGCGAAGACCCTCCACTCATTGGCCCGCCGATCCGCGACGCTGTATGAGAAAGCGAGGGAGACCGTCGCAAGATTCGTGCACGCACGCGCCCCCCAGGAAATTGTTTGGACCCGCGGGACAACGGAAGCGATCAATCTCGTGGCCTCATCCTGGGGCGGCGCGAACCTCCACTCCGGAGAGAAGGGCCTGAGAATTCTTGGTCCAACACAGCCGAACGAGCGCGTATCGGTGTTTTCATTCGTGGTTGAGAACCG
>Ga0066710_100003294_pt1 | contig 13678 bp, 9 predicted proteins | sample GraSoiAngelo_159_FD_79666 | JGI IMG/M metagenome (GOLD analysis project Ga0066710, IMG submission 79666) | Grasslands soil microbial communities from the Angelo Coastal Reserve, California, USA - 14_1009_16_40cm | ecosystem: Environmental > Terrestrial > Soil > Grasslands | place: USA...
CTCTTTGAGCTTTCCGGACAGCCTGCGCCGCAGCCGGACGCTTGAGTTGGAAATAGTCCCTGCCGTTGTGGTAGGCGATCTTCTCCTTGGTCTCCCGCGAAAGGTCCGGATGCCTCCACAGGTATTCGAGGTTCTTCGGAAACTCGCCGTCCCAGTGGGGGATGTCCGAAGCGTAGAGGAAGTGGCCGTCGCCGAGATAGTCGATGGTCTGGGGCAGGAGTCGCTCCTCGGCCTCAAGGCTGAAGTAGATCCGGGACTCGCGTACCACTTCGCTGGGCTTTTTCTTTAAATGAGGCGCCTCGAATTCGCCGCGCAGCTCCCAGTGCTCGTCCATGCGGTCGAGCCAGTATGGGAGCCAGGTCGCGCCGATCTCGAGAAAGGCCAGACGCAGCTTGGGGAAGCGCACCGGCACCCCCTGGAAGATCATGCTGGTGAAGTGCAGGAAGATGCCGACCGGGAAGGTGTAGGTGTGCACCTCGGCGAAGGTTCTGAGCGCGCCCGCGCCCACCTCGTGCGAGGAGCTGCGGTTGCCGTGAACGGAGAGCGGCACGTCGAGCCGCTGCGCCTCTTCATAGAGCGGGTCGTACATCGGATCGCCGAGCGCCGTGGGCAAACCCATGGAAAGCAGCTCGAAGCTCACCAGGCCGAGGTCGGTGACCGCCCGGCGTAGCTCCTTGGCCGCCTCGTGCGGCTGCTTCAGCGGCAGCACGCCGACGCAATGGATGCGGTCGGACAGAGCGTTGTACTCTTTGGCGAAGTGGTCGTTGGCGGCGCGGCAAGCCGCGACGCAAAACTCGGGCTCGCGCAGCTTGGCGATGTTGCCGGAGCCGGTAGGGAAGAGCACCGCCTCCTCGATGTTGTATTCGTCCATAATCTTGAGCCAGGTCTCAACCTGCTGGGCCGGACTCATGCCCCGGTCATAGCCACGGTAACCAAGGGTATCGAACAGCTCCGTGTCGAAAGGCTGATCGGACGGCCAGAGGCCCGTCTCGCGGCGGTTCCAGGGCGGTTCCAAATATTTGCGGATGTCCATTTGGCGTTCCAACACATGTCCATCGGCGTCTATGACGGGCGGCCAGTCAACCATGTTTCTCCTCCTTCAATGAGCTCACTATTGCCTAATAGCTGTTGCTGTTTTAACAGAATTTACTTGAGAATCTCTTTCAGTCTGGCCACCAGCGCGGAATCGAGCGCGAAGATTTCGCCGACGCCCCGCTCCAGCTGCGGGCCGTCCAGGGGATTGATCTCCAAACTGGCTTTTTTGGCTTCCGCCAGCAGCTCTTGATCCTTCATAGCTTCCATGAACGCTTTGCGCAAGATCTGCACGCGATCTTTCGGCGTTCCTGGAGGAAGAGCCAAGGGGCGGACCGTCGGACCATGAACCTGGACTACGACGCGGATTAATTTTTTTGCCTCTTCGGTCTTCGCGAAATTGATCGCTAAGGGCACCCGGGCTAACTCCGGATGCGCAGTCAGGGTCTCCTGTAGAACGACGATGAGCGCTCCCGATTCGAGCTCCTTGCGCCAAGTGGCTCTAAAAGACTGCCATGAATTGCTCAGCCCTTGAATCTCGCCGCTGTTGAAGGCGAGCCGGACGTCCGCGGTTCCCTTGTATCCCGAGACGAGCTGGACCGGCAGACCGATGGTCGCCTTGAGCACATTGGGAAGGTCGTCCGTGCCCGAGCCTGTGGATACCCCGCCCAACTTGATCGGGGTCTTGGCGGCCATCAATTGCTCCGCGCTGGCAATGCCGCTCGCTTTGGCGATGCCAAGCATGAACTCATCCTGGGCCGGGACTCCAATGTACTCGAACTTGCGCGCGTCGAACTCGATCCCAGGTTTTTCAAGCAGCTGTTGGAGAAACAGTCCGCCGATAAAATGGCCGATCGTGAGACCGTCGGGCTTGGCAACTTTGTAGACATGATTGGCCGAAATCAAACTTCCGGCCCCGGCCATGTTTTCTACCGCAACGGTCGGATTCCCGGGTACATGTTTCGAGAGGTGCCGGGCGATGACCCGGGCGTAGGTATCGTAGCCGCCTCCGGCGGAAAAGCCGACAATGATTCGGATCGTTTTCCCCTTGTAAAAGGACTCTTGTGAAGAAGCTGCGCTGACGCTGAAAGGGAGGGTCAAGCCGATGACGATGAGCGCACTGAAAATTTTTCTGCCCATGGTCGTTTCTCCTTATGTGCCAAGGATGCTGAGCTTATCCGATCTTAAATCGGCCAACCATGCTGCGAGAGATCGATTGGATTGCCGTCGGGATCATGAACCCGGTATTCGGCCTCGCGGTTTGGCGGTCTCTTGTCGATATCAGTCGCGGCGTTGAGCTCTTTGCATACGTCTCGAAGGCCGGCGACATCCTCGACCTCGAAACCGAAATGGTATAATCCGGGCTTCAACTGCGTCCCTTCTACCTTCCGCTCAGGCCCGATGGGTATGATGGCCAGGTTGATGTGCCCATCCGACAGGTAGGTTGCGGTGCCTATTCCCTGAACAATCTTCAGTCCGAACGCCGTGGTATAAAAGTTGACCAGTTTCCCCACGTCTTCTGTAAGAATTGCAAGATGTCGGATGCGTGCCATTTGGTTCTCCTCCTTTGCAATTCACTCTCAGCCAGGCGCATCTTACGAAATCTCCAACTCCCGTGACAAGAGGTTCTTTGAGGAGTCGCTCGATCTCCGTTTTCTTTTCATTTGTTATTTGATCTGTGTATAGTCTGTTGCTGCGCTTCATTTTATTTCAGCGGGTTCAATCTTGCGCCGGGAAGAATTACGCGTTCTCCTAGTCGTTTGCCTCGGAACCTTTTTCCACATTCAGAGTGTCGGCAGCATCAGCGTATCGCTCTCGGCGATCCAAAAAGAATTTGACACCACGTTGGCGGCCGTCCAATGGATCGGCTTGATGGGAGCGATCATGCTCTCCAGCCTCTCGCTTGGCTTTGGCCGGGCGAGCGACCTCGTCGGACGAAAGGCGATTTTCAAAATAGGACTCACTCTGTACGCGGCGGGCGCGGGTCTAGCGGCGGTCTCCGGAACGTTTCCGCAATTGCTCGCGTTCCGCTGCCTCATGGCGCTCGGCTTGGCCATGGCAGCACCTCTGGCCGGGGCTATCATCGCCTCCGTCCACAGCCATGAGAGCAGAGGACGGGCTCTGGGTTTGTTGGCTGCCTCCATCGCGTTGGGCAGGACGACTGGACCGACGATCGGCGGGCTCATTCTTCAACTTTGGGGATGGAGAGCGGTGTTTATTGCCAATTGCCTTTTTGGGATGGCGACCTGTCTGACTTTGTTTTTGATCCTTAAAGGCAAGGAAGAACGCCGTAAAGTTTCGTTTGATTATTTGGGTGCCTTTTCCTTGGTCGTCGGCTTTCCTTCAGTTCTCATCGCGCTGACTCTCGGGACGCGCGCGGGCTGGGATGCCCCGGAGATTATGCTCTGGCTTAGCTTGGCTGCGGCGGGCATCATCGGTTTCGTATGGCGAGAGTTGCATGCGGAAACGCCCCTGATGAACCTCCTCTATTTCAGGAGTATTCCCCTTGTAAGAGCCATGTTGTCGTTGGTGCTTGCGACGCTGGCGTTCTACCCGGTCTCTATCTTCGGCCCTCTTTACCTGCTCAACGTCATTCGGGTTTCCCCGCTTTCGGCCGGCCTCGCCATGGCGACACTTCCTCTCTGCACCACGTTGCTCTCGCCGTTAAGCGGCAGGCTGGCGGATCGGTTAAATCCCCGGTGGGTGGCGATACTCGGTCTGTGCATCATTCTTTTGGGCGTGTTCTTCTATGCGAAACTCGGCGAGGGCTCGAGTCTCGTTTGGATCGTTACCGTTCTCTCTATTTTGGGGGCTGGCATCGGCCTCTTCGTCCCCGCAAATGAAAAGGCCGCCTTTTCCACGGTTCCGAGCCGAGATTACGGAATGCTTTCCGCCATACTGACCGCGTTTGGCACGGGTTCCGGCGCGTTAGGCACGACTGTAGCGGTAGCGCTAACCGAGTTCTCAAAGAAAAGCCGGATGAGCGGTGATGCCGGGGGATTCGCGTATGACCAGCAATTTGCCTTCTCTTCACTTCTGCCGCTGGCCGCTCTAGCCGTCGTTGTCGCCATGGTGGGGAAACGCGAGTAAGCGGTTTGAGTGCTTCGCCGGCCGTATGAGAGGACAAGTACCGCTCTTAAGTCTTGCGCTGCAACAGCGGCCTAAGTTAAGAAGTGACTGACACGGCAGCATAGAGCAATGGCAGTGAAATATCGTTACGTGTCAGGTGACTCTCACCTGGAAATCGATTCCAAGCATTGGACAGGCCGCGTTCCCGCCCAATATCGCGAGCAGGCGCCGCGGCTTATCCACCTGCCGGATGGAACCGACGCGTGGGCGATCAACAACAAGGTGGCTCGACCCGCGGCCGCCGCCGACCTCTACGGTGGCAAGGGCCGCGATCATTACGTCCCCTTCGGCGCTAGGTACGAAGGAACGCCGGGGACGGGCAGCTCCGAGCAGCGGCTCCGCGAGCAGGATCGAGACGGCATCGACGCCGAGGTGCTGTTTCCGTCGCAGCAGGGAGGCCCCAAGCTTTGGCGTCGCATCCCGGACGACGCCGCGTACAAGACGGTCGTTCGCGCCTACAACGATTGGCTCGCGGAGGAGTACTGCGCTGTAAACCCGGACCGTCTTATCGGCGTAGGGATCTTGCCATTGACGCATGAGGTAGCGGACACCACCCAAGAGGCGGAGCACTGCGCTAAAATCGGTCTCAAGACCGTTCTTCTCCTGGGATTTCCAAGTGGCAAACCCTACCCTTCGGACGAAGACAATCGTTTCTGGGCGGCAGCGCTCGACTTGAATATGCCGGTAAGCGTTCATGTCGACCTCGACCGCTCGGGAGAACGGGCTGGTCCTCTTTTCAAGTTCCCGTTGGAGCCCAAAGGCATCATAGAAAAGATCGATACCGGGCTGGTCGACCAGGTGGCGCGCTACGGCCCGTCGCGGGGAAGCGGCTCCGTCGCGGCGGCCCAGTGGATCCTATCGGGACTCTTTGACCGCTTTCCGAAGCTCCGGATTTTCTTCGCCGAAAACCAAATCGGCTGGATTCCTTTCTTCCTGCAGGGGGCGGACGTGCGCTATGACCGCCATTACCGGTGGACCGAGCGCCTTCTGGGATTCAAGCCTCTGAGCCGCCCTCCAAGCGAATACATCCGCGAGCATTGCTTCTGGGGCTTTCAATTCGATCGGATCGGGGTCGAGCTGCGCCACAAAATGAACGTGGATCGCCTCATCTGGGGCTCCGATTTTCCGCACCAGGAATCCGACTGGCCTGATTCCATAGGCGTTATTGAAAAAAATTTCGCCGGCGTGCCGGCGGACGAGAAGCACAAGATGGTGTGCGGCAACGCGGTCGATTTCCTCCGCCTGGCACAAACCTAGTAATTTCCTAGTAATTTCGGAATTTCCGGGGACAGTATACTTAATTTCCTTTTTTACCCCCCTTCTTGCGTCCGGCAATGTAAGAACTGCAATAGGCTATGGAATAACTTCAAAAGTTCAAACCGTTCTGAAAATTCAAGTCATTGAAAGCCGGCTTTAGGATCGAGACCTTTGATCAGCCGTAAAGAAAGGAGACTGCCGTGAACAAAATAGATCTCTCTCGCTTTTCCTTGGAAGGCCGGACCGCCATCATAACCGGCGGTAGTGGTGGCATCGGAAGGGCTTGTGCCTCTGCGTTTGCAAAGGCTGGCGCCAACGTTGTCATTGCGTCCCTTCCGCCGGATTCGATCCCGCCTGTGGTACAGGAAGTAGAAGCGCTAGGGGTGGAGGGCCTCGGATTGGCGACCGACGTTTCAAATGCCGAGCAGGTAAAGTCCATGGCGGACCAAACGCTTTCAAAGTTTGGCCGTGTGGATGTCCTGGTCAACGTGGCCGGAGGTTCTTATAGCCGAAACCCCTATGTGCCCTCATTCAAACGCGCACCTTTGCTCGACCTGGCTCCGGAAGACTTCATGAGGGTCTATGAAATCAACACCAAGAGCGCTTTTCTCTGTGCCAAGGCCGTAGTCCCGGCGATGAAGGCTTACGGGAAAGGAAGCATCATCAACATCGGATCGATCTCTGGGCGTGGAACCAAGAAGGAAAGAGCGGACATGGCCGCCTATGGTTCTGCCAAGGCTGCCGTGATGAACCTAACCCTTCACATGGCGCACCAGTGGGGGCCGGAAGTACGGGTCAACTGCATCGCTCCAAACATTATCGACGCGCCTCGGCCGCAGGGAACCAATCGACAGGAACTGGCACCGGAAGCGATAAAAAGGATCGCGCTCGGACGGGCCGGCAGGCCCGATGAAGTAGCCAGCGTGGCGCTATTTCTGGCTTCGGACGCATCCGGCTTTGTTAGCGGAGCCATTATTGACGTAACCGGGGGGGAATGAAAATCAGGCTGTTGAAACTCCGTGCTTGTGATCGTGGCTCGTGCTCGGGCTGAAAAGAACACGAACACGGACACGAAACTACGGAGGGCGGCTTCGAAGTTACACGAACACGAAATTGCGCGCCTTTTATCTGAGACCTCTTTGATCAGCCTGTTATTTTTAGTGGTAGCCACGGCTTAAAACAATTTCTTGGACTTTTCCTGGCGGCTCAGTATACTGCCCGCAGGCAATTATTCGGAGGCCATGACCGATCAAGCGAAAATTCTCGTCGTTGATGACTCGGCCGATATCGTGGAGATCCTGGCTGATCTCCTGAAAGCCAAGGGTTACGCAGTCTGCACCGCCGGCACCGGCCTGGAGGCCCTTGCACAAATCGAGCGCGAGCGACCGGACCTCGTGCTCCTCGATGTGATGATGCCGAACATGACGGGCTATGAAGCTTGCAGGAAGATCCGGGAGAATCCCGCGACGGTGTTCCTGCCGGTGGTCATGCTGACCAGCATGGACGCGAATGTGGAACGGATCAACGGCATCGAAGCCGGCGCCGATGATTTCCTGAGCAAGCCGCCAAACCCCCCGGAACTACTCGCGCGCGTTCGCCCGCTGATCCGGATCAAACAGCTTCATGACACGGTCCAAGCGCAAATGGGCCAACTTTCAGAATGGAACAGAACGCTGGAGACGCGCGTGCAGGAACAGGTCGCGCAGCTCGAGCGGCTTGAGCGGCTGAAACGTTTTTTCTCTCCTCAGCTCGCCGAACTCATCGTGATGGGTGGCGCCGAGGACCCCCTGAAGAGCCACCGCCGTCAGATTAGCGTCGTCTTCATCGATCTTCGGGGATTCACAACTTTTGCGGAAACCAACGAGCCGGAAGAGGTCATGGACGTGCTTTGGGAATATCATGCGGAGTTGGGCCCGCTGATCGTGAAGCACGAGGGAACCTTGGAGCGATTCACCGGCGACGGCATGATGGTGTTCTTCAACGACCCCGTACTCGTGCCGAATCCGGAAGAGCGGGCCGTCCGCATGGCGGTCGCGATGCGCGACCGTGTCGCTACGCTACAGACCAAATGGGCCAACCGCGGCTATACACTGGGTATGGGAGCCGGAATCACCGCCGGGTATGCAACCATCGGCGCGATCGGTTTCGAAGGCCGGCGGGACTATGCAGCCATCGGTACGGTCCCGAACTTGGCGGCCCGGCTCTGTGATCAGGCCCGTCCCGGCCAGATCCTGATATCGCAGCGGCTCTACAGCGCCGTTGAGTCGCTCGTAGAGGCCGAATCGGTCGGAGAGCTGTCCTTCAAGGGAATCCAGCGGCCGCTGCAGACATACAACCTCCTCCGGCTTAGGGCGTAGCGCGCGGTGATCTTGGCGCGTGATCTGCCCGGCCAATCTTTCTCTTTGAGCTTTCTAGGAAGGTAACTCTTGGTCATCCTTGTTGGCGAGCGCGTCCAGCTCGTACTTGAGGCCGGTCGAGAGCATGTGTTGGGACGCGACAGTTGCGAATCCTCCATCTCTCCACATTCTCACGACCCTCGACAGCGACTGCGCATCATTTCGCGCAGGTCGAGATGGCCGGGATCGGCAGAGGGTGTCCGTCGAGACCAGGCGGCACAGGAACTCCGACGGCCTCTAAAAGGATGGGAGCAATATCGTAGATCGTGTGGCCGCTGATGTCCACGTCCGCCGACACTCCGGACCCAATTATCAGCACGAAGCCGTGCGCAGTGTGGCTGCCACTGCGCGCGTCCTGGCGGCGGAGCTGAAGTGTCCCGAATCGTGGTGAGTCAACAGCCGTCCAGGGAAACGACTGCTCCCAGAAGACGGTCAGGTCCGGCAACCGGTCGAGGAAGGGCCCCTGAAATTCATCGGGGATGAAAGTCACGCGTCTGACCACGGGCCGGCCGCTAACCGGATCCCGTAGCTCGTAGAGCGCCTCGGTAATCTCCTGGCAGAGACGGCGGTACTCGGCCCCTGCCTGCACGAGGCCGGTCTTGTCTCGACCTTTCACATTAATCCGGATCGTTCCCACCACGTCATTATTGGGGATGGCAAAGGCGCGGCATGCTTCCCACCTTAGCCCGCCAGTGTACCAGAGCTCCACGAGCCGTTCCTGGAGAGTCTGAGGCAGCATCCCTTTAATGCGGTACTGCAGGGCTCCGGGCATCATCATCTTTAGGAGCCTCCAAGGATTCACCCGGGCCTTGCGTTGCCTTCCACTTCGAGCAAACCCATTAGTCCTGCTATCGCCAAAGCCCAACAAGTCCAGAATCTCTTGGAGATTCCAAGAGGCGTGGTAGAGCGGACCCATGCCCTCCGCGGAGACTACGAAGCACCGCACGTTCCTGTCCACCAAGTCGAGCATCTTCCCGATCTCGTGATCGATCGCCCGGTAGACCTGCTCGATGGTGTCGGCGAGGCCATACGGATCTTCCTTAGGATGCCGCGGATAGCTGGGATCCATGAACCGCCAAAAGTGGTGCCCAGCGCAGTGGGGCTCCGAGAAGCCGGCAAGAAAGGTATCCCAGGGGTACTCCTGCATCAATTGACGGAAAACCTCTCCATGGAGACGTACCCCTTTAAGCAGTCGGCCTCGCAGTTGAGCCAGCAATCGTGGGGCATCATCGACAGCATCACACTCTCCAACCGGGTGCTGGCCGAATCTTGTCTCGATCTCGCCAACTAAAGTCTCGGGTATCGATGCCAGAGGCGCATGCATCGCATGGGCGCCCCAACAGGCCAACTGAAAACCGTTCAAGGACCGGCTCGCAGCGAACTTGGGGACATCCACCACCCCAACCCGCTGGCCCGCCTGGCTCAGCCGCTCCCACACGGGCGGAAGGCCGATGGCATCGTCGCCCAGATGGCGCACTCCCATGGTCTGCGCATCGTACTGGACATAAAAAAATCGCCCAAACTTCGCTGGGTTCATACCGGTGTACAGGCAGGGCCAGACCGTATCGGGCAGTTGCTCAGACGTGCTGGCGAGTTTCCCACCCATCCCCTGTTCCATGAGCCGACGGAAGACTGGCAGCTTTCCCCCGTTTGCCCACTGACGGACCAAGTTCCACTCCATCGCGTCCGCACAGATCACCAACTGCCGAATGTGCTCCGAACCCGCTTTCATGCCGCCACCTCTGCGATTACAAAACTTTCATTTCACGTGTCAACTCCACGTATCTTCGTCAAACTACGTCCCAGTGAAAGGGCCGTCTCAGTGCTCCGCGGGCCGGGCTGCGGGCTAGTCCAGCCAATCTTTCTCTTTGAGCTTTCTGGGAAGGTAGGTCTTGGTCAGGTACTGAAAGTCCTTGTTGGCGAGCGCGTCCAGCTCGTACTTGAGGCCGGTCGAGAGCATGCCCTTGATTTCATTCTGCCATTCTTTTTTTTGAAACCATTTATACTTCATGATTTCTTTTGCTCGGTTGATGTCTTTGTCGTTGAGCTTGATGCCGACGTTGCGCGGGAGCCCGTAGCGGTCCGGATCCGCGCTGGAGAAGCCGATGAATTTGGCCTTGGGAATGGCCATGCGCTGACTTTCAAAAGCGAGATTGATCGATCCCTGCTTGACGACCGAATAGATGTAGTAGCCCCAGGGATCATTGTCCACGAGGACATAAACGGGCAGCCCCTTTTCTTCGTGCAGCCTCCGCGCCAGGCGCCTGACACCGCGGGGCGGCTGGCCGTTCCCCGTAAGCAGGATGCAATTGTATCTCCGCCAGAACTTGTCTTCCGAAAGGCGGTTCCACTGGGTGCCTTTCTCAACCAGGAGAACGAAATCAGCCGTGCATCGAGTGATCTGAATGTATTCCGGCTCGACGATGGAGGGAACCGAATAACCGCCTTTCCCGAGCCTGGTGCAGTCCACCCGGTCGCCGTCATCCACCAACACCAGCGGTCCCACGACGGTACCCGAGTTCTCGGCGCGCACGTGGAGCTCCTCCCGCAGCGTTTCCAAGCTGACTTCCAGGTCCTCGATCAGCGGGTCGGATTCGTTCTGGCCGTCGAACGTGTTTTCGTGCGAGTTCTTAATCGTGTGCTTGGTGCGGTAGTAGATCTCCCGGAGAGAGGTCGTGAGATCCGATCGCTGAAGCTCGGCGAGGGCATCGGCCACGAGTACCGTCTGCATAAACTTCTTCGCCATGCCGACGTTGAAAAACGAGCGCGCCTGCTTCCTTCGGCCCATCTCGATCATGCCCCTCTTCTCGTCGAACGTGACGTTCGCGAGGCTGCGTACGGGAATCGAAAGCGTCGGGTCCTTGCTCCGCTGCGCGGCGGTAATGACAACATCGGCCACGCCGACGAGCTTCTTCTCGACCGCTCCGTTATTTTTTGCCTTTTTTCGCGCCATGTTTTTTTTCCTGTCTACTCCTACTTTGGGTCTTCAGTCTTCCGTGTGAGTAACCTAGCCAACGCTGTTTCAGTGCGCCGGACGTTTTCATTCACCACGAAGCGCACGACACGAAGGCTTCGGATGGTTCACCGCGAAGGCGCTGAGGACACAGAGGGGAGAGTATAAATAGAAAAATTCTGTGTACTCTGTGTCTCTGTGGTGAATACGGATTCAGATCTCTAGACTTTTAAACCTCCAGCTCTTCGTTTCCTTCGTGGTGGACACTCCTCACATAAAACCGGCAGAGCCGCTACTTTTTTGTGTTTGTCTTGGCCTTCCGTGAACTCGGAGCTGTTTGTTTTTTGCTACGGTGCTGCGGCCTGCTCTGCTGCGTAACTTTGACCGCTTTCTTTTTCCCCTTCGTCTTAGCCGTTTCCTTCGGCCGCGCCCGCGCCGCGGACTGATCCTCTTCGTCTAGAGCTTCTTCCGGTGGTGCACTGCTCATATCCGGCGCCTCTCCTTCGGTTCCCTCGGGCGTGACTATGATCGAATGGGGCAGACCTTCCGGGCCGCCGCCGTCGTGTCCCAGTAACTCATCGGTCTTCTGGCCACCGGTCCGTCTCAGGGCGATCTTCTGCAGCTGGTCTTTGAGTTTTTCTTTCGGCAGCTTTTCCCCCTTGATGCGGCTGCACGCATCCACGACTTCCTCGATGTAGAGTTCGAAGATATTGCGCCGGTGGAACTCGCTCTTGGCCCGCTCCCGCCGTCTCAGAAAGGCGCCCAGCCGCCGCCCGCACTCTTGCAGGGCGAGCTTGATCTCCTTCCGGATCTCGTCGTAATCGGCGATCGCTTCCTTGGACTCGCTGGTAAACGAGACCCAGACCGAGGCCATATGGACGAAGATCACAAGGGGACCGGCCGGGAGAGCGCCTTTGGATTGAGGTACTCCGTAGTTGCGCCAGGTGGTGTCGAGCGCGGCCTTGAACGTTGCGCAGGCCGACTGCTGATAGAGCAGGGGCACGCGGTTGGCGTAGCGAATGACCCGGGCCAGCTCGTTGTCGTCATCGTGCTGCTCGCCTTCAGCGAGCGGCATCGTGGGATGTTCCGGTTTATCCGCCGCCTCTTCCGGACCCTTGCCGTAGGCCAAACCCGCCTCGATGATGAAGGGATTGCCGCGGTAAACAGCCGGCGGCCGGGTTGCCGCGGTATAGAAATCTCCCTTGATTTGTTTATACAGGCCATGGAGGATCGCCTTCTCGCCGATGGGCGAGATGCAGTTGCTCGGCGGGGCCATGATCTTGGTGGATTGGATCACCTTGTAGAGCGTCTCGGCGGTTTCTCCGTGAATATTGCGCGGCTTCGCGTCCGGCGAAATCTTTGCCGCCTTGCAGATCTCCTGAGCGAGGTTGGAGGAAACCCGGCTGAAATCGCTCGACAGAAACCCCGAGAGCGAGTGGCTCTTGGTGTCGTGCAGCATTTTGAGCAACATCCCAAACTCGATGCCGTAGGGGTGGGGCTTGATCTCACGCGGCTGAGGCGGCAGCTCGTGAATGGTCCGCGGATATTCTTTGGTCTCTCCCTCCGGGGTGTGGTAGACGAGCTTTACGTGCGGATTGGCGATGGCGGTCTGCTCGAGATACTCGTCCACGGAGCCCCGCCCCTTCTGATAGCGACCCTCGATTTCAAGGGTCACCTGGGTTCCACGATGATTTTCCCAGTCGATCTTCTTGTTCTCAAAAATCCGCGGCTCGTTCTTCTTGGTATCGATCTGGACTTCGAAATAATGGGCAGGCGTCCGCGCGCCGGTGCGAGAGATAATCTGCACCGGTTTACCAGTCGTCAATTGCCCATACATGCCGGCGGCCGATATTCCGATTCCCTGCTGCCCGCGGCTCATGCGCAGCCGATGGAATTTGGACCCATAGAGAAGCTTTGCGAATATCCTCGGAATCTGTTGGCGGACGATGCCGGGGCCGTAGTCGATCACGGTAATCCGGAACCGGTTCGCCTGGCTTGGAGCCGGCGGAGCATCCCCGTTTGACGCCACCTCCACCTTGACGACGACCTCAGGTAGAATTCCCGCTTCTTCACACGCGTCCAGCGCGTTATCGACGGCTTCCTTTACACAGGTGAGAAGTGCCTTCCTCGGATTGTCGAAGCCCAGTAAGTGACGGTTCTTGGTAAAGAACTCGGAAACGGAGATCTCCTGCTGAAGAGCCCCCATTTCGGCGGCGGATATAGCCGCCTTCGGCTCGGAGGTCTGGGTGCTGGCCGCCGCGGCATTGGCCTTTAACATAGGTTTAGACATTTATTCGTTTGCATCTCCCTATTGTCAGATTTCGAGGTCTCAATTCGGGAAGGATTGAGTGCTCAGTCAGATTCAACTCTCACGCTTTGGAAGGGTAACCATCAGAGCCTATTATATCAGAGCCGATGACCTTTTTGTACTCTTGACGCGAGACGGATTCTTTTATCATCACCTGTTACCCCTGCTCGTTGACAAATGAAGACCAGATCGGATATTTGAAAAGAACGAACGGGACACCATTCCGTCACCCATTTCATTTTCATTAGAGGAGGATTGCAACCGTGGTCATGTTAGGCACCGACATGAAAGTCGCCGCGACCCCCAAGGATGGCCTTAAAGACTACACCAAACCCGACCCGTACGCGGAATGGCTGAAGCAGGAAGGTGTGAAAGGTTATAAGGAGTTCTACTGTCCGAGCTTAGCGAAGCTCGATCTGGGACCATGGCAGCGCAAAGGGGGGTCCGGTGCAGTCGTCCACATTGCCACCCGCCATATGCCCAACGACTGTCACGTCGTCGAGATCAAGCCTCGGGGCAAGTGCGGGCCGGAGCACCACGTGTACGGGCTGATGATCTACGTGGTTTCGGGCCGCGGGGGAACCACGATGTGGCAAGATGAGA
>Ga0066710_100003295_pt1 | contig 13677 bp, 13 predicted proteins | sample GraSoiAngelo_159_FD_79666 | JGI IMG/M metagenome (GOLD analysis project Ga0066710, IMG submission 79666) | Grasslands soil microbial communities from the Angelo Coastal Reserve, California, USA - 14_1009_16_40cm | ecosystem: Environmental > Terrestrial > Soil > Grasslands | place: USA...
CCGAAATAAGTCTTGAAATCTCTTCCTGAGGCGAGTATCCTGCCCTATTCGACCCTTTTCCGCGCCTCAACTCGACTACGCCGTAAAGGCGAAGCCAGGTGGGTTTTCGTCTTCCGCCATTCTTAGTGGCCGACGGATAATCAGGCCAAATTGCGTGGGTTGAGTTAAGCTCGACGGCGCTAAGGGAAGAGTATGCTCCGTCAACCCGTGCCGCTCGTTAGTGTGGGGCTGAGATCTAAGCCCCGATCAATATTTCCGAGTGCCCCGTTGATGAGGTGCCTTGCCACCGCCTGCTCTCGGACGGCGGCTGCGCTTGGCAGTGCAGTCAATCAAGCCGCTGCTGGTGTCAGGATTGCCAAGACTCCGCTCATGGTGATGTCGCTGCTGGCTTCGTCATTTGCCTGGAGCTCGGAACCCACTGCGGCGAACAGAGTTACATTCACGTCTCTTGACCAAGTGACCCGGGTTGCTATTGCAACGGGCGGGAAGGTGCAATACCAAGCCATCGGACGCCTGCAGAATCCAGATCGCCTGTACTACGACCTTCTCGGTCCAAAATTGCAAGCTCACGGAAACCGCACTGACGTGATTCCGGTGGCCGATCAGCTGTTGAAGCGGATCAGGATTTCCCATAAAGAGGGCGGGATCATGCGCGTTGTGTTGGACTTACGGAGTCCGGTCCAGGTCGTGGCGTCACAAATCCCTAATCCTGATCGCTTTGTGATCGAGCTGCGCCCGGCTACGCCAGTTACATTGCCTTCACTGCTGGCGACCCACTCGCAACAGCGGTTAGAGACTAAGAGCGAAGTGCCGGGTGTGAAAACTCTGCACCAGCAGCTGGTCGACAGCCCGCGCGCGCTCACAGGAGCATTGCAGCGTGGTATTGCGACCGCACCCCGGCAGCAGAAAGAACCTGCTGCCCAAGACAGTCATGCTTCCGTGGGGTCCCAAACAGCCAAACTGAAGCTGGCGCCTGATCCTGCTCGGGCGCAAGTAATCGAGCCCGTGTCCCAGCCATCACCGTTGCTTGCCAAGCCTGCCATGCAAAACCGAGACGATGCCAGATCATTGACCTGGGCGCCCAGGCTAAAGGTAAGCCCGGCAGTCGAGGACCTGAGATCACAGCTCTCCGTGAACCGGCAGACAGTCATGCCAGCAGCGCAACACAGTATTGCGTCGGCACCCAGGCAGCAGATACAACTGGCTGACCAAGACAGTATTACTTTAATGCCGTTTCTAGCAGCCAAGTTGAGGCTGGCACCTGATCCTCCTCGGGCGCAAGGAACCAAGCCCGCGTTCCTGCCATCACCGTTGCTCGCCCATCCTGCCCAGCAAAACCGGGACGATGCCAGATCTTTGACCCGGGCGCTCGGCCTAAAAGTAAGCCGCGTGGTTCTCGATCCCGGGCACGGCGGGGATGACACAGGCGCAAGCAGCCGCAGTGGCCTGATGGAAAAGGAGCTGGTGTTGGACGTGGCCCAGCGGCTTGGAACCCTCATCGAAAAACACTCCAATAGCGAGGTCATTTATACGCGTTCCAGCGACACCTTCGTGCCGCTCGAAGCGCGCCCAACGTTGGCGAAGGAAAAGGATGCGGATCTCTTTGTTTCCATCCACGCCAACTGGTCGGCATCTCGTTCCGCTGTCGGCTCTGAAACGTATTATCTGAACTTTACCAACACCGAATCCTCCCTGGATGTGGCGTACCGGGAGAATGCGCGCTCCACTAAATCCGTTCATGAGCTGCAGGACCTTATCCAGAGGATCGCATTCAGCGAAAAAGTGAACGAATCGCGGGAGTTTGCCGCCAGCGTTCAGTCTTCGCTGTACAGCTCGTTATCTGTCGATATCGGGGAAGAGAAAAGCCGCGGTGTGAAACAAGCGCCCTTTGTAGTGTTGGTTGGCAGCCGCGTGCCTTCAATTCTCGTGGAAATCGGCTTCCTCAGTAATCCGCAGGAGGAAAACTTATTGAAGCGTTCCGATCATCGGCAACGCATCGCTGATGCTCTCTATAAGGGCATGGCTCAATATATGAATAGACTCAGTCGCATCGACATAGCCCAACGTCATTGAAGGCGCTATAGAACCGTGCTTCGGGAAGCCCGAATTGTGCGAGCCTCGCTACCCATGCATTCGCCTTTTATTCGCAGCAGTATGTTGGAGATCGTGTCCATCGCCTGCCTCGTATCTTTCACCGACCGTGCGGCGCGCAACCGAATCTGGTGTCTTGCGGCGGACGGGGAACCGGGTGAACTTCTTCAGGGGAATCTCTACTTCCCCTGACCTGCGTCAGCTTTCAGAGCTTCGTTGGGCTCACCTTTGACTTCTTGCCACCAAACGTGTCGACATCAGGTAATGGGAAAGAGAATCCAAAATGTTATGAAGGTGATCACCTTCTTGATGTGTAAACCCCTCTTTCTTCCCCGCAAAACTCATCGTTGCCGCCTGCGGCTCGATGAAAAAATTTCCGACAAGTCGCTCGGGTTCGTATTGCCCATGAACGTCAATGTGTCCTTCAGTGACTTGCCTTGAGAGTTCGTGGGTGACTGGATTCCAGATCACCTTTTCGAGGCGTTGAACTTTCTTCGCTTTGTCATCGGCGAATAGCGATGGACTCAACAGAAGCAGCATAAGGAAAAAACGCTTCATCATAGTCAATCCTGCCCTTCGGCGCAGGCTACTGCCGAGCACGCCGGTCGCGTGTCACAGTGCCGCGCGGCCAACTCAAAACGAGGTTTGCGGACACCTCACGATGGGTTGTAAACGCAAGTCATCGGGCACAGATGATATGACAATGCACGGCGTAAGCCCATCTGTGGCAAGCAGTAACGCGTTGGGGCAATACCTATGGTTAGCGTTGAGGGAGGTACAAATTGTCGCTCGCGAGTGTCACATCGCGAGTGCAGCACGGCGTTGGACGGACGGCGTTATTGCGTTGAGTTGCGCCTGCGCATCTGTGTGTTCGCGTATCCTCCGCTCGGATCCAGTGTCATCGTGTTGCTTTTGATGGCGCCGGACCGGGGAAATGAAGGGGATCTCTGAGGTTTTGTAATTCCCGGTAATAGTAGAGCGCGGCAGGTCGCCGTCCATTGAACTTCAGGCCCTTCAGAAATTCGATTTCCTCCTGGGTGGCATCACCGCTGAGCGAAGCATCTTTGAGGAACTCTTGCAGGCCCGGCTCCGGCTCGAAAACCCGCTCGGGTTTCTTTTCCAGGAACTCAAATCTCTTGACGCGCTCCAACGCCAGCCGGCGGTTGAGCACGACTTCCACGCCAAAGGTCTCGAGGTCGATGTGCCAGGACTCGATAAGCGGATCGAGAAACGAGACGCAGTTTTCCACGGATACATGGAAGACATCCGTATCCAGAAACTCGAGAATCGTGACGCGCATTTCCTCATAGCTTTGCTTGCTGAGCCGGGCCACCAGGCGGAGCCAGTTTTCACTTTCCAATTCTTCCTTGGCGACTTTCTTGGCCACATCCAAGAGCTTCTGGGTGACGAGGCGTTCGAGCTCGCCGAAAGGTTCTTTCTCAAAGATCACGCGTACTTGCTTGCACTTGCTCGGCTCGCATTTGCGGAGAATCAGTTCTCGAAATTCGTGGAACAAAGGCGCCGGCGGATCGGCCACCCTTTTCCTCAGCGCTTCCTTGCGCTGAACGGCCGCCAGTTTCGCAAGTTCACCACTGCGGAGTTTTAGAAACTTGCCGATCTTGTCGTAGATATCTGTCCGCTCAGGCGCTGGCGGTGGCTTTTTTCGGGCCAGCAACTGTGAAATGTAGGACTCCGTCACTTGCGCGGCGGCCGCTAAGTCCTTCTGCTCAAGTCCCAGTTGCTTCAGGCGCCGCTTAATTACAAGAGGAATATCCACTGCGCTTCGCTTCCGTTCCATCTTAACCTAACGAAATTAACTACGCCTCATAACATCGCATACTTTGCTTGACAAGTAAACGCACTTAACCTATTATAGTTAACGACTGAGCGCTCTTGCCCACTCCGCAGATTCTCTGAACTATGTCAGCTGATCTGAGCCTCCCCTTCTTAGCCACCCTCCAGTCATCGCTTCTTTTTGGCGCTGCAGCAGTCGAGGCCATGGTACCGAGATGCGCGAGGAGGTGAACGACTGGAGCCGAAAGCTTTTTTGGGTTAGGCATTCTCGATGACAGAAAATGAAGAACGCATGGGCAATATGACTCTGAAACTCACCCTCGAAGAACTGCGCCTGTTAGCCGCGCTGGCGTCGGATCAGCTGTTTCGCAAACAATTCATCGATCCGAAAATGCCCGGCTACAGAACGAACGCCGAGGAAATGAAGCTCGGCAAGACCCTGGTTGCACGTTTGCAAACCATGGTTGACGAGTGCTGCCCAAAGATGACAGATGGCGATCCGAAAGCCTCTTCAACAATTGCCCTGTCTCCCTCGCGAGGGCGGCCGGCGGCCCGGAAGCAGACGGGCGAATCGACTGCGCGGCGACACCAGATGCCACTGGCGGGCGTGTGAAGCTCCTATACATGGGGTTCGACCACAAGACCACTGGTATCCGGCAATACATTTTTCAAGGACTGATCGCGGACGGGACGCGCAAAGGCTTCTTCGTCACTACGGACGTTGCTCTCCTCACCAAACATCACATTCAGATTCAAGAGGTGCCAATGATGTGTTTGCGACTCCTGGAAAGCGCCGCAGAAGCGCAGCCGCAGTTGGAGCTCTTCATTCTCACTGAGGCCGATATGCTGGCTCACGTCAGCGCCAAGGCGGCGATTAAGGAACAGGCGACATCCAAAAGAATGAAGCGGTCCCTCGACCGCGAAAGTCCGGTAGATCTCGGCGTGTCAACGCGATCATCGCAGCCGGTCTAACCTCCATATAAAAGCATCTCGGGCAAGCCCCATTCTCGCGATCCCGTTCGGCACCACGTGTTCCTAGCGGGGGTTTATGTAAGAATCAGTACTCTAAGCGCCCAGGCACCATCCGCTGCGTCGCGGCTGCGATAGAATGGCCGACGCCGGAGGATTTCTGATGCAGGCTCAACCAGGCAGACGAGAGTTCGTGAAAGCCGCCGCGGCGGCGATTGCCACTTCGCAGTTCCCGATTCTCGGAGCCAACGACCGTATCAATGTCGGCATCGTCGGCCTGGGAGGCCGTGGCACCGACCATATTGAATACTATTCGCAACTCGATTCCGACGCGCGCATAGCGGCGCTTTGCGACGTCAATCAAAGCGCCCGGGAGCGCGCCGTGGCCACCGTAAAGAAGGCGAAAGGCTACCAACCCAAAGAGTATCCAGACATGCGGGCGCTATTCGACTCGAAAGACATCGATGCCGTCTCCCTGCCGCTGCCGAATCACTGGCACGCGCTGGCTACCATATGGGCCTGCCAGGCCGGTAAGGATGTGTATGTCGAAAAGCCCGCCTGCCACAACATTTTTGAAGGCCAGCAAATGGTGAAGGCGGCGCGCAAATACAACCGGATGGTACAGGTGGGTTCGCAGAGCCGGTCGCTCGCGCACAAGATTCGAGCCATCCAGCTATTACAGGAGGGTGCAATCGGGCAAGTGTATCACGCACGCGGGCTGTGCTTCCGGCGGCGTTTTTCGATTGGCCATACACCGGACGAGCGGGTACCGCCCGGTCTCGATTGGGACAAGTTTCTTGGTCCGGCGCAGTGGAAGCCATACAGCAAAAACAAATTCGCGTACAACTGGCACTGGTTCTGGGACACGGGCAACGGCGATATCGGCAACCAGGGCGTGCACGAAATGGACATTTGCGCCTGGGGCCTGGGACGGACCGGCTGGCCCTCGCTGGTTTCCTCGACAGGCGGGAAGTTTGCGTGGAAGGACGACCAGGAGACCCCCAACACGGAGCAGAGCACGCTCGATTTCGGCGACGCGCAAATCACCTTCGACACGCGGAATTTACCCACGCCGCCGGAGGGCCTGGGCGGCATGCGCGGATCCAATTACGTGGGCAACATCTTCTTCGGGGACGGCGGTTTCATGGTTGTCGATCACCTGGGTTTTCAGGTGGTGAAGAGCACCGCGGCCAGCATCAGCGGCGAGGCGGCCCGAGGCGCAGGTGCCGGCGGCGCCGAGCGGTACGAGAAGGTGATGGATGAAAAGCCGGAAGAAAAGGAACGCGACTCCACCACGCCGCACATGAAGAACTTCTTCGACGCCATGCGGGCGCGCGATCACAAGGTGCTGCACGCCGATATCGAAATTGGCGCGCGGTCCGCGGCCTTCTGCCACCTGGCGAACATCAGTTACCGCGTGGGGCGCGCGCTGCGCATGAACCAGTCCGCAGGCCGCTTTCTCGCTGACGAAGAAGCTAACGCGATGCTCACTCGCAATTACCGGGAACCGTACGTGGTCCCGCGCGACGTGTGACCGAGCGCCCGATCTGACCGGCCCTGAATTCCTAGACGTAAACGGCGTCCGGCTCGCGGTATTGGAGCGCCGCGGCACTGAACCGCCTGTATTTTTCGCTCACGCCACTGGCTTGCCCGCGCGCACGTGGAACCAAATCATCGCGCGGATACCCGGCCGCCGCGCGATCGCCTTCGACATGCGCGGGCACGGTCTCAGCGCCAAACCTGAGCCGCCCTACGAATGGCACGTCTTCGGGGAAGATACTGCCGCTCTCGCGCGCGTACTTAGTTTGCGCGGCGCTACCGGCGTCGGTCACTCGATGGGGGGCCATTCCCTGGCGCTTGCCGCAGCGATGATGCCCGAGGCGTTCGCCGATCTCCTCCTGATCGACCCCGTCATCATGCCGCCCGCTCTCTACACCGGCCGGCCGAGGGAGCCGCACTTCGCGCGCAGACGCCGCAACCAGTGGACATCGCCGGAGGAGATGTTCGAACGCTTTAAGGATCGCCTGCCCTTCCGCACCTGGGACCCGGCGGTGCTGCGCGACTACTGCGACTACGGCCTCGTGCCGGCCGTTGACGGCAACGGTTACGTGCTGGCCTGCCCTCCTGAGATTGAAGCTTCCATTTACGAAGCCAGCACTCTGCATGACGCGAACATCAACGACAGGCTTGGTGAGATCGAGACGTCCGTCACCGTAATCCGCGCGCCGCGTTTCATGCCCTCAAACGAAGGCCCGATGGATATGACGGCGTCACTCACCGCGCCGGATCTTGCCACGCGCTTCCGACACGGCCAGGACGTCGTCGTGCAACACTCGCATTTCATTCCCATGGAAGCGCCGGAACTGGTGGCGGAGCATGTCAACGGCGTGGGCGACGGCGAGCGAAGTCGCGGACAGCTGACCTAGGAATTTGGAACAACGCTTACCAGACCACTCCCTATGGTCGCGGCTCTGAAAGCATCTTTTTTCAGGGCTGTTAGCCGAGCGGCGTGTGCAGCAAGCGTCGCCAAAAACTCGCCCTGAGGCATAATGAAGCAACCGTGCACGACCTGTGGTTCGAATTCTTACGCAAAACAGTCGTTGCCATCGCCTTTGCAGCCCTCGCGCTGGCCGAAACTTCCGCCAAGGAGCGCAACTTCAAGCTCACCGTCGAAGCCATCGAGCCCACGCGGTTCTACCTCGACGACAGCAACGGCCAATTGTGGGCGCCCGATGGCGCCATTCGCTACGCGCGCGGGGACGAGAAACACTTCGTCGTCAAAGGCGGATTCGAAATGCCGCTGCTGGCCGGCGCCTATACGCTGATTGCCGAGCGCGGCCTGGAATACCGGCCCTTCCGCGCAACAATCGAAGCGCGCGCGGGCGAAGAGAGAAAAATTCACGTCGTAATGAATCGCTGGATCGACATGAACCGGCTCGGCTGGTATTCGGGTGACCTTCATAATCATCGCCGGCCTGAGGACATGCCGGTGCTTCTGCTCGCCGAAGATTTGAATCTCGCCCCGACGCTCGCCGATTGGATCTGGGAGAACGGCCAGAATTCCAGCCCGCCTAAAACCACCGATGCCATCCGGCGGGTGGATGCGACGCATGTCTACAGCGTCCTCGATAAAGAAGTTGAGCGGCTCAAAAACGGGCCGGGCGCGGTGGATCTCGTAGGTCTGCATTCGACGATCCCGTTCGAAGGCTACCTGCTCTATCCGCCGAACGACACCTTTGTGAAAAAGGCGCACGCGCAGGGAGCCTGGGTAGACGCCGAGAAGATCATGTGGCGCGATGTGGCGGCCCTAGCCGCGCTCGGCCACATCGACTTCGCCGGCATTGTGCACAACCATTTCAGCCGTCAGGGCGTGGAGACCGAAACCGACAGTTGGGGCATGATTCCCAAGGACCGGCCGGAATTCAACACACCCGCCGGCATGCCGCTGTGGGCGATGGAGGTGTATTACCGCTTCTTGAATTGTGGATTCCGGCTGGCGGTGTCGGCGGGAAGCGCCTCGGGTGTGAAGGCCTCGCCCGTCGGGTACAACCGCGTCTATGTCAAGCTGAATGGCCCGTTCGACTACGAACATTGGTTTCGCGCGCTCAAAGAAGGGCACAGCTTCGCCACCAATGGCCCTGTCCTTTCCTGACAGTGGACGGAGCCGAATCCGGCGGGGCGCTGCGTTTTCCGGATAAAAGCCCGCACCGCGTCCGAATTCATGCCGAGGCTGCGTCCTTGAACCCGATGGACCGTCTCGAAGTGCTGTTCAAAGGCAAACCGGCCCGGGTCGTGACAGGCACCGGGAAACTCGTGGCTGATTTCTCGACCGAAATCGCGGAGACCGGCTGGTTCGCGGCGAGAGCATTCGAGAAGCCTGATCGCGCCATCCGTTTCGCGCATACCAGTCCCGTTTACGCCGAGTTTTCAGGAGACGCTGGCATCGTGCGGACCGACGCGCAATTCTTCATCGACTGGATCGATCGCGAGATGGCGTTTTACAAGAACCTGCCGGATTTCCGCGAGCCGGCCCACCGCGACGCCATGCTGGCGCTGTTTTCCGCAGCGCGGCAGGTGTATGCGGGCCTAGCGGAAAAATAGCGGCAAATAACAGAAGAGTATTACGGATCTATGAGACCGGCCAGCGGCTGACTCGCGCCCGTAATCTCCCGGTCAGACGCGGAAGAGCGTCCAGGCTCTTCTTAGAGATTACCCTTCTTCCTCTCTTCTGCAATGTGGCGAGCGGCGCGGACGGCAAGCGCCATGATGGTCAGGGTGGGATTCTTCTCCGGGAACGTCGTAAAGCAGCTCCCGTCCACTACGAACAGATTTTTCACATCGTGCGCCTGGCAATGCGGATTCAGCACCGACGAGCGTGGATCAATCCCCATGCGGGCCGTGCCGGTCTCGTGGCTCGCAAAGCCGTTCGGCGCGCCGTCATGGCTCACCATTGTCGCCTTGGCCGCGTGCATCATCTCGCCGGCTTTCTCGCGCATGTCTTTCCACACGGCCAGATCGTTCGCACCCCACCGAAAATGAATCACCGGAATCGGAATGCCGTATGCATCCGGCTTGCCGGGGTCGACGGTGACGCGATTGTCGCGCTGGGCGATCACCTTGCCGAAACCCGCCATGTCGTAGAAACCGGGCTGTAGCCGCCGTACCTCATTCTTGAACGACGTGCCGAAGCCTTTCAAGCGCCTGGCGTGATGCGGAAACCAGAAATTGCTGATCTGGGGCTGATAGTGATATCCGCCCGCGAAGCTGCGCTTCTTGTCGTCGGCGTTGAAGCGCGGGATATAGGCATGGTCGGTGGCGCCGTCGTTGTTGATGGGTCGCGTGCCCACGAGGCCTTCCAGATACCCTTGGACGCCGTGCGTGATGTGCCCGCTGAGATATCGGCCCACCAGATCGCTCGAGTTCGCCAGTCCGTTGGGAAACCGCGAAGATTTCGAATTCAGCAGCAGCCGGGCGGATTCGATGGAGGCGCAGCACACGGCAAACAGCCTGGCTTGCACTTCCTCTTCCTTGCGGGTGACCGTGTTGATCACCGACACCGCACGCACACGCCCTTCCGAATCCACCAGCAGCTCGCGTGCAGCCCGATTTTCCAGCAGCGTGAAATTTCCGGTGCGGCGCGCTTTCGGAATCATGGCCGTGGCGGTGTTAAAGATCGCGCCGACGTCGCAGCCCTGCATGCAATGGCCGCAATAGTGGCACGCGGGCCGGCCGTCGTACGGCTTGGTCAGGACGGCTTTGCGCACCGGAATCACCGGAATGCCAAGCCGGGCACAGGCGCGTTTCATGATTTCTTCCGAGCATCGAAACTTAAGCGGAGGCAGGTACTCGCCATCCGGGACAATATCCATGTTTTCCCGCGAGCCCGTTACGCCAATCATCCTTTCGACGTAAGAATAGTACGGAGCGAGTTCCTGATAACTGATGGGCCAGTCTTCTTCGATGCCCTCGATGCTCCGCTCGCGGAAATCCCGCTCGGCAAAACGCAGGCAGACGGCGTTCCAGTGAATCGAGCGGCCACCGACGGCGCGGATGCGGTCCACGCCGATGTGGTCGGGACCTTCGTAGCGGATGGCTTGCGTCACTTCCGCCGGATAGAACGGCTCGCGACGGGCGCGCGCCGTGCCTCGATACGGATACTCGTAGGGCCACGTGTGAAAATAAAAATCCTTGGGAGTCATCATGCGGCCGGCCTCGATCAGCGCCACCTTGGCGCCGGACTCGGCCAGTTCCTTGGACAACACGCCGCCGGCTGGTCCTGATCCGATTACGCACGCATCATACATCACCATAGGCTGTCTCCTCGCTCAACCCTTCTTGTGCTCATCGTGCGCGCACCCTGGAAACTCCACGACCACGGTGTTGCCCTGATACTCGAGGTCGTCATGGATGCCGATGGTGGATGTGTAATAACCATCGATCGCGGCTGCTTTCAACACGCCGAAGAATTTCTCTTCGACGGTCGACGGATGCTCTTCGTTGCGGCTAATCTTCTCCATGAGCGTCGACTGTTGGTGCCCGGAGCACCTCGCATAGTCCTGCCCGTAAGCGTCACGCGCCATGCGATCCATCGCGGCAAGTCCATCGGCCCACAGTTTCTTTACGGTATCCGGCGAGGACGAGACCACCTCGTCGATGTACTCGTGCACCTTCGCGGCCTTCGCGCCGGGTGAGTGATCGTCGGCGGGGATGATGACTTCCGCCAGTGCGTCGATGGAGTGTGCCTGTTCAGTGTTGAATTGTTTCAGAACGTACGGACCGGTGGGAGCGCCTTGCGTTTGCGCGTGGCCCGCGTGAGGCACGGTCTGCGACACGGCGTCGATGACGATCGGTAAACCGAGCGTAGCCGCCGCCGATCCTGCCATGATCTTGAGCGTCCGACGCCGCGTGGTTTCAGAAGAGAGGATGTCGGACAAGGGTTTTCTTTCCATTGCGTCTCCGGAATTGCAAAAGTTCACTATACGTCAAAGCGGCAGGCGGCAGAATCGATCACCCCGCAGATTTCTTCCGCCGGAACATCAACCCCGACCAATTGGCATCCACGGCGCACACCTTGCAGATAGCGAGGCCGGCCGCAACACCTGTAGCCACTACATCCCGTTGATTGAAGTCCACCCGGTATCGGCCCGCTTGTTTCGGATGAACGACCCAGACCCCGCTGCGGTCAGGTAACCGCGCAATTAGATATTCCAGCTCGGCGCTGAGCTCCCCGCGCGAACGGACAAACCAGATCGCTATCGCCGTCTCGCGGGTCATCTTGGGTTGGAGTTCCACACCCTCCGGCAATTCCCCCAGCTTCTCCTCGAAATCGTCGGGGGCTGCCAACACCGCCACCTTCATGCCCGACTTGAATCCGAGCTTCTTCACCAGGCTGGATCGTGCATAGCGCTGCATATGGGCCAATGGCTGGACAGGTTCAGCGGGACCGCGTTTCATCGCTTTTTTCAGCGCCGTCGCGACTTTTTTCCAATCAGTGAAGATGGCATCCGGTAGTTCGCTACGAACCCGTTCCACTTTCTCTGCGAGCCCTCCGGCAAACACAATCGGTAGGTATCGAGTCGATTTGCTGTTTCGCAACACGATTGCGACCTCGCGCCCGTGGGAAGGAATCCGGTCGAGGTCAATCAAGACAGCCGCCGGCGATTTCCTGCGGAAATGGCCGATCAGGCCCGAGGTCTCCAGCGGTGACGCGTCCACCGAAATTCCCGCATCGCGCAGAAGCCGTGCTCGTTCGCGAGCTAGATCCTGGTTCCAGCAGACCAGGCGAATTGCCGCCATGAGCAGAACATATCAAAACTGGAGTGGCGTCACCGAGCGTATCCGGTTACCCGTAACAGCTTCAGCCGCAGGTCCCCGCAAAAAGCGCGTGGACCCGCGCTACAAAAAACCGGGCGTTATCGGAACCTTCTACGTGGTAACGACAAACTTGTAGGGTGGGGCTGCGCCGTATTGTGGCGGAGACCCGCGGGTTTTTGCTCAACTGACGAAAGTGCCGTCAGAGCCATTGCCAGCAGACCTCAGTGCTATCCTGAATACAGGACGGTCGGCTCGGTGCGCTTGCGAAATAGTCTCTTGGCTGCGGTTGCCGGTATCCTTCTTTTCAGCGTCGCCTACCCGTTCCAGCGCCCGTGGCGTGAGTATCCAGCCTTCGAGTACGAGAACTTTCCCGTCCCTCCCGACTACCAGGAAAAAGCCGAGTGGCTCTTTGCGCGGCTAATGTATCCGCCCGTTTATGGCAATCGTTTCGGCGACTGGAGGGAAGGCCATTCCCACTGGACCATGGACTATCCGCGCTCGGACCGGCACTTCTCCGCCGCACTCCGCCGACTGACGCGCATTCACGTCCGCTCGGTCGAGCAGCCAGTTAACCTTGACGACGGCGACGAAGTTTTCTACTACCCGTTTCTATACGGCGTCGAGGTGGGTCACTGGAACCTCACCGACGCGCAGGCCGCTAAGCTGCGCGAATATCTCCTGCGCGGCGGCTTCTTCATGTGCGACGACTTCCACGGCACCTACGAGTGGGAGGTGTTCACCAACAGCATGAAGCGGGTCTTCCCGGACCGTCCTATCGTCGACATCGAGAACTCCGACCAGATCTTTCACATGCTCTACGATCTGGACGACCGCTATCAGGTGCCTGGTGCACAATTTCTGCGCAGTAGACAGACTTATGAGTATGACGGCGTCGTCGCGCGCTGGCGCGGCATCTACGACGACAAGGGCCGGCTCATGGTCGCCATCTGCCACAACATGGATCTGGGCGACTCCTGGGAGCACGCCGACAATCCGGAATATCCCGCCAAGTTTTCCGACCTAGGCATCCGTATCGGAGTGAATTACGTCGTCTACGCTATGACGCACTGAGGGGCGCGCAGCCGCGCCGCCAGGAGACGACTGGTATCTCGCTCACCCGCGGCCAATCCGAGCGCTATTGGGTGGAATGCGCCTCGGCCGGACACAACGAGCCCCATGCACCTCAAGCCGCTGTACGCTTCACCAATTTGAATACCTCAAAACCTGGTGCGGGCGCCTTGCGGGCGATAATGTGCAGAACTCCGTTCTCGAGAATGGCCTTCACGTGCTCTGGCTCGATGCGAGCCGGCAGCTCAAATTGGCGCAGTAACCTCTTCTTGCCGAGTTCGGAGACGTGGACGTTTTCGCCAGTGTGCCAGTCCGCCGCGATGCAGCCTTCGATGGTGATCGATTGCGGCAGGACGTTCACCTGCAAGCATGAGGCTTCGAAGCCCGGCGCGGCCACATGGATGTGAATCATGCGCTCGCCTTCGGAGACGGTGAATGGAG
>Ga0066710_100003296_pt1 | contig 13676 bp, 14 predicted proteins | sample GraSoiAngelo_159_FD_79666 | JGI IMG/M metagenome (GOLD analysis project Ga0066710, IMG submission 79666) | Grasslands soil microbial communities from the Angelo Coastal Reserve, California, USA - 14_1009_16_40cm | ecosystem: Environmental > Terrestrial > Soil > Grasslands | place: USA...
ACAATGAAGGGGCTTTTTCTTGGCACCAGAGATCACCTCGTCTGATGCCAAGCGTATCAGGAATTCGTCACCTAAGCGATCAATTATACGTCATCGTATTTACGAATAGAAGTACTAAGCTAGGAAAACTGGACACATTTGTTCAGATTGGGCGCCAATCAGACGGCTAGACACGCGACCTTGCCCTCACACCCTACGCTCGCTTCCTTCTTAACGGAATCTGAATCAGGCAATAGGCCAGGACGGCGAACACGGCCAGCGACAGCCACCCGCCCCAGCGCTGGAGGAAAGCAAACTCGTCGCGGCCGGTAAAAACGTGGGTGAGCGAGGGAACACCTCTTATAAAAAGGACGGCGAGCAGGATGCCGGTGATAGCTTCCCCGGCGATAAAGCCGGAGGCGACCAGCGTTCCGCGCTCCGCAAACTTGTCCGCCTCCTCGGGCGAAAGCTTCCGGCGCGCGGCCACTCGGTCGGCGAGCCACTTCATGACGCCACCCACGAAAATCGCCGAAGTTGTCTCGAGGGGCAGGTACATGCCCACCGCGATGAGCATGGGCGACGGGGCCTCAATCATGACCAGCGCGATGCCAAACAGGCAGCCCATCAGCAGCAGCCCCCACGGCATCTGGCCGCCCACGATGCCTTGGGCAAGCTCGGCCATCAACCCGGCCTGCGGAGCGGGGAGTTCGCGTCCTCCGATGCCGCCGCTGGCGCGATTCGCTTCATCGAGCGCGATGATAGGAAGAAGCAGAAAGAATGAAACGGCGACGACGCTCAGCACTTCCACCACTTCCATTTTCCACGGCGTGCCGCCCAGCAGGTATCCTGCCTTGAGGTCCTGGATCAGGCTGCCGGAGACACAACACGCGCAGCAGACCACCGACGCCACACCCAGCACCGCAGCCACACCGCCTAAACCCTTCATGCCGATCGCCACCATGACCAGCGCCGCGATCACCAGGGCGCAGAGCGTCAAGCCGGAGACGGGCTGATTCGAGGAGCCTACCAGCCCCACCAGGTACCCACCCACCGCCGCCAGGAAGAATCCCGCCACGGTCATCACCACGGCCGCCAGCACCGCCGCGAACCAGCTTTGGGCAAAGTGGTAGTAAATGATCGTGATCGGGATGACGAGCCCCGCAATCGCCACGATGATCCACTTGATGGAGATGTCGATATCGAGACGGGTGCGCGCGGCCCGCGCCGCTTCGCCGGAGGCCGAAGCTTCGAAGGCCCCTCGGATCGACCTCAGGATCGACTCGCGCATGCTGTAGAGCGTGTAGACCGTGCCCACCAGCATGGCTCCGACGGCAATCGGTCTCACCACGTTGTACCACACCGTGTAGCTCATCAGGTCCCAGGGAGCGCGCCCACCCGTCGTCGCCCCAAGGCGCGTGGCCAGGTCAGGGTCAATGAATAGGACGAGCGGAATCAGCAGAAGCCAGGCGATAACGCCTCCGGAAAAATTGATGGCGGCCAGCCTCGGTCCGATGATGTAGCCGATGCCCAGGAGCGCGGGCGAGGCCGAGGGCGTCGTGTAGGCGATGCCTCCCGTATAGGTCACCGTCCCAATGGCCTCTTTCTGATAGCCGAAGTAGCCGATGGCTGATTTGGGAAAACTCACGAAGAACGACACCGAATCCTTGAAGACTTGCAGGCCTTTTTGGTCTTTGAGCACCTGCAAGCCCGCGCCCAGTCCCAGAGCGCCAAAGATGTACTTGGGAGCGTCCGTCGCTCGCTGCTGGCCGGCTTTGACGATCTCAGCGCTGGCGGTGCTTTCCGGGAAAGGCAGGTCCACAGACTCCACGCACAGCGGGCGGCGCAGAATGATGATGAAGAAAATACCCAGCAGCCCGCCCGCCAGCAGGATCAATGTTCCTACCCAGTAGTGGTTCCGCAAGTCCTGCCAGAGGCGTACGCCGCCCACGTTCACCATCATGAAGGCGGGAATAGTGAAGATCGCTCCGGCGACCAGGGCTTCACCTACGGAGGCCGCGGTGCGGGTCAAATTCTGCTCGAGCACGCCGCCGCGGAAGAAGGGCAGCCGGAACAGGGCGATGGCAATCACCGCGGCGGGGATCGTGGCCGCCACGGTCTGGCCGGCCTTCATGCCCAGATACGCGTTGGCCGCGCCGAACACCGCGGCAAGCAAAATGCCGGCCACCACCGCCTTGGCGGTAAACTCGGGCTCGGTCGAGTCGTGCGGAACGAAGGGCTTGAATTCAGGCACGGTCAGGAGGCCAGTTCGAAATCGAAGGTTGAAACAACAGAGCTCGTCAACCGCTTTTCCGTTTCGACTTTTGATTTCCAAGCCGGCGTCAGGCTTCGGGCGACCACCACTTCTCGATCGATAGATCTCCTGCCTCAGCCATGCGCTCGAAATCACGGTCGGCCGAAACAACGACCAACCCATGACGCTTGGCGATCGCAGCAATCCACAAGTCGTTTTCCTGAAATCCGATCTCTTCAATCTTAGTCTTTCGTCTCCGTGTTTTGTTCCTTGGCCCAAAATGCCCAATGACGGCCGCCTTAAGCTTTCCATAAACATCTGCTGCGGCCGCGTCTACCGGGTAAACTCCGATAGCCGCAAGGAAATCACGTACTCGCGCCTCATTGACGACGGGGTGTTCCGACCTCTGCGCCATGAAGATCAATTCGCCCCGCACGATGACGCACGTCACGACCCGGGCGCCGCCCAGCTTATCCAGCCGTTCCACGATGACGGGATGGCCCTCGAGGAGGCGGCTGCAATGGTTCGTATCCAGGAGATAGCCGCTCAAAACTTGGCCCTCCCTCGCAGGGCGTAGACCTCTCTCAGACATTCGTCAAGGTCGCGACCAACCCACGTTGCGGCATATTTCAGCAGGGAGCGAGCCGAAGAGCGGCGAGCAAGGCGGAGATTCCCAGTGTTATTGCCCTGAAAGTCGCCTTGGGAAGCCACGGACTGGCGACGGGTGAGATGGGGGAGGGCCGCGATCATCTTCCGCTGATAGAGGCCGCGCGGTTTGGCCTCTGCGCGTTCCCACCGCGCCCAGGTGTTCGCGTTCACGCCCACCAGTGCCGCGGCGGCAGCTTGCGTGAGCTTAAGTCGCCTCCGAAGTTTCCTGATCGAATCGGGACTCATCCTGGTAGTTCTACCGCCCCGGATTCTTTCGGTTGCGCTCGAGGCGGCCTCTCCAAACGAGCAGTTGTTAGTGCCTTCATTGAACTATACATATGTCTAGCCAGGCCGTCAAGCGGGTGCCCTGGAGCCTCGCCGCGCCTCATCTTACCCGCTACCGCCCCAGCAGCTCGAAGTAGCGTCCCACCGCTTCGATCCCGCCGTAAAAATTCGGCAGGTGGAACTTCTCGTTGGGGGCGTGCAAATTGTCGTCGGGCAGGCCGAAGCCCATCATCACGACGGGGATTCCGAGGTGCTCGCCGAGCAAGCCGGCGATAGGAATCGATCCGCCGGAGCGCATGTAGACCGTCTTCTTCCCGAACACTTGCTCCATGGCTTCGGCGGCGGCTTCGACGTAGCGGTTCTCGGTCGAGACCACCGAGGCGGGCGCCGAGCTGATCACGCGCACCTTGGTGGTAATCCCGCGCGGCGTGAGCTTCTTGACGTACGCGGTGTACTGGCGGATGACCTCTTTGGGGTCCATCTCGGGGACCAGCCGCATGCTGACCTTGGCCGTGGCGGCGGCAGGGATCACGGTCTTCGCGCCCTCGCCCGTGAAGCCGCCGCGAATGCCGTGAGCTTCGAGCGTCGGCCGCGCCCAGAGCCGCTCCAGCACCGAGAAACCCTTTTCGCCGATCAAGGCGCTCGAGCCCACCTCCTTCTTCAAAAAGTCTTTTTCCTTGAAGGGCAGCCGCTTCCAGGCGTCGAGCTCCTTTTTGCTCGGCCTCTTGACGCGGCGGTAGAAGCCCGGAATGCGGATCTTGCCATCCGGCCCCTTGAGCCCGGTGATGATCTCGGCCAGAGCCTGGAAGGGATTGGGAGCGGCGCCGCCGTACATGCCCGAATGGAGGTCGTGAGCGGCGCCGCGCGCTTCGAGTTCCGTGTAGACCAGACCGCGGAGGCCGGTGGTGATGGTGGGCAAGCCCGGCGCGAACATCTCGGTGTCGGAGATCAGCGCGGCATCGGCGGTGAGCTTCTCGCGATGCTTCGGCACGTATTGCTCGATGTGCTCGCCTCCTACCTCCTCTTCGCCCTCAATCAGAAACTTGACGTTGACGGGCAGCCGGCCGTCGGTCTTCAGGAAGCCTTCGACCGCCTTGAGCAGGAGGTAGGTCTGACCCTTGTCGTCCACGGCGCCACGGGCGTAGATATTCTGGTTGCGCACGGTCGGCTCAAAGGGGGGCGAAATCCATTCGTTCAGCGGGTCAGGCGGCTGCACGTCGTAGTGTCCGTAAACGAGCAGCGTCGGCTTGCCGGGCGCCTCCAGCCACTCCCCATAAACCAGAGGGTTCTGCTTCTCTTTCCCCTCGATGATCGCGACCTCCCGCATGCCCATCGATCGGAGCTCGTCGGCCACGAACTGCGCCGCGCGCTCGACGTCGGCCCTGTGCTCGGGCAGGGTGCTGATACTCGGAATCTTGAGCAGGCTGGTGAGCCCTTCCAAGAACCGGTCGCGATTCGCCTGGTAGTAATCGAAGGTCGCAGTCCCCATGTTGGTCTCCTCCGAAGAGCGCATCGGGAGTCGGGAGCAGCGAATAGGGATTGGCTCCAGGCCTTTTCCCGATCCGCCACTCGGCATTCGCTATTCGCTCACTCAATATACAGGATGGGGACGGGATGCGCTACTTTTCTCTCTTCACTGAAACAAAATGCGCCCGCGCCCTACCCGCGGATTCCGCGGAGGAACCCGATGAGTAAGCTTGGCAATCTGCACATTTTAAGATACAGTGTACTGTATAAGGTGCAGGATGGCGGGGGACTTGTCGCGGCAAAAAATCCCCTTAGTCTTTTTCCGCACGCAGGCGGGAAGTGAGCCCGTAAGGGAGTGGCTGAAGGGGTTGGCGGAAGCCGAGCGCCAGGCCATCGGGAAGGACTTGTTGCGCGCGCAATGGCGGTGGCCGGTGGGCATGCCCCTGTGCCGGGCTTTGGGAGGCGGATTGTGGGAAGTCCGGACGGGCCTGCCGGCGAAGCGCACGGCGCGCGTCCTGCTCTGCCTTTACCGCGAGCACCTCGTAGCTCTACACGCGTTTATCAAGAAAACGCGGACCACGCCGGATGAGGATTTGGCATTGGCACGCAAACGCAAGAAGGAGTTGGAGCGATGAGCAAGAAACATGTGGGTTCGAGCATCGATGATTTCCTCAAGGAGGAGGGCATCTTTGAAGAGGCGCAAGCACAGGCGGTCAAGGAGGTGGTCGCGTGGCAACTGGCCCAGGCCATGAGGAAAAAGAAAATATCTAAGGCGCGAATGGCCACGCTCCTCAAGACGAGCCGCACCCAGGTTGACCGTCTGCTCGATCCGAGCAACGACATCACGCTTTCGAGCCTTCAGCGGGCGGCCGCCATGGTCGGGCGTCGCGTCATCATCAAGCTGGTGTAGGGGTCGCCTGGAAGGGTTCGCTGGCATGCCGGGCAGCGTCCACAGCCGGAGGCGACGTCTGTTTCCGGCGTGACCCGCGTAACCCACCCTGACGACTCTTCCTCTATTTCTTTGCCGGTTGCGGCTCTTCCGCGTTGGTCTTGGCAGGAGTTTCCGCCTCCTCGGTCGAAGGATGCGCGAAGCGGTGCCGGGCGACCACCAGATAGTGGATGGCAGAGCCCACAGTGAGCGTCGCAGTCAAGTAAACAGCCAGTCGGACCAGGGAACGGGTCACCAAGGGGGCGCGGGCCTCGTAAGCGACAGCCAGAAAGACCGTCACCACCTGCACAAAGGTCGAAGTCTTTCCCAAAAGCGTCGGGCGGAAAGGCCGATATCCCGCCACCAGGCTGATCAGCGCTGCCGTTACGAGAATGCCCACGTCGCGGCTGAGCACAAGGATGGTAACCCACCACGGCAGAACGCCCGTAAACGTCAGCAGCAGGTAAGCCGTTGTCATCAGGATCTTGTCCGCAATGGGATCGAGCGCCACCCCGAGCGGGCTTTCCTGGTGCAAGATTCGCGCCACTGTACCGTCTACGAAGTCAGAAACCGCCGCCAAGACAAGGACCGCCAGCGCCGCCCCATAGCGCCGGTCAACCACCAAGATGGCGAACAGCGGCACAAAAATGAGCCGCAGAATGGTGATCTGATTGGCCGTGGTGAGGGCGCGGGAAGACATGACTTTAGGACTCAAGGGCCAGGAATCAGAAGTCACGAGATTGAATCATTGGGTCATTGAGTGATTGGGCCATCGGAAACTTTGGCGGTTGGCACACCCGCGATGACTCAATGCTCGAATGAACCAATGGCTCCATTCTGACTTCTGCGTTAGTTGTTTCCTACGAGAAACAGAGACCCCGCCTTCCGTTTTTCAATCGCCAAGTTGTCAGGCCTCCTAGGCCATTCGGTGAACTCAAAATGAGATCGTTTTCAAATCCGGGCCGACTTGCAGTTGAGGCTCGGTCAGTTTCCGGAGCGCTTCGACCGTCGCCTCTGGCGCAATCTCCTTCAGCAGGAGGCCCTGCGCGGTGACATCGATCACGGCCAGTTCCGTTACGATGGTGTTCACGACACCCTCGCCGGTCAGGGGTAGGGTGCAACGCTTCAGGATTTTGGGGCGCCCATCCTTGGTGGTGTGCTCCATGGCAACAATCACGCGCCTCGCTCCCGCCACCAAGTCCATGCTGCCGCCCATCCCTTTCACCATTTTTCCGGGAATCATCCAGCTCGCAAGGTCCCCCTTCTCGTCCACCTCCATGGCCCCGAGCACCGTCAGGTCGACGTGACCGCCGCGAATCATGGCGAAGGAATCAGCGCTCGAAAAATACGCCGTGCCCGGAATTTCCGTCACCGTCTCCTTGCCGGCGTTGATCAGGTCAGGGTCCACCTCGCCCTCCAAGGGAAACGGCCCCACGCCGAGCATCCCGTTCTCCGATTGCAGGATCACCTCCATGCCGGGCGGCACGAAGTTGGCGACCAGCGTCGGGATGCCGATCCCCAGGTTGACGTAGTAACCGTCTCGCAGTTCCTGCGCGATGCGCCGGGCGATTTGTTCGCGTTTGTCCATAGGAACAGGGACCTCAGGCGGCTGCACGAGACGTGCTATGATACACACTCCTACAGCCAATACTGCAATTCTAGGACAATTCGGGTAACTCGTGTATCGGAAAGAGAAAGTCGTGAAAGGAGCCCGCGCTATTGAGAAGCCCTAAGAAGATTCGACGGTAGGGCTGAGGGAGTTCGTCGAGATCGGATCTTAGAATCGTCTCTTGCTACTGGACACGGATGGCGCATTATTAATGAAGGGGGAAGGGTACCGATGGCAGCCGCAGCGGGACTCCAAGTTGTCCGAAAGGGCGTGTATGAGCCTGAGGGGTATCGGCCTCCAACTAGACCTGTCGACGATAAACGGCCGGGCGAGCTGATAGAACATATCCTCTCAACCAATCCTGAAGACCAAGCCGACGAGCAGTCGGACGAAGCCGGCAAACCTGTCGCCACCCAAGAGACTTCACCATTGACGTGGAACTGGTGAAACCAGCCGCCCCAACCAGTGAGTTCACATGCGGTCACGCATCAAACACCGGCGAAGAATCGGGTTAATGGGCCTCACCTTCGTAACGCTGGTCTTGGCCCTCAGCGGGACTGTTTACGAGAAAATCGGCGAGCATCAGGATCGTAAGCGGTACCCGCAAATCGGCCGGTCCGTAGACATCGGCGGGCGGACGCTTAACATTTATTGCTCCGGCGAAGGCGGTCCGAGCGTTGTCTTCGACACATTCGGGCACATGTCCGGGTATAGTTGGAGCGCGGTTCAGAGTGAGGTGGCGAAGTTCACTCGCGCCTGCTGGTACGACCGCGCAGCCTATGGATGGAGCGATCCAGCGCCGATGCCGCGGACTTTTCGGTCGGTCGCCTCGGATCTTCACGCGCTGCTGCACGCGGCCGCGGTTCCCGGGCCCTACGTGCTTGTCGGCGGAGGTGATGCAGCTTCCCACATCCGGGTCTATCACGGCATGTATCCCGGCGAAGTCGGAGGCGTTGTGATGGTGAATGCTAACGATGTGGACGATCCTCACGTGGAGGTTCCCGAGTCCGAGAAAGGCGTGTTGGCGCGACGTTTCGGGTCTTTCGCTCCTCGCGTGCGTGCGGCAGCTTGTGTGATCTTTCCGATATTCACTGAGGTCGGCGCAATGCGGCTGGTAAGCGCGTTCCAACGACCGCGGCGTACCACAAACTATGGCCTGACATCGGAGCAGCAAACCGAGCTCGATTTTCTTTCGGATAATCCGTTGGCCATGCAAGGGAGTGAATTGTGTGCTCGGGAAGAAAGCATGGAGCAGGTCCGAGCGGCGGGAAACTTTGGCAACGTTCCTCTGGTCGTACTCGCTTCCGAGCCCGACTCCCCCTCGGCGGCTTCCGCGCGAGATCCGGTTGAAGCAGCCTGGAACAGCTATCAGGTGGAGCAAGTCCAGCCGGGATTGGCGAGGCTCTCTCTTCGCGGCCATCTCGTTCTCGCGAAGGGTGCCGTGGCTGCTGTGGTTGATGCTGTCAGGGACGTCGTCACAGAAGTTCGCGCGAGCCGCTAGTTTTCAGAGGTCCGACTGGTTCTTACCGTCCTTTTCTCGATCCGCTTCTCGTAGTTCGTCCCCCGAAAAATCCGCTTCACATAGATCCCCGGCGTGGCGATCGAGTTCGGATCGAGGCCGCCGAGTTCGACCAGTTCCTCGACCTCCGCGATGGTGACGCGCGCCGCCGTTGCCATCACCGGATTAAAGTTCCGCGCCGTCTTGCGATAAATCAGATTGCCCCAGCGATCACCCTTCCAGGCCTTGACGAAGGCGAAGTCGGCCGTCAGCCCCTGCTCGAGCAGGTATTTGCGGCCGCCGAATTCGCGCACCTCCTTGCCTTCCTGGACGACCGTGCCCACACCCGTCGGTGTGTAGAAACCGGCGATGCCGGCGCCGCCCGCCCGTATGCGCTCGGCAAAGGTCCCCTGAGGCATCAATTCGAGGTCGATCCCGCCCTTGAGCGCCAGGTCCTCGAGCAGCTTGTTTTCGCCCACATAGGTGCCGATCACGGCTCTGATCTGGCCGGTCTCGAGCAACCGCCCCAACCCAAACGTATTCACACCCGCGTTGTTGCTGATGACGGTGAGGTGCTTAGTACCCTTGCGGCGAATGGCTTCGATCAGGTTCTCGGGAATGCCGCACAGCCCGAAGCCGCCCACCATGATCCGAGCGCCATCCGGCACGTCCGCCACGGCGGCGTCGGCGTTGGAGAAGACTTTGTTCACTACTCCCTCAAGAAGTCTAACCGCAGAGCACGTCACGACCGCGCACGTAAGAACCGCCTCGCGCTCCCGCTGCCTTTCGTCGGTCGGGCAGGCAGACCTCTCCTCTACCCACTCGTCTAACTCAATTTGTAAAACGCGCGCAGATTCCCGATGCGCGGCCACAGCGCATACCGTTTTACTTCCAGAACCTGTTTCAAGTGTCCCAGGTCGTGGAACGCCCACTCGTGGATCAGCTCTTCAGCGGTGATTTCCCCTACCGTTTGGTGAATCCCCTTGCGCTTCAGTTGGGCAGGCTTGAGCCGGCGCAACCACTTCAGGTTGGCCTGCCGCTGGCGCGCAAAACTCGCCAGGCTCTTGCCGGGGGCCTTGCGGTTGTACTCGAGCTCGAGGACGCGCTTCTCCTGATCAAAGAGGGGCAGCGCAGGTTCATCCCGTTCGATCATGGCTGCGACGCGGGCCCGCATCCCGTGCTCCTCCACGTCGTCCAGGTGAGCCAGGATTTCCTGCACCGACCATTTATCCGGCGCCGGGCGAGTCTTCATGTCGCGCGCGGATATCGTGGAGATCTCGCGCCGCAGTTTCTCGGGCGTTGAGGCCAGGATCGCGAAAACGTCTTTGAGCATCGTAGGCTCCTAGGCCAAGTATACCGTGCGTCGCAGATTCAGTCATGGAGTCATCGTTGTCATTGAAGAACGTCTCCCCTGGGACGCTTTGGCTTTGTAATGATCCGATGGCGCAATGACTCAATCACTCAATGACTATTTAAGCTTCCGCAACCGTTCGCGCAGCTTCAACGCCTGCTTGAACTCGCGCTCGAGCTCACGATCGCTGAGGTGGAGCTTTACAGCCTGCAGCTTCTCGATCAGCAACTCGAGCGCGGACTGAATGTTCTCGATGTTCGTCAGGCAGATGTCGCGCCAGAGCGCGTAGGGGCTTTCGGCGAGCCGCGTGACGTCGCGAAAGCCGGAGGCCGCGAGTTCGAGCGGGAGGAAATCCTCGGCGCTTTGTTCGGCGATGAGGCTCGCGAGGCCGGTGGAGAGCAGTTGCGGCAAATGGGAGAGATAGGCGACCGCGCGGTCGTGCGCCGAAGCGTCGCACAAAAACGGCCGCGCACCCAGAGCCTCAAGCAGTTGCGAAAACGCCTTTACACGGCCGTCCGCCGGATGATCGGGGGCCAGCGGCGTCAAGGCATAACGCGCGTTCTCAAACAACCGAGCGTCGGCGTTCTCGAAGCCGGAAAGCTCTTTGCCCGCCAGCGGATGGCCACCCACGAACAGCGGCTGGTCGCCAAACACTTCGCGCGCCCGCTGGCAAATCAGCCGCTTGGTGGAGCCAACGTCGGTGACCAGCGCAGCGGCCGAAACGGCCGGCCTAAGTCGCGGCAGCACGTCGAGGATGGCCCCCACCGGGGCAGCCAAGACCACCAAGTCTGCGTCGCGAACCGCCTGGGCAGGATCCTCGGCGCTCTCGTCGATCGCTCCGGCGGCGGTGGCGCGTTTCAGGACGTCCGGCCGGTCGCAGCCCACCCGCGTCCCCGTAAGGCCGCGCTTCCCGAGCGCCAACCCCCAGGAGCCGCCTATCAGGCCTACGCCCACGATAGCGATGCGATGAAAGAAAGTTGTCACGGAATCCGCAAATTACGCAGATGGCGCAGATTTACCTTTGGAAAACACGAAGCGCTGATACTGAAGAGACTCGGTTCCGAAGTTGAGCAGCAAACCAATCTCAAGACCCGCGATCTTCAGATAGTTGAGGATTTGAGCCTCTTCAAGACCAGCCAACTTGGGTAGAGCCTTCAGCTCGACAACAGCAGAGCTGAAACAGATAAAGTCAGCGCGGTATGTACTGCTCAGCCTCTGCCACTTGGCTTCCTGATAGACACCTTCCAGGAACCCGCATCCAAGTTGACGCGATGCACCTCAATCGCCGCGCCGATGATGGCGTAAGGTCCTCGAATCTCTCTTGCCCGTCTCTGCAGCCGTCTCGGTCACCTGCGCGGGTGAGAAGGCTCAGTTGGTGCGTGCCTTTTTGTTGTAATCTGCGCAATCTGCGTAATCTGCGGATTCTGACCGCTACATCGTGCGCCCTACCGCGGGCGCGATCATTCTGAGCTCCTTCATCAACTGCTCGAACTGAGCGGGATAGAGGGCCTGCGGGCCGTCGCTCAAAGCTCGCTCAGGCTCGTTGTGCACTTCCACCAGCAGCCCATCGGCCCCCGCCGCCAGCGCGGCCCGCGCCATGGGCGGCACCTGGTCGCGCCGCCCCGTCGCATGCGAGGGATCGGCGATGATGGGCAGGTGGGAGAGTTTATGGACGACAGGGACCGCCGAAACGTCCAGGGTGTTGCGCGTCGCGTTCTCAAAGGTGCGGATGCCGCGCTCGCAGAGCACCACATCGTAGTTGCCTCCCGCCATGATATATTCAGCCGAAAGCAGCAGTTCCTCGATGGTGGCGGAAATGCCCCGCTTCAGCAGGACGGGCTTTGAACCTTTGCCAAGCTCCTTGAGCAGATTGAAGTTTTGCATGTTGCGCGCGCCCACCTGGAACACGTCCACGTAATCGAGCATCAAGGGAATCTGGGTCTGGTCCATCACCTCGGAGACGACCAGCAGCTTGTACTTGTCCGCGGCCTGACGGATCAGCTCCAGCCCTTTTGGACCCAGGCCCTGGAAACTGTAAGGCGACGTGCGCGGTTTGAAGGCGCCGCCACGCAGCACGCGCGCTCCCTGCTCGGCAACCAAGGCCGCAATCGTATCCACCTGGGCCGCGCTCTCCACGCTGCAAGGTCCGGCCATCATCACCACATGCTCGCTGCCCACAACCACACCTTGGCCCAGTTGGATCACGGAGCCCTCGGGGCGGAAATGGCGGCTGGCCAGCTTGTAGGGGCTTGTAATCCGGTGGACTTCCTGAACGCCCTCCAGCAACTCGACGTCGCGGTGGTCAAACTCGGGCTTCACCCCGACCGCGCCCAGCACCGTCTGCGCGACGCCGGTCGAGCGGTGGATATCGAATCCCATGTCCATCAGCCGGTTGATGACGCGCTGGACCTGTTCTTCCGTCGCGCCCTCTTCCATCACGACTACCATCCTTGCCTACCCCTTCCTTTCAGAACTACCGCCCGAGCCGGACGGACCCGCATCGGAGCCGGAAGAGCTCTGCCCCACACTCGGCGAGCGGCCTCGGCCCGGCACCGGGCCCGTGTGCGCGTCCATGGCATGACGTTCCAGCGAGCGGGCTTCGTCGATAATGCGCTCAAACAGGCGGCGAATGGCCGCGTCGTCGAGCGGCCCGCGATTGGTTTTGACCACGTTGCGAAGGATTTCCACCTCGCGCTCCGGCGCCCAGGCTGGCAGGTTCAACTTTTTCTTGATATGGCCGATTTCAACCGCGCACCCCGACCGCTCATTGAGCAGCTTCACCAGTTGCTGGTCAATCTCATCGATGCGCTTTCGCCAGTCGTCCAGATCACTCATGCGGGCTGCGTTCCTGTCCCTTCCTTGAGCCACCTGACAAACTGCTCAATTTGCCCCAAGGCCTGCCCCATGGCGGCGTGTCCATCGGCATAGTGGTCCTGGATGGCGCGCACCACTGTGCTTCCCACTACCGCTGCGTCGGCTAGGGCCTGGACCTCACGCACCTGAGCGGGGGTCGAAAGCCCAAAGCCCACCGCCAGAGGCAGGGACGTGAACCGTCGGGCTCGCTCGACCAGTGGCCCTACCGTGCTCGCGATTTCACTACGCTCCCCGGTGACGCCCGTGCGCGAGATGAGATAAAGGAATCCCGAGGAGAGCCGAGCCACGCGCTTCAAGCGCTCGTCGCTCGAAGTGGGCGAGGCGAGAAACACGGTGTCCAGCTTCTGCGCCCGCATGGCGGCGACGTAAGCCTCCCCCTCTTCGGGCGTGAGGTCAACCACCAGCGCTCCGTCGGCGCCGGCGCGGGCGGAGTCACGCGCGAAGTTTTCCAGTCCATACCGCAAAATGGGGTTGTAGTAGCTGAACAGGATCACGGGCGCGTGTACCCCTTCGCGCCAGCGCGGCAAACTCTCGAGGATTCTGCGCAAGGTCGCGCCCGCGCGGAGCGCCCGCTCGGAGGCGCGCTGGATGATCGGCCCGTCAGCAAGCGGGTCCGAGAACGGCACGCCCAGCTCGATCAAGTCTGCGCCGCCGCGCTCGACGGCGGCCAGCAGCCCTGCCGTCGCCTCGAGCGTTGGATCGCCGGCCGTCAAGTACACCACGAGGCCCTTCGCGCGCCGCGCTTCAAGCTCGCGAAACTTCGACTCAATGCGCGATGTGGAAACG
>Ga0066710_100003297_pt1 | contig 13675 bp, 10 predicted proteins | sample GraSoiAngelo_159_FD_79666 | JGI IMG/M metagenome (GOLD analysis project Ga0066710, IMG submission 79666) | Grasslands soil microbial communities from the Angelo Coastal Reserve, California, USA - 14_1009_16_40cm | ecosystem: Environmental > Terrestrial > Soil > Grasslands | place: USA...
CACCCTCCGGGGTTTGCGAAAGGCCCCGGCATTCACCATCGCCACAGTGCTGACGCTGGCGCTGGGCATTGGCGCGACCACTTCGATTTTTACTTTGGTGCATGCCGTTCTGCTGAAGTCGCTACCGGTAGCGAATCCCGGCGAATTGTACCGCTTGGGAAAAGAATCGCGTTGCTGCTACCAGGGCGGATACAGTCAAAAACAAGAGTTCTCTCTTGTCTCGTACGATTTATACAAATACCTCCGGGACAACACAAAAGGCTTTTCGGAATTGGCGGCTTTCCCAGCGTTTGAGCCGCTGTTTGGTGTTCGGCGCTCAGGCAGCTCGGAGGCCGCTCAAAGCTATCCAGGCGAGTTTGTCTCAGGCAACTACTTCACCATGTTTGGCATTAAAGCGTACGCCGGGCGTACGCTTACAGCCCAAGACGATCAACCGGGCGCTCCGTCAGCCGCCGTCATGAGCTATCGCTTATGGCAACAACAGTATGGATCGGATCCCTCGGTTATCGGCGGCGTCTTCAATCTAAACGACAAGCCATTTACCGTGGTGGGAATCACTCCACCGGGTTTCTTTGGCGACGCTCTGCGCAACACTCCGCCCGATTTCTTTCTGCCACTGAACGCCGAACCGTTCGTGCAGGTCGATGCCGACCTGAACAAGTACGATACTCATTGGCTAGACTTGATCGGCCGCATCCAGCCAGGCGCGAAGCCTGCATCCATAGAGGCTGAAATGCGGCTAGAGCTGAAGCAATGGCTACGCTCGCACTGGGGTGAGATGAGCGCCAACGATCGCGCGAAGTTTCCCAATCAAACCCTGTACCTGAGCCCTGGCGGCGCTGGAATCACCAGTATGCGCGAGCAATACGAGCACTGGCTTCAGATCCTGATGACGGTTTCAGGATTTGTGCTGCTGATCGTCTGCGCCAACGTGGCCAACCTCATGCTTGTTCGCGGCATGGAACGTCGGCGACAAATATCGTTGAGCATGGTGCTGGGTGCGCAAGCTTCGCGAGTTGTGAGGCAGCCCCTCACCGAAAGCATTTTGCTCTCGTTGTTTGGTGGCGCAGCAGGTCTGCTCATTGCATTTGCGGGCACGCGCTTGATCCTCCATTTCGCATTTCCCTCGTTTGCCGGTTTCGCTAGCGTACCCATCAGCGCGTCGCCTTCCATGCCAGTGCTGCTGTTCGCCTTTATCACATCACTGTTGACCGGAGTTGTCTTCGGTATCGTTCCCGCATGGATGGCCACCCGAGTAGATCCGATTGAGGCACTTCGTGGTGCGAGCCGCTCCAGCGATCGCACGGAATCCTTCCCAAGGAAGACACTGGTAGTATTCCAAGTCGTGCTCTCGCTTGTTTTGCTATCAGCATCAGGGCTGCTCACCGCCGCGTTGCACAACCTGGAGAATCAAAATTTCGGATTCGAGCAGGATCGGCGCATAGTGGCTACCATAAATCCACGGCTTGCCGGATACCGGACCGACCAACTCTCGCCACTTTACCGGCGCATCCACGATTCGATAGCGAGCGTTCCCAGCGTATCTTCCGTCGCTCTCTGCCAATATTCACCGCTGAGCGGCGGTGCTTGGGGTAGTGGCATTTGGGTGGATGGACATCCCCCTCCTGGGCCTATGGATGACAACTCCGCTTCATGGGATCGAGTTTCGGCGGGATACTTTGACGTCATCGGAAACCCTATCATCAGAGGGCGCGGCATCTCCGAACAGGATACTTCAGCTTCGCGAAATGTAGCAGTCATCAATGAGGCGTTTGCGCGGAAGTTTTTCAAGAACGAGGATCCGATTGGCAAGCACTTCGGCCGCGAGACGGGAGCCAGCCGTCAATTCGAAGTGGTGGGCGTCGCTAAAGATGCTCGCTATCTGACCGACAATCTCGACGAGCCTAGTGGCCCCTTCTTCTTTTTACCCGAAGCGCAAGCCGAATACACGCGGAGCAATCAGGGCTCGCTCTTCCTCCATGACATCGTCATTCTGACCGCACCAGGAATTAGGCTGTCCACTGCGCGGGTACGCCAAGCCATGGCTTCGGTTGATCCCAATATGCCGATCATTTCGATTCGCCCTTTGAGGGAGCAGGTAGCCACTCAGTTCACTCAGCAGCGACTCATCGCACGCCTTACTTCGTTCTTCGGAGTTCTTTCGCTTGTCTTAGCTTCGATTGGGCTGTATGGAGTGACTGCTTACAACGCTGGACGCCGCCTCAACGAGATTGGTGTGCGCATGGCGCTCGGCGCTGATCGCGGCCACGTTGTCACCCTGGTGCTGCGTGGCACCTTGATGCTAATCGTCTTGGGACTAATAATCGGCTTCCCGCTAACTTTCGCGACAGGAAAATTCCTCGGCAGTCAGCTCTACGGAATGAATCCATACAATCCCGTGGTCACGTTAGTGGCCGTCCTGGCGCTCGGGTTGTCGGCGATGCTCGCATCCGTCATTCCAGCCTTTCGGGCGAGTTTGATTTCGCCGTTAGATGCGTTGCGCGTAGAGTGACCAGATCGCTGTTCGGCGACGAGTGTGCCAATACTTGACCCGCGCCTACGTGTTCCGCTGACGATTGCAACGGGGCACAAGAATCCAGCCCTCGATCTCGGCCAACTTTCTTTCATTTTCGGTCAGGCTTGGACTGAAAAACCGCTCCAGACTGCCATCAAGGTTGCTTCGCCACAGCCATTGCGCCGCAGCATAAGCGTCTTGCTGATCGGAATTACGGCCATCTCTCGGGAAGCTGTGACTCCACAGGGCTGGATATACCTCTGCCACTAGAGACCGTTCCAAGGGCACTCTAATTTCTGCTCCACACTCTAGCCCAATTCCTCGGATCACCATGTCCAGGAGCCAGCACCATGAGCATCTGCGTAGTCAGCGACGAAATTTTCGATGCCTTCTTGAAATGTGAGAGCAAGGCTTACTTCAAATCTTCAGGACAAATCTTCTCGATGAGAGGTAAGGCACCGCCGTTCTTCGATGCAAGATGCTCCAGTGAGGCGTCTGTTTCCGTAAGAGACGATTTCTCTCCCGGGTATGAGATTTAACTTCCAGAGATGGGGCTAAACCAGAGTTCCTTGGAGTACTTCGCGGAGTAGCTCTTGTTTTTGCGTGGTGAGCTTCTTTCCTTGCGCTGTAAGGTAAAACACGTCGATAGCCTTGTGGCCTTCCGTGTCGATCAACGCGACTTCGATGTTACATCCCAGGCGCGCCAGCGCCGAACCGATCTCGTAGAGCAATCCTGGATGGTCCTGCGTAACGATCTCGAGCAGCGTGCTGTGCGCCGATGACGCATCGTCGAAGTTGATGCCTGTTTCGACGGTGACTTTCGGTGCGCGCCCGCGGCTGGCGCTCTCGCGGCCTTTCAGGAGCGGTTCCAGCGGCGCCTTCCCGTTCACCACATCTGCGAGGCTTTTGCGGAAGCGCTCGGTCTCACTGGGATTCAGCTCCAGCGTGCGGTGCAGATCTGCGAAATGGAAGGTGTCCAACACGACGCCAGCGGCATTCGCGAAGGCATCCGCCTTGTTAATGTTCATGCCCCAGCCGGCCAGCACGCCCGAAATCGTGGCGAAGAGCGCCGGGCGGTCCGCCGTAAGCAGCGTCAGGGAGAACCCATGGCGCGTGGCGAGAAGTTCCGTCTGCACGGGATCCCTGCCCAACTTCCGGTAGAGCGCAAAGTGCGCCGCAATCTCCGCCGCCGAATGCACCGCGAGATACCGCCGCGGGAATCCTTCGAGGAACCGCTCGATCTCTTCGATTCCGGTGTTCCCCGCCAGCGCCTTCACTCGTTCGAGCAGCGAGCCTTCATCCCGCGCGTGCAAGCGGTCGCGATCCAGGGTGCGGCTGAAGTGGTTGGAAGTCGCCACGAAGAGCTGCCATAGCATTTCCGCCTTCCACGGCGTCAGCGCTTCCGGATTGACGGAGTGAATGTCGGCATAGGTCAACAGGCACAGTCTCTGCAGACGTTCCAGCGTTGTGACGGACTGTGCAAAAGCCGAAACGGTAGCAGGATCGAAGATGTCTCTCCGCTGCACGGTGGCGGACATGTCCAGGTGGTGTTCGATGAGGAAGTGGACTTCTTCTTTCTCTTCCGGCGAAAGATTCAACCGGCGGGCGGCGCTATCGAGCGCCGCGAGGCCGCCGGTGACGTGATTCTCCACCGACATTCCTTTGCCCACGTCGTGCAACAGCAGCGTCAGAATCAGCAAATCCCGCCTCTCGGCGGTCTTCCAGAGCGGCGCGAAATGCGCCCCGCGTTCATCCGGAGGCTCCGCCAATTCCTGCAGGTGCTCGATAGTGCGCAACGAATGTTCGTCCACCGTGTAGCGATGATAGAAATCGCGCACCACAAGCGAGTCAATCGTTCCGAATTCCGGCAGAATTTCCGTTAGCAGCCCCAGCCGTTGCATCGACCGCAAAGCCACGCCCGGATAATCCGAGCCCAGAATCTCACGCAGCGTGGCCCAGGAAATCTCCGCGTTCTTTGGAGGGAGTTCCGGATGCGTCAGGATATAACCGATGCTGCGCTCCGCCTCGCGGCTCAGCGGAGTCCCCGTTCGGGCCGCTTCCGCGAAGAGCGAGTAGGTGACCGCGCGGTCCGACAACACTGGCTGGTCAAACACTTCGAGCCTGCCGTCACGCTCCGCGAAACACTTGCCGTCGCCCGGCTCGAACTTGGCGGCGTGCGCTGCGTTGAAAAGGCGCTGCCGCAGCGTCAACGGCACGGGAGCTTTCTGCTCGAGATAGCGCAAGAGTTGCCGGTTCAGCGTGCGGGCGTGCCGAAAATACTGGCGCATCCATTCGGCAGGAGTTCGCGCCACTCCGTCACCCACACCAAGAGCGCGTTCCGCTGCCGTCGTCTGCAGTTCGTAGGTAAGTGTGTTATCGTTCCGGCCGTTGCTGTAGTGCAGAAAACATCGGATGGCGCTGAGAAAATCAACGGCCGCGGCCGAATGCTCTTCCTCTGCGGCCGTGATGTTTCGAATCCCCGTTTTTTCGTCCACGATCTGCCGCAGCCAAATCGTCGCCTGATAATCCCGCATGCCGCCGGGCGACTCTTTCACGTTGGGTTCGAGGTGGAAAATGGTATTTCCGTAGCGTGTCAATCGCTCCCTAGTCAGCCTGTGAATTTGCGCCAGCAGGAAAGGCCGCGCCTGCTTTTCCGACGCGGGCAGCACTTTCGTGTCCAGCTTTTCGAAGAGCGCGGCGTCGCCCGCCAGAAATCGGCGATCCAGCAAAGCCAGGTGGAACTCTGCGTTGTCCTCTTCGATCCGCTTACACTCGTCCAGAGTGCGCCCCGCCGAGCTGACGCGAAATCCAACGTCCCACAATGTCCGTGAAAATTCGGAGATGAGCGGCCGCGATTCCTGCTCTACTCTCTCGTTCCCCAGCAAAAATAAAATGTCGAGATCGGAGTAAGGAAACAGCATGCGCCGGCCGTACCCGCCCAGCGCCAGCAGACAAAGTCCTTGCGGTTCACGGTTGTGGACGCGCAGGACTTCGCCAAAAATTTGCTGGACGTTGCGGTCCGCCAGTTCGCACTGTGCACGCAGCGTTTCTCGTGCACTCGTACCCGTCTCAAATTGTTGCCGGATGCGTTGCCGTTCGGCGTCGGCTTGCGGGCCGAGCACGGATAGGGGCGTTGGGGAACCTTCCATGTTCTTTACGGGTTGGATGCCCGGATTGAGACTGGGGCGTGCAGCGGTTGTCACGTTGATCGCCCTGCGGTCAGTGAGCTGGCTGCCCGGCGGCCAAAAGTGAGTGGCTAGAGCGCGTTTTCACCGCGCTCCTCGTTGCGAATCCGGATTGCTTCCTCTACCCTTGAGATGAATATCTTACCGTCGCCAATCTGCCCTGTCTTGGCTGTCTTCAATATTGTTTCTACGACGCGATCCGCCAGGGCGTCCGGCAGCACCGTCTCTACCTTTATCTTTGGCAGAAGGTCCACCGTGTACTCCCGCCCACGGTAGACCGCCGTATGGCCCTTCTGCCGCCCGTGCCCGCGCACTTCCGTCACCGTCAAACCTCCTACGCCCATCTCCAGCAGCGCATCTTTCACGGATTCGAACCGGGAGGGTTGAATGATTGCTTCGAGTTTCTTCATGCACTTCCCCCTTCATTGGAAGAACTGGATTTCCCTGGGATAGCGCAAGAGCGCCCCGAGTCCGGGCGAAACGCGCGATGCAACAGTAATGCACGGGAGGCCCCGGCAAGCCAACAAAAATTTTGCATCTATACAATATAAATTTTCTGTTGGCGTTTCCAAAGAGTCGCCGCTACAGTCGGCCCTCAAGCGACGAGCAGTGTCCTCATTCGTATTTGTCGCAGGGCCAGGGGATCCAGGAAAGTCTCAAGGAGAATGTAAAGTGCGCATTTTCTCGAAGTGTTGTTTCAGCTCACTGCTTGGTTCGATGCTGGCTGTAACCGCTTTCGGACGACAGCAGGCAAATACCGACCAGCAAAGGACTGCGGGTACGCAAGTCGTCGCTAGGACGATGGATGACCTGCGCGAGCGAATCCTGCTCGATCGAATTGAACAACTAGAAAAGCGTCTCGCCGAAGTTGAGGGGCGCACAGCCTCCGCGCAAGCCCCCGCCCCTGGGGCTCCGGCCACCACGGCGCCAGGCGCCCAGGATCCTGCCCCGACAAGCACTCCGTCAGCGCAAGAGCCCGCCGCTCCCGCACCGCCCACTTGGTCCGCCGGTCCCATTGATTTTAGCGGCCGCGTTTCGGCTTACTACACGTATAACGCCAACCATCCGGCGAGCATGAACAATCAACTTTACAACTTCAACGTGAAGGCCAACCAGCTCAGCCTGGACATGGCGGAGTTCAATCTATCGCACGGCGCAGATCCAATTGGTTTTGAACTCGACTTGGGCTTTGGGCGGGCATTCGACATCATCGCCGGAAGCGAGCAGCAGCCCACAATCTTCCGCAATATCCGGCAAGCCTATGTAAGCTTGAAGCCCTCCGAGTCCAAAGGACTCGAGGTAGATTTCGGGAAATTCGTCACCAGCGCTGGTGCTGAAGTCATAGAAACGGACACCAACTGGAACTATTCGCACTCACTTCTATTCGCTTGGGCGATTCCGTACTACCACTTCGGCATCCGTACGTCGTTCCCGGTTGGCAAGCACTTTACCGGCGGTTTCCAGGTCGTCAATGGCTGGAATAACGTCGAGGATAACAACAGTGGCAAGACGCTTGGCCTGACAGGGGCGCTTGTCACGAAGCTATTCTCTTGGTTCACTAGCTACTACGCCGGCCCGGAGAATGCCGCTACAAACAATGGCTGGCGGAACCTCTTCGACACTACTCTGCTCCTTACGCCTCCAGGAAAGGTGAACGCCTACATCAACTTTGATTACGCCCAGAACAAACTGCCCACCGGCGCCCTGACAGTGACTGGAAAAGATACTGGCAAATGGTATGGCATCGCCGCCGCTGTGCACTTGCAAGCCGCAAGCAAATGGGCGTTCACACCTCGTGTTGAATGGTTCAAGGACCGCGATGGCCTTGCGATTGGAGGACCTCCGCAAGATATGAAGGAGTTTACCATTACTGGTGAGTACAAGATGGTTGAGGGCTTGTTCGGCCGGGCAGAATACCGGCGCGACTGGTCGAACCAGCCATTCTTCTTTCGCGGTTCTGCGGTGAACGGCACGACCGGCTTCGGAACCTACAAGAACCAAGGCACGCTGTCGTTGGGAGTTCTGGCATTCTTTGGGCCCAAGCGGTAACTCATGCAGCGGCATGAGGGTTGAGCAATTTGCTGAGGAAATTCAATAGGGGAGGAATGGAATGAGTGCAAGCCCGCAATATGGGAAGAAGCTGACACTCTCGGAGAAGTTCTCGCGGCTGGCGGTGCGGCTGCGGGCTCCGGAATGGCGCCGTTACGGAAAGTTGCTGTTAGCCGGCAAACTCATGGGCGTCGGGTTGACTCTTGTCGTCATGGCCGCGATGTCCTACCTCGTGTTCGGCCGCGTCTATGCCGCTGATGCGGAGGTCAAAGCTGCTGACGTTATCAATCCTGTGAACACTGCCTGGACGTTGGTTGCTGCCTTCTTGGTTTTCGGCATGCAAGTCGGCTTCACCATGCTGGAGGCCGGATTCTGTCGTTCTCGCGAAACCGTGAACGTGCTCATGGAATGCGTTGTGGATACCTGTCTTTGCGGCATTCTCTTCTATGCTATCGGCTTTGCATTCATGTTCAGCCACGGCAACGGATTCATCGGATATCACTGGTTCTTCCTGCAAGGTGCGCCAGCGACCTACGAAACCACGGGCGTGGCATTTCTCGCTGTCTGGATCTTCCAATTTGCCTTTGCAGATACTTGCTCCACGATCACTTCCGGAGCAATGATCGGCCGTACCGGATTTGTCGGCGACCTCCTCTACAGCGTTGCTGTTTCCGGTTTCATCTATCCGATCATTGGCCACTGGGCCTGGGGGCCGGACGGCTGGTTGGCCTTGATGGGCAGCCAGGGCCACGTCTGGCCTTCAATCGGGATGGGCTTCCATGACTTCGCGGGTTCCACGGTCGTACATACGATTGGCGGATTCATTGCACTGGCCGGCTCCATTGTCCTCGGTCCGCGATTGGGCCGCAAATTCAAGCGTGACGGCGGCGCTCCGATGTTGCCGCACGACCTGACGATTGCCGTCAGCGGCGGTCTCATCCTTTGGTTTGGCTGGTACGGCTTCAATCCCGGCAGCACACTCTCGGCCATGGACTTTGAGGGCATCGGTCGCGTCGCCGCGAACACCACGCTTGCCGCGTGCGCCGCCGGCTTGACCGCCATGTTCTGGGCCTACAAATCCTCTAAGACGTGGGACGCGGGGTTCACTACCAACGGATTCCTGGCCGGCCTCGTGGCCATCACTTGCCCGTGTTACTGGGTCAGCCCGACCGGTGCCCTACTCCTGGGCGGCATCGCCGGCGTCTTGGTGGTACTCGGCGTCGAAGCCCTCGAATGGTTCCGCATCGACGATCCCATCGGCGCTGTTCCCGTTCACGGCTTCTGCGGAATCTGGGGAACGCTTTCGCTCGGCCTGTTCGCCTGCGGCAAGTATGGAGCGACGGGTCCGGTCGCAGCAGACAATTCGGCGCCTCTGAAGGGTCTTTTCTACGGCGGCGGAACGCAACTGCTCGTCGCCCAGATGATCGGCAGCGCGGTCGTCACACTAGCCACATTTGCAGTTGCCATGGTGGTGATGTATGCGGTCAACGCGACCGGAACTCTGCGCGTGTCGCAAGAGGGCGAGCTTTACGGCTTGGATCTGCACGAGCACGGCATCTCGGCGTATCCAGAGTATGTCATTTCTCATGTAGCCGCGCCCTCGGGCATGCCTCCAGATACCGTCGGGACACGCGCGGTAAGAACGCCCGTGCCGGTGAGGGCAATCGAACCGGCTAGTTCATGATGAACAAGTGGTTTTTCGCTGTCGCGGCAACGCGAGGACGCCATCCGGTCGGTGTCCTCGCGTTTTTTCGAAACTGAACTGTCGTTGGATTTCTGGCATTCTTTGGGCCCAAGCGGTAGGTATTTTTCTCGACGAAGTTGTCGTTGTTCAGGTAGGCTGGCAAACTTTGGACGGGAGGTTTTCGATGGCAGCAAATTCCACACAAGCTGTAGGAGTATCTACTTTTTTGCTAGGGTTTACCACGCTTTCCGGCGCCATCTATAAAGGAGGGAGCATTTTGCTCTTCCTGGTGACGGCGGTGCTTTTGGGGATCTCGGTGGCTACCTTTCGAAAGTGTAAGCCGCTGGAAAACGCGGAGAATTGAGGATAACGACACATGATTCTAATCGGAATACTTGTAACTCTGCTCGGGTTTGTAATCAGCGTCCTCAGTCTTGCTCTGAATTCCGTCGGTGCCCGGATGGTAGTCGTCCTTCTGGGTTTGGCGGTGAGCTTGTTCGGAATCATCGGCGTACTTAATAAGGCCTATCTGAAGAACGCAATCTGGAAGAAGGGGGTGAGGCAAGGATGAACACGATGACGAAAAGATTGCCGACGTTCCTGCTTGCGACGCTTTGTCTGGCGCCTTTGGGTTTTGCCCAGGCGCCCGCTGCCACCCCGGCAGGCGCTCCTGCTGCGGCTGCTCCGGCGACGCCTACTCCGAAACCCATCACTGACGCGGATCTCGCTAATGCTCCCGTGCCTGCGGCGGATGCTCGCGCCAAGGGCGATCCAGACGGCGCGCTTACGGGATCAGCCAGCGACATCACTGTGACGGACACCAAGAAAGGGATTACCATAGGCGACCTCGCCAATCAGGTGGGCCAGAACAAAATCGCCATCAACTTTGTCTGGACCTTGGTTACCGGCTTCTTGGTCATGTTCATGCAAGCCGGATTCGCTATCGTTGAGACGGGGCTCTGCCGGGCCAAGAACGCTAACCACACCATGATGATGAACTTCATGGTATACGGCGTTGGTATGTTGGCCTACTGGCTCATCGGATTCACAATTCAGATGGGCGGTGTCGGCGCAGTGGCCAATCTCGGCAGTACTCCTGTCTTGAGCGGCGAATACACGATCACGCTATTCGGGAAGCCATTTGGCTTATTCGGCATGAATGGTCTGTTCCTTATGCACCGCGGGACGTACGACGTGGCCGTCATGGTCCTCTTCCTGTTTCAGATGGTGTTCATGGACACGACCACCACGATTGTTACGGGTTCGGCCTGTGAGCGCTGGAAGTACGCTGCATTCATCATTTCAACGTTCTTCTTGGGCGCCTTCACCTATCCGATATTCGCCAACTGGGCTTGGGGGGGCGGCTGGCTCGCAAACCTTGGTGCAAACTTCGGGCTCGGCAAGGGCTACTGTGACTTTGCCGGATCGGGCGTGGTGCACTCTGTTGGCGGCGTGACTGCTCTCGCCGTGTCGATGATCCTCGGTCCCCGCATCGGCAAGTACACCCGGGAAGGCAAGTCCAACGCGATCCTGGCGCACGATATCGTGATTGTCCTGACCGGCTGCTTCATTCTGGCTTTCGGCTGGTTCGGGTTCAACCCGGGTTCCACGCTTGGCGCGTCTGGCAACGGTGCTCTTCGCATTGGCTCCATTGCGACTAACACGATGCTCGCGGGCATGGCCGGCTCGTTCGGCGCAATGCTCTACATGTGGTTGCGCTACGGCAAGCCCGACGCCTCAATGAGCGGCAACGGGCTGCTGGCTGGCCTCGTTGCTATCACCGCCCCCTCAGGCTTCGTGAATCCCGTCGCTTCAGTGATCATTGGCCTGATCGCTGGCGTGCTGGTCTGCATTTCCGTTGAATTCATCGACAGAATCCTGAAGGTTGACGACCCCGTCGGGGCCATCTCCGTCCACGGTGCCAACGGTCTCTGGGGTGTCCTTTCCATCGGCTTTTTCGCTGACGGTAAGAGCAACTACGGCGGTTCATGGAACGGCGTAACGGGTTCGGTCACTGGTATTTTTTATGGCGACAATGGTGGCCAACTCGTCGCGCAGTTGCTCGGCATTGTTACTCTACTCGGTTTCGTCTTCACACTCAGCTTTGTCTTCAACTTGCTGGTTGACTGGATGGTGGGCCAGCGCGTTTCGGCAAAATCCGAACTTCAGGGATTGGACTTGCCCGAAATGGGCGCGCTGGGCTATCCGGAGTTCGAGCTGAAGTCAGAGGTATAGAGATATAAGGAGGACTGCGCATGATTGCCACTACCACCGCAATGCAACCTCGGCCGGGAGCTTTGGCTCCCGGCACCGCGTTTCCCCGACTCCCCGCGTTTCCCTGGCGGGATCCGCATTCTGTACCGCCGGGAGAGTTGGCAAAGGTCATTGCCTCGCTAACCGAGGCCTGCGCCCTCAATCCCGCTAACGCAGACCTCCGCGTCTGCCTCGGCATCGCGCGCGCCATGAACTACGATGTGTACAGTTCCTTGGACGCCCTGGAAGAAGCTCGCGCCCTCGAACCCCGCAATTTCTTCGCTCAATTCAAGTTCGCTGAATTGCAGTACCGTTTGCGCGCTCTGCACGTTGCGGAAACAGAAACGCTCCAGGCGTTAGAATTGGCCTCCAACCCGTGGGAACTCGCGCAGGCGCGCCGTCAACTTTCCGAAATTCGCCGCATGACCCGCGAAGGCACCATCAAGCCCAATTGGACAAAAACTCTTGTTATCCCCATGATCAGTTTTGGCTTCATCCTGACTATCGTGACGGTTCTCTTCACGGTGATCCGATGAACTTGAAATGGAGTTTTTACTTTGGGGCCGCCGTGATGGCGGCTTACTTGCTGATCTCCCGGGGCGTCCCCAGCGTGCCCGTTCTGGCGGGCTGTGGCTTGGCAGCGCTGATGACCTGGCGCAAGATGTCTCGCCGATCCGCGCGACGCCTCTGAGGCCGCAAAATGCACGATCCGCTGCCGCTGCCTTTTGCCCTGCTAATTATCTTCGGTTCCGCCAAGCTTCTCGCGGAGTTGTGCGAACGGTTGGGCCAGCCCGGCATCGTCGGCGAAATCCTCGCCGGCGCGCTGGTCGGGCCTAGCGTCCTCGGGTGGATTAGTCCCAACGAAACATTAAAGGCGCTGTCGGATCTGGGCGTGATGTTTCTGCTTTTTGGCGTTGGCCTCGAGGTCAAGGCCTCTGAACTCCTGAAGGTGGGCGGAAAAGCCACGCTCGTAGCAACCGTAGGCGTAATCGTGCCATTTTTCGCTGGGTGGGGTATTCTGGCCGCTTGGGGAGCGCCGCAAATCGAAGCGGTCTTTGTCGGCGCAGCGATGGTGGCCACCAGCGTGGGAATCACCGCGTCTGTGCTTTCGGCGCGCGGGGTGCTTCATGAGGTGGCTAGCCAGGTCATCCTGGCTGCTGCGGTGATTGACGATGTGCTCGGGCTGATCGTGCTGGCGGTAGTCAGCAGCGTGGCGCGCGGCCGGGTCAATCTCTGGGAGATCGCGCTGGTTGCGTCGCTGGCAACGGCGTTCACCGTGGTCATGGCCATTTGGGGCACGGCGGCGGTGAAGCGCGTGCTGCCGATCTTTGGATCGCGTGCACGCGCCGATGAAGCGGAGTTTCATATCGCGCTGGTATTCCTGTTCGCGATGGCGTTGCTGGCGCAGTACACCGGGGTTGCCGCGATCGTTGGGGCCTTTCTGGCGGGCCTCGCGCTCTCGGACAGTTCCGACGCCCGCATGCGCACGTTGACCCGCGGCGTGAGCGAGCTGCTGGTGCCCTTTTTCCTCGCGGGTATCGGGCTGCACCTGAATTTCGGAGTATTCCGTTCCCGGTCGACAATTGCGCTGGCACTGGTTATTTTGGCCGCCGCCGTGGTGACCAAGCTGGTCGGCTGTGGTCTCGGTGCTATCTCGCTCGGCTGGCTAAACGTGTTGAAAATCGGTCTTGGCATGGTGCCGCGGGGAGAAGTGGGTATGGTGGTGGCGCAGATCGGCTTGGGTATGGCGGTGATTAGCACGGAAGTTTACAGCGTGGTTGTGTTCATGGCCGTGGCAACGACCCTGCTCACGCCACTTCTGCTAAAAATCGCTTTCCGCAACCCCGCTTTGGTCCCCGCCGAGGCCTAGCAAAATTCCCTGCAACAAAGCAGTCACGCCAGATGATCCTGCAGGGCGGCGGGCGCGCGGCTCACTTTGCCCTTCCGCTGCAAGCACCTTCGCACGGTGTGACCTCCCACCCCCGTAGG
>Ga0066710_100003298_pt1 | contig 13675 bp, 10 predicted proteins | sample GraSoiAngelo_159_FD_79666 | JGI IMG/M metagenome (GOLD analysis project Ga0066710, IMG submission 79666) | Grasslands soil microbial communities from the Angelo Coastal Reserve, California, USA - 14_1009_16_40cm | ecosystem: Environmental > Terrestrial > Soil > Grasslands | place: USA...
CCGCCATTCCCGAGATCCGCGCCCGGGGTGGTGGGAGCCTCCTCTTTACCGCGTCGACCTCCGGGCTCGTGGGCTCCGGCTTCAGCCCGGTCTACTCGATGTGCAAGTTCGGGGTGGTGGGCTTCGTGAAGAGCCTGGCGCTGCGGCTGGCGCCCGAAAAGATTCGCGTGAACGCCGTCTGTCCCGGTCCGATCGACACGCCGATGCTACGGGTGTTCGTTTCCCGGCCCGATCAGAAGTCGACGGCTGGAATGGATCCGGAGGAGCTGGTGCGCAAGCGAGCCCACGGCTCCGTACCGCTGGGCCGCACAGGCCGACCCGACGAGATCGCCAACGCGGCGCTGTTCCTTCTCTCGGACGAAGCGTCGTTCGTCACGGGCGTCGCGCTGCCCGTCGACGGTGGCGTGACGGCGGCCTGACCCACGGCAGATCGCCGAGTCCTCAGCTTTCTTCTCTGTCGCGCCCGCCCGCTTTGTGGTTTCATTACGCCGGCTCGGACATATCGATGCCGGCGGGTCACCGGTCGAGGCGGCCGGGCGTCCCGGGTGTGGCTCCGACAACGAGAGGAGGGCGTGATGGTCTCACTCGACATCAACGGCAAGCGCCAGAACGTCGACGTACCTGGCGAGACCCCGCTGCTGTGGGCCTTGCGGGACGAGCTCGGGCTCACCGGCAGCAAGTTCGGCTGCGGCATGGCGCTCTGCGGCGCGTGCACCGTGCACGTCGACGGCAACGCGGTCCGCTCCTGCATCACCCCCATCTCGGCGGTGGCAAGCAGCAAGATCGTCACGATCGAGGCCGTCGGCGGCGAGCCCGCCGGTAAGGCCCTGCAGGCGGCGTGGGTCGACAACGGCGTTCCGCAGTGCGGCTACTGCCAGGCCGGTCAGATCATGTCCGCCGCGGCGCTGCTGCGACGCACGCCGAATCCCACCGATGCCCAGATCGACGAGGCCATGGACGGCAACATTTGCCGCTGCGGGACCTATACGCGTATCCGCGCCGCCATCAAGCAGGCCGCGACCAAGCAGGGAGGTGCGCGATGAGCGCGCGAGCGGATCGCGAATCGCGTAGGGACGCGTCGTCCGAGAGCTCCGTGGTGCTGGCGAACGTGAGCCGGCGCCGGTTCTTGCAAGGGATGTCGCTCGGCGGCCTCGTGCTGGCCGTCGGCTTCCAGTCGACCGCGGGTGCCCAGGAGCCCCAGAAGTACGGCGCCGACGGGATGCCCAACGGATGGGTCGACAATCCGCTGGCCTTCGTCTCCATCGCCGAGGACGGCACGGTCACGATCGTCTGCCACCGTTCGGAGATGGGGCAGGGGATCAGGACCGGCATGCCGATGATCGTCGCCGACGAGCTCGAGGCAGACTGGAAGCGTGTGCGCGTCGCCCAGGCGACCGGTGACGAGAAGAAGTTCGGCAACCAGGATACGGACGGCTCGCGCAGCACGCGTCACTTCTTCGAGCCCATGCGCCGCTGCGGCGCCGCCGCGCGCGCGATGCTGGAGGCCGCGGCCGCCGATCGCTGGAAAGTGCCGGTGAGCGAGGTGGCCGCCAAGAATCACGAGGTCGTCCATGGTCCGAGCGGCCGTCGCCTGGGATACGGCGCGCTCGCGAAGGCCGCGGCCGCCCAGCCGGTTCCGGCGCGGGCGGCGCTGCGTTTGAAGGATCCGAAGGACTTTCGCTACATCGGCAAGGGCGAGCTGAAGCTGGTCGATGCGCTCGACATCGCGACGGGCAGGGCCAAGTACGGCATCGATACCCGGTTGCCCGGCATGCTCTACGCGGTCGTGGCGCGTCCTCCGGTCCTGGGTGGCAAGGCGACCAAGGTCGACGACGCCGAGGCCCTCAAGGTGCCGGGGGTCGTGAAGGTCGTGCAGATCGAGAGCAGTGCGCCACCCGCGCACTTCAATCCCCTCGGCGGTGTCGCCGTGCTCGCGCGCAACACGTTTGCCGCCATGCAGGGCCGCCGGGCGCTGAAGATCGTCTGGGACGACGGACCCAACGGCAGCTACGACTCGACGGCCTACAAGGCCAAGCTGGAGGAGTCCGCGCGCAAGCCCGCCCGGGTTGTGCGCAACGACGGCGACTTCGACAAGGCCTCGGCCGCCGCCGCGAAGCGCCTGGAGGCCGAGTACTACATTCCACACCTCGCCCACGCGACCATGGAGCCACCGGCCGCCGCCGCGCGCATCACCAACGGCAAGTGCGAGGTCTGGGGATGCTTCCAGTCGCCCCAGGCCGCGCGCGATCTGGTGGCGAAGCGGCTCGGCATGTCGGCCGACGACGTCACCGTGTATGTCACCTTGCTGGGAGGCGGCTTCGGACGGAAGTCAAAGCCAGACTTCGGCATCGAGGCGGCCGTGCTGTCGAAGGCCGTCGGCGGCAAGCCGGTCAAAGTGACGTGGACGCGTGACGACGATCTGCACAACTCCTACTACCACACGGTGTCGGTCGAGCATCTCGAGGCCGGCGTCAACGAGTGGGGCACGCCGGTGGCGTGGCTGCACCGCACCGTGGCGCCCACGATCATCTCCACCTTCAACGTCGACGCGAAGAACGAGGCGCCCCTCGAGCTCGGCATGGGCGTCATCAACGTGCCATTCGCGATCCCCAACGTACGCATCGAGAATCCGGAGGCCATCGCCCACACGCGGATCGGCTGGTTCCGATCGGTCTCGAATATTCCCCATGCGTTCGCGGTGCAGTCGTTCGTGGCCGAGCTGGCCGCGGCGGCGGGGCGCGACCCGAAGGATTTCCTGCTGGAGGTCATCGGCCCGCCGCGGGTCGTCAGCCCCGAGATGCTGGGCGACACCTGGAACCACGGCGAGTCGCCCGAGCGCTATCCGGTCGACACCGGCCGCTTGCGCCGCGTCGTGGAGGTGGCGGCTCATGCGGCGGGCTGGGGCAAGCAGCTGCCCAAGGGGCAGGGGATGGGGATCGCCGGCCACTACAGCTTCGTGAGCTACATCGCGGCGGTCGTGCAGGTCGCCGTCGACCCCAAGGGCGGGCTGACGATTCCGCGGGTCGACGTCGCGGTGGACTGCGGCCCGACCGTCAATCCGGATCGTGTCCGAGCGCAGATGGAAGGCGCGACCGTCATGGGCGTCGGCGTCGCGACGCTCGGCGAGATCAGCTACAAGAACGGGCGCGTCGAGCAGAACAACTTCGACTCCTACCAGGTGACCCGCATCACGGGGGCGCCGAAAGAGATCCGTGTCCACATCATCCCCGGCGAGGACTACAGTAAGCCAATGGGCGGTGTGGGCGAGCCGGGGGTGCCGCCGATCCCGCCGGCGCTGTGCAACGCGATCTTCGCCGCGACCGGGAAGCGAATCCGTCGCCTGCCGATCCGCGATCAGCTGACCGTCTAGCCTCACCGAGCACGGGGCGCCGCCCGCGCGGCGCTCCGTGCTCGGCCTCCACGCCGGCACCGATCTGGCCGGTCTTCGTCGTTGACCCTCGCGGACCGCGACGCTACAGTGCGCCAGGAATGCGAGCCCGCGTAGCTGGCATGTCGACTGGCCGGGCGATGCGGATGCTTCGGTGAGCGCACCCGATCGCGTCGCGGTCGTCGTGGTCCACGGCATCGCCGATCAGCGCGCGGGACAGACGGTGCGCGAGATCGCGCGGCTCTTGTGCCACGGCGGGACCGGCGAGCCGCGCTACGCGCAGGGCGAAATACACGAAGTCCTGGTGCCGGTGGCCAAGCTCGAGCCCGGCGCCGCGCCGTCACCCGCCGCGACGCGTGCGTCGGCCGGCGCCGCGCGCCAGGTCGAGACGTCGAGGCGGCGGCCGGGAGCGCCGAGCGGCTTTTACCAGGCGCAGACGTCCGCGTCCGCCCCCGCCGCAGAGTCGAGCGCGCACGATCTCGGCCTCGCGCTGAACGATTACCTGCTCGGACGCCTCGAGCTGTCGGACCGCGACGCGCTGTACGAGTCGACGCGCGTCGCCCTGCGCCGACGATCGCCCCGTCGATCTCTTCGAGCTCTACTGGGCCGATCCGTCGCGACTCGGCGTGGCCCGGCCCCCGGGGGCTTGCCTTGTGTCCCGCCGCTGTTTGCGACTATGCTGACCGCGCGGTCTCGCGGCAGGGCCCGCGTCCAGCGTCGAGACTCGAGACCTGGTTCACGGAGGCGTCGATGAAATTCACGTGGTTCAACCTGATGCCATGGCCCTATCTGCCGGATGATTTCCGCGCCCAGCACCGCTCGGTGTGGGTCGATATTCCGAACACGCTCTACGATCCGCGCAAGGGCCACCACGTCTACCACGAGTATCTGGACCAGCTCGAGTACGCCGAGACGCTCGGCTTCGACGGCATCGGCTGCAACGAGCACCACCAGAACGGCTACGGCCTCATGCCGTCGCCGAATCTGATCGCCGCCACGTTGGCCCGGCGTACGTCGCGGGCCGCCCTCTGCGTCATCGGCAACTCGATCGCGAGCTATAACCCGCCGATCCGGGTGGCCGAGGAATTCGCCATGCTCGACGTGATCTCGGGTGGCCGGCTCGTCGCCGGCTTCCCCGTCGGCACGCCCATGGACACGAACTTCTGCTACGGCCAGATCCCGGCGCTGACGCGCGACAAGTACCGCGAGGCGCACGACCTCATCATGAAAGCGTGGGCCAGCGACGAGCCCTTCGCGTTCGACGGCAAGTACAACCAGCTTCGCTGGGTGAACTGCTGGCCCAAGCCGATCCAGAAGCCCCATCCGCCGATCTACATTCCGGGCGGGGGCTCGATCGAGACGTGGGATTTCTGCCTCGACTACGACTACAACTACTCGTATCTGTCCTTCTTCGGCTACCTGCGCGGCAAGTCGCTGCTGGACGGCTACTGGGAGCGCGTGGCGAAGCGCGGGAAAGACGAATCACCCTACCGCGCCGCGTTCGCCCAGATCATCTGCGTGGCGGACACCGACGCCGAGGCCGAGCGGCTCTACGCCGAGCACTGCCTCTACTTCTTCAACCGATGTCTGCACGTCTTTCCGCCCTTTGCCGACCCCGCGGGCTACCGCACGATGGCGACCATCAAGTACGGCGCGCTCGCTCAGCTGACCCTCGCCCGGCAGAAGATCCTCGAGAATCTCACATGGAAGCAGCTGGTCGACGAGCGTTTCGTCATCGCCGGCAGCCCGGAGACGGTGCGGCAGCAGCTCGAAGAGTGCATCAAGGGCCTCCGCATCGGGCACCTGTTCTGCCTGTTCCACAACGGGGACATGCCGGACTGGAAGACGCGCCACTCAACGAAGCTCTTTGCCGAGAAGGTCATGCCACACCTGCGCGACATGTGGCCGGAATGGAAGCACGACGAGCGGTGGTGGATGCACCCGATGGACGATCGCATCCGACCGGAAGAGCGTCAGCCCGGGGCGGAAAAGGTCGGGGCGGAGTGGCCGCGATGAAGTGGCAGATGGTCGAGACGAAAAAGGGCACGCGCTGCCGCGTGCTCGAGGGGGGCAGCGGCGCCCCGCTCATGTTTTTTCACGGCGCCGGCGGGCTGCTTCGCGACAACCCGTTCCTCGACCAGCTCGCCCAGGGCCATCACGTCTTCGCGCCGGAGTGGCCGGGGTACGGTGAGTCCGCCGGCGAGGAGCTGCTCGAAGACATGCTGGACTTCACCCTGCACGGCTGGGACCTGGTCGAGGCACTCGGGCTCCAGCAGCCGCACCTCGTCGGCCACTCGATGGGCGGCATGATCGCCGCCGAGATGGCGTGTCTGGCCCCTCGCGATCTCGCCAGGCTGGTGCTGGTCAGCCCCGCCGGCCTATGGCTGGACGAGCACCCGATCCCGGACATCTTCGCGCTCCTTCCGTATCAGATCGCCGAGGTGCTCTTTCACGATCCGCAGCAAGGCCAGGCATTGCTCACGGGAGGCGCCGACCTCTCGGACATGGAGGCGCTGAAGGACTTCTACATCGGCAGTCAGCGACGTCTGGCCATGGCCGGCAAGATCCTGTTCCCGATCCCGAACCGTCGTCTCTCCAAGCGTCTCTATCGACTCACGGCCGAGAGCCTCGTCCTCTGGGGCGCATCCGACCGCCTGATCGTGCCGGCCTATGCCGAGCGCTGGAAGACGCTGATCCCGCACGCGCGCCTCGAGGTGATCGGCGATGCGGGCCATATGTTGCCCTACGAGCAGCCCGACACGTTCGTCCGCGCGGTGACCGGCTTCCTGCAGCGGTGAGCGTCGGCCGGCACGCGCCGCGGAGTGTCGGCGTCGCCGTGACGCTAGTCGCCGTCGTCTTGGCCGCCGCGCCCGGTGCGCTCGCGCAGAAGACCGGAGGCGACGGCGCTGTCGACGAGCGCGAGCGGGCATTCGTCGAGGGGCTGCGGCGGGAGGACCCCGGTGACGCCGATCGCTACGTCGCGCTTCGCGATGCCCGCAATCAGGCGGTCGCGGAGGTCCAGAAAATTCAGGCCCGCTACAGCGCGGCCGGACCCGAGCTCCGCGGTGTCTTCGTCCAGCAGCTGAGAGACGCCCAGCGCCAATACGCCGAGCGCTCGCTCGCGCTCCTGGATTTTCTCGACGCGCGCGAGCGGCGCGCGCTGATCCGCTACCAGGAAGAGATCGGTCGGATCAACCGCACATTGGACGAGCGCGCCCGCGCGCGGGCCGAGCTCGAACGGCTGCTGCGCGGAGACTGACGAGCCGACTGTGCCCACCCGCCCGCTGCGGTCGGCTGAGCCGATCAGCGACCCGGCGCCGCCAGGTACCACTGATTGCCGAACGCGTCGCGCACCGCCGCCCGGCGCTCGCCGTAAGGCTGAAGCGCCGGCGGCTCCATCGACGTGGCGCCCGCGTGGAAGACCTCGGCGGTCAGGTCCTCGGCCTCGCCGCGGCTGCCGGATCGGCGGGCGACGAACGCGTACACTCGGTCGAAGTTTCGCTCGTACAGCGTCGCGAAGCGCTGTGGGTCCGCCTTGGCGGCCTCGATCAGGAGGCGCTCGTCGTCTCCGCCCGAGGGAATCCGATTTTTGGGACCTCCACCGCGACCTTGGTCCGCCGAGGGACCTTCGTCTCGTGCGGGCTTTTTGTCAACCCGGCGATTTGACTCCATTTTCCGAAGCATAGTATCGTCCGAACCGCGGCCATCAGCGAAGCCCCGCCATCTCGCAGGAAGCTTCCCGATGCGTCACGCGATCCGGGCCCGAAGGGGGTGTCCACGTGTCTCGAACATATCGTCGGCTCACTCAGCCGTTGGTCCGCGAGGCCGGAGGCCTTCGGCCGGCCACATGGGACGAGGCGCTCGACCGCGCCGCCACCGGCTTCTCGCGGGTCGTGGATCGGGATGGTCCTCGCGCGTTCGGTCTCTTCAGCTGCTCGAAGAGCACCAACGAGACGAACTTCATCGCCCAGAAGTTCGCGCGAAGCGTCATCGGCAGCAACAACATCGACAGCTGCAACCGTACGTGACACGCTCCCAGCGTCGCCGGGCTGGCGACGGTATTCGGAGCGGGCGGGGGGACGAGCTCGTACCAGGAGACGGAGGAGACGGAACTGATCCTCCTCTGGGGATCGAACGCGCGCGAGACGCACCCGATCTTCTTCCACCACCTGCTCAAGGGCCTCCGGAACGGCGCGCGGCTCTTCGCCGTCGATCCGCGGCGGACCAGCTCCGTGCAGTGGGCGGAGCTCTGGGCCAGTCTCGACGTGGGCTCGGACATCGCGCTGGCCAACGCGATCGGCCGCGAGATCATCGCCGCGGGGCTCGAGCATCGCGAGTTCATCGAGAACGCGACGACCGGATTCGACGACTATCGCCGGGGGGTCGAGCCGTACACGCTCGCCTACGCCGAGCGAGAGACCGGCGTGCCGGCCGACGTGATCCGCACCATGGCGCACGAGTACGCGCGGGCCCCCCGCGCGATGATCTGCTGGACGCTCGGGATCACCGAGCATCACAACGCGGTCGACAACGTGCTGGCGCTCGTCAACCTCTCGCTGTTGACCGGCCACGTCGGCCGCTACGGCTCGGGGCTCAATCCGCTGCGCGGCCAGAACAACGTCCAGGGCGGCGGCGACATGGGCGCCTTGCCCGATCGCTTGCCCGGCTTCCAGCACGTCGAGAACGACGAGTTTCGGTCGAAATTCGACCGCGCGTGGGGCGTCGCCGTTCCGCCGGAGCGCGGCTGGCACCTGTCGCAGATGTTCGAGGCGATGGAGCGCGGCGATCTGCGCGCGCTCTACGTCATCGGCGAGAACCCGCTGCAGTCCGAGGCCGACCAGAACCACGCGCGCCATCTCCTCGAAGGCCTGGACTTCCTCGTCGCGCAGGACCTGTTTCTCACCAAGACCGCGGAGCTGGCGCACGTCGTGCTTCCCGCGAGCGCGGCGTGGTGCGAGTCCGAGGGCACCGTGACCAACAGCGAGCGGCGCGTGCAGCGCGTGCGCAAGGCGATCGAGGCGCCCGCGGGCAGTCGCGACGATCTGACCATTCTCTTCGACCTGGCCAGGCGTCTGGGACGCAACTGGGGACGGCCGGACGCCGAGACCATCTGGAACGAGGTGCGCCGGCTCTCGCCCATGCATGCCGGCATGAGCTACGCGCGCCTCGAGAAGCACGGCGGCCTGCAGTGGCCGTGCTACGACGAGGAGCATCCGGGCGAGCTGTTCCTCCACAGCCGCCTGTGGGAGCGGCCACTCCGCGGTCCCCGAGTGGCGTTCGTCCCCGTCGAGCACGACCCTCCGGTCGACCGGCTCGACGCCGAGTTCCCGCTGCGCCTCACCACGGGACGGCGGCTCGACGAGTACAACACCGGGGTGCAGAGCTCCGCGTATCATTCGCCGCTCCGCCGGGGTGAGAGCCTCGACGTCTCGCCGGAGGACGCCGATCGCTATGGCCTCAGCGAGGGCGAGGTTGTTCGGGTACGCTCGCGCCGCGGCGCGGTCGAGGTGCCCGTCCGTCTCGACGAGGGCTTGCGTCCGGGCCTCACGTTCATGACGTTGCACTTCCCCGACGACGTGGCGACGAACGTTCTCACGATCGACGCCACCGATCCGAAGTCCGGCACGGCCGAATTCAAGGCCACGGCGATCCGCATCGAGCGGCTGGGGGTCTGAGCCGATCGACCTCAAGATCGCCGGCCCGAGCGCCAACGATGTCGAGCGTGCCGCAGTCGACGCCGTCGTAGCGGACGGCGCGCGGCGGGATCTGGTGCTGCCCGCGCTTCACGCCGTTCAGGCGAGAACCGGATGGGTGAGCCAGGGCGCGCTCAACTACATCAGCCGTCGCCTGACGGTGCCGCCCGCCGAGCTCTGGGGGGTCGTCACCTTCTATCATCTGCTGTCGACGAAGCCGCGCCCGCCCATCGTCGCGCACGTGTGCGACGACATCGCGTGCCGCATCCATGGCGGTGAAGCGCTCTGCGAATCTCTGGAGCAGATCATGGGACCGCCCGGCGCGCACGGCGAGAACGGGCGCGCGACGGCGTGGATGCGGAGCCCCTGCCTGGGGCAGTGCGAGCGAGCCCCGGCTGCTCTCCTGACCGTGGCCGGCGAGAGGCCGCGCACGATCACCCTGGCGCCCGTCGAGGACGGTACCGCGTCGATCGTCGACGCGCTTCGCGATCCCCCGGACACGACCGATACCCGGCTCGGCGCGCGCGCCCCCGACGAGCGGCAACGCCGCGTCTCGCGCTCGGTGCCCCAGATCGGGCAGGCCGGAATGAGGCTGATCGGCCGGATCGGACGCGTGGATCCAACGAGCCTCGAGGCCTATCGAGCGAGCGAAGGCTATCGAGGGCTGGCGCGCGCCGTCGAGATCGGCCCGGCCGCCGTCATCGCCGAGGTCGTCGCCTCGAAGCTCCTCGGGCGCGGCGGCGCGGCGTTTCCGACGGGCCGCAAGTGGGACGCGGTGGCGAAGGCCGAGGCGCGGCCGCACTACCTCGTGTGCAACGCCGACGAGTCCGAGCCGGGGACCTTCAAGGATCGACTGCTGATGGAGGAGGATCCGTTCGCCCTGATCGAGGGCATGACCGTCGCGGGCTACGCGACGGGCTGCGAGCGCGGGTACCTCTATCTGCGCGGCGAGTACCCGCTCGCGGCCGAGCGGATGGCCGGCGCGATCGCCGCCGCGCGCGCGGCGGGGCTGCTGGGGGCTGACGTCATGGGCGCCGGCTTCGAATTCGACATCGAGATTCGCCGGGGCGCCGGAGCGTACATCTGCGGTGAGGAGACGGCGCTGTTCAACTCGATCGAGGGTAAGCGCGGTGAGCCGCGAAACAAGCCGCCCTTCCCGGTTCAGGTCGGGCTCTTCGGCCGGCCGACCGTCGTGAACAACGTAGAGACGCTCGTGAACGTGCCGGCACTCCTCCGCGAGGGCGGCGCCGCGTACGGCGGCATCGGCACCGAGGGCTCGACCGGCCCGAAGCTCTTCTGCGTGTCCGGCGAGGTGGCGCGCCCCGGCCTCTACGAGGCGCCGTTCGGCATCACCTTACGGCAGCTCCTCGATCTCGCCGGCGCCGCGCCCGTCCGCGCCGTGTTGCTCGGCGGCGCGGCGGGGGTGTTCGTCGGCCCGGCGGATCTCGATGTGCCGCTCACCTTCGAAGGAACGCGCGCGATCGGCGCCACGCTCGGCTCGGGCGTCATCATGGTCTTCGGTGAGTCCGTGGACCTGCTCGACATCGTGCGGCGCATCGCCGAGTTCTTCCGAGACGAGTCGTGCGGCCAGTGTGTGCCGTGTCGCGTGGGGACGGTACGGCAGGAAGAGCTCCTCGCGCGCCTGCGGGCTCGTCGTCCGCTCGGCTCCGACGCCGAGGAGATGGCGCTCCTCAAGGATCTCGGCCAGGTGATGCGCGACGCCTCGATCTGCGGGCTCGGGCAGACGGCGTCGAGCGCCGTGGAGTCCGCGATCTTTCGCCTCTCGATCGCGGGGCGCCGAGCGTGAAGCCCGAGCCGATCTGGTTCCAGCCTCCGCCGCCGCCGAGCCGGCCGCCGGCTGCGCCGGGCCGTCCCGCCGCGCCCCCGGTCGAGGTCGTCATCGATGGGCAGCGAGCCACTGTCCCCGGCGGCTCGACCATTCTCGACGCGTGCCACGCGCGCGGCGTCGACATCCCCACGCTCTGCTTTCTGCCGACCTTGACACCGGTCAACGTCTGCCGCGTGTGCGTGGTCGAGGTGACCGGATCGCGCGTGCTCGTCCCGGCGTGCTCGAGGCGCGTGGAGCCGGGGATGACGATCTCGACCGAGTCCGAGCGCGTGCGCGTGTCGCGGCGCATGGTCCTCGAGCTCCTGGCTTCGTCCGTCGATCTCTCGACCGCGCCGGGCCTCCACGACATGATGACGCGCTACGGCGCGCAGCCGGAGCGCTACGGCCCGGCGGCGGTGCCCGCCGCCGCGGGCGCGCGCGACCGGCCCGAGCCGGGACATCACCAGGCGCCCGACGGCGCGCGCGCGGAGACCGTCGCACAGCCGGTGAAGGTCGACAACGACCTCTACATCCGCGACTACTCGAAGTGCGTGCTCTGCTACAAGTGCGTCGAGGCGTGCGGCGTCGACGCGCAGAATACGTTCGCGATCGCGGTGGCCGGCCGCGGCTTCGACGCGCGCATCTCCACCGAGGCCGACGTGCCGCTGCCCGACTCGGCCTGCGTCTACTGCGGCAATTGCATCGGCGTCTGTCCGACTGGCGCCCTCATGTTCAAGCGCGAGCACGACATGCGCGCGGCGGGCACGTGGGACGAGTCGAAGCAGCGGACGACCGACACGATCTGCCCCTACTGTGGGGTGGGCTGCACGCTCTCGCTCCACGTCCAGGACAACCGCATCGTGAAGGTGACCTCGCCGGCCGACGTCTCGGTCACCGGCGGGCATCTCTGCATCAAGGGTCGCTTCGGCTTCACGTTCGTGGAACCGCCCGGCAAGGACTCCGATTAGCCCGCGGTGATCAGGTGTTGTGCCCCGAGCACGCCACCAAGACCTTTGGATTCATCGCATAGAAGCAATACTCTGCCGTAGCTTCCGACCGGTCGTCCGACTGATAGCGGATGATGCCGGCGACGAGAAGTGGACGACCGTCCCGCACCACTTGCGGCTCATCGGAGCCGCGAGACAGGAAGTCGCCGGCCACCAGACGCGGCCCATCGATCGTAAAGAGGAGCTGCCCGGCCGGCGCGACCGATAGGCTCTCGCCGCCGCCGTTCTTCAATTCAGCACGCAATAGCCTGAACGCGTCCTCCTCGCCGTATGGCGACAAGATAAAGTTGACCATCTGGACGTGAGAGATCCCGGTGGCGAGTCGGTCGCCCGAGTTCTCGAAGCCTATGTTCATCTGGACAATCTGATTGATCCCCATCGTGATGACTTCGCGTCGTGTGATGCGGATACTCGCGCGGGGCTCCTTCGGCGTGGTGGTCTTGTCGATCTTCGTCGCCACGACGACGCTCTGGTTGCTTCGCACTCCGGTCACCGCCGTGGCGCAGATGCCGCAGACGGCTAAGGCCAAGAACGCAATCGCAAGCGGTACGCGGCGGTGCCCTTCCTTCAGGGACACCTGAATGCCCATCCAGCCCGTCGCGAGCTGAGAGACGGCCGAGCTGACCACGAGCACGATGTCCAGCATGGCGGCGAGTTTATGCCATCCGCTGTCTCAAGTAGACAATCCATGCGCTCGGCACTCGCCGGACTTTCGCGGGGCCCGCGCGGCACGGGCGCCGCGAAGAGCAGAAGGGGCTTCGGGCGGCTACGCGCCGCCGTGAGTCGCCGGCCGCAGGCCGAGCGCCGCGCGGGTCCGTGCTCTGACGCGCCCGACCGCCATGCGGAAGCGCTCCATGTAGAGGTAGATGACCGGCGTCGTGTAGAGGGTCAGGAGCTGGCTCAAGAGCAGGCCGCCGACGACGGTGATGCCGAGCGGGCGGCGGAGCTCGGACCCCGTGCCGGTGCCGAGGGCGAGCGGCAGCGCGCCGAGGAGCGCGGCCATCGTCGTCATCAAGATGGGCCGGAACCGCTGCACGCAAGCCCGGTGGACGGCGTCGCGGGCGCCGAGGCCGTGGTTGCGCTCGAGGTCGAGCGCGACGTCGATCACCATGATCGCGTTCTTCTTCACGATCCCGATTAACAGAATGATCCCGATCATCGCGATGACCGAGAGGTCCATCCCGCAGATCAGCAGCGCGAGGAGAGCCCCGACACCGGCCGACGGCAAGGTGGAGAGGATCGTGAACGGGTGGATCAGGCTTTCGTAAAGCACGCCCAGCACGATGTAGACCGCGACCAGCGCCGCCAGGATGAGCAGCGGCTGGTTGGCGAGCGCCGCCTGGAAGGCCTGCGCCGTGCCGGTGAACTTCCCGGTGATGTTGGTCGGGAAGCCCATCTTCCGCTCGGCCTCGTCGATGGCATTGACCGCGTCGCCCAGCGCGACGTTCGGCGCCAGGTTGAAGAACACAGTGACCGAGGGGAACAAGCCCTGATGGTTCACCTGGATGGGGCCGGTGCCCGTCCGGAACTTCGTGACGGCGGTCAACGGCACGGTCTGGCCCGTGGTCGACCGCACGTAGATGTTCGAGAGTGCGTCGGGGCGCTCCCAGTAGCGGGGCTCGAGCTCCATCACGACGTGGTACTGGTTCAACGACGTGTAGATGGTCGACACCTGGCGCTGGCCGAACGCGTCGTAGAGCGTCTCGTCGATCGCGCGCGTGCTGACGCCGAGCCGCGCGGCGGTCGCGCGGTCGATGAC
>Ga0066710_100003299_pt1 | contig 13674 bp, 13 predicted proteins | sample GraSoiAngelo_159_FD_79666 | JGI IMG/M metagenome (GOLD analysis project Ga0066710, IMG submission 79666) | Grasslands soil microbial communities from the Angelo Coastal Reserve, California, USA - 14_1009_16_40cm | ecosystem: Environmental > Terrestrial > Soil > Grasslands | place: USA...
CACCTGCTTCCACAATCGCGACATCTACCCATTTAAGGGAGGCCTTCCGGTGCCTCTCGTCAGATGCTCGTAAAAGGCATCCTTCTTACCCGGTTTCAAACGGGAACCGTGCGATGATATCTCCCGCATCGAGTGGTGCAGTTTTAGAGACCAAGCTCGCTCAATCCGGGCTGTCGGGAAACCATCGATATATGGCAAAATCAGGGGAGTTTCAGATTTAACCGCGCCAATCAACGTGGCCGCTTCGCCAAGATGGGCGGTGACAGCGACTTTACGAGAAATCGAACAGTTGAAACCCATTGCTTGTGCCCCCACGCACGGCGTCCGCCCGTGCATGGGAGCAACATCTCAAAATAATCCTGGAATTGCTCTACTGATCGATGCCCAACGCCCGTCTCGTCTCGTCGTCCATACTTTCTTCAGCTGTCACGTGGAGATTATTCGCTTCCTGAAACGACCGGATCGCATCCCGTGTCTCTGCTCCCATCACACCATTAACTGGCCCGGAATAGACACCCTTATCCTTCAAAGCCTGCTGTATTTGTTTTATTCGATCCGGATTTGGAGTTCCGGGATGGGATGCGGTTCCGGCTCGTGCACCGTCTTGAATTCGATCCGACATCTTCTGGCTCCAAGCCGGCGCTACCGCGAAGCAGGTTCCTGCCAGCAGTGCAGATATAACGGCTACCGATAATTGCTTGTTCGTCTTCATAATCGCTCCTTTTTAGATTGGTTCTGTTCTGTACAAATAAACGGAGCAAGCCGTGTACCAGACCAGATCGATGTCCGTAAATCATCCTTGGATGGCGAAATCAGGAGAGTTTCAAGTTTTACGCTTTGGCTTAGAAGGGGATTGTCACGAAGAAGCCTGTCTGCTTATCGACATCTGCCGAAATGTCGACTTTACCTGGGACGAGCGACACCCAGTTTTTTTGCGCTTGAAGAGAAGAGTTGTGCGCTCCATCCCCAGTCGAGCGGTGGCACCTGTGGGTCCGCCGATGATTCACTTCTCTTGGAAAGGGTGAGAGTCAGGATCCGGAGAATATCTAAAGCTCGTCGACAAAGAACTGACCGTAGTCATGTCTAATGGAGAAACTCGTCAGGAGAACTTCCGCGCGATCCTGAAATCGTCGTCACGCTATTCCAAAATATCAACGAGGCGGGTCCTTTACCGTCTCGTTAACAGCGCGCGGGTTGAACGCTCCGCGTGAGGACATCGCGCAGTAAAGAATTTTTAAGATGAACCGTCCCTGAGAAATTTGATGCGAGTGCCAATATTCGCGAGGAATATAGGCGAGCCGTCTACACGATTTTCCGGATCGATAAGATTGTTATTAGGACTGGCGCGCTTGTACATTATGCTTTAACCCCATATGATCTCGATCATGCAGTTTCGTTTTTACTTGCCATTGAAGGGGATCGTGCGTATATCGAGTGGCCAGGATGGGTTAATTTCGCTCCCTTTTTGTGATTAGCTAATTGAAAATGGGTATTCCTTTACGCCAAAGTCTGGCCATTCTAGGTTATATTCTGAAACAGCGCCTGCGGGGGGTTGAGCGCTATCCGCTAGTGCTTATGTTAGAGCCGTTATTTCGCTGTAATTTGGCCTGTGCCGGCTGCGGCAAAATTGATTATCCTGAAGAGATTCTGGATCGCCAGCTGAGTCCGGCGGAATGCATGGCTGCCATCGATGAATGTGGGGCTCCCGTGGTTTCCATCGCCGGCGGTGAGCCTTTAATCCACAAAGACATGCCGGAGATCGTTCGTGGCTTTATTCAGCGAAAGAAGTTCGTTTATTTATGCACGAACGCATTACTTCTTTCTCGACGGATGAACGAATACGCCCCTTCACCCTACCTGACATTTTCGGTTCATCTGGACGGCAACCGCGATCGGCACGATACCTCAGTCTGCCGCACGGGGGTGTTTGATGAAGCTGTGAAGGCAATTCAAAAAGCGATCCAAAGGCGGTTCCGGGTAACGATTAACTGCACTCTGTTCCAAGGCGAGTCCGCGCGAGAGGTGGCAGCCTTTCTCGATGATGTCATGGCGCTCGCAGTGGAGGGGGTAACAATTTCGCCTGGTTTTAGTTACCAGCATGCGCCCCAACAAGACGTTTTCATCCAGCGCAATGCAAGCAAACAACTCTTCAGAAATATTTTCAAGCTGGGCAAGAAGCGCCGCTGGCGGCTCAATCACTCGAGTCTGTTTTTGAATTTTCTGGCCGGTAACGAGACTTACCGTTGCACACCCTGGGGCAACCCGACGCGTAACGTGTTCGGTTGGCAAAGGCCCTGTTACCTGCTCGTGGACGAGGGATATGCGCCGACATTCAAAGCACTGATGGAAGAAACGAACTGGGGTCGTTATGGCACCGGCAACAATCCCAAATGCGCCAACTGCATGGCGCATTGCGGTTATGAAGCCACCGCTGTCAAAGATACCATAGGCCATCCGCTCAAGGGCTTACGCGTTTCGCTACGCGGTCCGAAAACCGAAGGGCCCTTCGCACCCGAGTTGCCCATCACCTATTAGGATTAACCGAAAAATTTCCGCCTTTGAAGCTGAAACGTCAAGCAAACTTTTTCTTCGTCGGCTTCTGCGCCACATAGCCGTTTTTGTAAAACCAATCTATCTCATCGCGCAGAGCGGCCACGGCGGGTCGTGCAGCATAGCCGAGCTCGCGCTGCGCCTTTGCGCTGGAAAAATACATAAGCTTACGGGCCATGCGAACGCCATCAAGGGTGATCATCGGCTCGCCCCCTCCTAGAACACGCGCGACGCCTTCAGCGACGTAGGCGATCGGGGTAACAAACCAATGTGGCAGCCGTATGCGTGGCGGCGGCCGGCCGGTAAGTTCAGCCACGGTTTCCAAAATCCATTGGAGGGTTCGATTCTCGCCACCTAGAATGTAGCTTTCGCCAACAACTCCCCGGTCGTAAGCCAACAGATGACCGGCTGCCACATCGTCCACGTGCACCACATTCAGCCCGGTATTTACATAGGCAGGCATGCGCCCCGAGGCGGCTTCGATAATCATTCGTCCGGTCGGCGTCGGCTTGATATTACCCGGCCCGAAGGGTGCCGTGGGCTTCACGATAATCACCGGTATCCCTGTCTCCTCCACCAATCGTTTTACCTCTAGCTCAGCCATAAATTTCGATTGCTTATAGGCTCCAATAATGTCACACAGCTCCGCATGGGAGGCTTCATCAGCAGGAAAGCCATCGCTTCTTAAGCGCAAGGTCGCTACGCTCGACGTGTAAACGACACGCAACACTCCCGCGGCCGCCGCCGCCCGAAGTAGATTCACCGTCCCCTGAACATTGGTTCGGTTCATTTTCTCTCGATCAGGCACCCAGAGTCGATAATCCGCAGCCACGTGAAACACGGCCTCGCAGCCGCGTAGCGCGCGCTGGAGGGACTCGGGCTCAACGAGATCACCCGTAGCGATTTCACAGTCGACACCGGTCAAGTTGCGTCGGTCGCTGCTGGGGCGGACGAGGGCGCGGACATGGTGGCCGGCAGCCACCAGAGAACGCAGCACTGCCGCGCCGACAAAACCCGTCGCACCGGTCAATAGAGTGGTCATGGCTGTTGCTTTCGGCTGCCCGATTCAAAGCACCGCACAGTAAAACCGCAAGCTCTGCGCTTTCGCGGCGCCGCCGTCTTTTTTCTAATTTAGAATGTTTAAAATAACAAACTCGGCAAACTTGTTGATAAAATAATTTTTCAATGAAATTAATCTAGCCGTGAACAGGATCACCTGCCCTTTACCTTTGCGAGCCTCGTGGGTTTTCATTTTGCTCGCGCTGTCAGCCTGCGCCGGCCTGCCGGTGCGCGGTATGGTGGGCGGGCAAACGATTGAAACCCGAGTAGACTCGGAAGTGGCGCGCTACTACCTGGCAAACTATCTCGCCGGCAACCACAGCAATCCCGTCCTCGATGCGCGCATCGATCAGGCTTATCAGACCATCAATGGCAACGTGCCCGGTCGCAGTGAGCTTAAACAATTGGGCGATGAGTTTTCCATCGACTTCGCCGCATTGTTGCTGGCTGACGAGATTTCCCGAGTGCCTCTCAATCGTCGGTTCCGGAGGGTCTTCGATGAGGCGTACGATTACGCGCTCAAAGCTCTTCCCGAAGGCCGCGCGAAACTTCCTGCCGCGGCGGCTCAGTACGAAGCGCTGGTCGTGCCAAGCTATCTTTACAACCGGGGCAACTTCAACGGCGCCGATTTGGCTGCTCCGCGGAAGGCGCTGGAAAAGGTGGGGCTGACCTGCCACTTTGTCAAAACCAGTGACGACGGGCCCATTGAGTCGAATGCAGAGATCGTCATCGCCGCGATTCGCGCCCGCGCGCAAAGCGGACGGCGATTGATCATCATCAGCGCCAGCAAGTCTGGCCCCGAGGTCGCCCTTGCGCTGACCAAGCTCGGGCCCGCTGAGACTCGTCACGTTGCCGCATGGATCAACACGGTGGGCGCGCTTCAGGGCACGCCATTGATCGATGACAATGTTATACCGGAGCTGGAGTTTATCGTAGGCAAGGTCAATGAGGCTGGTGTTGAAAGTATGTCCGTCGCCCGCAGTCGGCAACGATTCGAGTCGTTTCGCGTCCCTGAGCATGTGCTGGTGGTGAACTTCTTCGGCATTCCTCTCAGCGGCAGCGTTTCTTTTCGCGCCCGGCGGGGTTTTTTTCCGATGCAGAAGTACGGACCCAATGACGGGATGGTACTGCTCGCGGATATGATCTTTCCCGGCGGCATAACTCTGGCCGAGCTCGGCAGTGACCACTTTCTAATGGACCAGCACCTCGATGTCACCGCCGTGGCGTTGGCAATAACCGTGATCCGATGGCTGGAAAATCCTGCCGGCGAAACGTCCCCTGTACCGTGAAGCTTGGTTTTGCGAGCAATTTTATCAGGAGAGGCATTGCGCTGTCGGTACTTTTCCGTCTTTTTCTCTCGTTCAGTTGTTTAACGCTCGTTCAATCTTCGCTTCCGTTCTGATCTCAGGCGTCTTTAACCTGGGATCGAAGATTACCTTGATCGCCTGCGACTGCCGTTTGTTGTGAGCCGAGAGGAATGCGTTCGCGTAGTGCTCGAGCGGGTAGCGATGCGTGATCAGCCCGTCCACATTGAGTCGGTTCTGGGCGAGAAGATCTAAATAGGTTTCGATGCAGTTGCGGCGCTTCCCCCCAAACGTCTCCAGGCCATAGGCATTCGACCCAAGCAGCGCGAGCTCTTTGAAGTAGAGAAGAGTCCACTCGAATCGTTTTGGCGGCGCCACGCCGACAACGACGATGGAGGCCCGCGGGTTCGTGATCCGCACACCGATCTCCAAGGTCTCGCTTGAGCCGACGGTGTCGTAGATGCGATGGACTCCCGACTGAAGCCAGGGCGAACCGAACAGGGGTGTTCGCAACGGCACCTTCAGGAACTCGCCTATCTCGCGGACGAGTTCCCGGTCCTGCGACGTGAACAGGGCATCCGCCCCGAGCCTGTCGACCAGGGATTTCATTCTGGGACGGGCGATGACCAAAAGGCGCGTCTTCGGGAACAACGCCCGAAGCAGAAGAATAGCCATCAGCCCCAGCGAGCCGCATCCATAAACCACAGCCGTCTCACCTGGCTCGGGCGGCGCCCGGAGAACGGCGTGGAGAGAGACCGCGAAGGGGTCCGCGAGAACAGCAGCATCGAACTCCACGGACTCTGGAATCGGAAAGAGCATCGATTCATGGAGTGACATCGCCTCGGCGAAACCGCCGGCCACGTCGCTGCAGGTGCCCAGTTGCATGCCCTTGGCGAACCTGCCGTCGAAGAAGCGGCGGCAGAGTGGATAGTCCCCATGCTGGCAGGCCTCACAGGCCGGAAGTCCTCTCGGCGCGCAGGACAGCAATGGCGAAACGGCGACCCGATCGCCTTTCCTCACACGCTTTACCGCGTTGCCAATTTCGATCACGGTGCCGACCACCTCGTGCCCCATCACGTGGGGTGCCGACACGGCCGCCGATAGCGGGTTGTCGATGCCAGCCTTAATGAAGACTTGCATGACGTCGCTGCCACAGATGCCCACGCGGCGCGGTTCCACGAGCACCCAATCGCCCCCGAGTAACCTGGGGTCTGGCACGTGCTGACAGCGAACCGGCGCCCAGGTCGATACGAAAGCTCGGGAAGAAGCGGTGCCGAGAATCTTGGCAGCCGCGATGCGCGGCAGCGAGATATCAAAGGTGATCGCTCTCATGGCACGCGCTTATAAATAAATGGTCGCACGTTGGATAGAACGGCGCTCCCATCAGGTGCGCAGCCGGCGCGACAATGTCATTAGGATGATGCCCGCCGGAATGAAGAATCCCACCTCGATCGTAAGGCCCGCGGACCACGGCAGGTGCTGAACACCAAGCTGAACCATCGGATCGATGATGCTCATGACGAGAAAGAAGAGCGAGACCCCGAAGAGCAGGGCTCTGAGCATTTGGCGGCGTGTCAGGCCGCGAACCCGTTCGGGCAGGATTCCCGTGTGGCGGATGATCGTCCAGGCCACAGCCGTGAGAGCAGCCCAGCCCAACGTTTCATAGTGCTTCTGATACTCGAGCATGAGGGAACCCTTCCACCAGAGCACGAAGGCGAACACCATGACGCACAGCGACCAGAAACCTGTGCGGGCCCCGGCTCCGACCTTCGCGAGGAAATCGCGATCCACGAGGCGGCAGAGGAGAGGGATCAAAAAGATACCGGCGAAATAGGACTGCGAATAGATGACCCACGGGTCGCGGCGAGTCGCCCACTGCGGGTCCAACCATTGCGGGAACCAGAAGCGAAGCCGATGCGTCATCAAAGAAACGACCACCACATCGATGACGACGACGGAAAAGAATGTAAACAGCAGCCGCGTGCTATCAGCAACGAATGGATCTGTCTCGACGCTCTCGCTCGCCGCTGCCTCCGCACCCACCGTAAGTGGCTTGGCATTAAAGTTCGTAAAAACGCTCCTGCGTTTCGCGACGCGCGCCAAACCCGGTTGTCAATTTGGCTATCGTACACGACGATAAACCATACGACGCGAGGCTTCTTGAACAACGTTACTTCGTATAAACTAGTCATTCAACCCGTCAACCCGAAACTTCAGATTGCATAGGATCTAGGCCGTGATTGGGATAGTTCTCTAGAAGGCGATGTGATGGAACCGCTCTTGATGTTCGTCGCAGCACTCTCGACCCTGTCCTGGATCGGTTTCGCTTTAGCGCCCTGGGGCCTCTGGCGCAATCGCGAAGTGCTCGAGGTTAACGATGAAGCCGACGGCGAGGAGTCCCTCGACGAAATCACGGTGGTGGTCCCAGCCCGCAACGAAGCTGAAGTTATTCAGCCTGCGTTGCAATCGATTATCGCCCAGCGACCTGGCCTCAAAATCATCTTGATCGATGATAGATCGGAGGACGCGACGGTGGCGAAGGCTCGCGCGCTGGCGCATGCAAATCTTCGCATCGTCGACGGTGCGCCGCTTCCTGCCGGCTGGAGCGGCAAGCTTTGGGCCCTCGAACAGGGCCGACAGCAGGTCACGACGCGCTACACGCTGTTTTTGGATGCGGACATTAAATTGACGCGTGGTATTGTCACAGCCCTGAAAAACAAGATGCGTCGCGAAGCTATTGCTTTCCTCTCGTTAACCGCCGTGCCCGCCATGTCATCGACTTGGGAAAAACTGCTGATGCCCGCCTTCGTTTACTTCTTCAAAGCTCTCTATCCATTCCATCAGGTAAACTCGGCGGCTAGCAGGTGTGCGGCAGCGGCAGGCGGATGCATCCTCGTGGAGACCCGAGTCTTGGAACAAATTGGCGGATTCGGATCTATAAACTCCGCGGTGATCGACGATTGCGCCCTCGCCCGGCGCGTCAAATCACAGGGATTCAAAATCTGGTTGGGCTTGACGCATTCGCTGGAGAGTATTCGGGGTTATCGCGACTTAAAAGAAATTGGCGACATGATTGCACGCTGTGCGTTTGCCCAGCTTCACTATTCACTCGGTCTTTTGATCCTCTCCACCTTCGGACTGTTACTGATCTACGCGCTTCCTGCTTTTATGGTTGCCTCGTCAATTGACCTCATCCGCTATCTTTCGCTGGGTTCCTTGGCGATCATGGTTTTGACCTACGTGCCGACACTCCGCTTTTATGATCGATCACGGGCTTGGGGCCTCTGTCTCCCTCTCATTGCCGTGTTTTTTCTCGCCATGACTTGGACGTCAGCAACTCGCTACTGGCGCGGCGAACGCACGCGCTGGAAAGGCAGGGTCTATGCGCGCGAAGGAGATGTCACCTTGAGCGAAATACCATCTAAGTAAACCTGCGAGGCATCCAGCACCGGTCCGCGAATTTTCTTCAAAGTTTTTTGCGCAGCGTTGAACTGCATGCTGAGTTTGATCATCGCGATCCAATCGGTTGGGCGGAAAAAAGCGTTACCGAGAACTTGCCCTACGCTGATATCGTCTTTCGGCGCGAGTGATTGCATGAGGTTTTGCGGAATACAGGTGGATGCGGTGTCGACGACCGCCCGGACGACTGCGAAAGGCAGCCGGCGTTCCCGCGCAAGCCGCGCCTGTGCGGCGCTTTCCATGTCGGTCGCCGTCGCCTGCGTTCGTTGAGCCAGTGCCTGCTTTTCGCTCGGAGTTTTCACGATGACAACGCTTTCCACCAGCGGGTCTGTGCCAACGGAACATTTGGCTGACAACGTTTGATAGAGTCGTCGATGCCATTCGCTGCTGACGGGATGATTTTCGCCCGTCACCCCAACAATGCGTTTAGGAAGCAACACACTTCCCGCAGTGAGGCGGTCGTCGAGGGCAGCGGCATAACCCCAGCTCAATAGGGCCGTCGCTCCCTGCGATACTAAACGCACACTCGCAGCATAGGCGCGTTCCGATCCGATCCCGGAGTGGGCAACCAATATATTGCCTCCGATCGCCGTGCATGTTCCCGCGGGAATCGCTTGCCGCGTTAGGCTTTTTAGCTCCCAGGGAAGCGCGACTAAGATTCCAAGCATCAGCTTTCGGCGTTCGTCAAATTGCGATAGCGCGCCAAGGCTAGCAGGGGAAAGTATTTGTCATAACCGTGATATTTTAAATAAAAGACCCGTGGAAATCCCGGGGCGTTGAACTCCGGGTCGCTCCAAAAGCCGTTCGCTTGCTGGGTGCGCAAAAGAAAATCAATGCCGCTTCGGACGGAGCTTGAGTACACCTCGCCGGCGCTCATCAAGCCCAACACAGCCCACGCAGTGTGAAAGGATGTGCTGCGCTCGGCCTGGCCGCGTTTGGAGGGCTCAAAATAAGTGTCGCACCCTTCCCCCCAGCCGCCGTCGGCGCGCTGCACGCGCTTGAGCCAGGCCGCCCCGCGGCGCACCGAATCGTGTTCTATACCTAGCCTTTCTTCCTCGAAGGCCATGAGCACCGACCAGGTGCCGTAAATATAGTTTGTTCCCCATCTTCCGTACCAAGAACCGTCCGGCTCTTGAGAACGGAGAAGGTATTCGAAACATTTTCTTTTAACGGATCTAAACGCCTCTGAGTCCCCCAGACGCGCAAGCAACATCGCACAGCGCGCGCTTACGTCCTCAGTGGGCGGGTCGAGCAGGGCGCCGTGATCGGCGAAGGGAATTTCGTTAAGGTAGGTGTGATCGTTATCAGCATCAAACGAAGCAAAGCCTCCGTTTTTCGACTGCATGCCGCAAATCCATTCGGCTGCGCGCTGTACCGGATTGTCAAAACATCGATCGCCGCTCTTATGCATCCCATAAGCAACCGCTGCCGTGTCGTCGAGATCGGGATAGTGAAAATTTATGAACTGAAAGGGCCATCCGCCGCCTCTCACTCTTGGCTTGTTAAAAGTCCAGTCTTGGGGCTCCTCCAGCAGTTGTTTTTCAGTCAGCCAAGCGAAGGCCTCTTTGACCACGCTCAAGCTCCGCTCGTCGCCGATCTCCTGAAGCGCGATACAAGCCCATGCGCTATCCCATACCGGGGATACGCACGGTTGGCAGTAAGCGCTGTGCTCATCGACGATCAATAGATCATCGATCGCCTTTCGTTCCCGCACTCGCAACGGATGGTTTGGTGGATAACCGAGCAGTCCCAGCGCTTCGTAGGCATTGACCATCGCGGGAAAGATAGCGCCCAAGCCGCCTGCGCCATTGAGCCGCTCCAATATCCAGTCTTCGGCCTTTTTGATAGCGCGGCGGCGGAGCCAGCGCGGAATTAACGGATACAGCTTTAGCCCGAGCCGATCCAGCAACAAAAAGGCGCGATTAACGGCCGAATGAATGGGAAAATAGTCAGTTTCCTCCCAGGGATCGTGGACAAAGAGTTCTTGGATCGCGACCTTTTGGGGATTTTGCGCGCGCGCCTTGAACGTGTAGAGGATAAATAAAGGCACCATGACGGTGCGCGACCAGTAAGAGACTTTGAACAGGTGAAAAGGAAACCAACGTGCGAGTAAAACAATTTCCACCGGCAAAAAAGGCACCGCACGCCACGGCAGTTGCCCGAAGATCGCAAGCGCAATCCGCGTAAATACGTTGGCCCGAGATGCTCCGCCAAGACGAATAATCGCGTCCCGAGCTCTGGCCATATGAGACAGCTCAGGCGAGTCACCGGCGAGCTTCAGTGCATAGTAGGCCTTTACCGAGCAACTGACTTCAGCGCGGCCGCCGTAGTAAAGAGGCCAGCCACCGTCCTCGCCTTGGCGAGTGCGCAGATATGCGGCGAGTTTGCCTTCGAGGTCCTGATCGATCTGGCCCATGTAGTGCATCATCAGAATATACTCGGCCGGAATGGTACAATCGGCCTCTAGCTCGAAACACCAGTAGCCTTCGGCGTGTTGCGCGCGGAGAAGCGCGCTCGCAGCGCACTCTATCGCGCGCTCGAGTTCAGATAATGACAGTTCTTTAGAATGACTGATCGTTTCGCGTTCTGGCGGGTGATCAGCGTAGGCGGTGCCGTCCCATACAGGAGACAATTTATCCGGCGACGTCACTGCACTCTATCAATCTTGAGCTCGCTGGTTTCGGCCGGAGACCAGCTCGCTGAAATGGGCGTTAAAGGTAATCGGAATGCAGCAAGATAAAAAAACAATTTTAACAGACCGTCGTTTTGGACCGCGAGCCGGCTCAACAAGACAGTCCCCTTGACGCTCGATCGTGATATCTTAACCTGACTTCCGTCCGTGTAATCAAGGTTCTTGTTGATCTTGCGCAGGGTTAACAGGGCGAAGCCGATTGCCCAGAGACAGAAATTGCGGATCCCGACTTCCTGTCCGGGAATAAGTAGCGTGTATGTCAAGGCATTTCTCAAGTGTCCGTGGGCGATGCCGATAAGACGCTGAACCCCGCGCTGGAACTCCTCTCGGTTCCCTGCTCTCGTTAAATCGCGAAGATCGAGTCCTTCTTCAGCGAAAATCTCCCGGGGCAACCAGCAGGCGCCGATCCGATAGTCTTCCCAAACGTCTTTCAGGATATTTGTCATCTGTAGGCCCTGGCCGAAGGAAATTGCCAACCCCATCAAGACGTCATGACTCTTGGCGATTTCCGGCGAATGGAGACAAAACAGACTGGTCAGCATCTGGCCCACAACGCCTGCGACGTAATAGCAATAGAGATCGAGGTCCTCGAGAGTTTGCAGACCGTATTTCTCATTTCGCAGCTGAAATTGTGTCATGCCTTTAGCCATGGTGCGGACGCAATGCTGCAATGCTTCGCGTTGAGGCTCAGAGAAGCTACGGGTAATTTGAATTACCCGAGGAACGTGGCGGATCAACTCGTGCTCGGCGGCCGATGTCTGGCGCGAGAGCGCTGCGCCTAATTGCCCGGAAAACGGCTCGGCGTTTTTTACCCCGTTTAGAGCCCGCAAGAACTGTTGGCAAAAATAGTTCTTGCGCGCGCCACTCAAGCCCGGCTCGTCCTCGATGGTGTCTATAATGCGGCAAAGGAGATAAGCGTTTGAAACCACTCGGCACAGCGTCCTGGGAAGCTGCGGAATGGTCAAGGCAAAAGTGCGGGAGACTCCCTCCAACATGGCGGACTGAAAGTCATCGTCGCTGGACCATAATTTCCGCTGCCCGAGCTTCACATCCCCTGAAGGAGGACGCGAGGTGAATTCAGACATGACGCTCTCGTTTCTAGAAAGCAGCATGCTTCATCCCTCCCTTCATGGCTATGTCTCTCTCGCGACGTTTACGTTTGCTTCTGATCGGAATGTGTCCGACTATGAACCTGAATGACGGCACTCTCCCGTCGTGCGACTACTGTGTTCTTTCAGTGACATACCGCGCAATTTCCCTTAGCGGCTCCGCCGCCTTGCCATAGGGCTCGATTTCCCTGAGACATTCGGCAAAAAGGGCTCGCACGCGTTGACTAGCCCTTGCTTTCCCGGCCACCGATAAATAATTCGCTTTGCCCTTGTGGTTATCGTTCGAGATTTCATCCGCGTCCAAAATGTCATCCGTGATCTGGAACACTAATCCCAGAGATTGCGCATAGCGCGTAATCCTATCCAGATCCTTGCGCGTGGCCCCACCGATCATCGCTCCAAGACGGGCTGCCGTTGTGATCAGGGCGCCTGTCTTCAGGCGATCGAGATCTTCCAAAATATCTGAAGTAATCTCGCAATTGTCCAATTCGAACTCCCGACCTTGGCCGCTGATCATTCCCCTTATTCCGGCCGCCTCGGATATTTCGCGAATAAGCTTTGCCATCAAGGGCGCGCCCAAGACGCGCGCTACAACGGGGTCAGACACGATGAAAAAGGCTTCCGTTAATAACGCATCCCCCGCTAAAAGGGCTATGGCCTCACCAAAGCGCTTGTGACACGAAAGTTTGCCGCGACGGAAGTCGTCATTGTCGAGTGACGGCAGGTCGTCATGTATCAATGAGTAACAGTGAATCAACTCAATAGCACAACCAAACGAGAGCACTGGAGCGCGTTTGGCGCCGAACAGCTCGCCAACCGCTAAAGTCAATATGGGACGGAACCGTTTCCCCGCATCCAAAACGCTATAGCACATAGCTTTATGCAGCAGCGGTGTGATTTGGGGACCATCGCTTTTGAGGTATTGACCTAAAGCATCATCAATGAGCGATTTACGCTCGCGAAAGTATTGGCGAATGTCGATAGCTGTGGGAGCTACCTTCCTCTGTTCCCATACTTTATGAACCTTCTTTTTGGAAGTGCCAGTTGTGAGGTGGTATCCCATGTGCGGTTTTAGCGAGGCTTAACTCATCTTTATCCCGTACATTATTTCAGTTTGTATTGTTCTTGCAACCATCAAAACACCATTATGCGCCAGACATATCGGCCTGAGCAAGAAAACAATATTTTGGCGCCTCATCACTCGGCCTATGTCCACCACCGAATTTGACGGGGCCAGATCAAAAATAGTCGCGATTGCAGTTGGAATCATATATTGCAGTTTGGTTTCGGACGAGGTGTGACGACGATATCTCGACGACTTATCGACAGTTGCCGAAATGTCGACTTCAGCTCGGACGAGCAATGCCAGATGGCCGTCCCTGAAAGAATTTGATGCGAGTGCCAAGACTCGCGGGCAATTTAGGCGCGCCCGCTACGCGACTTTCAAGATTAATAAGATTCTTTCAGCGGCATCGCTGCCAAGCAATAGCCGAAGCGGCGG
>Ga0066710_100003301_pt1 | contig 13672 bp, 13 predicted proteins | sample GraSoiAngelo_159_FD_79666 | JGI IMG/M metagenome (GOLD analysis project Ga0066710, IMG submission 79666) | Grasslands soil microbial communities from the Angelo Coastal Reserve, California, USA - 14_1009_16_40cm | ecosystem: Environmental > Terrestrial > Soil > Grasslands | place: USA...
AGGGTGTACCCGCCCTTCTTCTGGTTTTCGGCGTAGCTCTTGTAGTTCTCCGGCTTCACGTTATCGAGAGCGTCCGCCTCGCCGTTCTGCGTCTTGAGCGCCGCAGCGTCCTGGTCGGGAACGATCAAGTACACCAGCTCGTCGAGGTACGGCTGTCGATGACCTTGTGGGTCCACGCCGAACCAGTAGGGATTGCGGGTGAGCACGGTCTTCTCCCCCGCGACGTACTCGTTGACCCGCCACGGGCCGCTCGTGACGATGCTGTCGGGCTTGGTGCTCACCGCGTAAGCGGCTTCGAAATCGCCGCGCCGATAGGCCGCCTCGAGCACGTGCTTGGGCATGATGCGCACCGAGCCGCACACCGGGATCATCAAGGCGTAGGGGCGCGGGATCTTGATCACCACCGTGTGCGAATCCGGGGCACTCAGCTCGAACTTCTTGCCGTCGATCTGGAGGAAGTCGAGGATCGAGGGGTGAATGGAATCGTCCATGCACACCTGGAACGAGAACAGGACATCCTCCGCGGTGATCGGATGGCCATCCGAAAAGGCCGCACCGCGCCTCAGGTGCCACGTCCAGGTGAGACCGTCGGGGCTCACGTCCCACGACTTGGCGAGCAGCCCATAGTTGGTCTGCGTGGCATTGTCGAACTCGGTGAGCCCGGCGAAGAGGCGGCTATCGGTCATGTCGGTGGTCGAGGTCTCGTTTGCCATGATGGCGTTGAAGGTCTTGGGCCCTGAGGTGGTGACGAACACGAAACGCCCGCCGTAGCTCCCGGGCTCTTGGACCTGGACCGTCATCGTGTCCAGAGGGAGCGGGTGCGAATCGGCGAATGTCCCGCCAGCGATTCCGGCCTTTCCCCCACAGCCTGCCGCCGCCAGCACCATGCTCAGCAGGGCGGTCACCAGGGTCACGCATGACCCGCGTCTCGACATCGGACCACCTCCGATTCGGTTGTCAGTGCGTCGCTTACGCGACGGACGAAGTATAGGAAGCGTCTCCCGAAGCGGTCAACAGAAACGCTCCCGCCGCGGCGTCCAGGCACGTGGCCGACGGGAGTAACTCGCGCAGCACCCTGGCCCACCGATCGAACGGCGGATCCGCGCCGAGCCACGGCGCTGCCGTGGCGCACGACTGGGCCAGGGTTCGCCGCGCCCGCGCACGCTCCTCGCTCGGCAACGCTTGGTAATCGGGCAGGCGCGCGTGCCCGTCGCCGAGCAGCAGGCACCCCTGCTGGATCAGGGCACGCGCCGTGCGCCGCTGCGCGATTCCCACCAGCTTGCGGCCCCGGAGTACCACCTCGTGCCGAGCGGTGGAACCAAAGCAGGGCAGGGCGGCATGCCCTCCCGGGCCGGCGCGCGCGCGCGCGCTGCGCGCACCGGTGGCAAAGGTGGCCGGGACCGAAAGTCGCTCGAGCGAGGCCACGATCAGAGCACACGTACGCGTGTAGGCTCGGCCGGGAGGGCCGCCCCACGACGCGTCGTCGAGCGCGGCAGTCAGCGAGAAGGTCCACTCCTGATCGTGGAACACCGCTCGTCCGCCGGTGGGACGGACCGCCCACGGAATCGCGTCCTCCACACACCGGGCGAGATCCAGCTCACGCTCGGGACTCTGGCTCCGCCCGAGCGTGATGCTCGGGGGCCTGAAGCCGAACAGCCGCAACACCGGCTCTCCGCCTCGGTGCGCGCGCGCGAGCAGGCGGGTGTCGCGCCACATGTTTTCCGCCGGTCCGTGGAGACCGTCGCACCACAGGAACACAGCCTCGTGTCTCTCCGCGTGGAAGGTTCGGGTGGGGTCAGCGCAGGCCGAGCCAGTCCTCGATCAGGAACTGGAATCGCCCGATCAGGAGCGAGATGCGCGACATCACCGTGTAGCCGTAGCCCGCCCCGAAGGAAACCATGAGGAACAGCACGCCGAGCTTGGAGATCGCGCCCAGCGTGCCCTTGTGCTCACGGCTGTAGAAGAAGAACAGCAGCGAGGTGAGCATGCCCACCATGAACACGACAGCATTCAGGGTCGCGGCGAGGTTCCCCGCCACCCACAAGGGCTGCAAGCTCCCCTGCACCTGGGCCACGAAATCCGCCTGGGCGGTTCCGGTGGTGCGAATCCCGGCGTAGACCCCGATGATCACGGCGAGCGCCCAGCGCGAAAGCCAGCCGATCTTGCCGAACAATCGGGTGAACAGAAGCAGCCCGAGGATGCCGGGAATGGCCAGGAACACACGGTAGTCGCCGAGGCGCGCCTGGAAGAGCGACGGGAGGCCACCCGACCCCCTGGCTCCCGCGAACGTCTTGACGAGCGGCTCCCACAGGTTGGGCACGATGACGGTCCAGAAGTTCAGGATGATGTAGTAGCCGGCGGACACGCCGACGAACAAATGCTCGGCGAAGCGGTAGACGGGGTTGTCCTTGTAGAGGAAGGAGAAGGCGAACAAGGTAAGCAGGGCGGCGATCCACACGCTCAGGTCAGTGCTCACATGGAGGCTCATGCCCGCTCCCGCCGCTTGGCCCACTGGACCACGTTGCCGAGCAGGATGCAGACGGCCACCAGCACGTGGGCCAGCGACTGCGCATCCATCCCACGGGTGGCCGCCCCATTCTCGCCACGGATCTTTTCGTACTCACCCGCACCCGCCATACCTCCCAAAAGTCCGCGCAGCTGCCCGGATTGCAAATAGGGATAGTACTCGGGAGCGCTCACCGCGGTGACGCCCGCGACCATCGGCAGATGGAAGCGGGACTGCACCTGCTGCACCCACTCCTTGGTTCCGGGAAAACCGCCCGAGATGCTGACCAGGAGCGGAAAGCTCGAGTAGTCGCGTACGTCCCGCATGATCGGAAGACTGCGGGTCTGGTTGCCGCGGTAGTCACGCGGGAAGGCATTCGCGATTCCCTGGCCCATGAGCACCATCACGGCGTCGTCGCCGGCCTTGTAGCCGAGATTGACCCAGTCGACACCGTAGCGCTTGGACGGGAATTCGCGGGCGATGTCGTTGAGGGTGGCCTCGACCAGACCGGGGCCGGCGTTCCACAGCACGGTGATCACCACCTTGCAGTCCTTCTGGAGCAGCTGGCGGAACGCGGTGCGCGTCATCGGCACCATCTCCGGTCGCGCGCTCGGATCGTAGTCGCACGACATGAGGATGGTGGAGCCGTTCGGGATTCGGGCGATCGTGTCGTGGAACGCCTGCACCGGAGGTGACACGTGCAGCGGCAAGCCGGGAGGGAAGATGAGCGGCCCGGCGACAAGCAGCGCCATGACCAGGAAGATCCAGCGCCGGTCCAGCCGTTCGAGCGCAGTGTGCCAGGACATCGCTCAGTCCTCTCCGCTCAAGTACGAGCGCTCGATGCCCAGGATCACCCGCAGTCCCGTGGCCATCACGCCCAGGGCGGCGCCGATCAAGATCGCGCGCTTCGCGCTGTTCTGCGGATTGTCCATGATCCATTCCTGAAGGTCGCTCAGGTGCCAAGTATGCGGGACGCCCGGTGCGGGCAGCCACTTGAGCTGGAACAACCAGTCCGACATGAGGTCGCCGAGCGGCACGCGACCCAGCATCACGATGAGCGCCGCGGCGGCCAGCAGCCCCGCCTCGAGCGTGCGAATGCGGAAGGCGCGAAACGCCGCCGATGCGATGAAGAACGCCAGCAACGAGAACATCGTGGCCGACATCGGCGAGTAGATCTGATCGTAGATCCACTTCGAATTACTGCCCACCTCGAGGAAGGCCCCGCGGCGCTGGCAGCCGTCGATCGCCCCGATCACGACCGTGGTCACCAGCGCCACGACCAGGACCACCTTGTACTGCCAACCGCTCTGTCGCTTGTAGATGGCGTCGAAGTTGAACCGCAGCGCGTTCGCGCCGCCCAGCACGTAGCCGAACGCGACCAGGATCACGGCGCACGCCTGCAGGAAGTCGGACGGCACGCTCACCAGCTGGTGGGGAACGAAGAACGAAAGGATCATGAACAGGCCGATCACCGCCGTGAGGAACAAGGGCACTTCGCGCTTCACGTGCCACCCCCTACTGGGTCGCCATCCAGATCGTGAACCCGTGCCTGCCGGCGCTCTCGAGCAGACACCCCACCACCACCGCGACCACGATCAGGATCTTCATGAGGTCGGTGCCCTTGAGGGCGCCCACCAGCTTGGGCTCGCCCGACAGGTAGGCGCTCGCCGCGTAGAGCTCCTCGCCGATCAGTGTGTAGTCGCAGGCGACCACGAAGAACGGCAGCTGGTGCACGTTCGCGGTCCCGGCCACCTGGATCGCCCCGGTCGCGAAGCCGGTCTCGGCGAGCAGCAAGGATTCGGCGAAGAACGAGCCCATGAAGATGTGCGCGGCCGGCCGGTCGCGGAGCATGATTCCGGTGACCGCCGCCACGTAGGCGAACTGCTCGGGCGAGACGAAGCGGACGCTGTTGGGATCGTAGCGCTCCGGTCGTCCCGCGTGCAGGTAGCCGCTCTTGACCATCTCCTCGGCGATCGTGAACGGGATCGGGTAGGTCACGGGCACCGTGATCGGCGTCTCGTAGCGGGCGGTGAGCTTGGCCACGCTCTCCAGGATGACGAGCCCGGCGACGGTCTGGATGTCGTTGATGTCCTGAATCCCCGGCACGTAGAGGACCGGGCGCCCCATCTCGGTCGCGCGACCGATCGCTTCCTCGATCGCGTCGATGCCCGGGATCCGCCGCACGAACGGCTTCTTGCCCGCCTGCACGCTGGCGATGTAGTAGAGAACGAAGCTGAAGAACAGGATCGTGCCCACCAGCACGCTCCAACGCGTCTGGTTGATCCACTGCGACGTGGCCCGCACCGGGCCCGTGATGCTGCCGGCAGGCGTCACTCCGCCGGGGCCGGCGGCGATGACGCGATAGAAGTATTCGACGTTCCGCGACACCGACTGGTCGCTCTTGGTGGTGGTGCCGGCAGCGACCGAATCGATTCGGGTCCACGGGCCAGCCGGGGTCTCGGAGCGCTCGAGATAGTACGTGGTCACCACGTGCTGGCCGGGGAGGTCGTCCGGGGAGAGCTTCCACACCAGGTCCAGGGTGCGGCCCGCGTCGTTGGGGACATCCGACACGACCAGGCCCGAGGGGGGACGTGGCACTGGGAGTCCGCCGACGACCGGCTCCTGGCAGCGGGCGATGCGCGCCCCGAGCGACGACAGGGCGAGACCCGCGACTGCCAGCCATACGAGACGCCGAGCCCGCAACGGTGGCACCGGAACCTCCTGGATCCTGCCCGACAGGCACGGCCGCAGGGCGGCCATTCCTCGGCGCTTGGGACCGCAGCGCCGAGCCAAGCTAGCAACCGGGCGTCGAGCCTGTCAACGCCCGCGAGCCCTAGACCTCGATGAGCTCCACGTTCGCGCGGGGCACCATGGCGCGGCTCCCGTCGTCGCAGAACTCGACGCAGGCGACGCGCACCTGGGCCTCGGTTTCGAGCGACTGCAACTCGGGCGGGAGCTCGATCACGTGCCCGATACGGCCGAAAAACGGTTCGCGGATGACGCGCAGCAGCGACCCCAGCTCGAGCCCGGGGTGAGCAGCGGCGCTCGCGGCGACTGCGGGGCGTCGCGCGTGCGGCACCAAGACCTCCGGGCGCAGCACGCCGGCGCGGATCTGGGTCGCCCCGCTCACCGATGCTTGCTCGCCGTCGTGCGAGACGAGCAGGCGCCAGGTGCGCTCGGCCATCGGAATGCGGCCGAAACCCTCGGTGAGCACCAGGGTCAGGCCCAGCTCTTCCGAGCCCGTGATCGCCACGCCTAGGTCACGGCCGAGGAGCTGACGCAGGTCGTGGTCGTCGAACCCGCCCACCACCACCGCGGCGACGCCGAGCTCGCGTGCCCGCATCAGGGTCGCGTGCGACGCGTAGCAGCCTCCCACGATCACCCGGCCACGGTGGGCTTCGCCGAGTCGATCCGGGGTCAGCTCCTCGTCGGGCGAGCCTGTCGCCACGCTCAGAGGGCCAAAGGTCTCGCCTCCGATGCCGAAGATGCCCTGCATGAACGCGGCTTCTGTCTCGACCACGGCGCCCTCGCCCGGGAGCACCTCGGCGATCACGCCTCGCATGTAGGCGTGGATCTCGACCGGGATCGGAGGCTCGCGCAGGATCATCTGGCCGGTGATTGCCGAGACGCTCTCCAGCGTGCCGTCCGCGGGCGCATGGGCGCTCTGGCTCAACAGCCCGAACAGGCTCCGGCCCTGGGCGATCACATCCCCGCGGTGCACCCGAGAGCCGATCGGCCGGGTGAGCGACTCGGGCACCCGTGCCGGATCGAGCGACAGTTTGGCGGCCAGATTGAGCGTCTGGACGTTGCCAGGCAGTTCGGTGCACGCCACCACCGAAGCCGGCTCCACGGGTTCGCCCGCCTTCACCTTGACCTCGCCCTTGAGCGGCAGCCGTCGTTCCCGGCGCACCCGCACCAGCTCGGAGACCCTGAGTCCAGGGGTGTAGGCATGCGCCACGGTCAGACCTCCCTCGCGTAGAGTCCCATGGCTTGGTTCCAAGCGCGCAGCTTCCCGATTCGCTCGCTCATGCGCCCGGGTAGCTGGAACGGGCGGCGTCCGCGCGCGTCGACGATCAGACCGACGACGCCACCGAGCACCTCGGCGGTGAGCGGCTTCCCTTTGCCGAGGCCGAGATCGAAACCGCGCTCGGGATGAGCAGTGAGCCGAGACACGCCCTCCTTGGGAAGCGGCAGCAGGGCCACGTCGCCGAACGCCACCTGGCGGCGCTCCGGCGCCCGCCCCGGGGAGACGAGCTCGACGCCGACGCACGCGTGGCCGGACCTGGCGGTGCCGATGGGTGCCAGGGCGGCGCCGAGCCGGATCAGGCAATCGCGCTCGAACACCTCGGTGGCCGCGGCCTCGTGAACCGTCGAGAGGACCCCGAGCTGGGGAGCCATGAAGATGCTGTCCACGGCCAAGTGGGTGAGCCCTTCGGGCAGGAACGCGTCGAGCATCATGAACGCCGCCTGTGCCCGGCGCGGCGCGTGCGACAGCACGCCCCCGGAGCCGACCAGCAGTCCCAGCTCGAGCAGGTTGACGAGCGTGGCGCCGCTCTCGGTCTGCGACATGATGTCCGAGATCGTGCGCTCGGTTTGTATCCCCTTGAGTCCGGTCGCCAACGCCTTGTGCTGCTCGAAGGCGAGTCGCAGCGCCTCGCGCGCAATCGCCTGCTCGATCACGAGGTCTTCAAGCGACTGTGGAATCGTGGTGGGCCGCACCATCTTGTTCTTGATTCGGTTGCGCAGGCCCACTTCGTCGACCTCGAAAGGTACCCAACGCAGGATGTTCTCGAGCCCCGCTTCCGCCATCACGTTGGAGACCGAATAGCTCATGCCCAGGTTGGCCGAGACCGTGCGGTTGAACACCTCTTGGAACACCGAGAATACGTCCGTCGTCGCGCCGCCGATGTCCACCCCGACCACCGCGAGCCGGTCGCGACGCGCGATCTTTTCGACGATGATGCCGACCGCCCCCGGGGTGGGCATGATCGGCACCGGAGACCAGGACATGAGCTTCTTGTATCCGGGCGCGTGCGCCATGACGTGCTCCATGAACAGCTCGTGGATCGCGTCGCGTGCCGGCCGCAGGTTCTCGGTCTCGAGGGTCGGACGCAGGTTCGGAACCACCGACAGGGCGGTCCGCGACCCCAGGCACTCGCGCACCATCGCCGCGGCGTCGCGGTTTCCGGCGTAGATCACGGGCAGCTCGTAGCCCGCCCCGAGCCGCGGCTTGGGATCGGCCGCAGCCAGTGTCTCCGCCATCTCGATCACCCGCTTCACGTCTCCCCCGTCGGTGCCTCCCGACAGCAGGATCATGTCGGGACGGAGCTGGCGCAGCCGCCGGATCTTCTCGTGCGGCCGTCGCCCGTCGTTGAGCGCGATCACGTCCATCACGATCGCTCCAGCCCCGAGGGCGGCGCGCTGAGCGCTTTCACCGGTCATCTGGAGCACCAGGCCCGAGACCATCATCTGGAGTCCGCCGCCCGCGCTCGAGGTGGAGACGTAGAGGTCCACCCCTTGGTCCCCCGTCTGCGGCGTGACGATGCGCTCACCGTCCAGGATGCGTCGGTGCGCCAGCTCTTCGACTTCCCGCACCGCGTTGAGCACGCCGCGGGTGACGTCCTCGAACGGGGCCTCGACCGTCGTCGGCGCTTCGCCACGCACGACCAGCCGGTACTGCCCGTCGCGCCTTTCGATCAGGATCGCCTTGGTGGTGGTCGAGCCGCAGTCGGTGGCGAGGATGGAGCGAATGCTCTCGGGGCGGATCTCCATGCGTGATCTTCAGCCCCCGCGCTCGGTGTTGGAGTCCGAGCGAGACGCGTCCCTCGGGCGGCCCCGTGTCGCGGCGTGAGCCTCGATCCGCTGCAGCAGGAACTCGAGGTTTTCGCGGCGCTCGACCAGAACGGCGAACCGGCGGTAGTCCGGAGTCGGGAACACCGCTTGGGCGAGGGGCTCGAGGAAGATCATGGCCTGGCTGGCGACCACGGCGAGCGGCCGGGCCGTCTCGAGGGCCAGGATCGCGGGCACCTCCATGTGCAGCTCCACCACGCGAGTGGCCAGGCGTTCGAGCAGGGCTCGATCCTGCTCGGTCGCGGACGCTTCCTCAAAAGCCATGGCGCGCGAGCTGCTCGCGAAGATCGGCCATCACGCGGTCGCGTTGGCGACGCGGAATCGGGAGCAGCAGGGACCGATAGCGATCGAGCCAGTGAGGAATCGGATATGGGGAAACGAGCAAGCCGGCGGCGCGTGGCACGCAGCGCTTGATCTCGCTCCACGCGCGTCGCTCGATTACGAACGTGCGCCGCCTCCACACCCCACCGTCGTCCACGCGACAGCGCGCCGGTGAAAGCAAGGGGGACAGCGAACCCACGATGGCGATGCCCAGGCCGAGCGTGACCAGGGGCGGCAGATCGAGAGAGGCAACCGCGACGCAGGCGAGCGCGCCGCACGCGCCCGCTGCGACGGCGCCGCCCGGGCGATCGCGCCAGGGGTTGAACGACCACTCGAGCGGGATCGTCATGCCCGGGTCGGGGACCCCTGCGGAGCACGCGGCTCGGGCTCACGCGCGCGACGCCAGCGCACGGTGAGCTCGCGGGCGGCGCGTCCCTCGTCCAGGCGGCTCACCGGCGTGGTGAGCGGCGCGTCGCGCAGCACCTGAGGGGTCTCGGCCGCCTCGCGGGCGATCCGCTCCATCGCCTCGGCGAAATCGTCGAGGCGGTCCACGGTTTCCGTCTCGGTCGGCTCGATCATCAAAGCCTCCTCGACGATCAAGGGAAAGTAGACGGTGGGGGCGTGCACGCCGAAGTCGAGCAGTCGCTTGGCGACGTCGAGCGTCTTGACGCCGTGCTTGCGAAATCCGCGACCGGACAGCACGAACTCATGCATGCACGGCTCGGGATGCGGCAGCTCGTAGGTCTTGGCGAGGCGCCGCATCAGATAGTTCGCGTTCAGGATCGCGCCGCGGCTCACCTGCTCGAGACCGGGCGCGCCGAGCGTCGACAGGTAGACGAGCGCTCGAACGAGGATGCCGAAGTTGCCGTGGAACGCGTGCACGCGCCCGATGCTCTGCGGTCGATCGTGCACCAGCCGCAGCGCCCCATCGTGCTCGGCGACGATCGGGATCGGCAGGAACGGCTCGAGATGTCGCGCCACCGCGACCGGGCCGGCGCCGGGACCGCCGCCGCCGTGCGGTGTCGAGAAGGTCTTGTGGAGATTGATGTGCATCACGTCGAAGCCGAGCTCGGCGGGTCGGATCAGGCCCACCAGGGCGTTCAGGTTCGCCCCGTCCAGGTAGACCTGCGCCCCCGCGTCGTGCGCGAGGCGGGTGACCTCGAGGATGCGCGGCTCGAAGAGCCCGAGGGTATTGGGCACGGTGAGCATCACCGCGGCGGCGCGATCGTCGAGCGCCTTGGCCAACGCCTCGACGCTCACCATGGCGTGTTCTTCGGACGGAATCGTCGTGATCTCGTAGCCGACGAGCGCGACGCTGGCGGGGTTCGTCCCGTGCGCCGAGTCGGGCACGATCACGCGGCGGCGCTGGCCCTGGCCGCGCGAGCGATGGTAGGCGCGGATCATGAGCAGGCCGGTCATCTCGCCCTGAGCGCCGGCGGCCGGTTGCGTGGTGACCGCGGTGAAGCCGGTGATCTCGGCCAGCGATCGCTGCAGCTCGTGGATCACGCGCAGGTTTCCCTGGCTCGATGCGTCCCCGGCCAGGGGGTGCGACGACGCGAAGCCGGGCAAGGAGGCGATCTCGTCGTTGATCTTGGGATTGTGCTTCATGGTGCACGATCCCAACGGGTAGAAGCCGCGATCGATGTGATGGTTGAGGATCGAGAGCTCGATGAAGTGGCGCACGACTTCGGGCTCGCTCACCTGCGGCAGCTCGAGCCTGTCGCGCAGTCGCGCCCCGGGAAGCAGCTCGGCGAGCGGACGGGTCGGCACGTCGGCCGGCGGGAGCGCCGGGCCACGGTGGCCCTCTCCCCCCTGCTCGATCAGCAGCCGGCGGGCCAGCGTCATGTGGCGGCCGCCGCGTTCTTCAACGCATCGGCCCAGCGGTGGATCTCGTCGCGGCTGCGCTGCTCGGTCACCGCCACCAGAAGGCATCGTCTCCATTCGGGACGGAACTGCCCCAAGTCGACGCCCGGGAGCACCCCGCGTGCCCGTCCCGCCTCGATCACCGCCCCCGCGTCGACCGGGCATTCGAGCACGAACTCCCGGAAGAAGGTCCCGCCGTGGGCGCGGCGATAGCCGGGGATCCGCGCGGCGAGGTCCGCGGCGTGATGGGTCTTCTGCACGCACAGCTCGGCCACCTCGCGCAGTCCTTCGCGGCCCAGCAGACCGAGATAGATGGTGGCTCGCAGCGCCACCAGCCCCTGGTTCGTGCAGATGTTGGAGGTCGCCTTCTCGCGCCGGATGTGCTGCTCGCGGGTCTGGAGCGTCAGCGTGTAGCCGCGACGGCCGTGGCGATCGACCGTCTCGGCCGCGATTCGTCCCGGCATGCGTCGGATCAAGGACGCCTCGCACGCGAAGAAGCCCAGCAAGGGCCCGCCAAAGCTCGGCGGATTCCCGAGGCATTGACCCTCGCCCACCACGATGTCGGCCCCGCTCCGCGCGCTCGCCGCGGGGGACGCACCACCATGGCCGGGGGGCTCGAGCAGGGCGAGCGCGATCGGATCGCTGCACGCGACCGCCAGCGCTCCCGCTTGGTGCGCGAGCAGGTTCAAGGCGTGGGGGCTTTCGAGCAGCCCGAAGAAGTTGGGGTGCTGGTAAACCACGCATGCGACCTCGGACGACAGCTCCTGCTCCAGGTCCTCCGGGGCGCACTGGCCGCCCCGCTCCGCGACCAGCGTCACGTCGGAGCCGCCGAGGTAGGTGCGCAACACCTCCACGGTGCGCGGGTGGAGCGCCCCCGCGACGATCACGCGGGGACGCCCGGTCTGATGGCGAGCGAGCAGCGCCGCCTCCACCACCGCGGTCGACCCGTCGTACAGGGATGCGTTCGCCACCGACATCCCGGTGAGCTCGCAGACCATGCTCTGGAACTCGAAGATAGAGGTCAGCGTGCCCTGGGCCACTTCCGGCTGATACGGCGTGTACGCGGTGGCGAACTCCGAGCGCAGGGCGAGCGCGCTCACGGCCGCCGGGATGTAGTGGTCGTAGACCCCTCCGCCCTGGAAGGACGCCATGCGGTCGGCGTCGTTCTGGCGTGCCCACTCGCCGAAACGCTGCCGCATCTCGATCTCCGAAAGGGGCCCCGTCACGGCGAGCCGACGCCGCAATCGCACCTTCTCGGGGATCGCCGCGATCAGCTCGTCGAACGAAGAGACGCCGATCGCGGCCAGCATCCGCCGCTCTTCATCCGGGGCGAGGCCGACGTAGCTCATGAATGCTGCTCCTCGACGAGGCGGGCGTATTCGGCGTGGGTCAGGAGCTGTTGCACTTCTTCCACGCGGCCGGGGCGAATGCGGATCATCCAGCCTTCGCCGAACGGCGACTGGTTCACCAGCGCCGGATTGTCCGCCAACGCACGATTGACCTCGACGACCTCGCCCGAGACCGGCGCATAGAGATCGCTCACGGTCTTCACCGCCTCGACCACGCCGAACGGCTTCGATGCCTCGAGCTGACGCCCCGACTGCGGGAGCTCGACGAACACGACGTCACCCAGCTGATCCGTGGCGTAGCTGGTGATGCCCACCGTGACCACACCGTTCTCGAGGCGGGCCCACTCGTGCTCGCGCGTGTAACGGACGTCTTCCGGAAATTCCACCACCGACCTCCCCCATTGCCGGCCGGTCCCTGCGTCTTGGGCCTCGGCTAGCGGTGTGAGCCTTGGGTGTAGAACGGACGTCGCACCACGCGCACCGGGATCCGCGTCGTGCCGCTGACCACCTCGAGTGACGTCCCGAGCGCGCTCGCCGCCCGGCTGACGTACGCCATCGCGATCGCACGTTCCAGGCTGGGCGCGAAGGTCCCGCTCGTCACACGGCCCACCACCGTCCCCTGGTGCTCCACGGCCCCATCGTGCCGGGGCACGCGCCGCCCCTCGGCTTCGAGCCCGACCAGGGTGCGCGTCGGACCGCGCTCCTTCTCCTCCACCAGCGCATGCTTGCCCAGGAAATCGGGTTTCGCCATCTTCACGGTCCACCCGAGCCCCGCCTCGAGCGGCGACGTAGAATCGTCGATGTCGTTCCCGTACAGCATATAGCCCATCTCGAGGCGTAGCGTGTCACGAGCTCCGAGCCCGACCGGTGCGAGGTGGGCGGAACGTCCCGCCGCTTCCAGGCCCTGCCACACGCGCTCCGCGTGCTGCGGGTGAAAGTAGAGCTCGAAGCCATCCTCGCCGGTGTAGCCGGTGCGGGAGATGATCGCCTCGATTCCGAACAGCGACCCGACCTGGAAGCGGTAGTACTCGAGCTCGAGGGCCGCTTCGGGCACGTGTCCCGCGAGCACCGCCGCCGCGCGTGGCCCCTGCAGGGCGAGCAGGGCGGTGTCGTCCGAAACGTCGCTGATCCGCACGTCGCCGCCGCGATGCTCCATGAGCCACGCCAGGTCCTTGGCGACGTTCGAGGCGTTCACGACCAACATGAAATGACCGGCGCAACGATAGACCAGGATGTCGTCCACGATGCCACCCGAGGGCCGGCACACGGGCGTGTACAGGGCTTGTCCTTCCGCGAGCGCGGTCACGTCGTTGGTCACCATGCGATCCAGGAACGCCTCGGCACCGCCGCCCTCGACGCGGAACTCCCCCATGTGGGAAACGTCGAACAATCCAACCCCGGTGCGCACGGCTTGGTGCTCGCGCACGTCGCCAGTGTAGCGAACCGGCATCTCGAAGCCGGCAAAATCCACGAGCTTGGCGCCGAGGGCCTTGTGAAATGGATAGAAGGGGGTCCGCTTGAGGGTCGTGGTGGGCTGCACGATCGGCTCCAGAGTAGTCAAACGAACGCAAGCTATCCGATGGTGCCGAACCTGGTCAAGGCGCGGGAGGCGCGGCGTGGCGCCCGAGGTGCCGCGCTCCCGTCCGTGCACCCACTTCGGGTCGGAGTCTCTCCCTGCTCTTCCCCGCGGAGCCGTGAGCGAACGTCAGCCCCGCCGAGCGGCCGCCTTGAGAATGCCGAATTCCTGCCCCCCTTGCGCGAACGACTGCACGGCTCGCTCGAG